>Ga0079305_1002726_pt1 | contig 14121 bp, 13 predicted proteins | sample LMS_cellobiose_e_FD_79183 | JGI IMG/M metagenome (GOLD analysis project Ga0079305, IMG submission 79183) | Rumen-fistulated moose microbial communities from Alaska, USA - LMS_cellobiose_enrichment | ecosystem: Host-associated > Mammals > Digestive system > Stomach > Rumen fluid ... | reverse complement strand
GCTTCACCATACGTTACCGGCTACCCTTGGTATGCCCAAGGGCTTTCGTGCTGCTCTTTTTCCCCTTCTTCCTTGCCTTTTTTTCTTCATTTTCCTATTGACTTTTTATAGCTGGTCTTTCTTTAGCGCCACACGAAAGCCTTTTTCGGTAGGGTAACATATTTAAAATGAGAGGGGTAACGGTTTTGATACTTGCAAAAGAGTTTTTTGAGCCGGGCCAAAACAGATTGCAAATCTTTCGTTTTGTGATATACTAAAATAATAAAAGAGGAGTTAAATATCCGCCGTGATATTATGGAAGGGATGTAATATGAATATCACCGAATGCCGTTTTTGTCAAATTAATCATGGACATTTTTCTGCACCATACGATCAGCCAATAAAAAAAAGTAGAGGTTACTTTTCCCTTGCGAGTGTAGGTGCATTTATGCCGGGGTGGAGCTTAATTGTTCCGGAAGTTCATACATATTCCATGAGGAACGAATATGTGAAACCCGAGTTTCTGGCATTTGCGAACGACTGGATTGATCATGTTAAGAAGGTTTACAAGAAAAAAGTCATTGTCTTTGAACATGGCGCAAATCATTGTGGATCTCAGACATCATGTGGCACTAACCATGCGCATCTACACGTTGTTCCTTATGATGGTAGCCTTTTAGCTAAGATGCAAAAAGACCGCGGTTGGATTACCGTGAGGTATGATCGCATTTATGAAACAGTAGGCGAAAATGAGTACTTGCTGTATGCTGAACTTGATGATTGCTTGGAAAATGCCGTTTTCTACGTCCATATTTTAGAGTTTGAAGAGTCACAGTATTTTAGAAAGCTACTCGGCGAAGAAGCCGGTATAGAGGATTATAGTTATAAGACTACTCCGTTCTATAGGGAGACTCTTGAGAATTATAACGCGCTCAAGGTGAAGTGATATGAACGAAACGCAAGAAAACGGACAGGGAAAGCCAAATAAGGATACACCAAACTCACAAGAAAACGACCTGTGTAAGGGTAATCCGAAAATGCCTGAAGCACGAGAAGAAGCACAGCGTGAGTTGAATCAAAACCCTCCTGCAAATCAGGAGGAAAATCAGAACGAGCAAAATAATAGCACCGAAAGCGACAACCCGCAGCAAGATGGCTCCAAACAAACGGGGGAAGAAAAACATGAATCAGTTGCCCCAGACGCAAAGAGGAAGCCCCCTGTAAGCGACCGAGAATTCTCGTTACCAAGTGATAATCACGACCGGTGGCATTGGATAACAAATTACAAGCCACGTACGTGTTGGATACAAATAAGCATTGAAGCACTCTATTTAACAGGCTTGTTGGTTTTAGGCTTTTTTGTCTTGTATCACTTGTATATGGGCAATTTATACACTTACTACTGCGGGGTTGCGAGTATCCAAAGAGAACAGGCCATATTCTACAAAGAAGTGTACTGCGTTCTTTTTGGATTTTTAGGCGGAACAGTTTATGCTATAAAAATCCTTTATAAGGCGTTGGCGAGTGGAATGTGGCATCAAGATCGTCTGCTTTGGAGAGTTTTCTCTCCCTGGGTTTCGCTAGTTCTGTCCATAGTTATTGCTAGTCTTATGGCGGACAAAGTTTTCGGAGACAACTACTTTTCAGCGATAATAGTTGGGTTCTTTGCTGGGTACTTCTCTGAAAGTGCAATAGGAAAGCTTTATGATATTGCACACATACTATTCGATTAATTGACACTATTGAATATTGTATAATGACTACTGTAATCATTGACGAGAACGGTTTTTATAAAGTCTCAAAAGAGCAAGTAGATTCTATTGTTGTTGGGCAGAAAGCCAAGGGGCTGTTGAGCATTCCAACCCCTTGGCGTCTGCCTTTTCTTTGCGTTTCTTCAGAGGTCTATGATAACTATTGCAAGGCTAAAACTCCGCAGGATAAGCAACATGTTATAAAAAAGGTGTCTAAACAGCTAAGAGAAGCTCTTCCATGTATCGGAATGCAAAGTGGAGAAATTATTATCCGTTCTTCTGGTGTAGAAGAAGGAATGTTTGATCGTGGTCGCTATGAATCAACAACAAGCCCATTAGCGGATGTGGAATGTGCCCTTGAGAAGTTATTTCATGGCCTTTCTCAAGATTGTGATCCACTGCCAAAAATGGCATTCGTAGTTCAAAAGTATATTCCGGGTTCTGCTTTAGGACATTTATCAAATGAACGGCGTTTTTCCCAAGTCAAACGAGAATGGGTTTACGAACTGATAAAGGATAATGAAGTTGTCCTGTCCGATAGAATAAGTGTGCGATATTGGAGGACCTCTTTCGACGGGCCTGAGAAGGATGAACTGACATGTAATTCACAAGGCGAGATCTCAACAGCGCTTCGAAAAGTGGCGTGGTTTTATTCCAAAAGAAAACAGGCGATCCATTTTGAGTTCATATGGGATGGAAGTCGAGTAATTCTTGTACAAGCAGACCCAGAAACCTCAGATAACGATTCTTTATCTGATCCTACGGCGCCTAGTGTCAAAGTAAATAGCTCTGCTTTATCGGATCTTAAAGTGCTTAGGGTAGCAGGAGGAGAAGACAAGAGGTATAACAAAGTTAAAAACAAGCTTTTATATGAAAAAATAGGGTTGCACACAGCGCCAATTTATATTTTGAATTCAGATAGTGTATTATCAGAACTCAAGAAGGGGGAGATTTCGCCTCTGTTAGAAGCAGACTTGAAAGCGCTGGCAAGCAACTCTGCGATTGTAAGATTAGACATTGCAAATGTAGACACGCAGCAAAGGCAGCTTCTTCCCCGGAGTAATGAAATAAGAGATTATGAACAGTTAATAGCTTTTCTTCTTGAGCAAAAAGAACTGTTGAACAATGGAGGCGATATTGCTTTTCTGCTCCATGTTTTTATTCCTGCACGAGGAGCAGCCTTTGTAAATGCAACGCCAACAGGACGAATCGTTGAGATCGAGGCATTATGGGGTTTGCCAGAAGGGCTTTATTATAATGCCCACGACAAAATAATAGTAGATACAAAGTCTATTAATCCCGAAATAATCTCCAAGGAAAATGTTGAAATACTATCAAAGCAAGCTGCATACAAAGAGTTTTATGTCGCTCCAAATGAAAATGGACACTGGGTACAAAAAAGGACTGCCCAGCCATATGATTGGCGGTTATGTATTGATGACGATAGTATTGTTCAAATCGCAACAGGATCTCGGTTGATATCAAATGAAGTTGGGAAAAGCATCAGTGTGATGTGGTTTCTAGGAATTGATGAATCCTACTATAAAACCAGAAATCTTGCGTGGTATCATGAAGAATTCAACCGTGGCGGATATACTTCCTCAGAATATAAGAAAAAGTATTTCTGTGAATCAGAGGCCACAATAACGGATGAAGAGAGTTTCCAAGCCTTTGTCAAAAATCCAGACATTAAGGAAGTAACGATCAAGCCAGTTGAGGATACTTTATTAAGAGATAAGGATTTTTTGAAAAAAGTAGGTGAAGCGGCGAAAAGAAAGGATGCTGCTATTATATTAGAGGGAGCCGTCCTTGCTCACCCGCTATACCAACTTTGCCGGACTGGGGCGAGAGTCCTTATACCTAACCGGCTTTCCCACTACAGCGATGAGTCGTATTTTAATAAGCTTGTTCGGGATAAAATACCTGAAATCATTACAAAAAACGGCGAAGAGGTTATTTGTCAGAAACTAACTCAAAACGCCCTCTTGCGTGCGCTTATGGAGAAAGCGGTTGAGGAAGCATTGGAGATTGCAACAGCTCCAGCATCTAGTCTAATTGAAGAGCTTGGCGATGAATACGAAGTAGTCTCTTCAATAATTGAGGTTATAAAATCCATAAAATCAATAGACAAACATCAGCAAAAGCGAACTCTTATTGCAGATCACTTCGTACACAACAGGATTCTTTTCCAAGATAAGCAAAGGATCTATCTTACAAACAAATTAACTCAAAAGAGGATTGTTGCTCCAGGATTTGGCACGATTGAAGAAGACATTTCATTTGAAAGCACAAAGCTTCAGATAGAATTGCACATGTTTCATGAATCAAAAAGGCGGAACACTGCGAAAAGAAACGCGCATCAGGAAGTGACGGGAGACCTGGATAGCAATAAATTGCTTAAGATTGCGCTAAGCCTTACTTCATATTCGAGAGTGCAGGATGTTAGAGCTTCGGCTAATCGAATGAAAGATATTCTTCTAAAAAAGGTTCAAGAGCACTCCATCTCTGAGGAAGAATTTATGGAAACGGTAAGAAAAAAGCGGGAAAAGAGAGGCGGTTTTGTAAAAGGATATATTCTAAAATCCTCATCGTTGTCCCAGAACGCTGAAGAAACAAACACACAAGGACAATTGGAGCTTTCTGCACCCGAGTACAGTGAAGTAGCATTATTAGATTTTAACGCAATCAAAAATGCCGACTTCCTCCAAAAAGGGAATGGAGAATTGGTTTTGCGTATATCTCTACCTATTTGCTTTAACGAATATCAAACAGTGTTTGAAAGCAACACAGTAAAAAAATATATGGGCGACAATAGAATCATAGTAGAATTAACCAGAGATAAGGATATTATCACTTTACGGCTATTGATTCAAAAAGTCGAAGAAAGATATACGCAATTGATGCTGCCGCTTTAGCATGTCAATGATAGATCGTTTCTGCGACATCTATTTTTCTCTAGTACTCCAGTTTCGTAAATGACCTTTTATTAACAAGTGACCCACGTGCCAAGAGGAAACTTGTCTCACCGTGAGACAAGTTTCCGTTTCACAGAGACATCTTTGCAAAAACCGCCAAAGGTCGGGCAAGTATGGCATTTGTTAAACACAAACGCCATTGTTAGGGGATGCCCCCTAAAACCCCACGTAGCGCGATGAACGGAGAGCTCCCGAGGCGATCGGACATGCCAAGATATGTCGTTGACAATTAGCACAATTATGCATATAATAATGCTAAGTAAGGAGGTGGCGATATGCCGAATATTCGTCCTGTTTCCGATCTGAGAAATCATTTCGCTGAGATCACGAAAGACGCCCAGCTCAGCGGTGAGCCGATCTTCCTGACCAAAAACGGCGTCGGCTCCATCGTTGTCATGAGCATGGAGAGCTATGAGCAGAACCGCTATGACAGCATGGTCTATGACAAGCTGCGTGAGGCAGAGCTGCAGGCAGCCAGCACGACCGAGCGTTTGAGCCATGCGGAGGTTATGGCGAAAGCGCGTGCGTTTCTGAGCGGTGCGGAGGAGCAAAAGCGTGCATAAGATCGTTTATTTGCCGCTGGCGGAAAGCGACTTGATGGAAGCGCTGGGCTACATTGCCTACACACTGGACGCGCCAAAAGCCGCCCGCGATCTGCTTGCCGAGTTTGACGAGACGGTACAGCGCATCGCGGAGTTTCCCTACGCCCATGAGCTTTACCGAACAGACCGCCCGATGAAAGACGAGATCCGCAAGGTGGCGGTCAAGAACTATGTGCTGTATTACGCCGTCTTTCAAGACCGCGTGGAGATTCGCCGCTTTCTCTACGGCAAGAGAGACAGAAGCAGAATCGATGAAGAATAATGCAACACAGAAGATGAACCTGCCCGCCGTCCCCGTCCCGGACATGAGCAATCTCACGAAGGAGCAGTTGAAAGCGGAAATCGAAAAGGGCTTTGCTGACGCTGCCGCCGGACGGGTAACGCCAGCCGCATCCGTGTTTGCCGAGCTGCATAAGGCGCACCTGAGTTCTATTTCGCAAATTTGAGTTTTTCTTGATATTGCGAAACAAAAGACGGATTGTTGCTGAGGCTAATTGGCGGTTATCAAGAAAAGTCGAAGGAGAACAGGCGTGAACGATTATTTGAATTCCCTTGAGCCATACAAAGATATCAGAGAGATCTCGGACTTGATTGATGAGGTCCACAAGCTTCGGGAGTACTATTACACCCAACAGCACGAAAAAATGCAGCAGCATATTAACAATTTGATGATTAAGTATCTTGCCGAAACTATTACGTGGAACGCGATCCATCCAACCAGGCCCATCACTTATCAAGAGGCATACATAAATGCGGAAGTTTTTCTTCGGGCAAAAGGAATTCGCATCCTTCTCGATAAAGGCCTGAAGCGCCGGGATCAGCTTACATCTGAAGAATTGGCGCTCATCGAATCAAGCATCAGGCCAACGGAGTAAAAAGGATATCAAAGCTTTTTCGTTTCACCGTGAAACGGATTCACAACCGAATAGCTATTAAAAGGAAACTTGTCTCACCGTGAGACAAGTTTCCTTTTTTCATGGAGGTGTTATGAGAGAACGCAATCACTTTATCGGCCTATGGCTGAACGATGAGGAATACACCCATCTGCGGGAGCAATGCGAGATCACGGGCTTATCGGCCAGCGTGCTGATCCGTCATGCCATCGAAGGGGTACATCTCAAGCATCGGCCGCCTAATGAATACGCTGCCCTGCTGCGGGCGCTGTCGGCCATCGGCAACGACGTCAACCAAATTGCCCATTGGGCAAACGCCAAAAAGAGCATTCAGGAGGCAGAGATCCGGCAGGCGGTTTTGCTGGCAAACAAGGCGTGGGAGTTGGTAAAAGAGAAGCTTTAAATGTGTTTCACCGTGAGACATGTTTGTTGCAATATATTAGCTTCGTTTGCTATACTACATTCTGACGACTTAGGACAACAAGAACCAAAAATCTCTTTATCTGTAAACATGAAACTAAATTATTCGTCTTGGACCGCGAAGGAGATGGAATAAATGAGATGTATTTTCTGCAAGAAGGATTCATCCGAAACAAAGAGCATTGAGCATATAATCCCTGAATCATTAGGGAACAAATCTTTTGTGTTGCCAAGAGGATATGTATGCGATAAATGTAATAACTATTTTGCGCATGAAATAGAACGACCTTTTTTGGAACAGATGAATGTTCAACTTCTCAGGTTTGAAGAATCAATTCCGAATAAAAAGGATAAAATCCCTGCCATTAAAGGCATCATTGAAAATGAAGTAGTAACAGTGCGCAAGAAAATCATTAATAACGAAGTGACTATGGGAGTAGAGGTATCGCCCGAACTGATGAACAAATTGGTGAAAAAGGACGGGGAATCACGGCTTCTGTTTCCCGCGTTTGATGAAGAACAATTGCCCCCTCATAATAACGTAACCTCAAGGTTCATTGCAAAAATTGCATTTGAAGCCTTATCAGTAAGGATTCAAAACGATCAAGCATGGCTGGACTATTTGATTGATGATCCGCAATTCGATGCTATACGGAACCATGTTCGTCTGGGAACTACAAAGAATTGGCCTTGCAGTATTAGGAGAATATACAAATCAAGTCAATGCTGGGACTATGACGGCAGCTCGCAAATAATTCATGAATCTGATTTTTTGCTTCCGGAGGCTGATAATATGCTGCTTGATGAGGATGGGAAAGTGCTAACTGAAATCTACTTTATCGTTGCCATTTGGGGGATAGAATACGCGATTAATGTTGGCGGTCCAGAGATTAGCGGATATGAAAAATGGTTATCAGAGCACGGCAATATGAGCCCATTATACTACGGGAAAAATAGCCAGTTTAACGAAAGTAAAATGCTGTAATTGGTCTTTTATTTAGAATTAGCGAGTAAGCTTTGCTCTATTTCAATTGACCAAAGACGCCCCAGGATTGACAACATAGCAAAATCTGTCTCACGGTGAGACAAGTTTCTGTTAAACAACAAGCGGGAGCGATTCGTCGCTTCCGCTTGTATTGTTAAGCTGGCATTATGGAAAACATCCTGCGGGAACCGGATTGTGCGGAAACAGTCTGCGCATCAAAACCGCGATTATTATTCCGTTTCACGGTGAAACGGATTATCTTCCTATTTGAAAATTTGCATTATCGGCAGTAACTGCTATAATTTTTTACAGGAAGCCCGGTATTTCTATAACCCAAAATAGTTTTTCGGTTTTCGGTGACCGATGGCGACAGATTTCGTAATATATGTTTAAGAGCTCTTAGGACAAGGAGGATCAGCATGGAAGATGCAGCGATTGTTGATCTGTACTGGCAGCGTTCCGATCAGGCCATATCGGAAACGGATCGTAAGTACGGCAAGTATTGTCACACCATAGCGTACAATATTTGCGCAAATAACGAAGATGCGGAGGAATGCGTGAATGATACATGGTTTAGCGCGTGGAATATGATGCCGGACAAGCGTCCTGCTATTCTTTCTACCTTCTTAGGTTATATTACGCGCAACTTCGCCCTTGACCGATTCAAAGCAAAAAATGCGCAAAAGCGCGGCGGCGGAGAACCCCCTCTTGCTCTGGAGGAGCTGGAAAACTGTATTCCCTCACTCGCAAATGTGGAGCAGCGCTACGAGGAAAAAGAGCTGGAAGCAGCAATTGACAGATTTGTAAGCACACTGTCCCAAACAGACCGCAGAATGTTTATCGCCCGCTATTGGTTCCTAGCTTCCATTTCCGAAATATCCGAAAAGATGGGATACAGTCAAAGCAAAACAAAAATGACGCTTTTCCGAACGAGGAACAAACTTCGTATGTACTTAGAGGAGGAAGGCTTATGTTAGATTCTTTCGCTTTGCTAAGTGCCATGCGTGGGATTCGTGACGAATATGTTCTCGATACGATGGACGTTTTGGAGTATTCAGGAGAGCAGCATACACCGCGCCGGATCAACCGCAAGCTTTTCTCTTCGCTCCTGGTAGCAGCGATCTTGATCTCACTCTTTACCGTGACCGCTTATGCGATCTATTGGAGTCTTCGCGGCACCGCAACCCACAGCATGCCGGAAACAGGAGAATACACAAGCCTTTCTCAACTGCCGAAAGTAGAACGTACCGTTCGTTATCCCATTACTGTCCCGGACTCTTTCTCTAACGGATATCGTTTTTCTCAGCTCCGAGTTGACGGCATGGCAGATTATGATGATAACGGTGATATGCTGCGGGAATACTACGTGGTCAATGTCACCTATACCAAGCCCAACACCGGTATCGTGTGGCTCAATATTGCTCCGCTTCACGAAGCCTCTGCAGATCAGGCAGTTCAGGGGGCGGACATTCGCCAGATTGAGGGAATCCCTGTGAGTTTCCGCCTGGACACCTACAAGTTCGTACCGGACGATTATGAAAAAACAGAGGAAGACAGCGCTTCCGAAACTGGAGGACGCTTCTTTGTGACCTATGGCGCAGATGAAATCTCGGTAACGGAGATTGCATTCGTCAGCTTTGATATGAACAATGCCCGCTATACGCTGATGGTTTATGACGCCACCCAGGATGATCTCGAAATGTTAGGGCAACTGGCCAGCGAACTGATTGCTTCCGGGATAAAACATGATTAAGGTTTTTTCTTTCCAGGGATTGGAGCTATATCCCAAAGCCCACCGGTGTTTCCTAAACGGGCAAGCGATAAAGCTAACCGATACGGAGTTCTCTATTTTGAAAATACTCTTAGAGAACAAAGGTCAGACCGTCAACACAAAAGACTTTGCCAGAAGGATCTGGCCGGACGAGACCTTTGTGGACTGCAAGAATGCGATTTCTGTTCATGTACATCACATAAGGAGGAAATTGAACGATACTCAAAAGCCCTACAGATTTATCAAAACATCTTGGGGTGCGGGCTACATTCTTGAATAGAAAAGGAGAAGAAAATGCTTAAAAAGGCGATTCTATGCCTGTTGGTCTTTGTGTTGCTGCTTTCATTTACTGCCTGTGGCAGCAAGGCCGAACCAGAAACAGAGCCAGAAGAATTCGGGTATATCCTTACCAACTACTCCCTTCTGCCGGACAGCATCACAAATATTCCTTGCTGCTTCCTGGACAATGACAAAATCATCCTGTGCTGTTGGGAGGAAAAAGAGGATGCCACGGTGTCTTATGCGGCGACGCTCCAAGCAGACGGCACCGATTTTCAAAAGCTGCCCCTGGACTTGCCGGAGAACGCAATCATGCTGACTCTGGCCTCTGACAGTCAAGGCGGTTTGTGGGCAGTACATATGATCCCGAACGGAGACGAGGACACACCTGCAAACTACACGCTCTGTCATTTTAATGCAGACGGCAGCATGGCAGACACGATCCCGCTGAATGAGCTTATGGAAGAAAGCGGCTCCTTGCGCTTTGCAAGTGACCGCATCTTCCTGAACCGGGATAAAGATGGGAATCTCTGTGTAACCGTAAAGTCCAGCGGCGCCTATTGCTACCTGTTCGACAGAAGCGGAAACTATTTGTTTTCCCTCGCCGATCCCTGGAACCCGGATGCCATTATCTCAAAAGCAGATGGCCAGCTTACTGTTTTTGACACCGTGGGAGACGGGAACTATCATCTTCTTCCGATCAACATGGAAGCAAAAGCCTTTGATTACGAGGCAAGAGTTGACCTGGGTGCTGTCAGCTGCGTATTCAGCGGAGGCGAAAGCAGCGACTATTATTTCTATGATTTTGCTGAGTTTTTTACGGTCGATCCTGCTTCCGGAGAAAAAAAGCCGCTTTTCAACTGGTCAAATCTTGGCCTTGCCAGCGGAGACGCCCATGTGTGCCCCCTGCCGGATGGGAAGTTTGCAGTCATTGCCGGTACCTTCAGCCAGACGCAGCAGCTCCGTTATGAGTTCTGCATTGTAGAGCCTGGAATTGACGACCGCACTGTGCTGACAATGTTCAGCCTACAGCCGGAAAGCTCCATTCTGGAGGCTATCGCCCTGTTTAATAAGAGCAACGACGAGTACCGGATCGAGCTCACCAGTGTGTTTTCCATGAGCCAGGATGTTACCTCAGATGAATGGAATAACGCCATCCAAAAGTTTTCCGTGGAGCTGATTGCGGGAGAGATCCCAGACATTCTGGATTTGAACAATCTTCCGGTGGAGGCCTTATCCGGTTCGGGCTACTTGGTCGATCTTTACCCCTATCTTAATAATGACCCTGCCATTCACATGGAAGACTACTTCGATAATGTCTTTACAGCGCTGAGCATTCACGGAAAGCTTCCTTTTCTCACCAGCAGCGTGCAGATCCTGACTATGTTTGCGGATGAAAATGCGGTTGGGACAAAGCGGGGCTGGACAGTAGAAGAATACGCTGCTCTCAAAAACAACGGGGATATTATAGTTTCCGGCCTTGATCCGATGCAGTTCTTGGAAATGCTGCTTGCCGCCGATTCTCAGTTTGTAAACTGGGAGACCGGCGAATGCCGCTTTGACAGCGAGGATTTTGTACGACTGTTAGAGCTGTGCAAGAGTATGTTGGAAAGCGAGGCGAGCGCCCAACTTGTGTCCCCGGACAGCCAGGCGAATTGCAGGTATGCGCCGCTGACCTCGGTGATATTTGTCGCAGAGTACAACTACAGCTTGGGACGGAACGCAAACCCGATTGGTTTTCCCAACGAGAGCGGAGACGTGATGCACATTCTGATCCCAGCAAACAAGATCGGCATTACAACGGCTTGTGAGCACGCAGACGGCGCGTGGGCCTTTGCCCGCAGCTTCCTGGAGCCGACCCTGCAGGAAAGCGGCTGGTTCTTCCCATATCTCAGGAGTTCCTTTGAAAAGATCGGAGCTGCCGCAAGTAAGGGAAACACCATTTGGACAGGCGGAATGTATAACGGTGACATTACGGAGCAGGATTTGGCTCTTGCAAGAGAAATCCTAGGCTCTGCCCTGTATTGCAGAAACGGGGACGCAGGGCTGACGGAGATTATTTTGGATTGTGTACAGGATTATTTCTATGGTGATCGAAGCGCACAGGAGGTCGCTGCACTCATTCAGCAAAAAGCCACAATCTATGTGAGCGAGCATAAATAAAGAAGGAGAAAATACATGATGATGAAAAACACATGGAAGAATATTCCCGGTGGGTTTCTTGCCTTGATCCTGATCTGCGTCCTTGTACTTTCCGGCTGCGGAGGCAAAGAAAGTTCAGACCCGCAAGCCACAGCACCGAGCTCTGAAACAGTGGGAACAGAAGAGGCTCAGCCGGCAGAGAACTCCGCCCCGGAAAGCGCTTCTCCCGCACCCGGAACCTTGCTTGAGAGCGGTAGCGGCTTGAATGAAAACTATTATGCAAATGTGTCCTATTTTGGGATTGCCTCTGATGTGACAGATTCCTCTTTTGTGCTCGGTAAAGACGCCATGGCCTTTCATGGCTCTGAGCCAGTTCTTGGGCAAGTTGTGATCCATTACAGCGAGAATACGGCTGTAAAAACTGCGGTACTCCGGGGCGATACCTATGAGATCTATGCAGCCTCCCTGGACGATCTGAAAAAGTACGGTGGAGACACCCCCTACATGTTTGACATCGTATTGGAAGATCCCGATGCGGAAGAGCTGTGGGCAACGGAAATCCGTATCTCCCAGTTTGTTACTGATTAAGAACAGGGATGCCGAGCATGGATACTACAAGAGATTCTCACTGGCTGGCCTGCCCCAAATGCGGAGCGAAAACGAAAATCAAGCTTTATGAAGATACCGTTCTGCTAAACTTCCCGATGTATTGTTCTCGGTGTAAAGAAGAAATCATATTAGGCGTTATAAAGTATAAGACCGTTGCAAACAGCGATATACTCTGAATCGTGAAAAAGGATTGACACGATCCTGTCAAAACAGAATACCGTGTTAGCGACGAGCCAGACGCTTAAAGCGCAGAGCCTGCTACTCCGTGAGTGGAGAAGCAGGCTCTTTTTATCGTTATGGGCCATTCAGCACTGTCGTTTTCTCTTCCCAAGCACGGGCTGTTGAAGAAAAGGGGTTGAAAAGCTGCTGATTTGACCTAATCGGTGAGATTCAGCACGGCTGCTATAGTTTCGGTTTCATGTTAAATTGGCTACTGCCTTCATTCAAAAGCGAAAAGATAGTATTGCTTATTTGATTTACACATTCAGAAAGCGGAGGACAGATATGTACAGCTTTCATTTTGAAAACAAAGTGTCCGGCGTTGCGCCGGAAGAGATCGCACGACTGCTCCGCAGTATCGGCGCCTCCGGGCGGCTGGTCGGCTTTCATTACACCGTCTATATCGTGTATCACATTTTGCAGAAGCCGGACGAGTATTTCTGGATCACCAAATGCGCCTATCCGGAAACGGCCCGGTATTTCAAGGTCAGCACGTCCTCCGTGGAGCACGCGATCCGCACGCTGATCGCCTCGGTGTGGAATCGCCGCGATCATTCCGACCTCAACCGCGTGGCCGGGATCGAGCTGGAGAAGCCGCCCACCAATAGTGAGTTTATCGATATACTGGTCGCCTATCTCCGCTATGGCGTGGATTAATCCGTTTCACCGTGAAACGGATTTTAGTATCGGGTGTTAGGGTGCGCCCCTAAAAGCGGCATTTGTACTCTCAAATGCCATACTAGCTTATAACACGCGGCTTCCGTCGAGAAACGGATAAAAGGATCAGACAAGGTAGTACGCATTCCGTACTTTTTCGAACGAAAAAAGGCCACTTTTCCCGATGCTCGCGGTAAAATGGTGTTAAACCAAATAGGGCAAACAGATATAATGGTGCCGAATGGAATCCAATGTCCCCTACAAGTTTAAGAAGAAACTTGCCGCAAACGATTTCTTTTTGTCGCGGCTTGACTTCTTTTGCGAATTTTCGTTTTTTCAGCGCCTTATTTTGTATTAGTTATATGAAGGGAGTCCCAAGGGACGCTTTCCCGGAAAACCGAATAGGGCAGGCAGATACGTTCTGCTTGCGGGGAGCCGGACAGCGGGTGCGCCAGGATGCCGATCGACCGGGAGGTGAAAGAAAAAGGCAGAGCGAGCAACACCGCGCTGTGTGCAGCCGATGGCAAGGCTGAGGGCAAGGATCTGCAAGCGGAGATAATGATACCTACGTTGATGGCACGTCACAGAGCCAAACGTCCCGCCATGAGCATGGAGGGAGGCACGAAACTTTTCCTACGGAGCGGCCCGCCCCGCCGCCGTCTGACCCTCGCCTTTGAAAAACCGTGAATCTATCGATCCGCACTGCACAAGAGTGCGGATTTTGTCTTTCTCCGTCGAAATGTGTCTCACCGTGAGACACATTTTTCATGCCCACATTTGCCATACTAAACCATATCACCATACGAAAGGAGCGGGAGCTTATCATCGTTTCCACGATC
>Ga0079305_1002725_pt1 | contig 14123 bp, 16 predicted proteins | sample LMS_cellobiose_e_FD_79183 | JGI IMG/M metagenome (GOLD analysis project Ga0079305, IMG submission 79183) | Rumen-fistulated moose microbial communities from Alaska, USA - LMS_cellobiose_enrichment | ecosystem: Host-associated > Mammals > Digestive system > Stomach > Rumen fluid ... | reverse complement strand
GTGAAGCTGCTGCGCGGCATGGCGCCCGACGCCATCGCCGCCAAGATCGGCGCGCCGCCCTTTGCCGTGCGGCAGCTCGGCAATCAGGTGGCCCGCCTGTCCGAAAAGCAGCTGCATGTCATGGCGGACGCCTGCATGGAGACGGAATACCTGGTCAAAAGCGGCAGCCTGCCCGCCGAAGGCGCGCTGGAAAAGACCATGCTGCAGATCCTGCGCATCCGCTCGGAGGAAAACGATGATTGACGAACTGAAACGCCTGCTGGCCAAGGGGCCGGTGACGCTGGACGCGGCGGCCTGCGAAAGGCTTGCGGCCTATCACGCCCTGCTGCTGGAATGGAACGGCCGCATGGATCTGACCAACGTGCCGGAGGAGGAAATGCCCCTGCGTCACTATGCCGACAGCCTGCTGCCCCTGGCCTGCGGCCCCTGGTTCGTCCAGGGGGCGCGGCTCATCGACGTTGGCACCGGCGCGGGCTTTCCGGGCCTGCCCCTTGCCATCGCCCGGCCCGATCTGCATGTGATGCTGCTGGATTCCCAGCGCAAGCGCTGCGATTTCCTGGAGGCCGTAAAGCTGGAATTGGGCCTGGAGAATGTGCGGGTGCTCCACGCCCGGGCGGAGGACGCGGCCCGGGGAGAGCTGCGGGAGAACATGCACCTGGCCGTGGCCCGGGCGGTGGCGCCGCTGAACGTGCTGTGTGAATACCTGCTGCCCTTCGTGGCGGTGGGAGGCTGCGCCCTGTGCTGGAAAGGCCCCGCCGTGCATGCGGAGCGGGAGGAGGGCCGCCGGGCCGCCGCCCTGCTGGGGGCGGAGGAGAAGGAGCTGATCCGCCTGCCCATCGCGGGAAGAGAGCATTATGTGCAGCCCTACCTGAAGACGGAAAAAACCGTTCGACGCTATCCGCGCAAAAGCGGCATCCCCGCCAAGGATCCGCTGGGGAAGAAGAAAGAAACCTCGAAAAAAGAGGAGAAAACGCGCGAATGAGCGCGAACGAAACCGCGGCCTCCGCCGGGAAAACCGGCAGGAGGCCGCCTTTTATACGGCGAAAAAGAAGGGCAGGGGCGCGGCAACGCGCCGCCTTTGCGCAGAGGGAGGCGCGGGGCGGCGCGCGCGCCTCTATCCTCATTGCAGAAAGGAAACCGAACGCCATGCGCACCCAGCAGGTTTTGCATACGGAAGGCCGCCAGCTGTGCTGGCTGGCGATGGACAGCATCCGTCCGAATCCCGTGCAGCCCCGGCAGGAATTCGATGATTTTTCCCTGCTGGAGCTGGCCGCCTCCATCCGGCAGAACGGCCTTTTGCAGCCGGTGACGGTGCGCCCCTGCGGCGCGGGGTACGAGCTGATCATGGGGGAAAGGCGCTTCCGGGCCTGCCGGCTGCTGGGGCATACCCATATCGAGGCTTTCATCCAGCCCGCCGACGACGGGGAAAGCGCCCTCATGGCTCTGGTGGAAAACGTGCAGCGCCAAAGCCTGCACTTTTTGGAGGAGGCTCAGGCGTATCAGCGCCTGCTGGATCAAGGCCTGACGGAAGAACGCCTGGCCCGGCTGCTGGGAAAAAGCGTGCCGGCTGTCAGCAACCGGCTGCGCCTGCTGCGGCTGGAGCCCGCCGTGCGGGAGGCGGTAACGGAGCTGGGCCTGACCGAGCGCCATGCCCGGGCGCTGCTGCCCCTGCCGGGGGAGGAAAGCCGCCTGCGCATCGCCCGCCAGGCCGGGCTGCAGCGGCTCAGCGTGCAAAGGACGGAGCAGCTGGTGGCCCGCGCCCTGGAGCGATTGCCCCTGCCCGCCGTGCCGCGCCGCATCGTCTCCCTGGCCCGGGATCACCGCCTGTACGTCAACGCCATCCGGGGCATCGTGCAGCAGATGCGGGATACCGGCCTGCCCGCCCAGTGCGAGGTCAGCGAATACGAAAGCGCCATCGAGGTGCGCATCGTGCTGCCCCGGGCGGGCCGGGGGAAATCGGATGCGTGAAGTCCCGCGTCCCCCTTGCGGCAGGGCTTTTTTCGTGCTAAAATAAACCCGATCCATCCTGATGTTATACGAAAGGAACAGCGGATGCGCCACGAGATCAAAAGCCGGCTGAATCCCGCCGAGGCCGCCGCCCTGCGGGTGCGGCTGCAGGCCGTGATGAGGCGGGACAGGTTTGCACGGGCGGACAGTACATACGATATTCACAGCGTTTATCTGGATACGCCCTCCCGCCGCGCTCTCACGGAGAAGCAGGTGGGCGTTCCGGTGCGCCACAAATACCGCATCCGCTATTATAACGATGATCTGACCTTCTTCCGCCTGGAGCGCAAGAGCAAGGTGGTCAGCCTGTGCGACAAGGCGGGCTGCACCCTGACCCGGCCGGAGGTGGAGCGCCTGATGGCGGGGGACATCCTGCGGATGGCATCGGACGCGCGCCCCCTGGTGCGGGAATTATACCTGCGCATGCGCACGGAGCTGATGCGTCCCAGCGTGCAGGTGCACTATACCCGGGAAGCCTACGTATACAGCCCCGGCAACGTGCGGGTGACGCTGGACAGCAATTTGCGCACCGGCCTGATGGATACCGATTTTCTGGACGTGCGCCAGCCCCGCCCCCGCACCCAGAGCGATGATTTTGTGCTGCTGGAGGTCAAGTACGACAATTATCTGCCGGAGATCATCCGGGATATCACCTGCTGCGGCTGCCGGCCTTCGAGCTTTTCCAAATTCGAGGCCTGCCATACCTATGACTAACGGAGGAAGTACCCATGAATAACGTGCTCAGCCAGCTGTTTTCCGTCAGCTTTTTTGAAAAGGCGGTGTCCTTTTCCCTGCCTGATCTGCTGCTGGCAATGCTTGTGTCGGCCCTGGTGGGGCTGTTCATCGCCGCCCTGTACCGCGTCACCTATCAGGGGGTGATGTACACCATGACCTACGGCGTTACCCTGGTGTGCGTGTGCATGGTCAGCGCCCTGATCCTCAGCGTGGTCACCAGCAACGTGGTGCTGACCCTGGGCATGGTGGGCGCGCTGTCGATCATCCGTTTCCGCACCTCCATCAAGGAGCCCATGGACATCATGTTCATGTTCTGGGCTGTGGCGGCGGGCATCGCCGTGGGCGCGGGCATGGCCGGGGTAGGCGTGGCCGGGTCGCTGGTGATCGGCCTGGTTATCCTGCTGCTGACCCGGGGACGCCGGAACGGCGTGCCTTATATCCTGGTGCTGAACCTGCGGGATCAGACGGCGGAGCAGCAGGCTATGGAGCTGGTATCCCGGCAGGTGCGCCGCTGCCGCGTCAAATCCAAACGCGTGGCCGCCGAGGGCACCGAGCTGACCGTCGATATCCGCCTGAAGGAAGAAAACACCGATTTCATGCACGCCGTCACCGCCCTTTCCGGCGTGGAAAGCGCCGTGCTGGTGACCTATAATGGGGAATATATGAACTGACTGCCCCAAAAAAAGAATGGCCCCGCGCCGCTGCGCGATCACAGCGGCACGGGGCCTTTTGTATGCTTTTTTACGCCAATCCGGGGAAGAAGTACAGCAGCGCCGCTGTCACCGCCGTGCCAACGGTGGTGGCCAGGGTGGTGGTTACAAAGATAGCGGGATAGGAGTCTTTCATACCGCAGTCCGCGTGGCTGATCGTCATCAGGATGGTGCCGGAATGGGGCAGCGAATCCAGCGTCGTCGCGGCGAAGGAGCCGATGCGGTGCATGGCGGCGATGGATACCGCGCCGGTGCTCTGAATGACGGGGAGGATGATGGGCAGCACGATCTGCTGGCCCGTGGCCGAACCGCCTGTGAGCATGCACAGTGCCGCCACCGCCAGGATGCACAGCAGGATGGGATGAATCTGCATGCCCAGCAGCGTGTCCACGATGGAGGCGAAGGCGTCGGTTTTCTGCACCACGGCGGCAAAGCCGTACACCGCGCCGATGGAGCCCACCGGGATCAGGGCGGAAATGAACCCTTCATTTACCGTGGCCTTCACGGTGCCCCGGGGCAGGTATTTCCGGAACAGCAGCAGCGAGCAGGCCGCCGCGGCCAGCATGGCAAACACGATGGGCACCTGAACAATGTTGAACAGGATAAACAGCAGCGCCAGCGGGATCAGCGAAATCAGCGTGCCGGGCATGCGGCTGTCCTCATCGGGCAGCTGATCCTTGGGCCCCATGGCGAAGGTTTCGCCCTTGGCGCAGGCCCTGCCGATCATTCGATCCAGCACCAGCACCATGACCGCCAGCTCCACAACGGAGGCGACGATGCCGGGGATCAGCCCGGAGGTGGACGAGGTGCCCAGAATGTTCATGGGGATCACGTTGGGCGTTTGGGGCGAGCCGGGCCCCGTCAGCGCGAAGGTGCAGCAGCCGCCCAGGATCACGCCCGGGATAAACCGCTTGGGAATGCCGCACCGCTTGAACACGGACAGCGCGATGGGATAGATGGTGATGATCACGATGGCCGCGTTGATGCCGCCAAAGCAGATCAGGGCGGAGGCCAGGATCACCACCGTGACGCCCAGGATCCGGCGGCGGCCCTGGGGCAGATCATCCCGGATCACGGCCTTGCAGATGGCCTCGGAAATGCTGGCGGCAGCGCCGCTGACGGCGTATAGCCGGGCCATTACCGCGCCGAAGATGAACAGGGAAAACAGGCTGGTGAAAATGCCGCCGATTCCCGCGAAGTATACCTTGGTCAGCGTATCCGTTACCGGCAGGCCCGAAAGCAGTATCACCGCCATGGTTGCCGTGAAGCTGGCCAGATAGACCGACCAGCCCTTGAAGGTAATGAAGATCAGCAGGGCAAAGCCCAATAGGATGCTGATGAATTGCAAAGCCATTTTGTGATCCATTCCATACTCCTCCCTTCCGTTTCCGAAAGGGAGGAGCACCGGAAACCTTTCCGCAGATTACTTGGCCTCTACCTTCTTGATGCCGGTGAAGCCCAGCACGGCGCAAATGACCATCAGCACCATCATGGCGATGAAAGCGCCTTTGTAAGAGCCGGTCTTATCAAACACGAAGTTCAGAATAGGAGAGCCGATGAAGGCGCCGATGCAGATCATGGACTGGATCACGCCCACGAAGGAGGCGGAGTCCTTCTTGCCGAAGGCAGAGAGCACCATGGCGCCGGACAGTACCTTGGGGAACATGAAGGCAAGGCCCATCATGACGCACACAGCCACCATCAGACCCACGCTGGGGGTGGTGAAGGCCATGATGGCCAGGGCAGCCAGGAAGATCACGATCAGCACCAGCATGGTCAGGCGGCAGCCCAGCTTATCGGCGATGAAGCCGCCGGGGATCATGGTGATGGCGTTGATCAGGAATACCAGGCCGAAGATGGTGCCGATACGGGCGGCGTCAAAGCCCAGATCCTTCATGTACACGTTCAGGTTCTGATAGGTGGCGTAGAAGCACAGGCCGAAGAGCAGGAACACGCCCATGATGGCGTAGAAGTTGTAGGTCTTCATGGCCTCCTTCATGGTCACGCCATCCGCGCTGGCGGCGGAAGCGGCCGCCTTGACATCCTTGGCGGGCGCGTCTTCAGACCAGCAGGGCTTGATGCCCAGCTTGGCGGGATCCAGGCGCAGCAGCGCGCGAACAGCCACGGTGACGATGATCATGCCGATGGCGATGGTGCGCAGGGCGCTCGTATAGCCGCTGGCCTTGATCATGCCGCCTACCCAGCTGCTGCCCAGGGTGCCCACCAGCGCGCCGATGGTCATCGAGATGGCCAGCAGCGTGGCCTGGCCCTTGGCAAACCACTTGTTGAACAGGGTGATGGTGATGGCGGAGGAGAAGAAGGCCGCGCACAGGCCCACCAGGAAGGCGCCCAGGTAGAACACGGCGATACTCTTGGCGGTGCTGTAGATCAGAAAGCCCACAGCCAGGCCCAGGCCGCCGATGATGGGCACGTTTTCACTGCCGATCAGCTTGTTGACCTTGCCGAAGAAGGTCAGGTACACGGCGCTGCTCAGCGCATGGATGGAGAACACCAGGGAGAAGGCCGTGCGGCTGATTTCGGGATACTTTTCCAGCACGGGGGCCATGAACTGGCTCACCTGGCTGTAGCTGCAGGCGTAGTAGGCGTTCATGATGGCCGTGGCCAGGAAGATCATGTATGCCCAGTGGAATTTAAAGCCTTTTTTCATTTTTGCGCTTCCTCTCTTGTTTTTGCGGTCAGCAGTATTTGTCCTGCTTCAGCTGCAGATAGGCGATCTCGTCGGCGGTCAGCTTCAGATGATCCATGGTTCTGATGCAGTCGTCCAGCTCCCACAGGTTCTGGGGGCCGATCTGGGCCGCCAGGGGCAGATCCTGAGAAAGCACGTAGGACAGGGCGATGTTGGTGCCGCTGCAGCCATGCACCTTGGCCAGCTCCAGCGCGCGGCGGCGGCGCTCATAGTTCTCTTCGGTCAGGAAGGATTCCTTGGTGACCATGGGGGCTTTTTCGGGGTCGTAGGCGGGCAGCGGCGGATCCACAAAGAAGCCGGCGCCCTGGGAAGCCCAGGCAAACAGCGCGATATCATGCTCCTTGTGCCATTGCGCGTACTCGTCATCCGCGTACCAGGTGCCGGGCCAGCGGTTGTACTTGGCATGCACCAGGCTGTATTCGGGGGAGGAGACGGAGGGGCCGCGGTAGTTCATGCGCTTGCAGTACTCAATGGCTTCCTGCAGGCGGGAGGGCTGCCAGCTGCTGACGCCGAAGGCCTTGAAGTAACCGGCGATGCGCAGCTCTTCCAGCTTGTCCATCAGCTCCGGAACGGGAACGTGGGGATCGTCGCGGTGGATCAGGTACAGGTCAAAGTAATCCACGCCCACGCGGTCCAGGCTGTACATCAGGTCTTCCTGAATGAAGGTGGGGCTGACGCGCACGAATTCCTCATGCAGGCGCCCCTTGCGGTCGATCAGGCAGTTGCAGCACTTATCGGAAATCATGATGTCCTCGCGCTTTACACGGGTGGAGCGCAGCCAGCGATCCAGAATCTCCTCGCTCTTGGCGATGCCGTTGCCCTTGCCGTAGTAGCGGCCGGTATCGATCATGGTGCCGCCCCGCTCCACGTACAGATCCATCATCTTGTGGGCTTCCGCTTCTGCGTCCAGAGAGAACCAGGCAGTGCCGAAGATCAGGCGCGGTACGGGCTTATCCAAACCTCTTACATTGATGTAATCCATGAAACAGCCTCCTTTTTATGCAAGTTATGTGTAAACTTGCCGCTTTCGATACCAAAATATCATTTGAAAACAATAATTTCAATAGGATTTCAAAAATTTCAGATTTCATCTGAAATAACGTCAATATACACAAATACATAAGCATAAAATAGTCAACATGCTAAATTTATATTGAATTATCGATTTCAGAAGGGGATAAAAAGGCGCTTTTGCGTCGATTTCAGCAAAATAGTCTGAAATTAATTTTTCAAAAAGTATTCAAATTTTGAAATTGTGTGCTATAATGCTGCTGTAATCAGCAAAAAGGAGCTTCTTATGGCAGTCAGTCAAAAAGATATTGCGGAGCGGGCCGGCGTCTCCTGCGCAACCATATCGCGCGTTATGCATTCGCCGGACAAGGTGCGGCCCCAGCTGGCCAATCAGGTTTATCAAACCATGAAGGAAATGGGGCTTGAAATCGACGGCACCGAGATCCGCCCGGTGCAGCAGGCCTTCAACGTGCTGGTGGTGGTCAATGATCTGGCCTATTCCCTGTATGCCAGCTTTCTGGTGGGCATTTCCCAGATGTGCAACCAGCAGCATCTGAATATGGTGGTGTGCAACAGCGGCATGGATCTGGAGGTGGAAAAGCGCGCCATCGATACCGCCTGCCGGGGCGGCTATGTGGGCATCATTTTCATCACCGCGGAGGACAGCCAGCCCTACCGCGAGATGATCCGAAAAATTCCCCTGCCGGTGGTGTTCCTGAACCGCAAGATCGAGGGGATGGATTACGATTCGGTGCTGCTTTCCCATTTTGAAACGGCGCGGGTGGCCATTTCTTCCCTGCTGCGGGAGGGGCACCGGCATATTGCCATGCTTTCCACCGAGCAGGAATCCACCAACACCCGTTCGGAGAAAGCGGGCTATATCGACGCGCTGCTCCAGGGCGGTTTGACCTATCCCCAGGCGGAGGCTAGCATATTTTATCATCCCAACTGCTATGAGGGCGGCCGGGAGTTTGCCAAACGCTTTGTGGAAGAGCGCATGAAGTATGACGCCCTTTACGTCATCAGCAGCGAGCAGTCCGTCGGCCTGATCCATGGCTTTCAGGAGCTGGTGGGCGGCATGCCGCCCCAGCTGACGCTGCTGGTGCTGAACCGCAACCCCATGCTGCCCGATTATCTGCCCCGCCTGATCGTGATGGAGCAGCCCGTGCATGAGATGGGCCGCAAGGCCGTGGAGGTGCTGCTGGAGCGTTCGGCCCAGCCCAATCGGGAGCGGATGAACATCCTCTATAACGTTACCGTCAACCCTGACAGGCAATGAGCGCGCGTGCGCTGACCGGCTGAAGAGGTGCAGAAGCTATGAACAGAATGAATCCCAGAATCCGCTGTTCCCTGTGCCGCCATTTCCGCGGCGTGCTGGGGGAAGGCGCGCCTTCCCACTATGGCCTTTGCGGCTTGAAAAAGGCGTTCAAAACAGCGGAGAGCTACTGCAGATATTTTGAGCCTCAGCCGGATACACCGCAGCCCGCCCCGGAGAAAAGCGGGGAAAAAGATTCATAAATATAAATTCCCCCGCCGGATTGCCCGGCGGGGAATTTTTTATCAGGAGGAAGCGTCGGCGCTTTGGGTGCGTGCTTTCAGATTTCTTTCCCATCGTCCGCTTTTGTACACAATGAACATCAGCAGGCTGCTCATCACCCAGCCCACGGGATAGCTCATGCCCACAAACAGGGGATCCCGGATGAATTGCGTGCCGATCAGCAGATAGGCCTGCCGGAAGGCCACGAAGGAGAAAATGCAGATCAGCATGGGCGGCAGCGATGCCCCCGCCCCGCGCAGCGCGCCGGAATAGATCTGCGTGGCGCAGAAGGGAATATAGAAGGGCGACATATACAGGATGAAGCGCCGCCCGTAGGCGAGCACCTCCGGGTCGCTGTTGAACAGCTTCAGCGCGCTGGTGGCAAACAGCATCAGCCCGGCCACGATCATGGCGGTGCCCCCAAAGGCCATCAGCAGCGCCGTGCGGGTGCCCTGCTTGGCCCGCTGCAGCTTGCCCGCCCCCAGGTTTTGGCCCACAAAGGTGGTGTTGGCCATGCCCAGGCACATCATGGGCAGCCAGGCGAAGGCGTCCAGCCGGTTATAGCTTGTCCACCCCGCCATGCAGGAGGACTGAAAGGCGTTGATATACGCCTGCACGAATACGTTGGAAAAGGAAACCACGCTGGTCTGTATGGCGGAGGGCAGGCCGATCATCAGGATGCGGCGCACCGTGCCCGCCCGCAGGCGCAGATCCCGGGGGATGAAGCGGTAGCTTTCCGCGCTGCGGCTGAGCACCAGCAGCGTCAGCGCGGCGGAAAGGCACTGGGAGATCACCGTGGCGTAGGCCACCCCGGCCACGCCCATGTGAAAGGCGATGACGAACAGCAGATCCAGCGCCACGTTTACGCTGGCGGAGAAGATCAGAAAGTACAGCGGCCGGCGGCTGTCGCCCACCGCCCGCAGGATGCCGCTGCCGATGTTGTAGAACATCAGCCCGCAGACCCCGGCGAAATAGATGCGCAGATAGGCGATGGATTCGTCCATCACGTCCTCCGGCGTATCCATCAGCCGTACCAGCGCCGGGGCTGCCGCCAGCCCCAGCAGGGTGCAGAAAGCCGCGGCAATCAGCGTCAGCAGCAGGGCGGTGTGCACCGCGTCGTGTACGCCCCGGCTGTCCCGGGCGCCGAAGGCCTGGCTGATCACCACCCCCGCGCCGATGGAAAGGCCGGAGAAAAAGCCGATCAGCGCGTTGATGATGTTGCCGGTGGAGCCCACGGCGGCCAGCGCCTCTTTGCCCACAAAACGGCCCACCACCATGCTGTCCACCGTGTTGTACAGCTGCTGAAAGATCTGGCCGATCAGCATCGGCACCGCGAAGGATACAAGCAACTTCCAGATGGTTCCCTGCGTCATATCGACGCTTCTTCGTTGCGTGCCCATACGCGCCCTTTCAAAAAGTTTGATGTAAAACAAATTATACAGTCGCCCGCGGCAAAAAACAATATCCTTTCGGAAGTTTTTGACAGAAAGCGCGCTATGGCGTATAATGGGCGGGTAAGAAAGGAGGAGAAGCCCATGATGGATGAACTGAACGTCGATATGAACATGGATGAGGATGAAAGCGATTACAGGTATGACACCCAGCTGCTGATCGAGGGTGAAAATCTGGATGAGGATAAAATCAACGAATACATCCGCGGCCACTTCGAGGGGGATTGCCTGCTGGTGGTGGGGGATGACGAGCTGATCAAGCTGCATTTCCATACCAACAAGCCCTGGGAGATACTGGAATACTGCGCCTCCCTGGGCGAAATCTACGACATCGTAGTGGAGGATATGGATCGCCAGTCCCGCGGCCTGCCGGGCTGACGGACAGGCGTTCCGCACAAGACATAAGCCCCGGAGAAAAGCTTTTCTCCGGGGCTTTGCTGTGGGAATCGTTTCTGCTTTCGGATGAGCCTTGGTATTGTAAGAGGACGGCAGGGGCCTTTGCGGCCCCTGTGACGCCGCGTCCGGGCGTTTCACCCGCTGAATCCATCCCGGCAAACCGCATTTACAGCTTTCCTTCGCCCTTCGCCTTGTCCACCAGCGCGGCAAAGTCGCCGTAATGCCAGTCGGGCGTCGGCTTTTCGCAGTCGATATCGTGATAAAAGCAGCTGGGAATCTCCTTCTGCTTCCGGTTTTTCAGGATGCACGGCGTACAGCCCTGATCGTGGTTGATGGGATGGCAGGGGCATTTGTAATCGGTGCAGGTGCAAAATTCCTTTGCGTTTTTCATTTTTTCCTCCCTGCCCGTTCAGGCCCAGGTGCCGTTCCGGAAGATGGGAACCGCCGTTCCATCGGGCTTTACGCCGTCGATGGAAAGGTCGTCCGCGCCCACCATAAAGTCCACGTGAATGATGGAATCGTTGATGCCCATCTGCTGCGCCTGCTCCACGGTCATATCGTCCCCGCCCGGCAGCACCTCTTTGAAGCCCATGCCCAGGGCGCAGTGGCAGCAGGCGTTTTCGTCAAACAGCGTTTCATAGAACAGGAAGCCGCACTGGTTTACCGGGCTTTCCTTGGGCACCAGGGCCACCTCGCCCAGCTTGGCCGCGCCTTCGTCCATGCGGATCATGCGCTCCAGCAGCTCCTGCCCCTTCGCCGCCCGGCAGGCCACGGCCCGGCCCTTTTCAAAGGTGATGGAGAAATCCTCAATCAGCTGGCTGTTCCAGGAAAGAGGCTTCACCGCCACCAGGGTTCCCTCGCATTTGCCTGCGATGGGGGAGGTGAAGATCTCCTCGGTAGGCATGTTGGGAATGTAAAACGCCCCGTTGACGCTGTTGGTCACGCCGGCGCCTTCCCACCGCGCCCCGGGGATCAGCTCCACGGTGAAATCCGTTCCGTTGGCGCTGTGATAGCGCAGGGAGGCGAAGCCCTGCGCGTTCAGCCAGGCGGCCTTCCGCTCAATGAAATCAGTATGGGCCTTCCAGGCGGCCACCGGGTCGCTATCCTCCCGTACCCGCACCGTTTTCAGAATGGCGTTCCACAGCTTGTCCACCGCCTCATCGTCCCCATCCTGGGGGAAGCATTTTTTCGCCCACTTGACGGAGGGGTAAGCGGCGATGCACCACTGATGCCTGCCGTCGATGGCGTTGCGATAGGGCTTGATCACGGCGGAGCGGCGCTGCATTACGGCGGAGAGCTTTTGGGGATCCACCCCGTTCATGGCGTCGGGATCCTCCGAGGCGATATAGATGCGCACCGGCAGATCGGCCACCATCTGCTTCAGCTTTTCCTCCTCCCAGGGCAGCACGGCGGCCAGCGTATCCTCCTGTGCGTACAGAAAGTTCAGCCTGCTCTGCAGGTCATACGTCCATTCCACGTTGACCTTTTTTGCCCCGGCCTTGTAGCATTCCTCTATGATCAGGGCGGCGAAGCGGTGCTGCTCCACGGAAACGGTCAGCTGCACCACCTGGCCCCGCTGCACGTTGGCCCCGGTGCGCACGATCAGCTCGGCATATTTTTGCAGCAAATTTTCTGACATGCTCATATTTGTTTTCCTTTCTGTGCTGATGCGGATGATTTATTCAAGCTGAGAGCCTGACGCTTCAATTTCAGGGCGCTGTTTCCAGCGCGATATATTCCGCTTACCGCGTGCGGAAGCCGCGCTCCTCCGGCTCCAGAGGGATCGTCCGCGCGTCCATGCCTTCGATCCGGATAAATGTTCCCCGGCCGATGGCCTGTATCACCTGATCAATGGCGCTTTCCTCCCCCTGTATTTCCATGATGACGGAGCCATCCCATTCGTTGCGCGCCCAGCCTGTGCAGCCGTACAGGGCGGCGGCGTGCTGGGCCCGGTAGCGGAAGCCCACGCCCTGCACCCAGCCCTGGAATACGATGCGTTTCCGGATCATGCCGCCGCCTCAGCGCGCGCCCAGCAGGCGGAAGAAGGCGTTCACTTCCTCCGCGTGCCTGCCCCGGCAGACCACGTGGTGGTTTTGAATGGGGTCGGTCAGGAAATAGGAAAAGTCGTTCAGCCCCACCCGCAGCTGCGTGCGGCACAGCATATCGCTGAAGGGAGCCTGCAGCACCGTGCCCTCCTGCACGTAATAGCGGGAAAGATCGCCCGCGCACTTGAACAGGGTGCAATCGCCGGTATCAAATACGCCCTGCACGGCCACGCCGATGCCGGATTCAAAGTGGGTGTTCAGGCAGAAGCTTTTCAGCATGGCGGTGGGCACCGTGCAATGGGCAAAGGTGGCCTCACCTGCCTTGGTGTCAAATCGGCTGGGGTTGCACATGAACAGCGGCTCCCCCGTCAGGCTGCCCAGCACCGCCATGGACAGCAGGGTGGGCATATCGCCCTCACAGCCGCCGTAAACGCCCAGGCTGTTCAATATGGAAAGCCCCAGGCAGCCCGTGGTGTGCACCGTATCCAGCAGGTCGAAGCAGCGCACCGACACGCCGCACAGATCGTATTTGTTCACGATCCGCTGGAAGGCCCCGTACACATACAGTGCCTTTTCCATTTCGCCCGCGTCGAAGGCCTGCCGCTTGAAAAGCCGGGTGTATTCATTTTCTTCGTAGGCGTTTTTCGCGATCTCCGCCAGCAGCTCGTCCATGCCGATCTGCACAAAGCCCAGACCCAGCTTTTCCATCACCGCGTCCGGGGCGTAATCGCTGGCGATCAGCCAGTCGGAGGGCTGCCCCACGCAGCCCAGCCGCTTGCCCCGCAGGGTGTGCAGCGCCCGGTGAGCGCTGCGCAGCACGGCGATCTGCCGCGCCACCTGGCTGATGTCCCCGTGCAGGATCTCTCCGTGCCCGCCGTGCTTTTTCAGGTAGCTGAGAATTTCCATGGACGCGGCCAGGGAGTTCGACTCCCCGCTGGTCAGAATGTAGCAATGCCGCGCCCGCAGGCGCTCAAACGCCTGCCGGAAATATCCCTCGCTGCCGCCGGAGGCCACGTACAGCAGGGCGAAATCATCCTGCAAGTACGTTTCCAGCGCCACCTGGCGCATTTCCTCCCCCAGCTCCCGCTGCAAAGTGCCGATAAATTTTCCCTCGCTCACCTGGGTCAGCGGGCTGCGGATCTGATAAAAATCGATCATGCGGTTTCCTCCTTTGTTCGCTGTGGCTTTCTTTATTCCGCGTCTTCCTCCAGGGCTTCCAGCAGGAAGCTCACCGGGCGGAACCCATCGTTGCAGGAGATCATGGCGGATCTCGGGCTTTTCATCCAGCCGTCATAAAAATTCTCCCCGCCGTGGGCCAGGGTCATCACGAAGGGGGATACCGTGTCCCACGCGCTGCGGCAGAAGCCCGCGGGCCGCTCCCAGCCGTTGCAGATAAAGGTCTGTCCCAGCCGCATGGAGCAGGCGTGCTCGATGGGGTTTTCATACTGCGCTATCAGGTCGTCGTACCGGGCGATTTTCTTTACCGTGATGCGAACCTTTTTCATACATCCTCCAATCCGTTTG
>Ga0079305_1002724_pt1 | contig 14124 bp, 5 predicted proteins | sample LMS_cellobiose_e_FD_79183 | JGI IMG/M metagenome (GOLD analysis project Ga0079305, IMG submission 79183) | Rumen-fistulated moose microbial communities from Alaska, USA - LMS_cellobiose_enrichment | ecosystem: Host-associated > Mammals > Digestive system > Stomach > Rumen fluid ... | reverse complement strand
TATGAAGTTGACCGGTAAAAAACGTCGGGAGCGTCTCGACAAAGTCGCCGCGCAAATTCTTCTGACAACCTATCTGGAACGCGGTTGCGTTGGAACAACCGACTGGCTCCCGCTGGATGACCGGGAGACGTCCGGTCATTAAGTGAAACAAAAAGTATCATTAAGTAAAACAGAAAAATATCGAAATATACCGTCAGCATTTCCTCTTTCCGTTACCGGACGATGGCCCGGTTTCTCTCCGGGGCGGCATAAAAACAAGACTGTCTTTCAAGATATTTCAGAGTAAATAAACTGTTTCGATGTTGACTTTTACAGGAATTTTCCGGAAAATAATATTTTTCGGAAGCGAACAGGAAAGGATGTTCGTCTTAAATATTGTTCCTTTTTAAATATTCCCTGGGAATATTGTTCTTTTGTTTTGATCAATTCAGAAAAATTCAGAAAATCTGGAGAAGATTATATGAGAAATAAAGTTTCCAACTCGCGGATTTTATCTGTTTTACTCATCGTTTTTTTGGGTGTTTTTTTTGCGGGAATCTGTGACGCGGCGACGCAGGTTGCGCCGGTCGCGACGATTTCCGAAGCGGACATTGTTCCTGAGGAATATGTCGATTCCGGGGAAGATGCCCATTCTGTGGCCAATCAGGAGCTGAAAATTATGGATCAGGAAAATCCGGTTGAAGAATGTCGGGACGCAATTCATAAAAACCGGCTTTATCGGGAAGCTTATGACGTTTTGTATCCCTGGACACTGGATTCCAAAAACACTGACAAAGAATCCCTGCTTGAAGGAATCAATCTGACCAATACCTGTTTGTTGAATCTGGGACGTTATGACGAACAGAGCGCTTATTATGAAAAACTGCTTGAAGTTCATGCTCAAAATTGGATGGTTCATCAGACGGTTGCCAACCTGTACCAGAGTATACCGCATTTTGGCGTTTTGATCGACAATGAATTTTATCGGGGAATGGATCCGGGAAACGGTCCGCAGTATTCAGCCGCTCAACATGATATTGTTCGGGGAATGCAGATTATGCGACAGGCGATGCCGCTTGTGGAACAGGCCGCTCAGGATCCGCGTGAGCGTGGGAAAATCACCTCTTTCTATCTTGGATACGCGGAACGATTTTATTCCGATGCCTGGAAGATGCAGATTCTGACCGATATGGAAACCCTGCCGGAACCGGAAATGATGGAATACGACTATGCCCGCCGGGGAAATCCGGGCGCGCCGGTCGACGAGGCGGGTAATCCGGTTTTCTTCGCTCTTCCGGAAAGTTTTGAGACCGCCCAAAATGACGGGGAACGCTGGCGTTATCTGTTGAACCGGGCCATGGAATATGATGATTCCGTCCGTTGCCTGATCTATCGGCGGATTGCCGATTTTTCCATACAATATTTTGGCGTTGAGACGTTGACCCATTACAATTATTTTTCTTCGCGGGATACCGTGACGGCGGACAATGACGACAAAAACGGAATCTGGTCGCTTGCGTCGCTTTCGGACTCGGAAACCATTGCCCGGCTGGCTAACGGCGTCAAACGGTTTGAGCTTCCGGATGATTACAATTATATCCGGTTGTATGAGCAGGTTCTGGAAATTGGGGACGTCTGGAATAAATATCAGGCTCGCGAGACGCTTGCCCGAATTTATATGAATCGCCGTCAGTATGACAGGGCGGCGGAATATTATAAAGCGATTATTGATAACTGGGATGAAAAGGCGCAGGGAAAAAAGAACCGCCGGAACGGACAGTATGAACAGATCCAGCGGAAGTATGAGCAGATCACCGGGAACTGGGGACGGTTTGAGCCGATGGAATCGAAGGTGGCCGGAACGGACGTAACCCTTTCCTGGCGGTTCCGGAATGGATCGAAAGTATCGTTTACCGCGCAAAAAGTTGAGGTCGTCAAACTCTGGCAGGATATTGAGGATTATCTGAAAAAGCATGAAAAAGAGTTGGCGAACAAGCTGGATTATCAACGGATCGGATGTTGGGAACGGATTGGTTATGACCTGGTGACGGATTCGGAGGTTCGTGGGAAATATCTTGGCGGCGAAGTGGCGAACTGGTCGGTTGATCTTGATCCGCCCGCCGGACATTATGATGCTCTGACTGCCATTGATTTTCCGGTCAAGGAGGCCGGGATGTATCTGGTAACGGCAACCATGGAAAATGGGAACACGAACCATATTATTGTCAATCTCAATGATATGGCGATTGTTCGCAAGCCGATTGACAAGGCTCAATATTTCTATGTCGCTGATGCCAAAACGGGCAAGCCGGTTCCCAACGCGAAACTTCATCTTTTCGGATATGGTCAAAAAGAGAAAAAAAGATTGATTCGCGATAACGATTATATTCTGGTTACCAGGGAACTGAATGGAACAACCGATCAGCACGGTCAGTATTTTTTGAAATACTCAAAGAATAACCCGGAGGAAATCAATGATTACGCCTGGTACGCGACCGCGACCGACGAGGCCGGAAAACGTTTCGCGGTGCTTGGCTTCCAGCATATCTGGTATCCTTATAAATATGATTCAGAGTATCATAATGTTCGGGCTTATTTTGTGTCGGACCGTCCGGTTTATCGTCCGGAACAGACCGTTGAGTTTAAATTCTGGGTCGGAACATCCAAATATGACATGCCGGAAACCTGTGAATGGGCGGAACGGACGGTTTGGCTTCAGGTTTCAGACCCCCGGGGAAACAAGCTGATCGACAAAAAAGTTGAACTGGACAAATACGGCGGAGTGGCGGATAAACTGGAGCTTCCGGAAGACGCGGTTCTCGGCGTTTACAATTTTGTACTGCTTAAAGATAAGGAATCGGAGTATCTTGGCAGTGGCTCGATTCGGATTGAGGAGTACCGGAAGCCGGAGTACGAAGTTAAAATTGACGCCCCGACGGAGCCGGTTCAACTTGGCGATTCCTTTAAGGCGAAAATAACGGCTCGTTATTATTTTGGCGCGCCGGTTCAAAACGCAAAAGTCAGGTATACGGTAACACGTGAAAAGAAAAACACCGACTGGTACCCGATCCGTCCCTGGGACTGGTTTTATGGAAACGGCTACTGGTGGTTCGGTTATGATTACGATTGGTATCCCGGCTGGAAAAAATGGGGATGTCTGCGGCCTTGTCCGATCTGGAGTCCGCGTTGGGGCCAGATGCCGCCGGAAGTTGTGCTGGAACAGACGGTTGACATTGGCGATGACGGAACCGTTGAGGTTGAAATTGATTCGTCACTTGCCAAGGCGATTTTCCCGGACGACGATCAGCAATACACAATAACGGCGGAAGTGGTCGATCAGTCCCGGCGAACCATTGTCGGAACCGGGTCTGTTCTTGTTGCCCGGGATCCGTTCAAGGTTTATACCTGGCTTGCCCGCGGTTACTATGAGCCGAATCAGCAGATTCAGGTTTCCTGTCAGACCCGTCGGATCGACGGAAAACCGGTTCCCGGAGAGGCGGTTGTCCGTCTTTTCAAGGTGACCTATACGGCAATGGAAAACGGCGGGAACGGGGAGACTTCCGGAATTCCGGAAATCGATGGAATTGTACCGGTTGAAACGGAGGTCTGCTCGGAAACGGTCCCGCTGAACGCGGACGGCAAGGGAACGCTTTCGTTTTCAGCGGCGGAAGAGGGACAGTATCGGGTTTCCTGTCTGGTGACGGACCCGGCTGGCCGGACACAGGAGGGGGGATACGTTTTCACGGTTCATGGCAGTCAGTCGAAACCGGAAGCGTCTTATCATTTCAGTCAACTGGAATTGATCCCGGAAAAAGAGGAATATGCGCCGGGCGAAAAAGTTCGGCTTCAGGTCAATACGGACCAGCCGGATTCGACGGTATTGCTGTTTTTGCGACCGACGGACGGAATCGGGCTTCCGCCGGAGGTACTGTCGCTGGACGGGCAGTCAAAGGTGTTTGAATTTGAGGTGACCGCCAGGGATATGCCGAATTTCTTTGTTGAAGCCCTGACAATTTCCGGGGGACAGGTTTATTCGGAACAGAAGGAGATTGTTGTCCCGCCGGAAAAACGAATTCTGAATATCGATATTCTTCCGTCTCAGGCGAATTACAGGCCGGGCGACAAGGCGTCGGCTCAAATTAAAATAACGGATATGAACGGCAAGCCGGTTGTCGGGCAGACGGTTGTTTCCATATACGACAAGTCGGTTGAATACATTTCCGGCGGCGGCAATACCGAGGATATTAAGGCGTTCTTCTGGAAATGGCGCCGGGATTCTGTACCGTCGAGCTTCCATAATCTGAATCGGGTGTATGGAAACGTCCCGTTGGCGGATGAACCTTTGATGGAAAATCTTGGGACGTTTGGCGATGAAATATTCACGCTCGACAAAAACGCGAAGAACAAGATGCTGCGGAAACCAGAAGCCGGTTTCGGCGGAGTTGTTTCCAATTCGATGATGGAAATGGGCGGAATGAATGGAATGATGGCCGGGGGAATGGCCGGGGGTGATATGATGGTCATGGAGGAGGCGGAAGCGGCCCCGGCGGAGGCTCCTGAGGCGCCGCAGATGGCAAGGGCAAAAGTAACGTCCGCCATGGCTGACGGTAAACGCGCGAACGAGATTCTGAGGCAGGAAAGCAATGATGATTCGGCAGACAGCGGAACAACTGAACTGGTTGAGGCGACCGTTCGACAGAATTTTGCCGATACCGCGTTCTGGACCGCGGCCCTGATGACCGATGAGGACGGGACGGCCCAAATTGAGCTTGAAATGCCGGAAAACCTGACCACTTGGAAAATCAAGGTCTGGTCGATGGGGCTCGGCACGAAAGTCGGAGAAGGGGAAACGGAGATTATCACCCGTAAGGATTTGATTATCCGGATGCAGAAGCCGCGTTTCCTGGTTCAAAAGGATGTTGTCACCCTTTCGGCGAATGTTCATAATTACCTCTCTGAAGACAAAACGGTTCGGGTTTCCCTTGAGCTGCCGGAGAACGGAGAGTCCGCCGGGCAGGATGTCAACGTTCAAACCGATGACGGTCAAACGGATAAAGAGCGGATGGGAACCGGTCAGGCGACACTCGCGATGTCCGGTGACAACGCCGTTCAGACGATAACAGTTCCGGCAGGCGGAGAACAACGGGTCGACTGGAATGTCAGCGCGGAAACGGCGGGAACGGCGGTCCTTCTGATGAAAGCGCTTACCGATGAAGAATCGGACGCGATTCAGGACACGCTTCCGGTCTACGTTCACGGAATCAAAAAAATGGATATTGTTTCCGGGATGATTCCGCCGACAGACAACGCCGGATCTTTTATGGCTGATTCTTCGGTTGATTCTTCGGATCAAACGGGAACTCCGAATCAAACGGTACAGGCGTCCGCGACGTTTGAGATGACGGTTCCGGAAGAACGAATCCCGGATCAGACGGCACTGACAGTTCGGTTTTCTCCGTCGTTGGCCGGCGCCATTATTGACGCCCTTCCCTATCTGACCTCTTACCCTTATGGCTGCACGGAACAGACGCTTAACCGTTTTTTGCCGACCGTGATGACCCAGAAAGCGTTGATTGATATGGGAGTCGACCTTCCGGAACTGGCGAAAAAACGGGCCAACCTGAACTCACAGGAACTTGGCGACCCGGAAACCAGGAGGGAACAGTGGAACAAGGTATCGAAAAACGCGAATAAAAATCCAATTTATGATCTTGATGAAGTTCAGAGAATGACCCGTGCCGGATGTCGGAAACTGGCGGATATGCAGTGTTCCGACGGCGGATGGGGCTGGTTCTCCGGTTTTGGGGAACACTCGTCCCCCCATCTGACGGCGCTGGTCGTCCATGGCCTGCTGCTGGCAAGAGAAGCCGACGTCCAGGTGGATCCGGCGATGTTGAATCGGGGAATCAACTGGCTGGTTCAATATCAAAAAGATCAGACACGGGAGCTCGTTCGGGGAAAAATCTGGACCGATGAAGAGAAACAGGGCCGCTGGGACTATAAAAACAGACCGGATAATGAAGATGTCTTTGTCTATTATGTCCTGACGGAAACAGGGCACTTTGCTGACGATTCATTTAACGGCTCTGATTTTGAGGATTTGGATGAAGAACAATTCCGGGCAAAACTCCTTTCCTGTTCCGAGGAAAACGGGGATTTCTGGAACGATGCCGCCCGGATTCAGTCGTTGATGAAGGCTCTGATATGGAATACCCGATCGGAGCTGTCGATGTATACCATTTCCATGTTGGGGCTGGCTCTCTGTCTGGAAAACCGGGATACGGATTTGACGAAAATATCCCAGAATCAAAAGCTGGCGACAAATGAGAAGTTTGTTTCCGATTCGGATAAAATCGGGCTCTGTCTCCGGATGTTATCGCAGTATCTCCGGCAGGACGATGAAAATCAGACAGCCTGGCTTGATTTGAATCACGGCGGGCACTGGTACTGGTGGTGCTGGTACGGATGCGAGTTTGAGACTCAGGCCTATTATCTGAAGTTGCTTGTCCAGATCAACCCGAAAGACCCGGTTGCCCCGCGACTGGTCAAGTATCTGCTCAATAATCGCAAAAATGGCACATGGTGGAACTCCACCCGGGACACGGCGATTTGCATTGAAGCGTTTCTGGCCTATCTTCAGCAGACGGATGAATTCAATCCGAATACGGTGGTCGAGGTTCTGTACGACGGCAACGTCCGTAAACGTGTTGAGATTACGCCGGAAAATATGTTTTTCATTGATAACACCCTGTCCCTCACGGGGGATGACGTTACCTCCGGCAAACACGTTATCACGATTCAGCAGACCGGGAACGGACCGATTTATTATAATGCCTATCTGGAAAATTTCTCGCTGGAAGACCCCATTTCCAGCGCCGGACTTGAAGTCAAAGCGAAACGGCGGTTCTACCGGCTGGAACGGGACGAATCGGCGACGATTGATGTTGCGGGCGGTCGGGGCCAGGTTGTTTCCCAGAAGGTTGAAAAATACAGACGGGTTCCTCTGGAAAACCTGTCGGAAGTCTGTTCCGGTGATCTGGTTGAGGTCGAGTTGATTCTGGAAAGTAAAAACGACTATGAATCTCTGGTGATCGAAGACTGGAAAGCGGCCGGTTTTGAGCCGACGGAAACGCAAAGCGGTTATAATGGCAATCCGCTCGGAGCTTATGTTGAATTTCGGGACGAAAAGGTCTGCTTCTTCGTCAGCCGGTTGACTCAAGGGGAACATTCCGTCAGTTATCGGTTACGCGCGGAGCAGCCGGGCCGTTTTTCCGCTCTTCCGGCGGTCATCCAGGCAATGTACGCTCCGGAATTACGCGGGAATTCGGACGAGTTCAAAATTCAGGTTCAGGATGTTCCGTTGGAAAAGTAAGCGGCGGCGAGGGAAACCTCTTTTCCGGGGCCGGTATTTTCCGAAGAGCCTTTCAGAGGAGAGAGACCAACGCGGCGAAGCCGGTTGACCGGGAAAAGTCCGTCGTCGCGGACTTTTCTCCGGAATAAGAGACGACGCGGAAAGGGGCGGCAAACACAGACTGCCCCTGCCTTCCTGAGCAACCGCGAATTACCGCCGGATTGTTTCGATAGGGAGTATCTCCGGCAGGTTCCCGTATCGAATGACTACCGGGCTAATTCAATGGGACAGGCCGCCATAACGGCGGTCACGTTTGGAAAAATTCTGAAACGCTTCCAGGAGCGTTTCACGATTGAAATCGGGCCAGAGGACATCGGTCACCCAGAGTTCCGCGTAACTGAGCTGCCAAAGGAGATAGTTGCTCAGCCGGTATTCGCCGGCGGTCCGGATAAGCAGGTCCGGATCCGTATAACCGGCGGTGTAAAGATAGTCAGAAAATCGCTGTTCGGTAAGCCATTCATCCAGCGATGAACAGCCGGCCTCCTGAAGTAACCGGGTCCGCTTTTCCGGCGTGTCCGTCAGATGGAGAATTTGCTTTACCGCGTCGACGATTTCACCGCGTCCGCCGTAATTGATCGCCAGCCGGAGGATTAAACCGGTATTGGACCGGCAGAAATCAATCGACCGGTCCATCTCTTCCTGAACATCATCCGCGATACGGTCGCGTCGCCCGATAATTTGCAATCGGATGTTTTCCCGAAACATTTTTTCCCGTTCGGAAATCAGATAAAACTTGAGAAGCTGCATGAGAGCGTCAAGTTCCGGTTGAGGGCGTTTCCAGTTTTCGCTGGAAAAACAATAAAGCGTCAACTGCTCAACTCCCAGATCAATACAGGCTTCTGTGACACGGCGTACCGTTTTTGCGCCTTCCCGATGACCTTCCGATCGATCAAGCCCCCGGCGTTTTGCCCAACGTCCGTTGCCATCCATAATAATAGCAACATGCCGGGGTATAACCAGTTCTGTATTCATGACAGCCATTTCTGTTTTGTTTCGCAGTTAGTCCACGTCGGCTTCTTCCTTTTTACGTTCCTTGAGAACCGCCCGGCGACTCAGCTTGATCCGATTCTGGTCGTCGATCGCGATAACCTTGACATCGAACTTGTCGCCAACCTTGCAGAAATCCTGGATATTGTCGACATATTCGTCGGAAAGCTCGCTGATATGGCACAGACCGTCGCGGCCTGGCAGAATTTCAATGAAAGCTCCAAAATTCTGGATGCTCGAAACGGTTCCGGTATAAATTTTACCGATTTCAACGGTCGCAGTCAGTTTGTTAATCTCTTCCAACGCGGCTTTGGCGCCGGACTCATCAACACAGGCAATATTGACCGTTCCGTCATTTTCGATTTCAATCGAGGCTCCGGTCGCGTCCTGAATTCCGCGAATCGTTTTTCCGCCGGGACCAATCACGGCGCCGATCTTGTCAGGGTCAATATGAATCTTGAGGAGCCGTGGAGCATAAGCCGAAATCTGCTCCGCCGGACGCGGTACCGAGCTGAGCATTTTACGCAAGATACCGATTCGGGCCTCTTTGGCCTGCTTCAGCGTCTGTAAAATGATTTCCTTGCTGATACCGTTCGTCTTGAGGTCGAGCTGAATTCCGGTAATACCGTTTTGCGTTCCGGCAACCTTGAAATCCATATCGCCGAAATGATCCTCGTCGCCCATAATGTCGGTAATGGTAATCCAGCGGCCGTCATCCTCTTTGACAAGACCAATGGAAATACCGGCAACCGGATTGGAAATCGGAACCCCTGCGGACATCAGACCAAGCGTCGCTCCGCAGACCGTCGCCATGGAGCTGGAACCGTTTGATTCCAGAATATCGGAGATAACGCGGATGGTGTACGGAAACACTTCCGGTTCCGGTAGAACCGGTTTTACACTTCGCTCAGCCAATGCGCCATGGCCGTATTCACGGCGACCGGTCCCCCGTAAGGCACGGCACTCACCTACAGAAAACGGCGGGAAATTGTAATCCAGCATGAATTTTTTCGTGTACTCGTCGAACAGTCCCTCAACACGCTGCTCATCTTTGGCCGTTCCCAGGGTAACGGTGATAAGAGCCTGTGTTTCCCCTCGCTGAAAGAGCGCGGAACCATGAACGCGCGGAAGAACGTTGATTCGGCATTCAATCGGACGAACCTCCTTGATTCCTCGGCCGTCCAGACGCTCTTTTGAGAGGATAATATCACGAACAACCCGTTCTTCAAAATCGTGCCACGCGACTTCAAAGAGCTCCGGAGCGAACTTGCCTTCCGGCAACTCGCCGTTTTCGCATTCTTCCGGCTTCGCAATGAACGCGGCGCACGCCTCGTCTTTGACAAGAGAGCAGGCTTCCGCGCGGGCAAGTTTTCCCTCTGTCTTTTTGGCGTTATGATATTTATCGTAATATTTTTCCATTAAAGCGTTGTAAAGCGGGCCTGTTGCCGGCGGTTCAAACGCCATTTTTTCCGGCTGAACCAGTTCAATCAGTTCCTGTTGCAGATCACAGATTTCCTGAATGTATCGATGGGCGGTCAGAATCGCCTCATACATTTTCGGTTCCGGAATTTCACGGGCAAAACCTTCGATCATCAGGACCGATTCGCGGTTACCGGAAATAACAAGATCCATTTCACTCCGTTCGAGCTGCTCATAGGTCGGGAACGGAACGAATTCGTTGTCAATCAGCGCAATCCGGACAGAAGCGAGCGGACCGTTGAATGGGATCGGACTGATTTCAACCGCGGTTGCCGCCCCGTTCATTGCGAGAACATCCGGATCAATGCTCTGGTCGCTTGCCATGACCAGTGAAAGAACCTGAACTTCATTAAAGAATCCGCGGGGAAACAGCGGACGCATGGGCCGATCCATAAGACGGGAGGTCAGAATTTCCTTCAGTCCGGGGCGTCCTTCCCGTTTCACAAAACCGCCGGGAAATTTACCCGCGGCCGCCGGCCGTTCCCGATAATCACAAGTCAAAGGGAAAAAGTCAGCGCCCGGCTTACTTGCCGCCGTGGTGACGGCACATAAAACAACGGTATCATTATATCCGATAAGACAACTGCCATGAGCCTGTTTCGCAAGTTCCCCGGTTTCAATCCAGAGGACTCCGTTACCGATCTGCTTTTCAACTCGTTTTTTCAATTTTTTACCTTTTTCTTTCCTGCCTTTTTACTCTGAAGAACCTGCTTCGTCAACAGAGAGCATCTGAACAAAACAAAAGGATATTCCCCCGCACCGGTAAGTTAAACCGCCGTGAAGGAAATATCCCTTTCGCTTATCTTACAACAACAAAACCCAAAATTCCCGGGTATCGAAATATTTTCAATCGATATAAATTCCCCTCGAAAAACGTCCTGTTTTCGCGAAAATATTTCGTTTCTTCCAACACAAAAATAGAACATCAATCTGCAGCCATCTGTAACATTGCGATGAAATCCGATTTTTATCAATGGGAACAACAGGAAAAATAACGAGCCAATGATTAAAATCAGCTTTTTACATCAGTTTTCCGCCGTTTGTGTCGGGGGTAACCGGAAATCCGGAGAGATAAAGAAAATCGCTTATTTACGGATATTAAGACGCTGAATGACAGAAACATAACGTGCCTGATCCATTCGTTTTAAATAATCGAGCAAACGACGACGGCGGCCAACCATCTGCAAAAGACCACGACGGGTTGAGAAATCTTTTTTGTTCAACTTCATATGAGCGGTCAGTGTATTGATTTTTTTGGTCAACAGGGCGATTTGGACTTCGGGGCTCCCTGTGTCACTTTCCGACTGGCGAAAATCTGCAATAATGGCCTGTTTTTCCTCTTTGTTCATAATTGTCATCGTTTGAACCTTTTTTCCTTAATAAGCTTCGATTTGGACAGCACCGTCTCCTGAAAAACGGAACCAGCCTGAATCTGTGGTTTTGTTTGAAGAAAGATACTTCCTTTTTAAAATTAAACTTATATCGATCATACAATTTAGTTTAAATTTTATAAGCAATTCTTCTTTTTACAAGGGGGGCGGTCCGTTTCCCTTTTCCAATCTGTTTTTGAGGGGATTTTTATCGTTTTAGGAGATTTCTGCCGGAAATCGCGAAAGTTTCCCGGTTTTCTCTTCATGTTCTCCGTCAGACTCTTCCGGAATATTTTTCCAAGCATTCGTCTCTATTCACGGTGGTACGCTGCCGGTACATTGTTGCCTATTACCCCTTGTGAAAAGAGGAAAACCGAATATGATATAATAAATGGATGAGCAGACAGGCAGACAACCGGTGCCTGCCTTTGTTTTTATGGCGCTGTTTTCTGAAGGAGGATGATTTCCGGCCCATTCATTCAGAATCCGTCATTGAGTCCAGATTATGATCATTTCTGAGTAAGAAGGAGTTGTTCCGTGTCCGTTGAAGGTAAAAAAAAGGTTGAGATTATCGATGAGAATTCCCATATGATGTCCGGTGCGGACATTCTGGTCCAGGCTCTCGTTAATAATGGCGTTTCGACGATTTTTGCCTATCCGGGCGGTCAGTCGATTCCTCTTCATCAGGCGTTGATCCGATACCGTGATCAGTTGCGGGTAGTGCTTCCCCGGCATGAACAGGGAGGGGGCTTTGCTGCTCAGGGGTATGCACGGTCAACGGGTAAAATCGGGGTGTGTATGACGACGAGCGGTCCGGGCGCAACGAATCTGATCACCAGTATTGCGGACGCCAAACTGGACAGTGTTCCCATTTTGGCGATTACCGGTCAGGTCAGTACCAAATTGATCGGTTCGGACGGCTTTCAGGAAACTCCGATGACGGAGGTCTGTCGGAGTATTACCAAGCATCACTATCTGGTTCAGGATATTAAAGATTTGGCGAGAATTGTCAACGAGGCGATTTATGTTGCGACGACGGGACGGCCGGGCCCGGTTCTCATTGATGTTCCAAAAGATGTTCAGGTGGATCAGTGTTATCCGAATTTCCATGAGCCTATGAACCTGCCTGGATACGTCGGGGAAACCCTGAAGGCGACGGATCAGGAAATTGCGACAATGGCCGACGCGATTATACGTGCCAAACGTCCGGTCTTCTTCTCCGGTGGCGGCGTTGTTTCCGCAAACGCAACGAAGGAACTGCGAAAGATCGCGGAACTTGTTGGAATTCCGGTTGTGACTTCAATGACCGGACTTTCCTCGTTTCCGCGGGATCATCAGCTCTGTCTGGGTATGATGGGAATGCATGGCACATGCTATGCCAATCACACGGTTCAGAATGCCGATCTGATGATTGCCTGCGGGGTCCGGTTCAGTGACCGGGTAACGGGAAAGGTTTCCGAATTTGCCAAGTTCGCCAGAGTTATTCAGATCGATATTGATCCGTCGGAAATCAATAAGGTAAAGAGTATCAACATGTCGATCATCGCCGACTTGAAGGATACACTGGCCCGCGTGTATGAATATTTGAAGAATATGAAATTCAACGATATGACGGTGTGGCATGAGCAGATCCGCGGCTGGAAGGAAAAGTTCCCCGTCGGTTACGATGAATCGCCGTATCCTTCCCGGCTGGATTTGATTCTTACTCAATACGCGATTGAAACGTTGAGCAAGCGGACGCAGAACACGGATACCATTATCTGTACCGGGGTCGGACAGCATCAGTTGTGGACGACGTTGTTTTATCATTTCCAAAAGCCGCGGACCTGGCTTTCGAGCTGCGGTTCCGGGACCATGGGATTTGGTCTTCCGGCGGCAATGGGGGCGAAGCTGGCGCGGCCGGAGGCGACGGTTATTGACATTGACGGCGACGGCAGTTTCCAGATGAATATTCAGGAAATGGCGACCTGTTATACCGAAAAAATTCCGGTTAAGGTCATGTTGATCAATAATCAACATTTGGGCAATGTTGTTCAGTGGGAAGATATGTTCCAGAACGGGAACCGTGCTCATACTTATCTTGGGCCCATTGACGATCCGGAGACGTTTGGCAAGGGGAACGGAATCAGTCCGGCTCATCGGTACCCGGATTATGTTGAAATCGCCAGGGGATACGGTTGGGAAGCGCTGAGCGTTGCTCATAAATCGGATTTTCCGGCAGCTTTGGAGCAGATGTTGCAGTCGGATCGTCCGTTCCTGTTGGATGTGGCGGTTCCGTATCGTGAACATGTTTTACCGATTATTCCACCCGGCGAGACGGTTAATGAAACCATCTTGCACGATACCCGCGTTTGGAAAATGGAATAACACGATTTCTTTTTATCCTGCGTTTTCAGAAGGGGTTCAAGAGCGTTTCGCGTATGTTACCGGCAGGTTTTACGGTTCTGCTTCCCTGTGTTTAAGTGACGGACAGTCCCGGTAAATGAAGAATACGGGAAAATGGATATCAACATGGAGTTGTCGTGATTTTCGGCAGCTCCATTATTTTATGGAATACCTGTCCCGTTTGTGGAGTACCAGTCCGGCTGTTTTTCTTTTCCGTTTGTCTGTTTTCAAGGGGAAAACCTGTAAAATAAACAGAGTGAATCAGTACAGGTATGTTTGAAAACTTGATTTATAAGTCGGTTTTGTGTAGAATATATAAAGCGATATTTCAACGATCCGTTGCAGAAAGGTGATTTCATTGCCTGTTTCTCTGTGTTTTGATAATGGATAAACAAGGGTGGCTTTTTGTCTGAATGTTGAACATGTCGGGTAAGGTCAGCTGTTCCATCCATTCGGCAGGTTGTTTTTATGATTCGATACCCATCCATCTATTTCCAAATCATCAAAAGCCGT
>Ga0079305_1002722_pt1 | contig 14147 bp, 12 predicted proteins | sample LMS_cellobiose_e_FD_79183 | JGI IMG/M metagenome (GOLD analysis project Ga0079305, IMG submission 79183) | Rumen-fistulated moose microbial communities from Alaska, USA - LMS_cellobiose_enrichment | ecosystem: Host-associated > Mammals > Digestive system > Stomach > Rumen fluid ... | reverse complement strand
TTCCATCCGCTACCACCCTCTATACGTTCTCTACCAAAACTGCAATCGCAGTTTTGGTAGGCGCCTTCATTTTCTCACATTTGCCTGCGCTGTGGTAGGCGGGTAGTTATTATGCGGTTACCAACCTTCGGTCCCCTCCGGAGGCCGGGGCTCTTTTATGCAGAGCAGACGGACGTTTTCTTGTTTTTCCCGGAACGGCCGCATCCCGACTCGTCAGTCCAGGCGAAGTGGTTTGGATTTGCGTATGGCAGGGATAAGATGACGCTGGAGAAGTTCATATTGCGGATGGCAAGGCAGTTGTAATGAAATCAGTTGCAATGACTTTATCTCCATTTTTTACGGCCTCAGCCACAAAGGACCTGCCAAGCCCTCTGCCTGCACCTGTTATCATCCATACTTTGCTCATGGAAGCCCTATCCAATCTGTGGTATCTCATATCCATTGTTTAATGCAGTCAAAGAAGCGGCAAATCAGGTTACGGATTCCTGTGCAGAAGACGGCGTTTATACCGCTCTGGTGGCGCTTGGATTGATTGAATGAGAACCTCGTTCAGAACTGGTTTGGGCCAGGAATAATAGTGTATTCCTTGGACATTGTCCGCAAAGCCTGATCCGCAGATTTGCAGCAGAGAGAAGGGAGGATCATTCGGCAGGGGAACGAGAACCCAGAGGTGGAAATCTACACCTACGTCACAGAGAACACCTTCGACACTTACCTCTATCAGCTGGTGGAACCCAAGCAGAAGTTCATCGGGCAGATTATGACCAGTAAATCTCCCGTTCGTTCCGCTGAAGACATTGATGAGACAGCTCTTTCCTATGCGGAGATCAAGGCCCTCTGTTCCGGGAACCCTGCCGTGAAGGAGAAGATGGACCTGGATGTAGCCGTTGCCAAGCTGAAGCTCTTGAAGGCCAACCATTTAAGCCAAATCTACTCCTTGGAGCACGACATCACCCATCGTTATCCAAGACAGATCAAGGAAGCGGAGCAGATGATTGAGGGGTATCAGCAGGACATTACGCACCGAGATGAAAACACAAAACCAAATGCAGACAGATTCTCTCCCATGATCATTCAGGGAGAGACCTTCACGGAGAAGAAAGCTGCCGGTTCCGCATTGCTGGAAGAATGCCATAACATGAAGAGCCCCGATCCTGTTCCCTTGGGACAGTACCGGGGCTTTGCTATGGAACTCTATTTTGAAACCGCCAGTAAGGAGTTTTGTTTAACGCTCGCCTATACCCTGCGCCATACAGTTTCCCTCGGGACAGACATCCGTGGTAACATCCAACGCATCGACAACGTGCTGGATGGGCTGGAAGCAAGGATGCAGGGTCAACAGGAAGCCTTGAAGCACGTAGAGTCCCAGTTGGAAACAGCAAAGGAAGAAGCGCAGCGCCCCTTCCCCCAGGAGGACGAGCTGAAGGAAAAGCAGGCCCGGCTGGATCAGCTTAATATTGAGCTGAATATGGATCAGAAAGAAAGCAACTTAGTTGATGATGACCTAGCTGAAGCTGAGATCCTCTCTCGCCCTGACAGAGAGCAAGAAAGATAGGATAAAGAAATCATTTTCATAACCGCCAAATGGCCGAACCCGGCAAGGTTATGCCTACTCCATGTCGTTTTTCGGGCGTAAGCTTTTCCACCGCTCTTTCCCCTCGATTATCGTGATTAGACTTGACATCTATTTACGCTGATAATATAATCAATTTATCCGCAGCAGCCAATAGCTTGACCGCTTTGCACGAACAGAAGGGGGACATTTGTCTATGCTGTCCAAAGAACAGCGGATTGAAAATCTGAAAAAGGCGAATGAACAATCGCACGCGATGATCGTGAAATGCCTACGAGAAGCCCTGTACAAGCTTCTTGAGAAGAAAAGCATTGATGAAATCAAGGTAGTCGACCTGGTACAAGCCGCCGGTGTGTCACGAGGAGGGTTTTATCGCAACTTTTATCGGATCACGGATGTTCTTGAGGATGATATCAAAGCGGTTGCGGCTGACGTCCGTGCAGCGGTTGGAAAGAATATCAGCCTGGACTGGCAAATCATCCTGCAAACAATCTATCAGCACAGAAAGAAAATCCCTCTGCTTCTGAAAGCCGGGATGGGAATGGAGATCCTTCGATATATCAATCTGAGCGTCGAAACCGTGGATGACAGCCACAAGCTGCGCATTGCCGCATGGAACGGCGTCATCTTCAACAGTCTGTTGTTCTGGGCCGAGCAGGGCTTCCGGGAGGCCCCGGATCAGCTTGCCAAGCGGCTGGCGGAAATCACACAGTCGCTTTACACCATCGAGGCTGCAGATTCCTTCGACCAAGGACTCCCGGTGTGACCTGCCGCTGACTTCAACAGAGAACAAGCGCCCGACCTTCGGACAAAATGCCGATGGTCGAGCGCTTGTTCTTTGCACTGCACGCATGTTCTGGGTATACAAATTGCCCGGTTTTGTTCACGCGAAGCCTTCCTGCGTTGACTATGACGAAATCTCGCTGTATATTTGGAGTAGTCAAATGACTACTCCGACAAAACCGCTCCGTGCTATAAGGAAGCGGTTATTTCGTCGGGATTAAAACCAGAGAAAAAGGATGAATCAGATGAAACGACCAAAGGGCAAAGAAAATGAGGTGCAAGATGTCTTATCAAATGGTACTATCCCTTCTTTGCTGAGAAAAATGGCTATCCCAGGTGTCATTTCCCAGATCCTGCTGCTGTTTTACAATATGGTGGATCGCATCTATCTCGGTCGCCTGAACGACGGAGGAACCGCGCTTTTGGCTGTCGGATTGTGTCTTCCGGTCACCTACATCTTTAACGCGGTTGCGTTCCTTTTTGGACAGGGCGGTGCGGCAAGGGCCATGATCAAGCTCGGAAGCGGTCGACGTGATGAGGCCGAAACAATATTGGGCAACAGTGTGGTTTTCATTGTCGTCAGCGGGGCCCTTCTGACTGTGGCGCTTTATATCTTCGCTGAGCCCGTCATGTATTTTCTCGGTGCAAGTTCCACATCGATCGACGCCGCTGTGACATATATGAGGATCTATACCCTCGGCGCGATTGCGATCATGGGGTACATGGGTTTTTTACAGTTTGTGATCTCCCAGGGCGCCACAAAACAGGCTATGATTTTTGTAGTGAGCGGTGCGCTCCTGAATGTTGTTTTAGACCCGATTCTGATTTTTGGATTCCATATGGGAGTCGCCGGAGCCGCAATCGCGACCGTATTGTCACAACTGTTGATCGCAGTCCTTTCTATTGGCTTTCTGACAGGCAAAAAGAGCAGCCTCAGGCTTGAACTACGGGGCATGAGGCTGAAAGGTAGCGTTATTATAGCAATCGTTACCCTTGGGTTTTCTCCGTTTCTGATGCAGATCACTGAGTCGGTGCTGAACGTCGCGGTGGATGCGTCAGCGCAAAGATACGGCGGCGATATCAGCGCCCTCGGAATTACCCTTGCGGTTAGCCTGTCCATGGTGATTTGGATGCCGTCAAGCGGCATCAATCAGGGAGCGCAGGCGCTTTTAAGCTACAACTATGGCGGCAAAAACTATGACAGGGTAATGTATACCGCAAAAACATTGCTGAAAGATCAATTTCTGTTTTTCTGGCCAATGACTGCTCTGCTGGAGCTGTTTCCAGAGTTGTTCATACGCATTTTTACCTCTGACCCGGCAGTCATCAACGAAGCGGTTTGGATGGTCAGACTTTATGCCGCAGGATTCTTTGTGATTCCTATACAGACAGTATTTCAGCAGATCAATCTTTCTACCGGGCAGGAGAAAGCATGTCTGTTTATGGTGATCATACGAAAGCTGATCTTACACATTCCGTTGCTTCTCATCTTGCCGATGTTCATGAAAAACAAAGTGCTTGCCGTTGTTCTTTCCGCACCGATTTCAGATATCTTGTCAGTCATTGTGACCCTGATATTCTTTGTGCCATGCTTTTATCGCAAGATGAAAAGCCTGAATCGCTCCGCCCGGGCAGATTCTTTGGCATAGACCGTCCGAAGGTTCTGATTGAGGAGGATGTGCGGGGTGAGTTCTGTAACTGTAGTCAAGGAAAGATGACGGACGAGCCGCCTTCTTCAGATAAGATTTGTTGCTTCGTTTTACATACAGTTTTAAGAACAAATCGTTGGTTTGTGCTTCCCTTGATACTCAGTGGCGTTATAGACAATGAGGTCTGTATACAACTTTCTGGTCAATATCTTGTAAGCATGACTGGCGCTCAAAATCCCAATAATGAATTGTGCAACCTATCCACACCATAGTCTGTCAAAATGGGGAACGCACGCTCCAAGGGTGTTCCAACCCGACTTGGGGCGTGTGTTTTCTGGCAGATTGGGTTTGTGTCCGCAAAACCTGACCCGCAGATTTGCAACAGCGGGAAGGGAGGATCATCCGTCAGGGCAACGAAAACCCGGAGCTAGAGATCTACACCTACGTCACAGAGAACACTTTTGACGCCTACCTCTATCAGCTGGTGGAATCCAAGCAGAAGTTCATCGGGCAGATTATGACCAGTAAATCTCCCGTTCGTTCCGCTGAAGACATTGATGAGACAGCTCTTTCCTATGCGGAGATCAAGGCCCTCTGTTCCGGGAATCCTGCCGTGAAGGAGAAGATGGATCTGGATGTGGCTGTAGCCAAGCTGAAGCTCCTGAAGGCCAACCACTTGAGCCAAATCTACTCCTTGGAGCATGAAATCACCCATCGTTATCCACGGCAGATCAAGGAAGCGGAGCAGATGATCGAGGGGTATCAGAAGGACATTACGCACCGAGATGCGAATACAAAACCAAATGAAGACGGCTTCTCTCCCATGGTCATCCGGGGGGAAACCTTTACGGAGAAGAAAGCCGCTGGTTCCGCACTACTGGAAGAATGCCATAACATGAAGAGCCCCGATCCTGTTCCCTTGGGACAGTACCGGGGCTTTGCTATGGAACTCTATTTTGAAACCGCTAGTAAGGAGTTTCGTTTAACGCTCGCCCATACTTTGCGTCATACGGTCTCCCTTGGCACGGACATCCATGGGAACATCCAGCGCATCGACAATGTGCTGGATGGGCTGGAAGCAAGGATGCAGGGTCAGCAGGAATCCTTGAAGCACGTAGAGTCTCAGCTGGAAACGGCAAAGGAAGAGGCACAGCGTCCCTTCCCCCAGGAGGACGAGCTGAAGGAAAAGCAGGCCCGGCTGGATCAGCTTAATATTGAGCTGAATATGGATCAGAGGGACAACGATTTGGTTGATGATGACCGGATTGATGATTCTCCATCAGATCGAGAAAACAAATCTTTTGAGCGATGAATAGAAACCCGTTGCATTTGCTTTTCACTCCCGCTATACTTGTCTAAACAGACAACAGGTGGTGTGGTTATGAGTGTAACTGTAGAGGACGCCCTGCAGCTCCCTTCTCTCCGAAGTGCTGCTGTAATTGGCGGAAGTAAAGGTCTAAAAAAGATCGTCTCTGGCATTTCCGTCCTGGAATCCGCCGATCCAAAGAAACTCATCAGCGATATCTTTCAAAGCGGGGAATACCTGGCCAGTGAGCTGGTAATCACCGGCTTTCTGGACTGCGCTACGGACGTTGATCTTCAGTGTGCCGTTTTGCGGAGACTGTCGGAAGGCGGAGAGGTTGGGCTTATTCTGTTCTATGTTGGGGTCTATATGCCCAAGGTAGATTCGAGGCTGATCCGGCTGGCGGATGAACTGGACTTCCCCCTGATTCAAATGCCAGACAATAAAAGCCTGCGCTACGGAGAGGTCATTCGCGAGGTATCGGAATACCTCTACCGTGACCGGGAACAAGATATTGCCATCGTTTCAGAGATTCTTGCCAGGATCACAGAGCTTCCTGAGCACCTCCGCACGGTGAATGTTGTTCTCAGGATGCTGGGAGAACGTCTGCAGGCAACCATCGTGCTGACAGACCTGACCTTCCATATTCTGAACCTGGTCTCCTGGCCAAGCGGGACGGAGGATACAGTCCGACAGCATGTGGACGCCATGCGAAGAGCCGCGGCTTCCCAGGAGATGATCGCCTATCCATACGCACCAAAAGGGCTGATCTACCATACCACGATAGCTCCCAACGCATCCCCTGCCATGCGGCTTTTTGTTATTAAGGAAGGTCTGCGTCTCAATCCCGTCCAACTGGAACAGGCCGCCGACGTAGTCCGACTGGGCGTGAACATCTGGGGACAGCAGCATAATGCGATTGTCATGTCGGAGCTGATCAGGGCGATCCTCCAAGACGATCCCATCAAGATGCGGCGCTTGGCAGATATTTTTCATGTAAACATTCAGGAAGTCCATGATATTTGGACTCTCTACGGAGATGGAGACCATTATCTTGAAGTGCTTCGTGCCCATCAGGATGAGCTGCTTGACACTTTGAGAAGCTGCGCTGATAACGTCTTCTGCGATTTCTATGACGACAGATTGTTTCTCTTCTCCTCTGAGCCCTATGAACTGCGTACAGCGGACACAAGGCTGATGAAAGTCCTGGAACTGATTCGGTCTGAGGACCTAAGCATAACAATGTTCTTCAGCGGTGGCCTTCAGACCACCACAGAGGTGAGGGAGGCTTATCTTTGCTACACCACCCATTTGAGCGACGCAAAGAAGATCTATCCCACGAGACACCGGTTTACCCTGGGCGAGTTGGAGTTTGCCGAAGAGTGTCACAACCAGATCGACCGGGGCGAGGAGGTCGTGCGCCAAATTCTGTCCAGGCTTACAGCCCTCCAGGAGAAACACTTCGACTGGGACGTTCTGCACACCCTGGCAGTTTACCTGCTGGATACAGAGTGCAGCATGACCGCCTCAGCAGAGCTTCTCCACCTACACCAGAACACTATCAAGTATCGTATCAATGTCATTGCGAATACCCTGGGCTTCCGTCCAGGAAAAATACCGGACAGTATGCAGTTATACCGGGCACTGGCGATTGATCGGTTGCTGCAATCATGAAATAGCGAATAACGGTGAACCGCTGCTTATCCATATGTCTATTTGGACAAATGAGAGCAGCGGTTTTTCTGCCTCCATGACAATTATCATCTGATTTGATCGCAGTTATACTTTTTCCAGTGTACCCGCCTTTCTAACAGAAGATAATAGGGCGGCTCGAGAGGAAGTGTGTTCTGTGAACGACAAGCGATTTGAAATCAAAGCGGAGCAGCGGCAAAGCTGGCAGTCCATTGCCGCAATTTGGGCTGGCGGGATGATCTGCGTCCCCTGCCTGATGATTGGCGGTGTTCTGTCAGGCGGCGGGCTTTCCATGGCGGAAATCCTTGTTTCCATCCTGATTGGATACGGGCTGATTTGCGCCTACATGATCTTCATCGGCATGGAGGCCTGCGACACCGGACTTCCGGTCTCGGTCCTGGCCTCCGGAGCACTGGGAGAGAAGGGAGCCCGATATATCATCAGTATCCTTCTGACTATTGCCTGCGTTGGCTGGTTCGGAATTCAGTCAGCGACCTGCGGCGCTGCGTTTGCCGCTATGCTGTCTTCTATGATGGGGATTGAGGCAACCACCATGATGAACGCCGTATGCTCCATTGTCTGGGGCATCATCATGCTGGCCACGGCCTGCGCGGGCTTCAAGGGCCTGAAATGGCTGAACTATGTGGCGGTTCCCCTGCTTGTCATTGTCTGTCTGTACGGATTGATTGCCGGAATCGTCAAGAACGACGGCGGGACGGCGATTGCCAACTATGCGCCTGCCGCCTCTGCAGGACTGGTCTTCGGAATCTCCATGGTCGTCGCGTCCTTTGCCCTGGGCGGCGTGATCTCGGGGGATTACTGCCGCTTTGCGAAAAGCCGGGCAGATGTGGTGAAGTCCTCCATCATCGGTGTGATTCCGGCGGGGTTGTTTATGCTTGTGACCGGCGCGCTGATGAGCATTGTCACCGGTCAGTATGATATCTCTGCGATCCTGGCTTCCCTGGGCGTTCCTTTCCTGGGCCTCATCGCCCTGGTACTGGCGACCTGGACGACCAATGTGACCAATGCCTACTCCGGTGGTCTAGCCCTGAGCAATCTGCTGGGCTTTGATGAAAGCAAGTTCAAAATCACGACCGGGATCGCCGGCGCGATCGGAACCATTCTGGCGGCTATGGGACTGCTGGATGCGTTCCAGGGCTTCCTCTCACTGATGTCCGCCCTGATCCCGCCTCTGGCAGGTGTTATCATTGCCTCCTATTGGATCATCGGAAAAGGGAAAAAGGAAAACTTCCGGATCAAGGATGGGTTCTCCGCCATCGGCGTGATCTCATTCCTGGTCGGAGCGATCCTTGCCTGCATTACCGGCGGTACCTTCGCCAACTTCCCTGGTCTGGTGGAGGCTGTACCGGCGCTGAACCTGCCGTTCTTCGTCGGTCCCGTCAACGGAATTGTGGTATCCCTGGTTCTATATGTCATCTTGAGCAAGCTCACGGGAGAAAAAACAACCTGAAAAGAAAGAGAGGATGATTGGCTTTGCGTAAGATCGATATTCCTGATATTGAGGACATTGCCCGCGGCGCGGCCCTTCTCGGCGCCGGCGGCGGCGGAGATCCCTATGTGGGAAAACTGGTAGCGGTAGGAGCCATCAAGGAATGCGGTCCGGTCACGCTGCTGGACCCGGAGGAGGTCCCTGACGACGCCCTGGTGGTACCCATTGCCATGATGGGCGCGCCCACCGTGCTGGCGGAAAAGGCCATCGGCGGCAAAGAGTATGAAACCCTTTATAACATGGTCACTCAGTTCTTCGGAAAGGAGATTTACGCCTTCATGCCCATGGAGGCGGGTGGTCTGAACTCCATGCTCCCCATCGCGGCAGCGGCCCGTTTGGGCCTGCCCCTGGTGGACTGCGACGGCATGGGCCGGGCGTTCCCGGAGCTTCAAATGGTCACCTTCACCATCGGCGGGATCAGCGCGACGCCCATGGCCCTGACGGATGAGAAAGGAAACAGCGTGATTTTCGATACCATCACAAACAAATGGACAGAGGAACTGGCCCGGTCGGTTACCATGAGCTGCGGCGGTTCCGTCGCGGTCAGTCTGTATACTCTGACCGGAACGCAGATGCGTGAGTACGGCGTGAAAAACATTGTAACCCGCAGCCAAAAGCTGGGGGAAGCCATTCGGACAGTCAAGAACAGCGAGACCCTGACGCCGGAGGAACACTTTTTGCAGTTTACAGAAGGCTATAAGCTGTTCCGAGGAAAGATCGTTGATGTTCTGCGGGAGACTCGGGGAGCGTTCAATTTCGGCAAGGTCGTCCTGGAGGGAATCGGGGATTACAAGGGACACCGGGCATTCGTGGAATTCCAGAATGAGAACCTGACGGCCACAGTAGATGAGACTATCGTTGCCACGGTCCCCGATCTGATCTGTCTCGTAGATACAGAAACCTATTCTCCAGTCACCACCGACGCGCTGAAATATGGCAAGCGGGTTTTGCTGGTGGGCCTGAAATGCTTTGACCTGTGGCGGACCGAAGCCGGCCTGGAACTGGTGGGTCCCCGCTATTTCGGGTGTGACACGGACTATATTCCGCTGGAAGAACGCTGTAAGGAGGGATTCCATGTATAAGCTGGGCATCGACGTGGGCGGCACCAATACGGACGCGGTGCTGATCGACGAGAATTTGCAGGTCGTAGCTGATATCAAGCATCCCACCTCAGGTGACATCTATGACGGAATCCTGGGCGCACTCCGGAAGGTCCTTGCGGAATCCGGGGTTGACCGGTCCCAGATCGGACAGGCGATGCTGGGAACGACCCAGTGTACCAATGCCATTGTGGAAAGAAAGAACCTGGCAAAGATAGGGATACTGAGGATCGGGGCCCCCGCTACTATGGGCATTGAGCCTATGGTCGATTGGGCAGAGGATATCTGTCAGATCGCTGTGGGCAAGACAATCATTGGCGGCGGGTATGAGTATGACGGAAAGGAGATCGCCCCGCTGGATGAAGTCGCTGCGATTCGGTTCTTCTCAGAAATGAAGGAGAAGGGCGTACAGTCCATTGCCATCTCCTGCGCCTTCTCCACGGTGCGGAATGACCATGAGCTTCGTGCCGCTGAACTTTGCCGGCAGGTCATGGGCGAGGACGTCCATGTATCCATCTCCAGCGAGATCGGCTCTATGGGCCTGATTGAACGAGAGAACGCCACGATCCTGAATGCGGCTCTTTGGCAGGTGGCAGAACGGTTTACGGAGGGCTTTGCCAAAAGTCTGGCTGAGGAAGGGATCGAGAATGCCGCGATCTATCTCTCCCAGAACGACGGGACCCTGATGACGGTAGACTATGCGAGACGATATCCTATCCTGACGGTGGCCTGCGGACCGACCAATTCGATTCGGGGTGCCAGCTATCTCAGCAATCTGAAAAACGCCATCGTTATCGATGTTGGCGGGACGACCACGGACCTGGGTGTGATCCAGAACGGTTTCCCACGGGAATCCAGCGTAGCAGTCACGATCGGCGGCGTTCGCACCAACTTCAGAATGCCGGATGTGATCTCAATCGGTCTGGGCGGCGGCTCCATCGTCCGGGAACGGCCGGACGGAACGGTAACCGTCGGCCCGGACAGCGTAGGCTACGAAATCACAGAAAAGGCACTGGTCTTTGGCGGCAATGTAATGACGGCTACCGATATTGCGGTACGCCTCGGCATGGTATCTCTCGGCGATCCCTCTCTCGCCGCTGAGATCCCACTGCCGCTGGCACAAAAGGCAATGGAGGCCATACGGGAACTGACCGAGGATGCCATTGACGCGATGAAGGTTTCCAACGAGGATATTGACGTGATTTTGGTGGGAGGCGGGTCTATTATTCTTCCTGATGCGCTGGCGGGAGCTTCAACGGTGCTGAAGCCTGATCATTTCGGGTGTGCCAACGCCATTGGCTCTGCGATCTCCAAAGTCAGCGGAACCGTCGAGAAGCTGATCAGCTATGATGAACTCCCACGGGAAGAGGCATTGGAACAGGCCAGGCAGGAAGCGATAGATATGGCCGTCCAGTCCGGAGCAATTCGGGACACCGTGGAGATCATTGAGGTTGAAGATGTCCCGCTGGCCTATTACGCCGGCAATACCAACCGGGTCAAGGTGAAGGCTGCCGGAGACCTGTGTGGATAATCTGCTTTATCAAAAATACTATGAGGCCCGCAATGACCAAATATGTCACAGAACAGATGCTCAGCAGAGTGAAAGCAAAAGGGTATTACCCACAAGAAATCCAGCGAAGTAAAACAGTCTGGATCAGTTTTGATCCGATTGGATTATCCGTCGTTCGCCGCTATCCAAGAAAGGTTCTGGTAAAACGGGTTAATGGATGGAAAACGATGCGTGCGGAGGAAATCAACAAAATGCTGGATGCAGCTATGTTTCTGGAGAAAAAGTGACGTAGAGCGGAAGCTTCCCAGCATACAGCATAAGGTTGATCATCAGTCCGCGTGATGAGAGCGTGGCTTTTGGACAAAGAGCCGGAAGCACGACGCTTACCACGTCGACTTCCGGCTCTCTGTTATGTAATATCGCTGACCTGCCGATTGCCATCTGCCTTGAAACAGACCTTAACCCGACCGTGGGTGATCGTGATAGATTTAATCACCTTCGTGACGATCATCCTCTTTTGAGGAAAATCAAGTTGATCCCACTGATCGCGCAGACTGAGATTCTGTTCAGGCCTGAACGCTTTGTGGTCCGCCTTCATGTTCTTTTTCTCTTGAGAGGTCCTTTTCTTCAGATCACGACGTGTCCTTTCTGCCTCATCAATCATTTCTTTCAGCACATCACTCGGCTGAGAGGAGTACAGGTCACAGAGCCTTCTCATTTTCTGGATTACCTGATTGTACCGCTGCGTGAGAATGTCCAGAAGGCTAACGTGGGAAGGAGTGTCCAAAGGCATGAGGGTGCTGTCCTTATCCGCAGCCGCAAACAAGCAATCGAGAACACCTTGTTCTACGATCCTGCTATCCAAATACTCGTTGTCACAGTTCGGAGCTTTGACCAGGTACGGATTTGATTTGAATTTGGAATAGCACATCACCCTCCACTCGTTCTTGTTCCATTTCTGATATCGCATCCTTGCGCCGCATACCCCACAAACAAAAAGTCCTGACAACAAGTGGTTGGTTTGCGTGACAAGGTGTCCGTTTGCTTTCTGCTTGAGATATCGATTTGCCAAATCATAGGTTTCGGATGATATGATCGGTTCGTGCAGCCCCTGATACTCAATGCCGTTATAGACAATGAGCCCTATATAGGTCTTTCTGGTCAATATCTTATAAGCATGACTGGCACTCATAATCCCAATATCGTCAATAATATGAAACAGGCTTGCTCCCGAAATGTACTGCTCAAACAGATACCGAACCTTATCCGCATCAGCGTTTGGAACAAGGATGCCCTTGCTGGGGTCGTAGTCATATCCCAGCGGCGGAGTGGCGCCTCCCGGCCAGTAGCCCTGCTCTACGCGCTTTAACATCCCGGCCCTGGTACGTTCATAGATGTTTTCCCGCTCCAACTGGGCAAAAACGGACAGCATACCAATAGTTGCTCTTCCAAATGGGGTATTGGTATTGAAAGATTCCTGAACAGAGATTAACGCAACATTGTTGGGGATGAACACATCTTCGATGAGATACAAGGTATCCTTTTGTGACCGGCTGATTCGGTCCAGCTTCAAAACAACGACATGTGTGATCTGCCTGGCCTTCGCATCACGAATCAACTGCTGGATGGCAGGACGGTCCAGCGATCCTCCGCTGAACCCATCGTCTTTGTACAGAACAACCTTAGCGAATTTGTCCATACTTTTCACATAGGCCCTGAGCCGTTCTTCCTGGATTTCCAGGGAGTAGCCTTCTTCCCGTTGCTTGTCAGTTGAAACACGGATATATAATGCGATTTTTGCCTTTTCACCCATGGGTGAAGGGCTTTTTATCATTTTGAATTTCTTTTCTGCCATAGTTCTTTTCCTCCTAGGAAGCCGTCCTGCTTATGCCTGCCTCCTCCTCCTGACGATAGGGGAGAGCTAAGCGGGGGGTATTATGTTGATGTGGTTTCGTCTGAATCAAACATGAAGTGAGATTTAGGATAGCTGTGAGAAATGGATTTTTGCGCTTTATCAAAAGCATCCGATTTCCTTCCTCCTTCTACCTATGTCATCCCGATGAAGTATCACAGTCAAGGAAAAAGTAGTTATAATTAGACAAAATCAGAAAATGGATATATCTGAGTAGATTAACAGTTTGCAGTTTACATGGAAATTATAGGAAACGGAAAAGACTATAAAAGCCAGTATTTCCTTGGAGAAAAACGCAGTGGGAGGAGAATGTGAAACAACAGAACGATTTTTGGGAACATATTTAATTTGACAAAAAACAAAGCGTGATTGCGGTAAAAAGAGCAATCACACTGATAAAGTGAGGGAACACAAGTTATTATTTGACAAAAACAGAAGATGAGTGTATTTGAACAGCAGAATAGATTAAAGTTTGCATGGTAATCGCCAGAAACTGCATATTCATAGGAATCGAGGATTTCTATGAAAAAGCTGCAGAGGGGGAGACTCAGCAGGAAGATTATTTTCACAACAAGCAAAAGCTGAGCAAAAAAAGCGTGATCGCGCATAAACCAGCGTGCGATCACACTGAAAAAAGGGGAGAAAGTGTAAAATGACTAGAAAAGAAGCCCTCAACGAGGCCATAAAAATCATCCGAACAACGAAAATCGACTCGGAGAAACGGGGATTAATCATCAAAAAGCTGGAATTGTGCGCATCGGAACTGCCGTTCACTTCTTGGAGCGAAGAGGCGATCTTCGACGCCTGCGAGGAGTTTATCCGGGAGAACAGCAGGGGGATCACGACCAGAGATTTCGAGCGTCCGGAGCTTCCAAGTCACCCCACCATTAAGAACCGGTTCGGGATGACCGCAAAGGAGTTCAGGGACCTGTACTACCCGCTAAAGGAAAGACTGCCCAAGTCCAGATACGCCAATCATCCCGTATCTTACTGACAGAACGGTTCATCAGCGAGTATAATCGGATCAGACCTATGGGTCAGAAAGAATATGATGTGAAGCGGGATTGCAACTATCCCAGCTGGGCCACGATCGCCAGGATGAACGGAGTAAAGAC
>Ga0079305_1002719_pt1 | contig 14176 bp, 17 predicted proteins | sample LMS_cellobiose_e_FD_79183 | JGI IMG/M metagenome (GOLD analysis project Ga0079305, IMG submission 79183) | Rumen-fistulated moose microbial communities from Alaska, USA - LMS_cellobiose_enrichment | ecosystem: Host-associated > Mammals > Digestive system > Stomach > Rumen fluid ... | reverse complement strand
TCGCGCGCGAGGCCGAGCGCGGCATCGTCGACCTGGAGACGCTCAAGAAGACCAACCAGGAGCTCATTGCCACGCTCGAGGAGGTCCGTCAGATCCAGGACGACGGACGCGCGCGCCGCGCGCAGGCCGAGGAAGAGCTCGGGCGCATCGAGGGCCTGCTGAAGCAGAAGCTGCTTGAGATGAAAGGCTGAGCATCCTCCTCTGATCGGATAAGGAGTCTGGGATGAAGCTTTTAAAAAAACGCGCTTTCGCGCTGTTTTTGACCGCCGTGCTGGTGATTGCCTCCACGCTGGTCTCGACCAACCTGAAGCTGGGGAAAAAATGCAGCGCCGTCACCGACGGCTTCTACGACGGCGTCACAGTCAACGGCGTCATGCAGCCGGCGATCGCCGCGCAGCTGCGCAGCATCTGCTCCAGCGCCGACAGCCTCGCCGTCCTTGCCTCGAGCTACGGTCTGGACGTTCAGGACGTGGAGGACAACTCGGTCTGGCTCAAAAACTCGATGAGGTACTCCCGGGAGGACGCCTCCTACATCTACTATGAATATGAGCACCTGATGAAGGCCCTCAGCGCTCTGCAAATCCAGCTGGACCGTGCGGAGCTGAGCGACCGGGATGCCGAGAGCGTATCCCAGCTCACCGCCGCTGTCGCCGAGGCGCAGCGCGGCATCGAGAGCAGCGCCTACAATGACAGTGTGCGGGAGTTCCTGCGCAAATATGACAGTACCTATACCTACGCGCTCGCCGCCATGGCCGGCGTTGACATGCCGGAATACTTTTCGTAAGTTAGGAGTTCACACGATGTCCATTGAGAAGGGGCGCGCCTACTTCCGCAGTCTCGGAATTGAGGACCGCGTCCGGGAATTCAATGTCTCGTCCGCAACGGTCGAGCTGGCCGCACAGGCGGTGGGCGTGGAGGGCGCGCGCATCGCAAAGACCCTCTCTTTCAAGACGCCGGAGGGCTGCATGCTGATCCTGGCCGCGGGCGACGCGAGGATCGACAATCACAAGTTCAAGGAGAAATTTCATTACAAGGCGAAGATGCTCTCCGCGGAGGAGGTCCTTACGCTGGTCGGCCATCCGGTCGGCGGGGTGTGTCCCTTCGGCTGCAACGAAGGGATTCCCGTCTATCTGGACGCGAGCATGAAACGCTTTGACACCGTCTTTCCCGCCGTCGGCAGCGCCAACAGCGCCATCGAGCTCAATCTCGACGAGCTCTTCCGCTATTCCAGGGCGCTGGAATGGATCGACGTGTGCAAGATCCCCGAATAAAGTCCATAGAAAGAAACAGAAGGCAGTGCCGCATGCACTGCCTTCCGTTTCTTATTTGAGGATGATCCTGTTGTAGCTTTTCTTGCCGCGCCGGACGAGGATCCCGGCCTTCAGCTCGTCGACCGTAAAGCTCTTTCCGATGTCCGTGATCTTCACGTCGTCCACCGTCACGCCCCCCTGCTGGATGTTGCGGCGCGCGTCAGACTTGGAGGGGCAGAGCTGCGCCTTGACCAGAAGCGTCATGATATCCGCGGCCCCGTCCGTCAGGTCCTCCGCCGTGAGCTCCGTTGTGGGGACGTTCTCATTGGCCCCGGTGCCGGAGAAGAGCGCCTTTGCGGATCTCTCCGCATCCCTGGCCGCCTCCTCGCCGTGGACAAGATTCGTCAGCTCGTAGGCCAGGATCTCCTTGGCGCGGTTGAGCTGGCTGCCCTCCCAGCCGGCCATCTCCTCGATCTGCTCGAGCGGCAGGAAGGTCAGCATGCGCAGGCATTTGAGCACGTCCGCGTCGCCGACGTTGCGCCAGTACTGGTAAAACTCGAAGGGACTGGTCTTGTTCGGGTCAAGCCAGACAGCGTTGCCAGCGGTTTTGCCCATCTTGTTGCCCTGGGAATCCGTCAGCAGGGTGATGGTCATGGCGTGGGCGTCCTTGCCCAGCTTTTTCCGAATGAGCTCCGTGCCGCCGAGCATGTTGCTCCACTGATCGTCTCCGCCGAACTGCATGTTGCAGTCGTAGTGCTGGAAGAGATAGTAGAAGTCATAGCTCTGCATGATCATGTAGTTGAACTCGAAGAAGCTCAGGCCCTTTTCCATACGCTGCTTATAGCACTCGGCGCGCAGCATATTGTTGACGGAGAAGCAGGCCCCGACCTCGCGTAGCAGCTCCACATAGTTCAGATCCAGCAGCCAGTCGGCGTTGTTGAGCATAAGCGCCTTGCCGTCGCTGAAGTCAATGAAGCGCTCCATCTGCCGCTTGAAGCATTCCGCGTTGTGGTTGATGTCCTCGCGGGTGAGCATCTTGCGCATGTCCGATCTGCCGGAAGGGTCGCCGACCATCGTGGTCCCGCCGCCGATCAGGGCGATGGGCTTGTTGCCTGCCATCTGCAGACGCTTCATGAGCGTGAGCGCCATGAAATGCCCCGCGGTGAGACTGTCCGCCGTGCAGTCAAAGCCGATATAGAAGGTCGCCTTGCCGTTGTTGACCATCTCGCGGATCTCCGCCTCATTCGTGACCTGCGCGATCAGGCCGCGCGCCGTCAGTTCCTCATAGATTCCCATCTGTTTTCTCCTTTGCTTCTTCTCTCTGAATCATTTTTTCCGCCTCGATCGCCGCATAATCGATCAGCAGGGCGCAGGGATATCTGCCCCCCTTGAGTTCACGGCAGCGAAGCTGGCCGAATTCGTTCTGAAAGCTCAGCACGTACTCCTTGCTCAGCTCGTAGATGTGTTTTTTTGACGCCGTGTCAGAGGCCTCTGTAAAAGGAAACGCCATGGAGAGGGCCATCACTCCGCCCAGGATCGCGCCGCAGATCTCGCCGCAGCGGACGCCGCCGCCAAAGCCCCCGCCGATCGCAAGCGCCGTGTCATCGTCCAGACCCGTATGGGCGCGGCAGGCGCACAGCACGCTCTGTGTGCAGTTGAAGCCAAGCTCATGCAGGCGCTTCGCTTCTTCCTCGACGCTCATCCTTCCCCACTCCTTTGCCTTTTGTATCGCTCCGCGGCGGCCAGCTGCTCCTCGGCGCTCGCGAGCGTAAGCTGTGTCACATGGTTGCCGCCGTGCAGCCGCGCAAGCTCGCGCCTCCTGCCCTCGCGATCGAGCTCCGTGACCTCCGTGTAGGTGCGGCCGGAGCGCTCCTCCTTGGCGATCAGATAGTGGCTGTCCGCCATGGCGGCGATCTGCGGCAGGTGCGTCACGCACATGACCTGTTTTCCGGTCGAGACCGCGTAGAGCTTTTCCCCCACGCGCTGTGCGGCGACCCCCGAAACGCCCGCGTCGATCTCGTCGAATATCATCGTGGCGACAGGGTCGTTTTCCGCGAACACGTTTTTCATCGCCAGCATGATCCGGCTCAGCTCGCCGCCGGAGGCGATCCTGCTGATCCTGCCCGGCTCTTCGCCGGCGTTGGCCGACATCACAAAACGGAGGTCTTCCGCGCCGTGAGCGTCAAAGCCGAGCGCATTTCCCACCGGCACGAACTCCACGGCAAAGCGTACGGAGGGCATGTTCAGCTCCCGAAGCTCCGCGACGACGCGCTCTTCCAGCGCGGCCGCCGCCGCTTTCCGCCTTCCGCTCAGGATCGCGGCCGAGGCCCGGCAGCTCTCTGCCTGCGCGCCGAGCTGCGCCTCAAGCTTGACCAGCCTTTCATCCGCATACTCGATCTCGTCCAGCTTCCTCCGGCACTCCTCGAGGTACGGGATCAGCTGCGTGTCGTCGCGGCCGTATTTCCTCTCAAGCCTTGTCAGCAGGGAGATGCGCGTCTCCAGCGCGTCATATTCCTCGGGGGAAAAGTCAAGGCTCTCGCGAAAATCGCGCAGCCGCTCCGCGGCATCGGTCAGAGCAAAAACAGCGTCGCGGATGCCGGCGGAGGCCGCTTCCAGCTCGGGGGCGATGGCCGCTGCGCGGTCGGTGAAGTAAAGGGCGTTCTGCGCGAGGGAAAGCGCGCTCTCCTCCTCGCCGTCCAGCGTGTCGCCGGCAGCCTGCAGGGCCTCCGTCAGCTTCTCGGCGTTTCTCAGCAGGTCCCTGCGGGAGACCAGGCTCTCCTTCTCTCCGGCCTTCAGCTCCGCGCGCTCAAGCTCCGCAATCTGATACCGCAGGCTGTCGCTCAGCCTCGCCTTCTCGATCTCGTCCATCTGAAGGCGGGCGATCTCCTGCTTGATCCTCTGATACTCGCGGTACGCCGCCCCGTATTCTTCCAGCGGGGCCTCCAGCGCGCCGAAGCGGTCCAGATACTCCCTGTGCCGCCGCTCGTCCATGAGCTGCCGTCCGTCGTTCTGGCCGTGGATATCCACCAGCAGGGACGCGAGCTCCTTGAGCTGCGCCGCCGTCACGGGGCTGCCGCATACGCGGCAGCTGCTCTTTCCGTCCGCGCCGACCCTGCGCTGGATGATCAGCTCATCCTCAGACTCCAGCTCATTTTCGGCAAGCCAGCTCTCCGCGCCCGCCGTGTCGAACACCGCCGTCACAAGCGCTCTGTCCGCGCCGTGCCGCACGAGCTCCCGGCTCACCCGCTCGCCGAGCACCGCCCCGATCGCGTCGATCACGATCGACTTGCCGGCTCCCGTCTCGCCCGTCAGGACGTTCAGTCCCGGCGTAAAGCGGATGTCCGCGCGCTCTATGACCGCTATATTTTCAATATGCAGTTCATTCAGCATAGCTTCACTCCCCTGTGCCCCGGGGGTCAAAACAGCATCTCGATCTCGTGATACAGGGCCTGGGCGGCCTCGTTGTCGCGCATCGCCAGAAAGGCCGTGTCGTCGCCCGCGAGGGTCCCGACCAGGCCGCGGATGGGCATCGCGTCGATCGCCGAGCAGGCGGCCGAGGCAAGTCCCGGCAGCGTGCGGATGATGAACAGATTCTGTGCCACGTCGTAGGAGACCACACTCTCTTTGAAAATGGTGCGCAGGCGCTGCTCCGTTGCGTCCGTCTCCGCCCTGGCGCCGGCGACATAGCGGTAATTGCCGTCGGGGCCGAGCTCCTTGACCAGACGCATGTCCTTGATGTCCCGCGAGAGGGTCGCCTGCGTGCTTTTCACGCCCCGTTCGGCCAGGGCCGCGAGCAGCTGATGCTGGGTCTCGATGTCGCGCTCGGAAATGATTTCCAAAATGGCGTTTTGTCTGCCCGTTTTCATTGCAGCTCCCCCCTCAGGTCAGTTTTTTGAAGGCGATCTCATAGAAGCTTTTCAGCCCGAGGTCCGCCATCAGGGTCGTTCGTTTCGATCGGGAGACATAGATGATATCTCCGTTTTCCATATCCACTACGGAGTTGCCGTCCACCGACATGTACGCGCGGCGGCTGTGCAGCTTCTCGGTCTTGACCTTGACCGTCCGCTCCGGATCCAGGACAAAGGACCTCGCCCCCATCATGTGCGCGCAGATGGGAGTGAGGAGAAGGTTTTCCGCGTCCGGCTCCACGATCGGTCCGCCGGCGGACATGGAGTAGCCGGTGGAGCCCGTGGGCGTGGACAGGATGATCCCGTCTCCGGAAAAGCTGGTGATCATATCGCCGTTGCACCACGCGGTCATCTGGATGCAGTCGCCGTAGCCGTGCAGCACGATATCGTTCAGGGCATGGTCCTGACAAATAATCTGTCCCCTGCGCTCCAGCTGCACCTGCGCCATCATTCTGCGGCTGACGCGGTAGTCGCCCCGGGCAGCCTGAACGATCAGCGGCAGGTTCTCCGGCTCCAGCGCCGTCATAAAGCCCTTGGTCCCAAGGTTCACTCCGAGGATGGAGGCCGACTTCTCCCCCAGTCTGCGCACCACGGAAAGGATCGTGCCGTCGCCGCCGATCACGATATTCAGCGTGCTGTCCGCCGCGGCCTCCTCAAGGGGCCTTACGGCGATATCGTCCGGCAGGATCTCAGGGTCTTCCTCGCTGAACACGGGACAGACCACCGTCTCGAAGCCCGCGCCTTCAAGGAGCGCGCAGGCCTCCCGGGTCAGCTTCAGCTCATGATCCCGAAAGGGATTGGGACATACAGCGATCATTTACAATGCACCTCAAAGATTTCGGTGAGACGCCTCGACAAGCGCCGGGAGATCAAACTCCGGTGAGACGCAGCTACCGTTTTTCATGTGGCAAAGATATTCGATATTCCCCTCCGGTCCTTTGATCGGAGAATAGTCCAGTCCGAGCACGCTCAGGCCGATCGTCGGGGCAAAGGCGAGGATCTCGCGCAGGACCGCCTCGTGCACCGCGCTGTCGCGCACGACGCCCTTCTTCCCCACCGCCTCGCGCCCCGCCTCGAACTGGGGCTTGATGAGGCAGATGAGCTCGGCGTCGGGCTTGAGCAGCGCCTTCACGGCGGGAAGCACCAGACGAACGGAGATGAAGGAGAGGTCCATGACCGCAAGGTCCAGCGGCTCCGGGATCTCCTTTTCGCTGATATAGCGGAGATTCGTCCGCTCGATGTTCACGACACGCTCGTCGGTGCGGAGCTTCCAGGCGAGCTGCCCATAGCCGACGTCCACCGCGTAGACCCGGGCGGCGCCGTGCTGCAGCAGCACATCGGTAAAGCCCCCCGTGGACGCCCCGCAGTCGATGCAGAGCTTTCCGGCGACCTCCACCGGGAAGACCCTCAGCGCCTTGTCGAGCTTATAGCCGCCGCGGCTGACGAAAGGAAGCGTCTCGCCGCGCAGCTCCACCCGCGCGTCGGGTGCGACGGGCATGCCTGGCTTGTCCGCGCGCTGTCCGTTGACAAAGACACGGCCGCTCATGACGCTCGCCTTCGCGCGCTCCCGGCTTTCGGTCAGCCCCAGATCGTAGACGAGCTGGTCAAGCCGGATCTTCTTCATGGCAGAGCTCCCTCGCCTTGCAGACGATCGACGCAGCGTCGAGCCCGTGATCCCGCAGCAGCTCATCGCGGCTTCCATGGGCGACGATGCCGTCCCAGAGATTGAGCAGGGCCGCTGCGCGCGGGCAGAGTCCCGCGGCGGCGGCGCGGGCAAGGAGCGCCTCGCCCACACAGCCCGCGGCACAGACCTCCTCGGCCATCAGAAAGCGCCCGGTCCTCCGCAGGGAATCCAACACCGCTGCGTCGGACGCGCCGTCGATGCGGTTGAGCTTGACGAGCTCCGCGGAAATGCCGCTCTTTTCGAGCTCCCCGGCGGCGGCCAGGGCCTCGTTGACCATCGTGCCGTAGCAGGCGACAGTCAGCGCCGTCCCCGGGCGCAGAAGCTCCGCCTCGCCGCTGGAGCAGGCTGTGTATTCTCCCTCCCCGCCGCGGGGATAGCGCACGGCGACAGGGCCCTCCAGTTCAAAGATCGCCCGGCGCAGCATCTCGCGCAGCTCCGCAAAGCTCGCTGGGCAGAGGATGGTCATGCCCGGCACGGAGCGGAGATAATTCACGTCAAAGATGCCGTGGTGGGTCTCTCCGTCGCTGCCCACGATCCCGGCGCGGTCCACGCAGAACACGACGTGAAGCCGCTGCAGCGCGACGTCGTGGATCAGCATGTCATATCCGCGCTGCAGAAAGCTGGAATAGACCGCGAACACAGGGATGAGTCCCTGCTTGGCCATGCCGGCCGCCATGGCGGCGGCATGCCCCTCGGCGATGCCGACGTCGTTGAAGCGCTCCGGAAACTCTTCCGCGAAGCGGTCGAGCCCCGTCCCGCTCGCCATCGCGGCGGTGATCGCCGTGATGCGGCTGTCCTGCCGTGCAAATTCACAGAGATATTGACCGAGAAGCTCCGAAAAAGTGGGCGCGCAGGGCCTGGGATCCCCGGTGACCGGGTCAAAGGGACCGACGCCGTGATAGAGCTCGGGGTGCCGCTCGGCGTAGGGACAGCCTTTCCCCTTCCGGGTCAGCACATGGACGATCACCGGCTCACGCAGATCTCGCGCCCAGCGGATGACCGACTCCAGCTCAGCCGCGTCGTGTCCGTCGACCGGGCCGATGTAGTCAAGGTCCATGGCGCTGAACATGTTTCCCGGCAGGATGCGGTTCTTGATCGCTTCCTTGATGCGGTGGTTGAAGCGGTAGAGCGCGGGCAGCTTTGAAAAAAAGGCGCGATAGCCCCGCTTGAAGCGGATATAGCTGGGCTTGACGCGCATTTTCTGCAGCAGCCGCGCGATACCGCCGACATTGCGGTCAATGGACATGTTGTTGTCGTTGAGAATGATGACCAGGGGCTCCCCGCTTGCGGCGGCGTTTGCCAGGCCCTCATAGGCAAGTCCCCCGGTGAGCGCGCCGTCGCCGATCACGGCTGCCACGTCGTAGTCCTCTCCCATCGCCGTGCGGGCCTTTGCCATGCCCAGCGCCACCGACACGGAGTTGGACGCATGGCCCGCGATGAAAGCGTCGTCATCGCTCTCACAGGGCTTCGGAAAGCCCGACAGCCCCCCGTAGCGGCGCAGCGTGGAAAAGCGCTCCCGCCGTCCGGTCAGAAGCTTGTGGGTATAGCTCTGGTGCCCCACGTCGAATACCAGGCGGTCACGCTTTGTATCGTAGACCCGGTGCAGTGCGACCGTCAGCTCCACGGTCCCCAGATTGGAGGCCAGATGCCCTCCCGTCCGGGAGACGCTCTCGATCAGGAAGCTGCGGATCTCGCCGCACAGCGGCTCCAGGTCCTCTCTCTTCAGCTTTTTTACATCATCCGATGAACGGATCGTATCCAATATCCCCAAGATGAACCCCTATCCGGCCTCTGTCTCAGCTACGTCTCTCGGCCAGAGAATCCGCCAGAGAGGAGAGGAAGGCCGTGTCTTTATAGCTCTGTCGCAAAATGTCTTTCGCGTGCTCTGTAAGCTTATGGATGCGCTCCATGCACTTTTCCGGCCCGAGCAGGGCCATATACGTATTTTTGTTCTCCTGCAGGTCGGAGCCGATGGGCTTGCCGAGTTCCTCCGCCGTGCTGAGCACATCGAGCATGTCGTCCCGAATCTGGAAGGCCATGCCCAGAGCGGCGCCGTACTGCGCGGCGGCCTCCATCTGCGCCTCCGTGCCTCCCGCGGCGGCGACGCCCATGCGGCAGGCGGCGGTCAAAAGCGCGCCGGTCTTGCGGCTGTTGATCTCCGTAAGCTCCTCCTCGGTCAGGATTCTCCCCTCGCCCTGCATGTCCAGGAACTGTCCGCCGCACATGCCGTCCATGCCCACGGCGTCCGCCAGGATCTCCGCGCATTGGGCGCGCCGGTCGGCGGGAAGCGCGCTGCGCAGGATGGCGCCGAAGGCCTCCGCCTGCAGGGCGTCGCCCGCGAGCGTCGCCGTGCACTCGCCGTAGACGACGTGGTTGGTGGGCCGTCCCCGGCGCAGCTCGTCGTTGTCCATGCAGGGCAGGTCGTCGTGGATGAGGCTGTAGGTGTGCAGCATCTCGATCGCGCAGGCGACGGGCAGCGCGGCCTCGACATCGCCGCCGCTCACCCGGCAGAATTCCAGCACCAATATGGGGCGGATCCTCTTGCCCCCCGCGAGCAGGCTGTAGCGCATCGACTCGGCCAGCCCCCGGACCGGGTAGTCGTCCTCCGTCTGAAAGCAGCGCGCCAGAGCCCCGTCCACCATCTTTTTATAGGTCTCTGCCTTCATCTCAGCCCTCGTCCTCAAAGGGAAGCTCTTCCGGCGCGCGGTCCGCGCCCTTGCGCAGCTTCACGACCTTCTGCTCCGCCTCGTCGAGCATCTTCCCGCACGCGGCGAGAAGACCCGTCCCCTCTTCAAACAGGGACAGCGAGTCGCTCAGCGGGAGGTCCCCTTTTTCCAGATGCCGGACGATCTCGTCCAGCCGGCCGAGGGCCTGTTCAAAACTCATCTTTTTTTCAGCCATCGATCAGTTCTCCTCAATCGTTTCTACCACGCAGTCCGCCCGTCCCTCGGCGAAGCGGACCCGGACAATGTCGCCCGGCGCCAGCTCTGCCGCCCGTCTGACCGCTCTTCCGCTTTTTCCGGTGGTAATCGAATAGCCGCGGGACAAAACCCGCAGCGGACTCATCGCGTCCAGCGAGGCGGCGAGCTTTACAAAGCTCTGCCGTTTTGCGGCAAAATCCCGCTCCGCGGCGGCGCCCAGACGCTCGCGCATATGATCCAGCTCAATGCGCCGATTGTCGATCGACGCGGAGGGATCCGCGAGCACGCGCTTTGCGCGCAGCACATCCAGACGCTGCGAGAGCCGATCGAGCATCGTGCCGACGGCCTGTCTTGCGCGGATGTCGTAGCCGTCCAACGCCTCCGATATCTCATGACGGTCCGGCACCGCGATCTCCGCCGCATTTGACGGCGTGGAGGCGCGCACATCGGCGACATAATCCGCGATGGTCACGTCCGGCTCATGCCCCACGGCGGAGATGATCGGGATCCCGGACTCGTAGATGGCGCGCGCCACGCGCTCGTCGTTGAAGGCCCAGAGATCCTCGATGGAGCCGCCGCCGCGGCCTGTAATGATGAGGTCCGCCACCTGAAACTCATTGGCGTAGCGGATCGCGCCCGCGATCTCCGGCGGGGCCTCCGCCCCCTGCACGCGCACCGGTAGCAGCAGCACCTTGCTCATCGGCCAGCGGTGGCCGAGAATGCGGATCATATCGTGCACGGCCGCGCCCGCGGAGGAGGTGATGATGGCGATCCTCTGCGGGAAGCGCGGCAGCGGCTTTTTATGCGCGCTGTCGAACAGGCCCTCCTCGGAGAGCTTTTTCTTGAGCTGTTCAAAGGCGACCTGAAGATCGCCGGTCCCCTCCGGCATGAGCGCACTGCAGTAGAGCTGGTAGGCGCCGTCGCGCGGATAGACCGAGATGCGCCCGTAGGCCGTCACGCTCATCCCGCTCTCCGGGCGAAAGCGGAGCTTGGAGGCATTGCCTCTGAACATCACACAGCGCAGGCTGCTCTCGCTGTCCTTGAGCGTGAAATAGTGGTGCCCGGAGGGGTAGATCTTATAGTTTGACAGCTCGCCCCGGACGCAGACCTCCGCGAGGACCGGGTCCAGCTCCAGCAGGCCCTGAATGCGCCGATTGAGTTCCGTGACCGAAAAAATCTGTCTTTCCATTCTTTACGCGTCTTCCCCGCCGAACTCACCGCGCATCAGACCGCCCAGCACGCCGTTGATAAAGGACACGGTCTCCGGATCGTCATAGGATTTGGCGAGCTCCACAGCCTCGTTGATCGCCGCGGCGTTGGGGATCTCCTCCATATACAGGATCTCGCAGACCGCGCAGCGGAGGATCGCCAGCGCCGTTTTGGACAGCCGCTCCGGCTTCCAGCCTCTGGAATATCGTCCGATGCAGCCGTCGATCTCGCTGCGGTGCCGCGCGGTCAGCTCCGTGAGCGTGCGGATATACGCCATCTGTTTTTCATCGGGAAGCTCCCGAAACAGCTCCAGTTCTTCCCCGAGGCTGTCATAGTGCTCCTGAGAGAAAAAGGCGTCCATCAGCTCCCCCGGCTCCGCGCCGCAGGCCGCGGCGGCAAAGCTGAGCTGGATGGCGATCTCTCGGGCGGCGGTTCTGGTCATGGCTGGCTCCTCCCGCTCTTATTTTTCAAAGGCGATCCCGGAGACGTGTACATTGACCTCCGCCTGCTCGATGCCGGTGCTCGCCTGCACGGCGGTCATGACCTTGTCCTGCACGGCGCCTGCGACCTTCACGATGTTGCAGCCGTAGGCGACCGTAATAATCACATCCACCACGATCCTGCCGTCGGCAAACTGCACCTTGACGCCCCTGGTCAGCGTCTTGAGCCCGATCAGTTCCGCAATCTCCGCTCCGGCAGTATTGGACAGGCCCGCAACGCCGTCCACCTCCGCAACCGCGGCGCGCACCATTGCGGCGATCACATCCTCGGAAATGTTGATGCTGCCCTTTTCCTCCCGGCAGGTGATATAATTCTCGCCCATGGGTATTCCTCCTAATTGAATTCAGAACATTTTACCACAACGAGCGAAAAAAATAAAGCCTTATCCGCAATTTCCTTGAAAGCGCGCAAAAATGAAACCGGTCTGATCCATCTTTGATCAAACCGGTCCGCAGTGCTCATGATTTCACTTCAATAATGCTCAGCTGTGCAGCTTCGTAGTCTGTCTCGCTGCAGATGATGTCCGTGATGCGTGCGACCGCCTCTTCGCTCAGCCCCTCCATAGGCGCCGGGACCGCGACGGTGATGGAATCGTTCCCGATGTAGACGACGCAGTCGGCGAAGTCCTTTGCGATCAGCAGGTTTTCGATCTGCGCCTCCTTCATGGTGCTTGTCGCCATGGCCGAAATGGCGTTCATCGCACTGTCGATGGTCTCCTGCGAGGCGCTCTCCGCCGTCGCCGCCGTCTGCAGCAGCTGCAGCGCCTCGTCCCGCGAAACCTGCCGCGTCAGCCGCGCCTCGGCAAAATAGGACGACGCCGAGGTCTCCACGCTCTGTCCGTACTGGGCGTTGGCGATCATCATCATCTCGTCCTCCGCTGCCACCATATCCGCATCCGGCGTCCCCCAGCGTTTGTTGTAGGACATGTTCAGCGCGACTGCCGCGCAGACGAAGACCAGCACCGCCATCATCGTAATGTTCCGTTTCCTGTTTTTCATGTCTGAGCACGCTCCTCCCATATTGATCTTACTCCGCCATTTTCAGCACTGTGATCTTATCTGATGCAAAGCCAGTATATGAGCCGACCGCGCGTATAATATCCAGCCGCACCGCCGCGTTTTCCGCGCCCCGGCACACCACGACGACCCCGTTTTCAGATACGATCACCTTCGCCTCTCCCACTCCCTGCGTACAGGAGAGCGTCTGCTGGAGCAGCTGGTTCACATCGCCCGGCTCGCTCTGCTGTGCGGAGCGAGCCGGGATCAGCAGGATGCCGATCCCGAGCAGCAGCATCAGCAGCGGATATTTGACCTTTTCAAGCTTTCCCAGAAGCCTTTTTGCCTCACTCATCTTCGCTCCACCGCTGCTTTTCCGCCGCTATTCCCAGCTCCGCCTGCAGGATCTCCGTCAGGAGCCTGCGCTGCTCCTCTGTCGGCCGGCACACGATGTTCGCGCTCTCCGGCACCCACAGGCCGTCCGTGCTCCAGCGCAGCTCGACCTCCGCCCGCTCTACCGCAAGTCCGTATTCTCTGGCTTTGTCCATAATATATGTTTCGTACTCCTCCTCTATGACAAGTCTGTTCAAACGCTCGTTCATCTCCGTGCTCTGCTCGAGAAAGCTTTTTTCCTGCTCCCTGTAGCGGGAGAGCTCGAGGGCGTAATCCTCGTAATCGATGCTGCGAAGAACGCTCAGGACCGTGACCATCAGCGCGGCTGTGCAGAGGATCGAGAGGACGCGCTTCACTCCCCCCTCCGGCGTCAGGCTCAGGGCCGCGCCGCAGAAAACGGACAGCGCGCAGATCTGCCGGATGACGTTCGCCGTCATGGACTCACCACCTTGATGCCGGACATGATGGACAGGAAGAGCATGATCCCGCAGCAGCCCACCATGCCGAGGAGCATCCCGAAGCAGCTGCCGATCTCCCCGATCAGCCGCGAGAGACGCGCGCCCGGCAGCATGTCGCTGACGGCGGAGGCCAGCTTGAAGAGAAGCATTTTTACCGAGAGCTTTACGAAGGGCGCGATGCACAGCGCGCAGACCGCGACGAGGCTGAAGGCGCCGACCGCGTTCTTGATCACCGCGGCCGCCGAGAGCAGCACCGAGGCGGAGTCGGAGAGAATGCCGCCGACGACGGGCAGCGCGCTGGAGATGATCGTCCGCGTCGTCTTGACGGCCACCGCGTCTGTGCTGCCGGCGACGATCCCCGTGATGGAGATGTAGGCGGTAAAGACCAGCGTAACGGCGGTGAGGCAGGTCGTGATCGCCCATTTGATCGCCTGCCCGAGCGCCTGGAGGATGCCGTTGTCGAAGAGGCTTTTGCTGATGATCACCGCGAGATAGGCGTGGATGAGCGGCAGGACAAACCGCTGTTGCGCGCTGATCATGACGTCCATGGCGAGGCTTACGGCCGCATAGCGCGCCGACGCGGAGGCGACGGCCCCGCTCGCTGCGGCGGCGGTGAAGACCGCGGGCATGGCGGCCTTGGAATAGTCGGACAGCTGCGCCAGGGCCCCGCTTGCCTCCCGGATCATGCTCTCCATATTTCCGGCCAGCATGAGGGCGACGGCGCAGCAGGCGGCGATGTCCACAAAGGGTCCCGCCAGCTTCCCGCCCGCGAGGACTGCCGCGAGCGCGCAGAGCATGGCGACGGCCACGATGCCGCCCGCGTAGCGAATGTCCTCGTCGAGCTGCGCGCGAAGCGT
>Ga0079305_1002718_pt1 | contig 14182 bp, 9 predicted proteins | sample LMS_cellobiose_e_FD_79183 | JGI IMG/M metagenome (GOLD analysis project Ga0079305, IMG submission 79183) | Rumen-fistulated moose microbial communities from Alaska, USA - LMS_cellobiose_enrichment | ecosystem: Host-associated > Mammals > Digestive system > Stomach > Rumen fluid ... | reverse complement strand
TGCTGGCGCTGAGCCTGAGCGCAGTCAGCGCCCTGGCCGCCAAGCGCGAAAAAAAGAATGCCGAGGATATGGACATCCCCGCCATCCTGCAGGATACCGGTGCCAAGGGCACTGTGAACGTGTACCACTGGTGGACGGCCGGCGGTGAGAAGGACGCCATCGAGAGCGTGGTGGACGCCTTCAAAAACTACTACGGCAAGGTCAAGGCCAAGTCGAACGCCATTCCCGGCGGCGCCGGCGGCGCAATGGTGATGAAGGTCAAGGTGCTGCAGCAGGCCGGCAAGAGCCCGGAAACCTTCCAGGCCCATCCCGGCCAGGAGATCGAGCCCTACCTGAACAGCGGCATGCTGCTGAACCTGAACCAGGTGTGGGAGTACGGCAACCTGTCCGCTCGCGCCCTGCCCGGCCTGGAGGCGCTGTGCACCGCCTCCGACGGCAACCGCTACATCGTGCCCATCGGCATTCACAAGACCAACGTGATCTTCTACAACATCCACGTGTTTGAAAAGTATGGCGTGGCCATTCCCGACCATCAGAACATCACCTGGGATGAATTCTGGGCCCTCTGCGACGAGCTGGCCGCCAAGATGCCCGACGGCGAGTATCCCCTCGACCTGGGCGACCGCAAGGGCTGGCCCGCCTGCCAGGTGTTTGAAGACATCATGCTGGGCACCGACCCCAAGATCTATCAGGATTTCATCAACGGCAGCTACAGCCTGGAGGATGTGACCGCCGTGCTGGCCACCTACGCCAAGCTGATGGATTACGTGGCCCCCGACCACAGCAGCCGCGACTGGTATGAGGCCAGCGGCCAGGTGGTGGCGGGCACCTACGCCATGCAGATCATGGGCGCCTGGATGCAGCCCCTGATGACCAGCATGGGCCAGGTGTACGGCCAGGATTACGGCGTGTTCACCTTCCCCGGCACGGACGGCTGGTTCGGCATGTGCATCGACGGCTTCGTGGTCAGCAATGACAGCGCCGACGTGGAAGCGGGCCTGAAGTGGGCCTACAACGTATCCACCAACGAGGTGCAGACCGCCTTCTCCACCCTGAAGGAGAGCATTTCTCCCTATAATGACACCGCGGACGAAACCTACTGCCCCCTGACCTTGGAGTTCAAGAACGAGCTGACCGCGGAAAACACCAAGGTGTTCCCCAGCTTTACCCACGGCACGGCGCTGCCCTGGAGCGCGTCCACCAGCCTGCAGACCCAGATTCAGGAGTTCGCCACCTCTTCCGATCATAATCCCGAATTCTTCGCCAAGAAGATCGTGGATATCATGAAGGAATCCAGCGTGAAAGGAGATTGGAACCTTGTTGATTAAGAATGTACTGAAGCGCGGCGTATCCGCGCTGGCCTCCCTGGCCCTGGCGGGCAGCCTGCTTTCCGGCGCGGCCCTGGCCGAAGGCGCGGCCCCGGAGCAGCCCCAGCTGAACCCCCATGTGAAATCCATCATCGAGGCGGACGGCCTGCAGTTCATCGACCTGAACGGCAACGGCGCGCTGGATGTGTACGAGGACTGGCGGCAGGATGCCGAAACCCGCGCCGACGACCTGGTGGCCCAGATGACCGTGCGCGAGAAGATCGCCCAGATGCAGCATCCCACCTTCCTGCCCCGCGCCGACGGCAAAATCCCCTCTTATCTGGAAAAATGGTGCAACCGCGAGGGCATCGGCATGCTGCTGATCCGTGAGCTGAACAGCGTGGAAGCCGCCGCAAACAGCATGAACACCATTCAGGAATACGCCGAGGGCAGCCGCCTGGGCGTGCCCGTGCTGGTGTCCATGGACAGCGTGCACGGCCTCTCCTATGTGTCCGGCGCCACCGTGACCCCGCATAACCTGGCCCTGGCCGCCACCCGGGATGAAGACCTGGTGACCCGCCTGGCCGAGATCGCCCGGGAGGAGCACATCGCCATCGGCGTGCGCATGACCCTGAGCCCCGAGAGCGACATCGCCACCGAACCCCGCTGGGGCCGCGTGATGGAAACCTTTGGCGAGGATCCCGAGCTGGTGACCAAAATGGTCAAGGCCCAGATCGTTGCCTTCCAGAACGGCACCGAGGGCGTCAATGAAAAGGGCATCGTGGCGTGCATCAAGCACTTCCCCGGCGCCGGCCCCCAGATGGACGGCAAGGATACCAGCCCCATCGTGGCGGATGAAGAAACCCTGCAGACCCACCTGATGCCCTATTACGCCGCCATCGAGGTGAACGTGGGCAGCGTGATGCCCTACTATTCCGTGCCCCTGGCCATCGATATGGAAAACAGCGCCATCGGCAGCAAGGCCGCCCTGCAGGATCTGCTGCGGGAGCAGATGGGCTTCACCGGCATCATCCAGACCGACTGGGGCATGATCTGGGCCATTCAGGAGGGCCTGGGCACCATGACCGGCGAGGAAGTCTCCGATGATGAGGCCATCCTGATCGGCGTTACCCAGAGCCGCGTGGACGGCATCGGCGGCGAATCCATCAACCTGATCACCATGATGGAGGAGCTGGTGGGCCAAGGCAAGATCGACGAGGAGATCGTCACCGCCGCCGCCAAGCGCATTGTGCTGGCCAAGTTCCAGCTGGGCGTGTTTGAGAACCCCTACTGCGACGTGGATTACGCCGTGTCCTTCGTGGGCAGCGAGGCGCACACCGCCGTCAACCTGGAGGCAGCCCGCAAGGCCATGACCCTGCTGAAGAACGACGGCACCCTGCCCCTGAAGCAGGGCGAATACAAGAAGATCCTGGTGGTGGGCCCCCGCGCGGGCGATATGATGAGCCTGGTGGGCGGCTGGTCTTCCGAGCAGGAGGGCCTGACCATCGCCGCGGCGGTGGAAGCCTATGCCGGCAATGACGTGGAAGTGACCTATATCGCCGACGACGTGGCCGCCATTATCGAGGCCGTCAAGGACGCCGACATCGTGATCTGCTCCGTGGGCGAGCCCAGCTATCAGCACGATCCGCCGTGGGGCTATGACACCCTGGAGATCACCGCCACCCAGCAGGAGATTCTGGAGGCCGTGAAGGCCAACACCGACAAGCCCATCATCACCGTGGTCACCGGCGGCCGTCCCTACATCCTGACCTGGTGCGATGAAAACACCAACGCCATCCTGGAAGCCTACTATCCCGGCCAGCAGGGCGGCATCGCCATCGCGGAAACGCTGTTTGGCCTGAACAACCCCACCGGCAAGACGCCCATCCAGTTCCCCCGGGATATGGACAGCGTCAACGATCAGAGCGGCGACGTGCCCTTCGACCTGGAGGATCCGCTCTATGACTACGGCTTTGGCCTGAGCTACGCTGAGTAACAATAGGCAGGAGATCGGGCGGGCCCGCGCCCGCCCGATTTTCTCCGCACAACAGATGGGAGGCGCTGCCTATGTTTCAAGACTTTCTGGACAACCTGAATTACATGACCTTTGAGGATAAAGGCGGGTTCTGGCTCGTCTGCGGCATCATCCTGGCCGTGATCCTCGTCTATCAGCTGCTGCTGCGCTTCGCGCCCAAAACGGTGGCCCCGGTGCACGGCTTTCTCAAAAAGCATCCACTGGTGTGGATTCTGATCCCCGCCGCGCTGCTGATCTACTTCGTATATGTGTCCCTGGGCTGGAACCTGTGGGTGTCCGTGTCCGACTGGGAGGCGGGCGAGCTGGAGGCCAGCTACGGCTGGGGCGGCTTTGGCAACTACGTCAAAATGTTCAACAGCTCCAACTTCTGGCCCGCGCTGAAAAACACCCTGCTGCTGTTCTGCCTGATTCCCCTGTGCCTGCTGCTGGGCCTGGGCCTGGCGCTGATCATGGATCAGGGCCTGCGGGGCACCGCGGCATTCCGCACGCTGATCCTGCTGCCCTTCGCCCTGTCCTTCGTGGTGACGGGCACCGTGTGGGCCTACATGTACCGCCCCACCGGCGGCGTGCTGAACAGCTTCCTGAGCATCCTGGGCGTGGACGTATCCGCCGCCATGAAGAACGGCAGCCTGATGTGGGCGTCCAGCAACAGAACCATCATGCTGTCCATCATCATCGCCATGGTGTGGCAGTTCTCGGGCTATGTGGCCGTGATCTTCCTGGCCGCCATCAAAAACGTGCCGGTGAACGTGATCAACGCCGCCAAGCTGGACGGCGCCTACATGCCCCGCATCTACTGGAAGATGATCATTCCCCAGCTGAAGGGCGCCATGGGCAGCTGCATCACCATCCTGGCGATGTACGCGCTGCGCTCCTTCGACTTCATCGTATCCCTGGTGGGCTACACCACTTCCTCCGCCTGGACGCTGCCCATCTGGATGTACAATGAAGCCTTCCAGAGCAACAACTTCGCTTACTCCGCGGCCATCAGCTGCTTCCTGCTGGCGCTGGTGCTGGTGCTGATTCTGCCGCTGACCTATTGGACGAACAGGAGGAAGTGACGGTATGCAGAACAATATGAGCATGGAACGCAGCAAGGCGGGCCAGCAGGCCCAGACCGTAAGGGTCAAGCCCAAGTGGCATATGACAGTGCTGCATATCGTGTATTACCTTATCATGGTTTGCTTCCTGGTGTTCTACATGCTGCCCTTCTGGGGCACGGTGATGACCAGCTTCAAGACCAACAGCGAGGTGATGACCACCACCCCCATCACGCCCCCCACCGCCTGGACGCTGGAAGGCTACGCCAGCGCCATGGAGGAGCTGGGCATGCCCCTGATGACCAGCCTGATCGTGACCGTGTTCGGCGCGGCGGGCTCGGTGTTCCTGGGCTCGGTGTGCGCCTACGCCCTGAGCAAGTGGCGCTTCAAGCTGAACAACGTGTTCTTCATCGCCCTGGTGGCGGCTACCTACCTGCCCTTCCAGGCCATCCTGATCCCGCTGCTGCAAACCATCAACGCCCTGGATCTGTACGATAATGTGTGGGGCCTGGTGCTGGTGCACTCCATCTTCGGCATGCCCATGTGCACGGTCATGATGCGCGGCTACTACGCCGACGTGCCCGACGCCCTGATCCGCCAGGCCATGATCGACGGCAACGGCATGTGGCAGATCTACCGCAAGATCGTGGTGCCCAACACCATGATCGCCACCATCACCACCTTCGTTTTCCAGTGCACCTCCATTTGGAATGAGATGCTGTTTGCCCTGGTGCTGGGCGGCTACGATTCAAAGCCCGCCACCATCGCCCTGAACGAGCTGGCCGGCACCATGGCCGCCGAGTTCAACGTGCAGATGGCCGGCTCCCTGATCCTGGCCCTGCCGGTGCTGGTGCTGTACATCTTCATGGGCAAATACCTGATCAGCGGCCAGATGAGCGGCGCTGTGACGGCGTCGTAACGGCTGAAAGGAGCAACGAATATGAAAGCAATCAAACGCATCGTTTCCCTGGTGCTGGCCGCCTGCCTGGCGCTGGGCCTGCTGCCCGCCCTGGCGGAGAGCGCTCCCGTCCAGCCCGAGCTGGAGGCGCGGGTGAAGGAAATCATCGAGGTGGACGGCCTCAAATTCAAAGACCTGAACGACAACGGCGAGCTGGACCCCTATGAGGACTGGCGGCTGACCGCCGAGGAGCGCGCCGACGACCTGCTCTCCCAGATGGACGCCACCCAGAAGGCGGCCCAGATGGTGCACCTGACCCTGGTCACCAAAAAGGACAGCTGGTTCACCGACAGCAACGTGGGCTTCGCCCTGGTGTATGAGTACATCTTTGAAAGCGCCAGAGACGCCGCCCAGCGCACCAACGAGATCCAGGAGCTGAGCGAGCAGGCCCCCCTGGGCATCCCCGTGATTTTCTCCATGGATACCGAGGCGGGCGCGGCCTTCGTGAAGGACGCCACCTTCCTGCCCGATGAAGTCAACCTGGGCGCGGCGAACGACGTGGAGCTGACCGCCCGCGTGTACGAAGTGCTGAAGGAAGAGCTGATGGCCGCGGGCGTGCGCATGGCGCTGAGCCCCGACGCCGACCTGATCACCGACCCCCGCTGGGGCCGCAACCAGGAATGCTATTCCGAGGATACCGACGTGGTGCAGGCGCTGATCGCCCAGGCGGTCACCACCCTGCAGGGCGGCAGTGAGCTGACGGCGGATTCCGTCATCGCCACCGTGAAGCATTTCCCCGGCGCGGGCGCCCAGACCGACGGTGTGGACGGCACCCCGCTGACCATCGCTGAGGACAGCCTGGAGCTGCACCTGGCCGGCTTCAAGGCCGCCATCGCCGCGGGCGTGGCCGCCGTGATGCCCTACGGCTATTCTCCCGTGCCCTACCTGGGCGGCGACGCGGTGGAAAACTCCGCCGACCAGAGCGCCGCGGTCATGACCGATCTGCTGCGCGGCCAGCTGGGCTATGACGGCATCATCCAGACCGACTGGGGCCTCAACTTTGTGGGCGCCGCCAACGCGGGCGCCGACATCCTGGGCGGCGCGGGCGTGCGCTCCACCAAACAGCTGGTGGACGGCGTGGACGAGGAGAAGCTGAACGCCTCCTGCCGCCGCATCCTGATCGCCAAATTCCAGCTGGGCATCTTTGAAAACCCCTATGTGGACGAGGAGAACGCCGTGGCCGTGCTGGGCAGCGAGGCTCACAAGGCCGTGGCCCGCGAGGCTGCTGCCCGCTCCTTCACCCTGGTGAAGTATGAAAACGCCCAGCCCCTGGGCGAAAAGGTCATCGTGGCCGGCACGCTGGCCGACGACGTGCGCGCCCTGAACAGCGGCTGGACGGCCAAGGAGCCCGTCGAGATCGGCGGCACCAGCATCCTGGCGGCCTTCCGGCAGCGCCTGGGGGATGAAAACGTGACCTATTACGCCGAAGCCGCCGAGGTGCCCGCCGATCTGAACGGCCAGACCGCCATCCTGGTGGTGGGCGAAAAGAGCGGCACCCACGAGCCCGCCTGGGGCACCGCCACCCTGGAATTCCCCCAGGAGCAGGCCGACCTGGCGAAGGCCCTGAAGGCTGCCGGCGCCAACGTGGTGTCCGTGGTGATCATGAACCGCGCCTACGTGCTGACCGACATCGCCGGGAACAGCGACAGCGTGCTGCTGGCCTATCGCCCCGGCGTTACCTGCGGCGCTGAAGCGCTGGTGGCCGCCCTGTACGGCGAAACCGCCATCACCGGCAAGACCCCCTTCCAGATTCCCGCCTCCATGGACCAGGTGCTGGCCCAGCGCGAGGATTTGCCCAAGGATATCGAGAGCCCCCTGTATGAATACGGCTTCGGCATCGATGCAGCGTCCTTCGGAAAGTAAAACAAAGGAGAGAGGATCGTATGGCTTCTATCACGATCAAGGATATGAGCGTATCCTACAACAAGGGCAAAACCTATGTGCTGGATAAGCTGAACCTGACCATCAAGGACGGCGAGTTCTGCGTGTTCCTGGGCCCCTCCGGCTGCGGCAAATCCACCGCCATGTACTCCATCGCCGGCCTGCTGGAGCCCTATGAGGGCCAAATCTTCTTCGGCGATACCGAGATGACAAAGATGGAGAAGGGCAAGAAAAAGACCTTCATCCCGCCCCAGGAGCGCAACATCGCCATGGTGTTTCAGGAATACGCCCTGTACCCCAACATGACGGTGCGCGAAAACATGGCCTTTGCCCTGAAGACCAAGAAGGTGCCCAAGGACGAAATCGACAAGCTGGTGATGGAGCAGGCCGTAAAGCTGGAGCTGACCGATCTGCTGGATCGGCGCATCGCCCAGCTTTCCGGCGGCCAGCGCCAGCGCGTGGCCCTGGGCCGCGCCCTGGTGCGCTCTCCCCAGGTCTTCCTGCTGGACGAGCCCCTGGGCAACCTGGACGCCAAGCTGCGCGACCAAGTGCGCTATGAGCTGAAAAAGATCCAGAAGGAGCTGAACGTGACCACCATCTACGTGACCCACGATCAGACCGAGGCCATGACCATGGCGGATCACATCGTGCTGCTCAGCGGCGGCCGCATCATGCAGGAGGGCACTCCCAGCGACCTGTACGACCATCCCAGCAACGAGTTTGTGGCGGGCTTCCTGGGCACGCCCCAGATCAACATGTTCCCCTGCACTGTGGGCCAGCGCGACGGCCGGATGGTGCTGGCGGCCGACGCCTTCATCCTGCCCGTGCCGCAGGAGCTGGAAGCCTGCCTGCAGCCCTACGCGGGCAAAAAGGTTGATTTGGGCATCCGTCCCAGCGATCTGGAGCTGGCGGAGGACGGCCCCATCACCGCCCATGTGGACAGCATCGAGCCCCTGGGCGACGCCTACCTGATCTATGTGCGCATCGGCGAAAAGGTCGTGGTGTTCAAGTACACCGGCGAAACCGCGCCCACCGAAAAGGAGCTGCGCCTGGCCCCCAACTGCGCCAAGCTGCACCTGTTCGATCCCGATACCAAAACGCGCGTCAACGCGTAATATGCTCTCGCCCCCGGGGAGAAAATTTTCCCCGGGGTGCGTTTTTACGGCATCGCCTATGGTATAATAACCTGGAAATGTGCGTTTTCGGGTCGGCGCAAGGGAGCGCCGGCTATCATGGGGGCCTCAGACGCTGCCGTAAAAGCACACGGGAGGCGAGTTAACATGGATGATATGCAAAAGCTGCTCTCCGCGCTGGCCGAGGTAAAGGACGACGTGGACTTCGCCGCGGAAACCGCCTTGGTGGAGGACGGGCTCATCGATTCGCTGGATCTGACGCGGATTCTGATGGCGCTGGACGACGCCTTTGGCGTGCACATCCCCTCCGGCGAAATTGAACCGGAGAATTTCAACAGCGCCCAGGCCATGCTGGAGCTGGTGCGCCGGTATCAGCAATAATGAGCGTGCGCAATATACTGGAATGGCTGGAGGACGCCGCGCGGCTTGCGCCGGACGCCCCCGCTTTTGATATGCCGGGAAACGGCGTGACCTGGCTGCAGGCGCGGCGGCAGGCCCGCGCCGTGGGCAGCTTTATCGCCGCGCGCACCGCGCCCCGCGCGCCGGTGCTGATTTTGATGGAAAAAAGCCCCGCCTGCCTGGCCGCCATGCTGGGCACGGTGTACGCGGGCTGCTTTTATACCCCGCTGGATTCCAGCATGCCCGAGGCCCGCATGCGGCTGATTGCCGATACGCTGCGGCCCGCCCTGATCCTGTGCGAAGGGCGGTTTGCGCAGGCCGCCGCCCGCATCGCGGGCAGCGCGCCCGTCTGCCGGGCGGAGGAGATTCCGCCGCAGGAGGACGCGCCGCTGCTTGCCGCCCGCCGGGCCGGGCACATTGATAACGACCTGCTGTACGTGCTGTTCACCAGCGGCTCTACCGGCGTGCCCAAGGGCGTATCGATCACCCACCGCAGCGTGATCGACTTTGTGGAGTGGGCCTGCCCGGCGCTGAAATTGCCCGTCGGCTGCCGCTTTGGCAGCCAGGCCCCCTTCTATTTTGATAATTCGGTGCTGGATATTTACTGCGCCATGCGCATGCGGGGCAGCCTGCACCTGATTCCCAAGGTGCATTTCATGTTCCCGGCCAAGCTGGCCGCGGGCATCCAGGAGCAGCGCATTGACACCCTGTTCTGGGTGCCCTCCGCCCTCACCGCCCTGGCAAACGCGGAGGTGCCGCTGGATTTTCCCGATTTGCAGCGGGTGTTCTTCTGCGGCGAGGTGATGCCCTGCCGTACCCTGAATATCTGGCGGCGCGCCCTGCCGGGGGCGGACTTTGTGAACATGTACGGCCCCACCGAGATCACCGACGTGTGCGCCTGGTACCGGGTGGATCGGGAGTTTGCCGACGCCGACAGCCTGCCCATCGGCTTTCCCTGCGCCAACACACGCATCGATCTGATCGACGGGGAGATTTGCGTCAGCGGCACCTGCCTTTCCCCGGGCTATTACAACGCGCCGGAAAAGACGGCGGCGGCTTTCGTGCCCAACCCTCTGCGCCCCCAGGTGCCGGAAATGATGTACAAAACCGGCGATATGGGCGCGTATAACGAGCGGGGCGAGCTTATGTTCCTGGGCCGCCGGGACGGGCAGATCAAGCGCAGCGGCTACCGCATCGAGCTGGGGGAGATCGAAAGCGCCCTGCAGGCTGCCCCCGGGGTGGATACCGGCTGCTGCGTGTTTGACGCCGAAAAGGAATGGATTGTCTGCGCCTGGGTGGGCGCGGCGGAGGAAAAGGAGCTGAAAAGCGCCCTGAAGGCGCGGCTGCCCAAGTACATGCTGCCCGACGCGTGGATGCATTTGACGGAAATGCCCCGCACCGGCAGCGGCAAGATCGACCGCGTCAGCGTGAAGCGACTGTATCAGGTATGAGTATTCTGACCCTTGAATTCTTAGGCTTTGCCGCCGCCCTGGTGCTGGTGTATTACCTGGCGCCCCTGCGGGCGCGGCCCCTGGTTCTGCTGGCTGCCAGCGGGGCCTTCGTGGCCTGCGCGGGCTGGCAGAGCGCGGCCCATCTGGCGGCGGCAGCCCTGCTCACCTGGGGCGGGGCGCTGGGTCTTGCCGCCCTGCGGCAGCGGCCCCGGCTGCGGGGCTGCCTGCTGGCCGTGCTGCTGACGCTGCTGCTGGGCACCATGGCCTTCATCAAATATGAGGATGTGCTCTCCAGCCTGCTCAAGGCGGATCTGTGGCGCCTGGCCGCGCCGCTGGGGCTGAGCTACTTCACCTTCCAGTCCACGGGCTATCTGATCGACGTTTCCCGGGGCAAGGCCCAGACGGCCAAAAATCCCCTGCGCGCGCTGCTGTTCGTGGGCTATTTCGCCCAGCTGCCCCAGGGCCCCATCTCAGCCTGGAAGGAGCTGGAGCCCCAGCTTTCGACGGGACACCGGCTGGAGCCGGAGAATTTGGTGGCCGGCTTCCAGCTGATGGCCTGGGGCTATTTCAAAAAGCTGGTCATCGCCGACCGGCTGCTGCCCACCACCGACGCATTGCTCAGCGGGGAAGCCCTGCCCGGCTGGTTCGTATTGGGGGGCGTGGCGCTGTACGCCCTGCGGCTGTACGCCGATTTTTCCGGCGGCATGGACGTGGTGCGGGGCCTTTCCCGCATGCTGGGCGTCACCCTGCCGGAGAATTTTCGCCGCCCCTTTTTCGCCCGTTCGGTGGCGGAGTACTGGCGGCGCTGGCACATCACCCTGGGGGCCTGGTTCCGCGCGTACCTGCTTTACCCCCTGTCCGCCTCCCGGGCGGGGGTGGGGCTGAGCCGCCTGGCGGGCCGGGCCATCGGCAAAAAGGCGGGGCGCACCCTGCCCTCCGCCCTGGCGACGCTGCTGGTGTTTCTGCTGATCGGCGTATGGCACATGGCCAGCTGGAACGCCGTGGTCTACGGCGGGTATTTCGGCCTGGTGATGGCGGCGAGCATGCTGCTGGAGCCGGTGTGGAAAACCATGCAGCGCACCCTGCGCCTGCCGAAAAAGGGGTGGATGACGCCGCTGCGCATCCTGCGCACCATCCTGCTGATCCTGCCCGCCCAGTATTTTGCCTTCACCGCCGGGCCGGAGCAGGGGTTTTCCCTGCTGCGGCAGACCTTTGCGGGCTGGAATTTTACCGGCTTTGGGGAGCGGCTTACGGCGGTGATGCCCGCCCTGGAGTGGATCATCGCCGCCGCGGCGGCGCTGGTGCTGCTGGCCGTCGATCTTCTGTGCGAGCACGTGAAGGATTTCGGCGGCCGCCTGGCCCGGGGCACGGTGCTGATCCGCTGGCCGCTGCTGATATTGCTGATCGCCGCGGTGCTGGTGTTCGGCTGCTATGGCACGGGGTATGACGCCTCCGCTTTCCTGTATACACAATTCTGAGGTATCCTATGGCTGATGAGAAAGGGAGCAGGTTCCGCAAGCTGGCCGCCTTCTGGGCGCGCACGGCCTGCTTTGCCGTGCTGCTGTCGGCGGTGCTGGCCTATGTGGGCTACGTCATCATTCCCAAGCACGATTACGGCATCTGCAGCATGGTGAACCTGTACCGGCAGAAGAAAAATACCGTCGATGTGCTGGTGGTGGGCACCAGCATCGCCTATGCCGGCGTCAACACCAGCGTGCTGTGGCGGGAGCAGGGCATTGCCGCCTATGACCTGTGCAGCGCGGAGCAGCCCTTCTGGGTCAGCTATTACACCCTGCGGGAAGCGCTGAAGACCCAGCGGCCCCGGCTGGTGCTGCTGGACGCCAAGCCCGCCATCTATACCCGGGATTATCCCACCCGCGGGCGCGTGATCCTGTCCACCTTCAGCATCCTTTCCCCCGAAAACCGGTGGGGGGCCATCCGCTCCTGCGTGGAAACGGACGGGGAAGCCCTGCGCTATCTTTTGATGTACCCGCGGCTGCACAGCGAATATACCGACGTGACCTGGAACAATTTCCGCCTGCCCCCGGATAACGGGGGCCGCGGGGACGCCTGGAAGGGCTTTATCGAGGTGGACGAGGTGGAGCAGCACAGCCGCCCCTCCTTTGTGTGGAACAGCGTGCGCCGCCCCATCAACCAGCGGGAGGAGGAGTACGCCCGCCGCATCTTTGAACTGTGCCGGGAGGAGAATATTCCCGTGCTGCTGGTGTGCATGCCCAACCCGGATTACGCCAACGACCATATGTATATGAATTATCTGTGGAGCGTGGCGGAGGAATACGGCGTCACCGGCATCAATTACAACGAGCCCAGCCTGCGCTACGGCCTGCGCTATTCCAGCGATTTTGCCGACTGGCAGCACCTGAACGTGAAGGGCAGCATCACCTTTTCCAAGCGGCTGGGGGAGGATCTGAAAGCCATGTTTGATCTGCCGGATCGCCGGGACGACGCGGATTACGCCTCCTATGAGGAGAGCGCCGCGGCCTGGTTTGACCGGTATCTGACCTTTGAATCGATCGGGGAGGCGGTACGTGAATGATGACGAGCATGCTGGACAGCCTGGAACGCACGGCCCGGCGCGTGCCGGAGCGCACGGCCTTTTATGACGACCGCGAAAGCCTGACCTTCGCCCAGCTGGAGGAAACGGCCCGCCGCATCGGCACCTGCCTGGCGGCCCGGGTGCATCCCCGGCAGGCGGTGGCCCTGCTGCTGGACGCCCGCAGCATCCGCAACATCCCGGCCCTGTACGGGGTGCTGTACGCGGGCTGCGCCTACGCCCCGCTGGATATTGCCATGCCGCCGGAGCGGCTGCGGCAGATATTGCAGCTGCTGGCCCCCGCCGCCATCCTGGCGGATGAAAAGGGCATGAAGGCCCTGGCGGAGAGCGAGGTCACCGGCGTGCCCGCCATCCGGTATCAGGATGCCGCCCGGGCGCGGGATTACGAGGGCGTGCTGCACATCATCCGGAAGAGCGTCGGCGCGGGGGACCCCATGTCCATCCTCTACACCAGCGGCTCCACCGGCGTGCCCAAGGGCGTGGTGCAGACCCACGGCAATTATATCCACTGGACGCAGGCCACCATCGGCGTGTACGGCCTGCGGGAGGACACGGTGTTTGGCAACCAGTCCCCCTTCTTCTATGCCAATTCCATATTGGAAATCTTCCCGCCCGTGGCGCTGGGGGCCACGGTCTACCTGCTGCCCGCGGGGGTGCTCACCTTTCCCAGGCGGCTGATTGCCTGCCTGAATGAGCACCGCGTCACCGCGTTCTGCATGACCCCCTCCAGCTTCATTACCGTGGCCAACGCCGGGGTGCTGACCCCGGGCTGCCTGCCGGGGCTGCAGTGGGGCATCATGAGCGGCGAGCCCATGCCCTGGGCCCCGCTGAAAACGTGGATGGACGCCTCTCCCAACGCGGAGTGGTGGCACTTCTACGGCTCCACCGAAATGTTTTCCGTGGCGGTGGGCCGGGTGGACCGGAACCACAGCGAGGGGGACCGCCTGCCCGTGGGGCGGCTGTTTGACCAGGTGCGCCTGCTGTTTCTGGATGAGGAGGGCCGCCCGGTGCCCCCCGGCGAAAAGGGAGAGATGTACGCCGCCAGCCCCTGGGTGGGCCTGTGCTATCACCGGGATGCGGAGCGCACCGCCGCCGCCTGGGTGGAGGACCCCCTGGATACCGGCGAGGGCCGCTATTTCCGCAGCGGCGACGTGGGCTATCTTCGGGAGGACGGCCAGCTGATGGTGCTGGGCCGCAGGGACAGCCAGATCAAGCATATGGGCTACCGCATGGAGCTGGGCGAGGTGGAAAACGCCCTGCACGCCGTGCCCGCGGTGGCGGAAAGCTGCATCCTCTACCGGCGGGAAACGGGCAAAATCTGGTGCTTCTACACCGGCGATCTTACAGAAAAGGAGCTGCTGCGCGTGCTGCGCTTACGGCTGGCCAACTATATGCTGCCCGAT
>Ga0079305_1002717_pt1 | contig 14201 bp, 15 predicted proteins | sample LMS_cellobiose_e_FD_79183 | JGI IMG/M metagenome (GOLD analysis project Ga0079305, IMG submission 79183) | Rumen-fistulated moose microbial communities from Alaska, USA - LMS_cellobiose_enrichment | ecosystem: Host-associated > Mammals > Digestive system > Stomach > Rumen fluid ... | reverse complement strand
GCCCCGCCCTGGCGCGCCGCGATCATCTTTTCATAGATGGCGGCGGCTTCCTCCGGCCGCTTTTCCCGACGCAGGCTGTCGGCCAGCCGCTCCCGGGAGAGGGCGCTCATGCTGCCCGCGTCCGCTGCCCGGTAGCACATCCGCGCCGTCTGCGGACGCCCGCGCCGCTCATAAATTCGGCCAAGACTGTAAATATCCTGCAAATGCTCAGCGGATAGCGGGTTTTCGTGCAGCCCCGCCAGCACGAACAGCAGCCGTGCCAGGGTGGCGATATCACGGGCGTTGTGCTTCAATATATCCTCCAGCAGGGAAGAATCGTGCTGCTTGAGATAATCAAAATACCGCTGGGGCACCTCCGCGCCGGGCAGGTCGTCGGTTCTTGGCTCGTGGAACACAACATCCTCCAGCGTAGCCAGGTTGCAGCGCTTCAGCCGCAGCTTCCATACGCGGCGGGCGGTGTGCAGCAGGTCGGCATGGGGGATTTCATCGGTATCGGCGCGCATGCGGTGCATCACAAAGCGGGTTTCCAGCAGCGGCATATCAAAGCTGCGGCCGTTATAAGTGACCAAAATCTGGCAATTGCGCAGCTTTTCCAAAACCCGGCGCAGCACGAAGATTTCCTCGTCGTAATCCCGCATCAGGTATTGGGTCACCACAAGCTCTTTTTCCCGGATGACACCCACGCCCACCAGAAAGGCCACCGTGCCCGCCCCATGGGAGAGGCCGGTGGTTTCGGTATCCAGAAAAAGACAGCGCTCCACATCCACGTGATGGGGGATGGCCGGGTCGCCCTGCATCAGCGTCAGGGTGCCATCCGCCATGCGCACGCCCTCGGGCAGGGGAAAGCGGCTGGTTTTTACATAGCAATCCTGCGCCGCGAGCTTGGCGGGCCCGCCGCGCTGCGGATGGTTCTTCGTGGCGCGCAGTTTATCCCGCAATGACAGCATGAAAACCGATCCTCCCGATATCAGCGGAAAAAGGACATTTCCGCGTCGCCGCTTTCGTCATATTCTCCGGTTTCAGCGGGCTGGGGCGGGGTTGACAGCTCGCGGCAATAGGCGTCAAAATCGCCTCCGCGGCTTTCAAAATCCGCCACATAAGCCTGCCATTCCACAGTGAATTCCTCCAGGGAAAGGTTGTTGGAGAACATATACTGGGCGCATTCCCTGCCGACATAGCGCAGATGCCAGGGCTCGTAATTGATGCCGGTGATCTCCTGCTTGTCCTGCTGATAGCGGATGACGAAGCCGTATTCATGGCAGTGCGCAGCCATCCACCGGGCTTCCTTGGCGCTGGCAAACTGCGCGTTCATGCCGTCTTTTTTCGTCCAGGTGTAATTCAGCACGTCTACGCCCAGGCCCGTCTGGTGGTCGCTTGCGCCGGGAAAGCTGACCCAACCGTCATCCTTGCCCTTGTTGTTTTCCAAGCGGGTGTAATACATGGTGTGCTGGGTTTGATAGCTGCGGTAGGCGCTTTTCACATACAGGGTATAGCCCTCCGCCTTGGCGGCGTCAAACATTTCCACCAGTGCGGCATGGGCTTCCGCCCGCAGCTGAAACTGGCCGCTGACGTGCTTGGCGGTGACAGTGACCAGATCAATGGGATCATACTCCGCGCTCAACAGATGATCGCGGTTGGCAAGCGTCAGCACGCCGCCGCGGTCCCAAAGGGTAAGGGGGCTGACGGCATACGTCCATTCAGGCCATTCAGCGCCGGATTCGGCGACGGCGCAAAGCGGCAACAGCAGGCTGCAAAGCGCCAGATAAGTAAGCAGCTTTTTCATTCTTCCCGTTCCTCCGCGTTGCCGCCTGCAGCCGCTTCCCGCAGCATTTCCACATATTGCTCCAGGGGAATATCCAGCGCCTGCAGTGCGGCGGCGTGCTGTTTGCCAACATAGCGCACATGCCAGGGTTCGTAGGCGTAGGTGGTAATCTCCGTCCATTCTTCCTTATAGCGGATGATAAAGCCGAAGCGATAGCAGTTTTCCGCCAGCCAGATCCCGGCCTTGCTCTTGCCAAAGGCGGCGTTCAGCAAGTCGTCAGGCTTACCCTTCACATCCATGGCCAGCCCCAATTGGTGCTCGCTTGCGCCGGGATCAGCCACCAGCAGCCGGGCTTTTTCCAGGCTTTTGGTATTTTTGATCTTGCGCTGATAGATGGCCTTTTGCGTGCCGTAGCTGCGATAGCCGGAATGGGCGTACAGCGTGATATTCGCCTCCTCCTTGGCGGCGGCGAACATCTCTTCCAAGGCGGCGGCCGCGTCGGCGCGCATCAGATAAGCGCTGCTTGAATGCTTCACATTGGGCTTCACCAGGTCGGCGGGCACATAGTCCTCCGTCAGCATATAATCCCGGTTTACCAGCATCAGATAGCCCTCCGGGGCCATGTCGGCGGCGAGCGTATCAAAGCTGACGGAAAGGGCCGTCAGCAGAGAGAGCAGCAAAGCGGTTAATTGGCTGATCATGGTGTGTCTCCGGTCATGATATCGGGATAGCGGGCCATGAGGCGGCCATAGGCCGCGGGCTCCAGCATGGCGGTGATCCGCGTGCCGTTTTCCAGGTATTCTTCCTCGATCACCCGGCCCAACTGGCGTATTTCGCCCGTAACGGCGTATTGATCAAAGGGAACAAGCACAGTGACCTTGCATTCGCGGCTGCGCAGCTCCCTGGAGATGGCGTCCATCAGGGCGTCAAGCCCTTCTCCGGTACGGGCCGAAATGCGCAGAGCGTGAGGGAGAGGCGCAAACTCCTCATCCCGGGCCAGATCACATTTGTTCAGGGCGATGATGCGCGGCTGATGGGTGGCCTCCAGCTTTTGCAGAACGTCCTCAACAACCCGATGCTGGGTCAGCAGATCGGGGGAGGAGGCGTCGCCCACGATGACCAGCACATCCGCCAGGGCGGCTTCCTCCAGGGTGGAATGAAAGGCTTCCACCAACTCCGTTGGCAGCTTGCGAATGAAGCCCACCGTGTCCACCAGGATGAATTCGCCTCCGTCCGGCAGCCGCACGCTGCGGCTGGTGGCGTCCAGGGTGGCGAACAGGCGATCCTGAGCGTATACGTCCGAGCCGGTCAGCCTGTTCAGCAGGGTGGATTTGCCGGTGTTAGTATAGCCAACAAGCGCTGCCACGGGCACGGCGCTGCGCTCCCGGGCCTTGCGGCGCAGGGCACGCTGCCCCTCCAGCTCGGCCAGCTCCCTTTTCAATTGGGTGATCTTTTCCCGGATGCGGCGCCGGTCGATCTCCAGCTTGCTTTCGCCGGGGCCGCGGGTGCCGATGCCGCCCGCCAGGCGGGAGAGCACCAGGCCCTGGCCGATCAGGCGGCTGCTCTGGTACCGCAGCTGGGCCAGGGATACCTGCAGGCGGCCCTCCGCCGTGCGCGCCCGCTGAGCGAAAATGTCCAGGATCAGCGTGGTGCGATCCACCACCTTGACCCGGGTCAGGTCTTCCAGATTGTGGATCTGCGCCCCGGTCAGCTCGTCATCCACGATGATCATATCGGCCTCCAGCGCCTGGGCGTCCAGGGACAGTTCGTTGGCCTTGCCGCTGCCGATATAGGTGGCGGTGTCGGGCTTCGTTTTGCGCTGGAAGGAGCGCCCGACCACCACCGCGCCTGCGCTTTCCGCCAGGGCGGCCAGCTCATCCAGAGACTCCATGGATTCGATGCCCACCAGCAGGGCGCGCTCCGGCGCGTCGATGATTTCCGTATCCTCTCCCGCCAGCACGCGCTGATCAGAGAGCTGGATTTCCTCCATCCATGCCTGCTGCGGCAGACGGCGCAGGGGATAGATGGGCGTGCAGACCGGCTGCGGCTCGCCCTTCACTTTTTCATGCAGAAAGGAGGCCATCACGCCGGTAATTTCGCCCTCTGTGGAGACACCCAGGGCGCACATGCTGTCCAGCCACAGGGATTTGAGAGCGGTGATATCCACGTCGCTCAGCTCCGCCGAGCCCCGGGGATGGGTATGCACGCAGCGCACACGGGAAAGCCGACGGGTGCTGCGGCGCAGGCGGATATTGCTCAGCGGCACGCTGGCGGTATCGCCCACGGTGATGTCCAATATCTCGCCATCCCGGCTGATATACAGCGAAATCTCCCGGTTTAAAGCACAAGAATACTTGCCCAGGAGCTTTGCAAGCTCCACAGGCAGGTATTCTTCGCTCGCTATGGGATAATCATAAAAGGTTTCCAGCTCGGAAAGGATGCTTTTGCGTATGCCTTCCAGATTGCCGTGGATTTCGGGCATATAGTCCTCCGGATCAGGGGGAGGCGGCGGTCAGATCACCGCCTCCGGGTGCTTCTTCATGTAATCTTCAACAGCGGCCTTCACCGCCTCCTCCGCCAGCAGGGAGCAGTGCATTTTCACAGGCGGCAGCCCGTCCAGCGCCTCCGCCACGGCGGCATTGGTCAGCGTCAGGGCTTCCTTCAGCGTTTTGCCCTTGATCATCTCAGTGGCCATGGAGCTGGTGGCGATGGCCGCGCCGCAGCCGAAGGTCTTGAACTTCACGTCGGTAATGACGCCGTCATCCACCTTCAGGTACATGCGCATAATGTCGCCGCATTTGGCGTTGCCTACGGTGCCCACGCCGTCCGCGTTTTCGATCTCGCCCACGTTGCGGGGATTGCTGAAATGATCAAATACCTTTTCAGAATACATTACTTTTGCGCCTCCATAAAATCGGTGTACAGGGGGGACATGGCACGCAGGGTTTCAATGATGCCGGGCAGCACCTTAAGCACGTGATCCACATCCGCCTGGGTGGTGGTATCGGAAAGGGACAGCCGCAGGCTGCCGTGAGCGATCTCATGCGGCAGGCCGATGGCTAGCAGCACGTGAGAGGGGTCCAGGGAACCGCTGGTGCAGGCAGAGCCGCTGGAAGCGGCGATGCCCTCCAGGTCCAGCCGCAGCAGCAGCGCTTCGCCCTCCACGAATCGCACGGATACGTTGCAGTTGTTGGGCAGGCGGTTGGTGCGGTGACCGTTCAGACGCACATAGGGCAGGGCAGTCAGCCCGTCGATCAGCTGATCGCGCAGCGCGGCGATGCGGGCGGATTTCTCCTCCAGGTTTTCGGTAGCCAGGGTGATGGCCTCCGCCAGCCCCACAATGCCGGGGATATTCTCGGTGGTGGCGCGCTTTCCGCGTTCCTGCGCGCCGCCGTGCATAAAGGTGTCGATGCGGGTGCCCTGTTTGATATACAGCACGCCCACGCCCTTGGGACCGTGGAATTTATGGGCGGAAAGGGACAGCATATCGCAGCCGATTTCCTTCACATTCACGGGAATCGCGCCCACAGCCTGTACGGCGTCCGTATGGAAAAGCACTTTATGGGCTTTGGCGATCTGCGCGATTTCGCGGATGGGCTGCAGGGTGCCGATTTCGTTGTTGGCCGCCATGATGCTGATCAGGATGGTCTTGTCGGTGATGGCGGCCTCCACCGCGGCGGGGTCGACCTGGCCGAATTCATCCACGGGCAGATAGGTCACCTCGAAGCCCTGCTTTTCCAGCCACTGGCAGGTATGCAGCACGGCATGGTGCTCGATGGATGAGGTGATGATGTGGTTGCCCTTTTTGCGGTTGGCAAAGGCAGTGCCCTTGATGGCCCAGTTGTCGCTTTCGCTGCCGCCGGAGGTAAAGTAAATCTCCTGGGGCTTTGCGCCCAGCACATCGGCCACCTTGCGGCGGGACTCCTCCAGGGCACGGCGGGCGTCGCGGCCTGTGCCGTGGATGCTGCTGGCGTTGCCGTAGCACTCGGTAAAGTACGGCAGCATTTTTTCCAGTACCGCAGGACTTACGGCAGTGGTAGCGGCATTGTCCATGTAAATCCGGTTCAAGTGTGATCCATCTCCTTCGTATTAAGCATGTCCTGCAGCGTGACGCTGTATAACAGGTTGTTGATACTGTCCGTCAGGTATTCCCATACCCGGCGGGCCGGGCACCCGTCACTGTGGGGGCAGCTGGCCTCGCCCTCGACGGCGCATTCAGAAAGGTTCAGCGGCCCTTCCATGGCGTCGATGATATGCCCGACGGTGATTTCAGACGGTGGCTTGGCCAGCTGATAGCCGCCCTGGGCCCCGCGGGTGGTGGTGACAAGCCCCGCCTTGCGCAGGCTGCCCAGCAGCTGCTCCAGGTACTGATCCGGCAGCGAAAACTGGGCGATGGCCCGCAGCGGCTGCGGCCCCTCATCTGCTTTTTGGGCCAGATAGACCATGGCGTACAGCCCATATTTACCCCGCGTTGAAAGCTTCAATCGCAACTCCTCCCTGAAACCCGATTGATTTAATCGGAATTCCGTAAAAGCATATCACGTATTGAAGGGAATGTCAACAGATAAAGAGCAGTTTTTCATGGAGTATTCGGCTCCTCCAGGGCGGCATATTCCCGCAGCAGGCTGTAAACAGCGTCCATGCTGTCCAGCGCCGTGATTCGCGTGCGCAGCCGGGCGGCGCCCCGGCGGCCGTGGATATACCAGCACAAGTGCTTGCGCATCTCCAGCAGAGCCGCCCGCTCGCCCTTCCACTGGCGCATCATTTCCCCGTGCCGGATGGCTGTGTAAACGATGGTATCGTCGGTGGGCGGAGGCAGCGTTTCCCCGGCCATCGCGGCGCGGATCTGCGCAAACACGAAGGGATTGCCCAGCGCCCCCCGGCCGATGGCGATACCCGCGCAGCCGGTGACGCGCAGCGCTGCCAGCGCTCTGCCGGCAGAGTCAATATCGCCATTGACCAGCACGGGAATGTGCACCAGTCGGCGCACTTCGGCTACTGCCTGCCCATCCGCCTGGCCGGAATACTGCTGCATACGGGTGCGCCCGTGCACGGTCAGCAGGTCGGCGCCGCAGTCCTCCGCGATGTGGGCCAGCTCCGGCGCAGTGATGTGCTCCTCATCCCAGCCCAGACGCATTTTCACACTCAGCGGCAGGGGGGTAGCGGCTCTGACCTCCTTCAAGATTGCGGCGCAAAGAGGAAGATCGCGCATCAGCGCGCTGCCGGAGCCGGAGGAGACCACCTTATGGGCCGGGCAGCCCATATTGATGTCAATGCCGCGAAACCGGCCCATATCGCCAAGGCGGCGGGCGGCCTCCGCCATCAGGTCAGGCCGATGGCCAAAAAGCTGCGCCGCGGGCTTCGGCTCGTCGGCGGAGACGGCAAGAAGCTGCTGATAGACGCGCAGCTGCTCCGGCGCGCAAAGAAAGCCCTGCGCGCTGATCATTTCTGTTGTCGTATAATTGCAGCCCTGCTCTGTGCACAGCAGCCGCATGGGCCAGTCGCTGATGCCTGCCATGGGGGCAAGGGCCAATATGATGTCATTCATTCGTCACAGTTTCCAACAAGGATATATTTCTGATTTTCCAGTTGCCGCTTTCCCGGGTGAGGATCATGGTGTATTTCGCGTTTTGCCAGGCAGGCACCGTGCCGGTGACGGATTTGCCGTCGATGGCCACGATGCGCTCGGTAACGGTGGCGGTGGCGATGCTCTCCCAGGGCCAGCACCATACGCTGCTCAGGGAAATGCGGTGGTCAAAGCCCGTTACGGCGGTGTTTTGATACGGCCCGCTGCCGGAGAGCGCATTTTGTATCAGCTCGTCGCGCTCGACCCAGGTGGCGGTGAAATATTTATCCAGGCTGGCGGCGGGTTCATCCATCATCACGACCTGCGCCCGGCGGGCCATGCCGTCTTTGATGATAACGTAGATGTTAGTGGCGTTCATCGCGTAATAGAAGGTGACTGTCAGTATGCCCAGCAGCAGTAAAATGATAAACAGCCGGGAAGCGATAAACCATACCAGCCTGCGCAGATAGCGCATACAGACACCTCCTTTCGATACTGCACATTATACAGGATGCGGCTGCAAAAAACAAGCGGGCGCATCCGTTCCGGATTGTAAATGATCGATAATAAAACGCCGGCTGACTGGCAGCCGGCGTGAAATGGGATCCGTTATCAGTTCAGCCGATCCAGATAGGTGGTGATGTCGGCGGCATCCACCCAAGCCTGAACGGCGGCATCGTAAGCGTCATCCTGGGCTTTCTTCAGCGTTTCGTCATACAGGCTGTCCCGGGCTTCCTCCAACGTGGCGGTATGCTCCGCAATGTCGGCTGCATACTGGGCGATGGCAAAACCCTTTTCGGTTTCAACCACGCCGGTCACGGCGCCTTCTTCGGTCAGCTCCATCACGGCGGCCACCAGAGCGGCGTCAACATTGGTGCTGTCGGCGCACACGGTATATTCGGTCACATCGGCGCCCAGCGCGTCAAACGCCTCGCCTTTGGCGATGCGCTGCGCCAGCGCTTCGGCCTCTGCCTGGGCGTCCACGGCAGGCTCCTCGGCAGCGGGCTTTTCCGCGCTTTCGGCAGCCTGTTCTTCGGAGGCTTCGGCTTCAGCGGGCGTTTCCTCAGCCGGCTTTGCGATCTCGATCACGCGGATGGTGCGGTAGCCGGAGGGAGTGTAATAGATAGTGCTGCCATTTTTCAGCGCGGTGGCAAAGGCGTTGGCGTTGCTTTCATAGCTGCTCTTTTCCTCGGCGATCTTGCTATCCAGCGCAGCCTGCAGATCTTCATCGTTGATGGAACCGGAATCCGTCACAGAGCTGCGCAGCCGGTCGGAAATGTGGCTGTTGCGCACGGAGCCGTTATAATAATCCTGGGTATAGCCCATGGAAGCGGCATATTCGCGCACCGCGGCATCCAGCGCATCGCCCTCCAGTTCGGAGTCGGCAAAATAGCTGGTCTTCACGGCGTCCAGCTGAGCGGCGTACTGCTCAGCGGCTTCGGCCTCGATCGCGGCGGTCTCCGCCTCGTCAAACTGATCGAATCCCAGCTCCGCTGCCTTCTGGGAAAGGACCAGGCTGCTGATATAGGTGTTGACGGTGCCCTGCATCACGTTGGCTTCATCCACGGTGCCGTCGGAGATGCCGAACTGCGCCATCATCTGGGCGTAATACTGCTCCTGAGACAGATTATAGTTGTAGACATTCATAAAATTCTGCTTGGTAACATGCTCGCCATTGACGACGATGACGGACTGCTTTGCGTCCACATTATCATCGCGCAGAACCAGGGAACATCCGCTCAGCACCATAACAGCGGCAAGCAGCAGGGAAAACAAGGCTTTCTTCTTCATAGAAATGCGCACTCCAATCTTATGTTTTGCGTATCATATTATAAAGACTTGTCCGCAGAATATCAAGTCATTTTTTTGTGAACAATCATGCGCAGCAGCCCGGCGGCCTGAAGGGCTGTGCGGCTGATGTCATCCTGGGTCAGCCGGCTGCCTTGCATATGCAAAAAAAGACGCGTTTTAACGCGCCTGCGCAGCGGATTGGATAACTGCCCGTTCAGATCGGCGGAAACATAGCGGGTGGAATTGGAGCCGATCACGATCACTGCGCCGCGGGTCATTGCCCCTCTTCCATCACCATCATCTGAATGGGCTCGTCGGCGTCGTACAGCGCCTCGGGATTTTTGATCACGAACAGCAGCTCGCCGGGCATCATATAACCGTACAGCTGCCGGGCCTTCGCAATGATGTAATCATCGTCATCGATGATTTCCACTTCGTTTTTCAGCTTTTGATACTGTTTATACATCTGGTCACGCTGAATGCTCAGATCAGTCACCCGCTCCTCGATGATCGCCGTGGAATTGCGCACGGAATTGATCATCATCATGCCAACGGACAGGATAACGAAAAGCACGCAAATCAGCGCCAGCGGGCGCACGCGCAGGGAAAGAAAACGATCCAGCCATGTGCCGGGAACTCGGTTCGCCATGAGAAGCCTCCGGAAAGGTATTCTATTATTTATTCTTCCTCCGTAGGCGTTTTCCTGTTTTTGCAGCGATATTTATTATTTTCATCAGCACGCTCCGCACCCCGGCACGGTAAAGCGCCGCCCCTGTCAGAAGCGCAAAAAGCATATAGAGGCGCAGTTCACCGCAGTCCGTTATCGCCAGCGCAGCAAAGCACAGCAGGGCGCTGATCATGCAGGCCAGCGCGTCGGCGCACACGCGCAGCGGGAGAGAGGCCCCAAAGGGGCGCAGCAGATCAAAGACCAGGGCGGAAAGGATGCCCGCATATACGAGGGCAAGAAAGGTATATCCCTGGTAGGCGGTTTCTCTCAGCGGCATCGTCAGCGAAAAAGCCCCATCAGGCCCTTGCCGCCCGCGGCACGTCCGGTATAGGCGATGGCGTCGATTTTTCCCTCAACGGAAACGCGGCCTTCCTCCAGCAGCAGGGCGGTCACGTGCAGCCCGCTGCCCTGCACGGTCATCTGGCCGTCCTCCGTGCGCAGCACCAGCTGCTTCTCATCAAAAGAGCTGACCTCGTTCACCCCGGACATGGTCAGCGTTTTTCTGTCGTTCAGAGTCAGGCTGTGGGGGCGGACTGGGGCTTCGGAAGCGGCTGCGATTTTCGCCATACGATCACCTCATGGCAACGATATGACGGTGAATGGGCCTTTATTCCGGCATTTGGTCAAAAGTTGGTAAATAGATTGCAATTTTTTATTTTTTTGTGTATAATGTGTCTGCAATGCTTCGTTTGGAGGACGTGAAATGTACCGAGTATTGATTGCGACCAATGAGCCCTCGGTTCTCGATACCCTGAACGCCAGCGTAGAATGGGAGAACCAGAATTTTCAGGCGCCCATCGTGGTAAACTGCGCGGATGAGGCGATCAGCGTAATGGAAAGCAAGCGCGTGGACTGCATCGCGTACATGCTGGAAAGCGCGGAGGCCCGCAGGCTGAGCAACTATCTGAACACCGTGCGTCCCAGCCTGCCGATCTTCGAGATCCGCCGCGGTCTGGAGGAGCAGAAGCGAATCGTGGGCGATATGCGCCGCCTGCTGGATCGGCTGCACGATGACGCGACGGATGGGGATTATGATGAAGAAACGGTCATGAACATGATCCGGGACGAACTGACGCATAATCTGCTTGCCGGCGACATTCGGGATGAAAACGTGCTGTGCGGCAGGCTTCAGATGATGCGCAGCCATCTTTCGGTGGACAAGCCCTGTGTGATGTATGATTTTGACTTACCCCAGGGCGAGGTGTACCTCAGCTTCCAGTGGCATTATGGCAGCGAGCGGCTGGAAAATGCCCTGCGCAATAATTTCTTTGGCCGCTATTACGAGGACCTGTATTACATCGTGGCTGTGCTCACGCCCCGGCATATCCGCCTGGTTGTCTGCCAGCGGGATGACCGGGAGAATGAGCCGGAGGAGAGCCTGCTGGAGCGGGCCGATCAGCATGTACATCAGGTGCTGGACAGCATCAACGAATATCTGGGGCTGGACATGGTGATGGAAAACCGTATGGTGATCCCCAGCCTGTGCGCGCTGACACACGATTAAAATATTATCATTGTAATAAAACAGCGGCTGTGCGGAAAGATTCCGCACAGCCGTTTGCTTTGCGTTTTTTCTTTTAGAGGAGGTGTGCGCAGTCCTTATCGAAGGAGATATAGGCCTCGTCGCCCGCCTGGAACACCTTGCGGTTGATGGGGCAGTTGTCTGCGATCTTCACCAGCGTATCGCCCACGCGTACGTGGTAATTCTGATAGCTGCCCATGAAGCAGCTCAGCTCCACCTTGCAGGGAAGCATGCCTTTATCGCCGATCAGGATGGCCTCGGGGCGCAGCACGATCTCGCCGGGTTCGCCCGCTTTGGGGGGCTGCTCGCAGGCGACGCTTACCTTGTGCCCGTACACATCCAACACCGCTTCGCCGGGGCGCTGCTCGGCGATGGAGCCCTTTAAGAAGTTGCATTCGCCGATGAAATCAGCTACGAATTCGCTGTTGGGATGGTAGTAGATGTCCAAGGGAGAGCCCATCTGGGCGATCACGCCGCCGTTCATCAGGATGATCTGGTCGGAAATGGACATGGCCTCGCTCTGATCGTGGGTCACGTAGATGGCCGTGATGCCCAGCTTCTGCTGGATGCGGCGGATCTCGGTGCGCATCTGCACGCGCAGCTTGGCATCCAGGTTGGACAGGGGCTCGTCAAACAGCAGCACGCCGGGCTCCACCACCAGGGCACGGGCCAGGGCCACGCGCTGCTGCTGGCCGCCGGAGAGCTGATTGGTCATGCGCTGCTCCATTCCGCTGAGCTCCACCAGGGCCAGAATATCGGTCACGCGGCGCTGAATCTCATCCTTGGGCACCTTGCGCAGCCGCAGGCCGTAGGCCACGTTGTCAAACACATTGTAATGGGGGAACAGGGCGTAGCTCTGGAATACCATGGCGGTATCGCGCTTGTTGGGGGTCAGGGCGTTGATGGGTTCGCCGCCCAGATAGATTTCGCCCTCGTCCGGGCTTTCAAAACCGGCGATCATGCGCAGAGTGGTGGTCTTGCCGCAGCCGGAGGGGCCCAGCAGGGTTACAAAGGAGCCGGGCTTGATATCCAGCGCCACGTCGCGCACGGCGTAGAAATCCTTGCCGGTCTTGGGATCCTGATAGATTTTTGATATATGATCCAGCTTGACGCCCTTGGGAACTTTGTTTTGAACTGCCATTGCTTTTCTCTCCTTTGCTGGTTCGTCAGTCGCCGGCTGCCTTGGCAACGCGGCTGGTGCCGAAGCGTTTCAGCACGATGTTCATGATCAGGATGGCGGCGTAGGTGATGGCGATCAGGATGGTGGCATAGGCGCAGGCCACGCCGAATTCGCCCTTCTCCGCGTATTCGTTGATGCGGCAGGTGATCAGCAGGAAGCGCGGCGTCACCAGCAGAATCACGGCGCTGATGGCGGTGATGGAGCGCACGAAGGTGGTCACCAGGCCACTGAAGAAGGAATCCTTGATCAGCGGCAGCGTAACGGACATGAATACCTTGCCGCTGCCTGCGCCCATATCATAGGCGCTTTCCTCGATGGATTTATCGATCTGCCGCAGGGCGGAAATGCCGCTGCGCGTGCCAACAGGCAGGCTGCGCACTACGAATACGATCACCAGGATCAGCCCGGAGCCGTAAATGGATTGCAGGAAGCCCGTGCGGAATACGCCGCCGGAGAAGCCGCGGATGAAGCCCACGCCCAGCACCGTGCCGGGCACGGCCATGGCCAGCATGGAAACAAACTCGATCAGGCCCTTGCCGTGGAACTTCTTTTTGACGACCAGGTAAGAGATGATCATGGACAGCAGCGCGGTGACGGGGGAGGCGATGATGGACAGCAGGAAGGAATCCTTAAAGGCCTTCCAGCCACCCTCGCGGAACATCTGCTCAAACCAGCGGGTACTCAGGCTGTAATCCCGGCCCCACAGCTTGAACAGCGCGCCGAAAGGCACGGCGATGTACATCATCACCACGAAGACCGAAATCACCATGCACATCACGGTCAGGGGATAGCGCACGCTCTTGTCCTCGATCAGCATGCGCGCGCGGCTGGCCTTGCCGCTCAGGGTGGCGGCGGTCTTCTTTTCCAGCACGTATTTCTGAATCAGGAACATGAACAGCGTCAGGAACAGCAGCACCACGGCCATGGCGGAAGCGCCGTTGATATCGTAGGTGCCGCCGGTGATGCGCAGGTAAATGGTGGTAGCCAGGGTATCATAGGAACCGCCGATGATCATGGGGTTGGCAAAGTCAGCCACCGACTCGATAAAGGTGACCAGGAAGGCATTGCCCAGACCCGGCAGCAGCAGGGGCAGCGTCACGGTGGTGAATACCTTCCACCGGCTTGCGCCCATATCCCGGGAGGCTTCCTCCATGGAGGGGTCGATGTTCTTGAGCAGGCCCTTGAGCATCAGGTACACCACGGGGAAGAATGTCAGCGTCTGTACGATCACGATGCCCCACATGCCGTATACGTCGCTGTTATAGATGCCCAGCAGTTTGCGGGTGATCAGCCCGCCGCGGCCAAACAGCAGGATCATCGACAGGCTCAGCACAAAGGGCGGCGAAACCACCGGCAGCATCGAGACGACCTTGAACAGGCCGCCGGCGAATTTGTTGAGCCGCACATAGACCTCGACATAGGCATAAAGCAGGCCGATCAGCGAGGAAAGAATGCCGACCACGAAGCCCACCTTGAGGGTGTTGGTAATCGCCCGCGTAAACGTGGGCATGGCAAAAATGCGCTTGAAGATCGAAAAGCCGAAGCTGCCGTCCCCGACAAAGCTGTCCACCAGCAGGATGGCCAGCGGATAGAGGATAAACAGCGTCAGAAAGGCAATCAGCACGACGATGGTCGTGACCATGACGGGATCCG
>Ga0079305_1002716_pt1 | contig 14202 bp, 18 predicted proteins | sample LMS_cellobiose_e_FD_79183 | JGI IMG/M metagenome (GOLD analysis project Ga0079305, IMG submission 79183) | Rumen-fistulated moose microbial communities from Alaska, USA - LMS_cellobiose_enrichment | ecosystem: Host-associated > Mammals > Digestive system > Stomach > Rumen fluid ... | reverse complement strand
GCTCAGCCATCACATCAATCAGGCGATCCGCGCCCACGGCATCATGAAGCGGGATATCGACTATGTCGTCAAGGACGGCGAGGTCATCATCGTCGACGAGTTCACCGGCCGTCTGATGCTCGGCCGCCGCTACAGCGAGGGCCTGCACCAGGCGATCGAGGCGAAGGAGCACGTCACCGTCGCCAACGAGAACAAAACGCTGGCCACGATCACCTTCCAGAATTATTTCCGCATGTACGACAAGCTCTCCGGCATGACGGGCACCGCCGTCACCGAGCAGGAGGAATTCGTCGCCATCTACGGGCTGGACATCATTGAGATCCCCACCAACAAGCCTGTCATCCGCAAGGACTGGCCGGACGTGGTGTATAAAAACGACAACGGGAAAAACCGCGCCATTATCCAGCAGATCGTCGACTGCCACGCGAAGGGCCAGCCGGTGCTGGTCGGCACGGTGAGCATCGAAAAGAGCGAATATATCTCCAGGCTGCTGCAGCGCACCGGCATCGCCCACAGCGTCCTGAACGCGAAGAACCACGAAAAGGAAGCCGAGATCGTCGCGCAGGCGGGCAAGTTCGGCGCCGTGACCATCGCGACGAACATGGCCGGCCGCGGCACGGACATCATGCTGGGCGGCAACGCGGAGTTTCTCGCGAAAAATGACCTGAAGAAGGCCGGATACAACGACGACGTGATCATCGAAGCCACCGGGTACGCCGAAACCGCGGATACGGACATTCTCGCGGCCCGCGCGCTCTATGCGGAAAAGCTGGCCGAACACAAGGCGGTCACCGGCGCCGAGGCGGAGAAGGTGCGCGCGGTGGGAGGACTCTATATCCTCGGCACCGAGCGGCACGAATCCCGCCGCATCGACAACCAGCTCCGCGGCCGTTCCGGACGGCAGGGGGATCCGGGCGAGAGCCGCTTCTTCCTGGCGCTGACGGACGACGTCATGCGGCTGTTCGGTTCCGAGCGCATCATGGGCATGATGGAAGCGCTGAAGATGGAAGAGGACCAGCCCATCGACGCCAAGCTGCTCTCCAACGCCATCGAGCAGGCCCAGCGCACCGTGGAAAGCCGCAACTTCCAGACCCGAAAGTCCACGCTGGAATACGACGACGTCATGAACTCCCAGCGCAAGATCATCTACGGGCAGCGCTATCAGGTGCTGAACGGCGAGGACGTGCGCGGCTCCATCCACAGCATGATCGAGGAATTCATCCGCGACAGCATCGGCACGGTGGAGCCGAACAGTCCGGAAGAACTGGAGGAAATCCTCCAGCACTTCTACCCGCTGTTTCTCTACCGCAACGCCATCAAATACAGCGACGGTCTCAGCTGCGAGGAGATCCGGGAGCGGGTGCAGGCCGCGGCCGACAAGGTCTACGCCCAGCGCGAGGCGGAGTACGGCGAGGAGCTCATGCGCGAGCTGGAGCGCGTGATATTGCTGCGCGTCGTGGACGAGTACTGGATGGACCACATCGACGCCATGGCCGAGCTGCGGAAGGGCATCGGCCTGCGCGGCTACGGCAACGTCAACCCGGTGGACGCTTACCGGCAGGAGGGCTTCGACATGTTCGAGACCATGATCGCCGGCATCCGTCAGGAGGTTGTCCGCCGCATGTACCTCGTCCGCGTCCGAAAGGAGCAGGGCGTGGAGCGCAAGAGCGTCGTGAAGAACCCCGTCACCAACGTCGGCGGGGACGTCTCTCTGAAAAAGCAGCCCGTCCGGCGTGAGAAAAAGCCCGGGCGGAACGACCCCTGCCCCTGCGGAAAGCTGCGCCCGAACGGACTGCCGATGAAGTACAAGGACTGCTGCGGAAGAAACGCCTGACCGCTTGCTTTTTCGCCCGATACCGCATCTCCTGATTTTGCCGTACCTGTGGTACTGCCAAAATCGCTCGATATTGTCTCGGACGAAAAATCTGCGCGGGACAATTTGGAATCATTACAGTTAACGAAAACTATGCATTTGTGAGGTAGCATGGATTTTATCGAACACATTGCCTCCAACGGCGTTTTATATCTCACGGCGCCCACCATTGAAAGCCGCCACGCCTTCACCACCCGCATCGGCGGCGTCAGCACCGGGGACCAGGCGGGACTGAACCTCTCCGTGCATCTCGATCCGGACTTCTCCCATGTTGCGGAGAACTACCGCCGCCTCGCCGCGGCCACAGGGATCGATACCGGGCGCATGGCCCGCACAAAGCAGGTGCACGGCAATGTCGTGCGCACGGTCACGGGGGCGGACGCCCATGTGCCGGGCACGCCGGTGCCCTATGAGGCGGACGGCCTTGTGACGAACGAACCGGGCCTGGCGCTCATCTGTTTCACGGCGGACTGCGTGCCGGTGCTGCTCTGCGATCATCGCCGGGGCGTGATCGCCGCGGTGCACTGCGGCTGGCGCAGCAGCGTCTCCGACATACTGGCCCGGACTCTGGACGCCATGTGCGCGCTCGGCGCATCGCCGGAATCGGTCGCCGCCGCCATTGGACCGGCGATCTCCCGCTGCTGCTTCGAGGTGGGCGGCGAGGTCATCGACGCCGTCGACCGATATCTGGGCGGCGACAGCGCCGGACTCTGGAGCGCGGCGGAGGGACGGGCAGGGAAGTACTTCCTCGACCTCAAGGGCGCCAACGCCCGGCGCCTGCGGCAGCTCGGCGTGCCGGAGCGCGCCATCGCCGTCTCTGACGACTGCACATACTGCCTGCCCGGGAAATACTGGTCTCACCGCTATACCAAAGGGAAGCGGGGAAATCAGGGCGCGATCATAGTGATAGAGTGACTGCCGGACAGTCATTCTTCATGACCGCGTGATTGCCGTTTCGGGCCCACCTTATGGTGCATACCGCGAAACATGGCGGAAAAACATGCCCACGGGCATGATTCTGATCGTACTTTTCTCTGAACGGAGCGTTTGAATGAGAAGAACAGCGAAAAAAACGCTGCTGCTGATGCTGGCGGGCGCCCTGCTGCTGACGGGCTGCGCGGGTATGCGTTCCGGCGCGACGCAGACGGAGGAGCCGGACCCGGTCTATGACCAGGTCATCCCCGGCGTCGAGGTCAAGGAGCGGCAGCCGGCGGACCATGTGTTTTCCGTGAACTATGACCCCAACGCCAGCATGAACCCCGTCCGCGCGGAGAGCTCCGCCAACATGCAGTTCTGGTCGCTCCTTTACGACAGCGTGTTCACCGTGAACCCGGACTGGTCGGTGAGCAGCGAGGTCGTTACGGACTGGCAGTCCGACGACTTTATCTGGTGGGTCTTCCACGTGGACACGTCGATCACCTTCAGCGACGGGACGCCGCTGTCCGCGGCGGACGTGGCTTACTCCATCCAGCGGGCGCAGCAGTCGGGCCATTACGCCAACCGGCTGAGCATTATCTACGGGATCAGCGCCTTCGGCGACGACACCTTTGCCGTCACGACCAAATACGCCAACAGCCAGTTTCCCGCGCTGCTGAATATCCCGATCATCAAAAAAGGGGACTATTTCGAGGACCGCCCGCTCGGCACTGGGCCGTATATGCTTTCGGAGGAGGGGGACCGTCTCATCCTCTCCCCGGGCAACCGCCACGCCGCGGAGATGCCGGTGGATACGATCTGGCTGCGGGACTGCATGGACACCAGCGCCCGCATCCGGGCCTTTGAGGAGGCGGCCATCGACATTGTGGTGAACGACCCCACCGGCATGTACAACCTCGGATACGGGAGCAGCAACGAGACGCGCTATTTCGACACCAGCAACATGCACTATATCGGCTTCAACACCACGAGCATGTTTTTCCTTACCGCCGCGGCGCGCTGCGCCGTGGGCTTTGCCGTTGACCGGGACGCCATCGTCTCCACGCTTCTGAACGACTGCGGGGTCGTCTCCACACTTCCGGTGCATCCGGGCAGCGAGTATTATGACGAGGCCTATGCAAAGGGCTTCGCCTTTGATCCGGAGAAAGCGGAGCTGATGTTTGAAAACGCGGGCGTCGGCGATCATGACCATGACGGAAAGCTGGAAATGCTCGTCACCGGCATCGTCGTAGAGCTGAACATCCGCTTCATCGTCAACAGCGACTCCACCGCGAAGGTGCTTGCCGCCCGGAAGATCTGCGACCAGCTCAACGCCCTCGGCATCACCACCGTGCTTTATGAGCTGACCTGGGCGGACTATGTGGAGTGCCTGGAAAAGGGTGATTTCGACATGTATTACGGCGAGATCCGCCTGACGCCGGACTGGAACCTCAGCGAGCTGTTCCGCCCGCGGGAGAACCGGAGCAAGGATCTCACCTTCCAGGGTATGAACTATGCCCAGACGCGGGATTACGGTTACGTCAATCTCTATGAGAAGTATCTCGCAGAGTCGGAGCCGGCGGCCCGCGGAGAGGCGTTTCAGGCCATCAACCGCTATATCACCGAGACCGGCATCATTCTTCCCGTATGCTTCGAGCGGCGCGAGCTGCTGACGCACCGGGGCGTCGCCACCGGCATCAGCGCCACGCAGTACGATGTGTTCCATAATTTCAACGATTGGACGATCAACCTGGAATGAGAAAGTTTGTCAAAACCATCATGGGCGCGATCGACCGGGTCCTCCGGGCGATCTGCAAAATCTTCCCGAGAGGGATCCGGGAGGGCTTCATCGAGCGCTATCACCGCCTCTGGACCTACGGCTTTTTCGGCTGCATCAACACCGCCATCGACTATGGTCTCTACTCGCTTCTTTATTATGTGCTGGGCGTTCCGGTGTCGATCGCGCAGATGGTCGGCCTGATCTGCGGCAGCAGCAACGGCTATCTCCTCAACAGCACCATCACCTTTGAGGAGGGCAGAGGGCGCACAAAGGGACAGTATTTCCAGTATGTCGGCGTGGACATCATACTTGCGCTCCTGACCGGCGCTTTCATGCAGTGGGCGGAGTCCCACGTCGCGCTGCCCATGATCCTTGTCAAAGTGATCATGACCGGGTTCGTCACGGTCATACACTATCTGGTATATAAGAAGCTCGTGTTCAAGATCCGGAAAGACGACCGCCACGAATGACAGGCAGGCCGCGCGCAGCGGCGCGGGCAATTCAATTGCGGAACCCATTCCGCAGTTGCTGATGATGAGAAAGGATGAACGTCATGAATGACAGAGAACTTCTCCGCATTGCCAAGGAAGCGTCCCTGAATGCCTACGTTCCCTATTCCGGCTTTCCGGTCGGCGCGGCGCTGGAGTGCGAGGACGGCACGGTCTACACCGGCTGCAACGTGGAGAACGCCGCCTACGGCGACACGATCTGCGCCGAGCGCACCGCCGTGGTCAAGGCCGTCAGCGAAGGCCAGCGCAGTTTTACCCGCATCGCCGTCTATGGAGAGGGCAAGGGCTATTGCATGCCCTGCGGCTCCTGCCGGCAGGTGCTCGCGGAGTTTTCTCCGGAGATGGAGGTGCTCTGCGCCAAGGCCGGCGGCAGCTATGTGAGCTATCCGCTGACCCGGCTGATGCCCTACACCTTCAATTTCTGAAACCGCAGTTGCGAACTGCGGTTCCAATTGCACTGCTCCCGCTTCGCCTTGCAGGCGGTTTGCGGCGGCACCGCCCCGGAACCCCGCGATTCCCTGCGGGCAATATCTGACAAGAGAGAGAAAAGAATATGAAACGAAAGATCAAACGCCTCCTGAACTTAGCCTTTTGCCTGTTGCTCCTGCTCACGGCGCTGCCCGTCGCCGCCCACGCCGACAGTGTAACCGGGTTTCCGGACGTGCCGGAGGGGAGCTGGTATGCCCAGTATCTGGGCCCGATCATGCAGGCCCAGGCAAAAATGGGCGTCAACAACATCATCGGAGGGTACCCGGACGGCACCTTTCAGCCGCAGCGGGAGGTCACCCGCGGCGAGTTCCTGAAAATGATCTTCGAGGCGGCGCAGTCCAGCGGCAACCAGATCGCCCTGACCGTCAACGAGGCGCAGCGGAACGCCCACTGGGCAGGAAAGTATTATACGATGGCCGAGACGGACAACGTTCTGGTCGCGGACCCCTACGCCAGCGGCAGCGGCGTTCAGGTGATGTTCCCCTGCGAATATGACGAGCTGAACAAGCCGATGACGCGCTATGAGATGGCGGTCGTGCTGAACAACGTCTGCCGCAACATCGCCATGCAGAAGACCGTCAACATCGACGCGCCGGAGACCCACATCAGCGACTATGCGCAGATCCCGGCGGAGTATGTCACCGCCGTGGAGCAGATGTACGGCAAGGGCCTGCTGACCGGCGATGAGAACGCATACTTCCTCGGCGACGACACGCTCACCCGCGCGCAGGCGGCGACGGTGCTCTATCGGTTTCTCTTCCTTGACACGATCCAGGGTGAGGGGCTGCAGGAATGGGCGTCCTACTCCGTGGTGAAGACCGGCGGCAGCGGCGGCGGCAGCGGCGGCAGCGTGTATCTGCTCGCCGACCCGAGCGAGTCGTTTGCGAACAGACTGAGAGAAGGCGGCCATGTCGATTCCTGGGGCAACATCGACGCATGGGCGAAGACCGAGCTGTTTGGCAGCCCGTACAAGTCCTACTTTGTGTCCTCCTATGACGCTGCAGGACACATGGAAACGGTGGACGTGCCCATCTGGACCGTGGACAAGGCCGGCCAGAAAATCGCATCCACGGTCGGCATCGTCGTCAACAAAGCGGTGGCGGCGGAGGTGCACGACATCTTCCAGATGATCTATGACGACCCCGAGCAGTTCCCGATCTACGGCGGCTGGAGCGCCGGCGGCGCCCGCTATACCGACACGATGCGCCACTCCTGGGGCTGCGCCATCGACGTCAACGCCCTGTATAACTGCGAGTGCAACACCTATAACGGCTCTCTGAAGGTCACCTGCGGCTACGGCTGGTGGCCGTCCGGCACGGCGTGGACCGTCTATGCCGGTTCGCTGAGCGCGCCCAGCATCTATTCCATCGGCAAGAATCCGGGCGACTACGGCCACAGCGTCGTGGAGGCCTTCGCCACCTACGGCTGGGGCTGGGGCGGCAATGGCTACAGCAGCGGCAAGAAGTTTGATTACATGCACTTCTCCGTGCTTCCCTCCGGCGGCTGAGAGATTTTCGTCAGAGAACCGCTTCGCTGGGTTCTCTGACGAGATTTCGCTCCGCTTGCGCCTTTGCGGGGGAGCGACGGGCGCTCCGCGAGCGGCGTTTTTTCCGAAAACGCGGTTTCCGGGAAAAACCGATTATTCAATTTTCCTTTCGTGACCCCCACATTTTGTGACGGTTGACGGCGTGAACCACAATCTCTGTTTTGCACAAAAAGCGAAGCAAAAAATCTGCGTTAAATACAAAATTCCCTCTTGACAGCAAGGGGGAATTTTGTTATTCTAGGCAAGCGCGCGGGTGAAGTATGCCCAAATTACGCGCGTATGCGATGAAGCGGGAGATTGCTCCGAAGAGGAGGTAACTTCCGTGGAGTATGTCCGGTATCGCCTCTCTTGGCGGTACACAATCGGGCGGCTGAGATTTTCCTGAGACCAGACGGATCAATGCGTATATCGTCTGAACGGGGAAGAAACCGGCCAAGGCGGCGTCCGGAGGCTTGCGTTCCGGCATGCCGGCCGGTTTGTTTTTCGGGCAGAGCCTGATACGCACGGTATGGTGGAAAGAAAATTTCATCCGTACGACAAATCAAAGGCAGAACCCAATGCTGCCGAACAATCGTACGAATTTGGAGGAAATCACACATGGCAACCGCAAAGAAACAGATCCGCATCCGTCTCAAGGCCTATGATCATCAGCTGATCGACGCAGCCGCCGAGAAGATCGTCGAGACCGCCAAGCGCACCGACGCCAAGGTCTCCGGCCCCATCCCGCTGCCGACCCAGACCGAGATCGTGACCATCCTGCGCGCCGTTCATAAGTATAAGGACAGCCGCGAGCAGTTTGAGCGCCGCACCCACAAGCGCCTGATCGACATCATCAACCCCACCCAGAAGACCGTCGAGGCCCTGATGAGCCTGGAGCTTCCGGCCGGCGTCGAGATCGAGATCAAGCTCTGATCCGCGTCTTTTTCCGCCATACTTCGTTGCCCCGCCTTGCCGTACCCGCGGTACTGCCTGCGGCGGAAGCGCCTTGTCTGGCAAAAAAACCCGCTGGATCATCCAGCGACACACATTATATATAACCCGCATTCCGCCGACTTGCGTGAGGCGGAGGGGTTAAGTTGCCAGCCTCTGTTCCGCGTCGGAACAACCCGCCGACCGGATTAAGCGAGGTAACCAATAACCTTCAAGGAGGAAATATTTCAATGAAGAAAGCCATCATCGGCAAGAAGATCGGCATGACGCAGATCTTCGATGAGGCGGGCAAGGTCGTTCCCGTGACCGTCATCGAGGCAGGCCCCTGCGTGGTCGTGCAGAAGAAGACCGTCGAGAAGGAAGGCTATGCCGCCGTTCAGCTCGGCTTCGAGGACGCGGCCGAGAAGCAGCTCTCCAAGCCGGAAAAGGGCCACTTTGCCAAGGCCGGCGTGGACGCGAAGAAGCACCTCAAGGAGTTCCGTCTGGAAAACAGTGACGAGCTCAACGTCGGCGACGTCGTGACCGCGGACACCTTCGCGGCCGGCGATCACATCGACGTGACCGGCACCAGCAAGGGCCACGGCTATCAGGGCGCCATCAAACGTTTCGGCGCGCAGCGCACCCCGACCAGCCACGGCGGCGGCCCGGTCCACCGTCACGCGGGCTCCATGGGCCCCACTTCCAGCCCCTCCCGTATCTTTAAGGGCCACATCGGCGCAGGTCACATGGGCGTCGATCAGGTCACCGTGCAGAACCTGGACGTCGTCAAGGTGGACCCCGAGCTCAACATGATCGTCGTCCGCGGCGCGGTCCCCGGCCCCAAGGGCGGGATCGTTTACCTGAAGAACACCGTCAAGACGATCGTCGAGAAGCAGGCCGGCGCCGGCATCAGCGTCAACCCGCAGAAGGCTTCCGCGCGTGTCAACCCGCAGAAGGCCTCCGCCCGCACGAAGTAAGGAAAGGAGAGTGTCTGAAATGCCGAAAGCAGTTATGTATGATATGGCCGGCACCAAGGTCGGCGAGATCGAGCTCTCCGAAGCCGTCTTCGGGATCGAGCCGAACGAGTCCGTCCTGCACGACTCTGTCAAGAATTACCTGGCCAACCAGCGTCAGGGGACCCAGAGCGCTCTCACCAAGGGCGAGGTCCACTACTCCACCATCAAGCCCTGGCGCCAGAAGGGCACCGGCCGCGCCCGCGCGGGCTACAAGGGCAGCCCCGTGTGGTACCACGGCGGCGTAGCGTTCGCCCCCAAGCCCAGAGACTACAGCTACACGCTGAACAAGAAGGTTCGCCGTCTGGCTCTGAAGTCCGCCCTCTCCGCGAAAGCCCAGGCCGATGAGATTGTCGTGATCGACGGCTTGAAGATGGACGAGATCAAGACCAAGACCTTCAAGACCTTCCTGGACAAGATCGGCGCGCAGGGCAAGACCCTGGTCATCAACGCCGAGGTCGACGAGAAGGTGATCAAGTCCGCCCGGAACATCGCCGGCGTCGAGACCACCATCGCCACCATCCTGAACCCGTATATGGTCCTGAACAACCGCCTTCTGGTCGTTGACAAGGCCGCCCTTGAGAAAATCGAGGAGGTGTACGCATAATGAGAACCGCTTATGACATCGTGATCCGCCCCATCATCACCGAGCAGTCCATGGAGGACATGGATATCAAAAAGTACGTTTTTGAAGTTGCGAAGGATGCGAACAAGGTCGAGATCGCCAAGGCCATCGAGGAAATCTTCGGCGTCACCGTGATCAAGGTCACCACCACGCACATGCGCGGCAAGACCAAGCGCGTCGGCGCGAATCCTGCCGGCACGAGCAAGAGCTGGAAAAAGGCCGTCGTCAAGCTGAGCCAGGATTCCAAGAACATTGAGATCTTCGAGAACATGGCATAAGGGAGGAAGGAAAAGATGTCGATTAAAACCTACAGACCGACCACTCCCGCCCGTCGCCAGATGACGGTCTCCGGCTTCGACGGCGTCGACAAGCGCGCCGTTCCGGAAAAGAGCCTGGTCGAGGTCCTGAAGAAGCATTCCGGCCGCAACAGCTACGGCCGCATCACCGTCCGCCACAAGGGCGGCGGCAACCGCCAGAAGTACCGCGTCATCGACTTTAAGCGCAACGATAAGCTCGGCATGTTCGCCGAGGTCGAGCGTCTGGAGTACGACCCGAACCGCAGCGCGTTCATCGCCCTGGTCAAGTATGAGGACGGCGAGAAGCGCTACATCCTGGCGCCCAACGGCCTGAAGGCCGGCGACAGGATCGTCGCGGGGCCCGAGGCCGACATCATCGCCGGCAACGCGCTGCCCCTGGCAAACATCCCCGTCGGCACGGTCATCCACAACATCGAGCTCTACCCCGGCAAGGGCGCGCAGCTGGTCCGCTCCGCGGGCGTCGCTGCCCAGCTCATGGCCAAGGAGGGCGACATGGCCACCGTCCGGCTTCCGTCCGGCGAGTTCCGCAAGGTCCGCATGAACTGCATGGCGACCATCGGCCAGGTCGGCAACCTCGACCACGCCAACGTCCACATCGGCAAGGCCGGCCGCAAGCGCCACATGGGCATCCGTCCCACGGTCCGCGGCTCCGTCATGAACCCGGTGGACCACCCCCACGGCGGCGGCGAGGGCAAGAGCCCGGTCGGCCGTCCCGGCCCTGTGACCCCCTGGGGCAAGCCGGCGCTCGGCTACAAGACCCGTAAGACGAAGAACGCCACGGATAAGTTCATCGTCAAGCGCCGCAACACGAAGTAAGGAGGGAAAAGAGCAATGAGCAGAAGCATCAAGAAGGGCCCCTTCGCCGCTCCCGAGCTGCTGAAGAGAGTCAATGAAATGAACAAGTCCGGCAACAAGCAGGTCGTCAAGACCTGGAGCCGCGCTTCCACGATTTTCCCGTCCTTTGTCGGACACACCATCGCCGTCCACGACGGCCGCCGCCACGTTCCCGTGTACGTTACCGAGGATATGGTCGGCCACAAGTTGGGCGAGTTCGCACCCACCCGTACCTTCCGCGGCCACAGCGGCGGCAAGACCGGCAAGTAAGGAGGAGAGACAGATATGGAAGCCAGAGCTCAACTGAAATACGCGCGTATCTCTCCCAGAAAGGTCAAGATCGTCTGCGATCTGATCCGCGGCAAGGACACCAAAGTCGCCAAGGCCATCCTGGAGAACACTCCGAAGGCCGCCAGCGAGCTGATGGTCAAGGTGCTGAACAGCGCGGTCGCCAACGCCGAGAATAATCTCGGCCTGGATCCCGAGAAGCTGTATGTCTCCGAGACTTACGCCGATCCCGGCCCGATCCTGAAGCGCGGCATGCCCCGCGCACAGGGCCGTATGTATCGCATCAACAAGAGAACCAGCCACATCACCATCGTCGTGGCTGAGAAAGAGTAAGGGAGGAGGCAGAGAAATATGGGACAGAAAGTTCATCCTCACGGCATGCGCGTCGGCGTGATCAAAGATTGGGATTCCCGCTGGTACGCAAGACCTGACAAAGTCGGCGATCTGATCGTCGAGGATCACAAGATCCGCACCTATCTGAAGAAGACCCTGTACAGCGCGGGCGTTCCCACCGTCGAGATCGAGCGCGACAGCGCCAAGGTCCGCATCTATATCCACTGCTCCCGTCCCGGCGTCGTGATCGGCAAGGGCGGCGCGGAGATCGAGCGCCTCCGCCTCGAGGTGGAAAAGATGATCGGCAAGCCGGTCGCCCTCTCCATCGTTGAGGTCCGCACCCCCGACACCAATGCGCAGCTGGTCGCCGAGAACATCGCGCAGCAGATCGAGAAGCGCATTTCCCACCGCCGCGCCATGAAGAACGCCATCGGCCGCGCCATGCGTATGGGCGCCCTCGGCATCAAGGTTATGTGCGCCGGCCGTCTCGGCGGACGCGAGATCGCGGGCGTTGAGCAGTATCACGAGGGCACCATTCCCCTCCAGACCATCCGCGCCGACATCGACTACGGCTTTGCCGAGGCTGCGACCACCTACGGCCGCATCGGCATCAAGGTCTGGATCTACAAGGGCGAGGTCCTCACCACCACGCTCCGCAGCACGCCGCGCGTTATGGACATGAACAAGCGCGACGACCGCCGCCGCAACGACCGCCGCGGTGACCGCCGCAACGGCGACCGCCGTCAGGGCGGCTACAACGGCAACCGCGACAACCGCGGTCAGGGCGGCTATAACCGCGACAATCGCGGCCAGGGCGGTTATAACCGCGATAACCGCGGCCAGGGCGGTTTCAACGGTAACCGCGACAACCGCGGCCAGGGCGGCCAGGGCTTCAACCGCGGCCCGCGTCCCGCAGCGCCCGCGGCACCCGCAGCACCCAAGGAAGGAGGCAACGCGTAATGCTTCTGCCGAAAAGAGTCAAGTATCGCCGCGTGCAGCGCGGCCGTATGAAGGGCAAGGCCACCAGAGGCAACTTCATCGCTTACGGTGATTTCGGCCTGGTCGCCACCGAGCCCTCCTGGATCACCAGCAACCAGATCGAGGCAGCCCGTGTTGCCATCAACCGCTGCATGAAGCGCGGCGGCAACGTCTGGATCAAGATTTTCCCCGACAAGCCGGTCACGCAGAAGCCCGCTGAGACCCGTATGGGTTCCGGTAAGGGTTCCCCCGAGTACTGGGTGGCGGTTGTCAAGCCGGGCCGCGTCCTCTTCGAGGTCGCCGGCGTCAGCGAGGAACTTGCTCACGAGGCCCTGCGTCTTGCCAGCTACAAGCTGCCCTGCAAGACCAAGATCATCGCCCGTGAGACCGTGTCTGAGGAAGCAGGTGAATGAGATGAAGGCAGCAGAAATTCGCAATCTGTCCGCTGCGGAGCTGGAGTCCAGACTCGCAGATCTGAAGAAGGACCTGTTCATGCTTCGTATGCAGCACGCTACCAACCATCTTGACAACCCCGTGAAGATCGCCGCGGTCCGCCGCGACATCGCTCGCGTCAAGACCGTCCTGCGCGAGAAGCAGAACTGAGGAGGTAAGAAGTCATGAGTGAAAATAGAACTACTTCCCGTAAGACCCGCGTAGGTAAGGTCGTTTCCGACAAGATGGACAAGACCGTCGTGGTCGTCGTTGCCGACCGCGTCGCCCACCCCATCTATAAGAAGATCATCAAGAGAAGCTATCGCCTGAAGGCGCATGACGAGCGCAATGAGTGCGGCGTCGGCGATACCGTCAGGGTGATGGAGACCCGCCCCCTCAGCAAGGACAAGAGATGGCGCGTGGTCGAGATCGTCGAGAAGGCTAAGTAAGGAGGCGCACCAATATGATTCAGGAAGAAACCTATCTGAAGGTCGCCGACAATACCGGCGCCAAGGAGATCAAGTGCATCCGTGTTCTTGGCGGCAGCAAGCGCAAGTACGGCAACATCGGCGACGTCATCGTGGCCTCTGTCCGCAAGGCGGCGCCCGGCGGGCAGGTCAAGAAGGGCGACGTCGTCAAGGCCGTTATCGTTCGTACCTGCAGCGGCGTCCGCCGCGCAGACGGAACCTACGTCCGCTTCGACGAGAACGCGGCCGTGCTGATCCGTGACGACAAAACCCCCCGCGGCACCCGTATCTTCGGGCCGGTCGCCAGAGAGCTCCGCGACAAGGAATACATGAAGATCCTGTCCCTGGCTCCCGAAGTGATTTAAGGAGGGCTCTGCAGAATGAATATCAGAAAAGACGATAAGGTCGTTGTCATTTCCGGCAAGGACAAGGGCAAGGAAGGAAAGGTCATCGTTTCCGATCCCAAGGCGGGAAAGCTTGTCGTTGAGGGCGTCAATGTCGCCACCAAGCACCGCAAGCCCCGCAAGCAGGGCGAAGAGGGCGGTATCATCAAGGTCGAGACCCCCATCTATGCCTGCAAAGTCATGGTCGTCTGCCCGAAATGCGGCAAGCCGACCCGCGTCGCGCACAAGCTGGACGGCGGCAAGAAGGTCCGCGTCTGCAAGAAGTGCGGCGCAGAGCTGTAAGAGAGGAGCGTAAACGGATATGACCAGAATGAAAGAGAAATATCTGAAGGAAGTTGCTCCCGCTCTGATGGAGAAGTTCCAGTACAAGTCCGTCATGCAGATCCCCAAGGTCGACAAGATCGTAGTGTCCGTCGGCTGCGGCGACTGCAAGGACAACGCCAAGGCTCTGGAGGCCGTGATCAACGACATCACCATGATCACCGGACAG
>Ga0079305_1002713_pt1 | contig 14207 bp, 7 predicted proteins | sample LMS_cellobiose_e_FD_79183 | JGI IMG/M metagenome (GOLD analysis project Ga0079305, IMG submission 79183) | Rumen-fistulated moose microbial communities from Alaska, USA - LMS_cellobiose_enrichment | ecosystem: Host-associated > Mammals > Digestive system > Stomach > Rumen fluid ... | reverse complement strand
TTCCAATGTCCGTTTCAACGCGGTTGCCCCATCGCTCCTGAAAACGTCCGCGTCTGCCGGAATTCCGGGGTATCTCGATTCTTATCTTTACGCCGAGCAGGTCATTCCGCGGCATCGCGCCGTCCAGACCGACGAAGCCGCCGCGACCGCCGTTTTTCTGCTGAGTCCCCGTTCCAGTGGAATCGTCGCCCAGAAAATCATTGTCGACGCAGGTATGGAAACGAATTACTTCGATCAGAATATTATCCGAAAAATGATGTGAGGACCGCTTTTACCGTCTGTTTTCGCGGCGGCATTCTGTTTTAAGTACAGGATTTCCGGTTTAAGGACAAAGCGATGTTTTAATACCGGACGCCTTCATTTTTTAACAGAGGACGCCTGTTCATGTCCTCCGGTTGTCTGAAACGGCGACAGTTCTTTTTTATGCCGTTTTTTAAATTCCGTAAGCGTCCCCCTTTTTAATTTCCGTTGATATTGCCGTTTCTGACCCGGCCGGGGACTTTTTCTTTTTCGGGCGGAACTTGTGAACAACGGAGTTATCCTTGGTAATCCCAAATGTTTTGACGGGATTCCGGAAGGACGTTGTTTTTAAGGAGCCAGCTCAGAACGGTTCCGTTTAATTTTGCCGAACCGACTTTAATTCTGTGTTAATTTTATGTATAATGAATCTTTGTTAATTTTATTTATCCTGCCTGTATCAGCTGGACAGTTCGGTGAACCATTATTATCATAGGAGATCGACCCTGTATGAAATTCCGGAACGGCAATATGGAGGCATTTTATCAATCGGTATCGTCCTTTATTCCAACGGAGCGGATCTTTCTTGACGCGACGCGGCGGCTTGCCTGGGGGACGGACGCCGGTTTTTACCGTCTGATTCCGGAAATGGTTGTTTTTCCACAAAACGAGGAAGAGGTTTCGCGATTGCTGGCCCGAGCGAATGAAACCGGAACCGCGGTAACGTTTCGGGCGGCGGGCACAAGCCTTTCGGGGCAGAGTATCAGCAATTCTGTTTTAATAGTCGCGGGCAACCGCTGGGAAAAATACTCGGTTATGGAGGACGGGGCATTGATTTCGATGCAGCCGGGGCTTCGCGGCGGCCGGGTCAACGGGATTCTGAAGAAATACGGCCGGCGGCTTCCTCCGGATCCGGCGTCGGTTCAGGCGGCCATGGTTGGCGGAATTATCGTCAACAACGCTTCCGGAATGAATTGCGGTACCCATGCGAACAGCGATCGGGTTATTGTTTCGGCGCGAATCATTTTTGCCGATGGAACTGTTCTGGACACAGGAAGCGAACTTTCCCGGCGTCGGTTTACCTCGCGTCATTCCCGATTACTGCGGGAAATCGAGCGAATTCGTGACACCGTCCGCGCCAATCCGGAGCTGGTCGACCAAATTGAGAGGAAGTATCGGATTAAAAATGTGACAGGACTGAACCTGCTGCCGCTGATCCGGTTCAACGACCCGTTTGAAATTCTGACCCATTTAATGGTCGGTTCAGAAGGAACGCTTGGTTTTCTGGCGGAAGCGACGATGCGAACGGAAGTTGACCTGCCGTATAAAGCAAGCGCCATGATTTACTTTTCGGACATAAAAACGGCATGCCAGGCGGTTCAGGTTATTAAGCCGACACCGGTCGTCGGAGCGGAAATGCTGGATCGTAAGGCGTTGCGTTCCGTTGAGGGGCAGCCGGGTATGCCGGACTATCTGGCGTCGCTGCCGGAAGAAGCGACAGCTCTTCTGGTCGAGACCAGGGCGGAGTCCGCGCAAATACTGCAACAGAAGATGGAAAGCGTTGTTGACGCCCTGGCAGCGTCCAGGATTCCGACGTTGTTTCCGGTTGAATTTACAACCGACGAATCGGTTTATTCTGTCTGGTGGGCAATCCGATCCGGGATTTTCCCGTCTGTGGGCGGAATGCGGACACCCGGCACGACCTGTCTGATTGAGGATGTTGCGTTTCCGCTTAACGTTTTACCGGAAGCGACTTCGGAACTTCAGCAGCTGATTGCCCGGTACGGTTATGAAGACGGTGTCATTTATGGTCACGCGCTGGAAGGGAACTTTCATTTCATCCTGAATCAGAGTTTTGATTCCCCGGAAGAGGTAAAACGTTATGAAAACCTGATGCGTGACGTTGTAACGCTGGTTGTCGACCGGTATGACGGTTCCTTAAAGGCGGAACATGGCACGGGACGTAATATGGCCCCGTTTGTCGCGAAAGAATGGGGTGAGGAAGCGTTTCAGGTGATGAAACGGATCAAAAAACTTCTCGATCCCAATAATATTCTGAACCCCGGCGTTATTTTCAATGATGATCCGGACTGTTTTATTAAAGGATTCAAACCGTTGCCGTTTACCAGTCCGACTGTTGATCGCTGTATTGAATGCGGTTTTTGTGAGCCGAACTGCCTGACCTGGGGATTGACGCTTTCCTCGCGTCAGCGGATTGTGATTCAGCGTGAAATTTCCCGGCTTGAAAAGAGCGGCGAAGAACCGGAGCGACTCGCGGAGTTGAAAAAAGGGTATCGTTATGCCGGTAACATGACCTGCGCCGGGGACGGTCTCTGTTCGACATCGTGTCCGATGAAAATCAATGTTGGCGATCTGACGCATGAAGTCCGGGAAAAGAACGCGCCGTCCGGAAGCATGGTCTGGCGGATAGGGAATTTTGCGGCGAATCATCTTTCATTGATTGAAACCGGATTACGCCCGGTTCTTTCCCTTGCGGATCTGGGACATACCGTTCTTGGGACGTCGCTTATGACCGGAATAACCGGAGGGTTGCACAAGGCCGGGGTTCCTCTTTGGGTACCGGCCATGCCGAAAGCGCACCGCGTCAGAAAAAACCGTCCCGACTCGCTGAAGTCGAATGAAAAAGTAGTTTACTTTCCGAGCTGTATCAATCAGACAATGGGCGTTGCGAAAAACACGCCGTATCCGGCCCCCCTTTCCGATAAAATGACGGGACTTCTGGAAAAGGCGGGTTATGAGGTAATTTATCCGGACGGGATGTCGAATCTCTGTTGCGGAACGATCTGGGAAAGCAAGGGAATGCCGGATATTGCCGACCGCAAAACACGAGAGCTGGAAGCCGCCCTGCTGAAAGCGTCTCAAAACGGAAAATATCCGGTTTTATGTGACCAGAGCCCCTGTTTGTATCGAATGCGGCATGAAATCAAGTCGCTCAAACTTTATGAACCGGTTGAATTTATCGAAACGTTTCTGGTCGACCGGCTCGATTTTCATCCGATCGATGAGCCGATCGCCATTCATACGACCTGTTCCATGACAAAGATGGGGCTCCGGGACTGTTTGAAACGGCTCGCGGAACGCTGTTCGACCAGAGTTCTGATTCCGGAAGAGGTTGGCTGCTGTGGTTTTGCCGGCGATAAAGGTTTCACTTATCCGGAAGTCAATAAATACGCCCTGCGCAAACTGCGGCCGCAACTGGAGGCGGCTGGCGTTAAAGTCGGATACTCCAACAGTCGGACCTGTGAAATCGGACTGACAACCAATGGGGGGATCCCTTATGTATCCATTGTTTATCTGGTGGATCGTTGCACAACGGCGAAAAAGCCGTCGGAGACCGGACAGGCCAAAAAGTGACCAGGAACCGGTAACCTTATCGGAAAACGGAGCTTGCGGTTTTTACGTGGAATGACGATGTTCCGCGGACAGTTTGTGAAGTCCGGGAGGATACGGAATGAAGCCGTTTTGTCCGGAATTATGTTTCCCGGAATATCCGTTTTCGCGACGGTTACCGGACACGCCTCCTTTTCGGAAAGGTACGGGAAACGCAGGAATCTTCCGCCGGTTTAATTCAATCGCCCCCTGTTGACGAAACGAATTGCCCCTTTATAATGAAAAATGATTTGTTTTTGGAATGACAGGAATTGCCAAACGCAAATTTTGCCCGCGTAGCTCAACTGGCAGAGCACAGCATTCGTAATGCTGAGGTTGTGAGTTCGATTCTCACCGCTGGCTTTTTCTGTTTCTTGATTGTTTCCTGAGGCCGTTTCTTTATTTATAGCACCGTGCTTTTATGATTTTATCAATACCGTGCTTCATGTTTGTAAATTTATAAACAGATGGAAACAGATTGTATATCGTGATGTCGTAATTTTGTGCGTTTTGCGTTATCAGACCTGATTTCCGGCCGCTTTTTCGCTTTCTGGTTATTTGAGCGATGACTTCGGACACGTTAATAATTCTGGCAACCTATAATGAAATGCCGAACCTTCCGGATCTGCTGGACACCATCTTTGAAACGGTGCCGGATGTTGATGTTCTCGTTGTTGACGATAACTCGCCGGATGGAACCGGTCGCTGGGCGGAGGAGAAATCGCGGACGGAATCCCGCCTCCATGTTCTCTGTCGACCGGGTAAACTCGGACTTGGAACCGCTGTTCTGGATGCTTTTGACTATGCCATGAAAAATGGTTATCAGTATCTGATACAGCTGGACGCCGATTTCAGTCATCCGGTTGCGGTTATTCCGGAATTACGGGCCGCGGTTCGGGATTCCCTGCCGGAAATGCCCGTTGATGTTGCTATCGGTTCCCGATATGTTCGGGGCGGCGGAACAGAAGGATGGTCAATTCAACGGAAAATCATGAGCCGCGGTATCAATACGGTCGCCCGGCTTGTCCTTGGGTTGAAAACATGTGACAACAGCGGGTCGTTTCGTTGCTATCGGGTTTCGAAATTACGGGAACTGGATTTAAGCCTTGTCCGTTCCCGGGGATACTCGTTTTTTGAAGAAATTCTTTATCGTCTTCGGAAAAAAGGGACGACCTTTCTTGAAATCCCGATTCTGTTTACCGACAGGACGCGGGGGGATTCCAAAATCAATAAAGCGGAATCGTTGCGGTCCCTCTGGACGCTGCTCACCCTCCGGTTTCATCGATAACCGTTTTTCCTTTGATGACAAGGTAAAATCAGGACGGAAAGTTCTGTTTTCCCGGTCGTTTGCCATTGATTTTCCGCGATAAAGCAGAGTCGGGATTCCCGAAAGAAAATGTCAAACCGCGTAACACGGATTTTTATACAATGATTTATATTGAAAACGACAGAACGGATCCCTGGTTTAACCTTGCGGTTGAAGAATTTTTTCTCTGCCGTAGCCCGCAGCCGGAACCGGTTGTATTGCTCTGGCGCAACTCGCCGGTTGTCGTCGTCGGACGAAATCAAAATACCTGTGAAGAGATCAATCAGCCATTTTTAAAGGAACACGGAATCGGTGTTGTCCGGCGGCTTTCCGGCGGCGGGGCGGTTTATCATGACCTGGGTAACCTGAATTTTACCTTTATCATGCCGGACGACGGGCACGGACTCGACTTCCGTTTTTTTACGGAACCTGTCATTCAGGTTTTGAGGGAATGGGGGGTCGCGGCGGAGATTTCCGGTCGGAATGACATCGTCGTTCAGGGAAAGAAAGTTTCCGGCAACGCGCAGGCCCGTTATCGCGGCCGGGTTCTGCATCATGGGACCCTGCTGTTTCAAACGGATCTGGAAACAATGGTGTCGGCGCTCCATGTCGATCCGGATAAAATTCGTTCTCATGCCGTTGCTTCCATCCGGAACCGTGTCGCCAATATCGCGGATTTTTTGAGTGACAGCTGTTTAACCAGGGACGAAAACTCCGTTGATAAAATAACCGGTAAAAAGCCGGACTGTTCTGTCAGTGTAAAAACCAGCCGGGGAGGATGTGACCGTCCCGGAACCGGTCGGGTGATCAACGGAGTCATAAGCCGGGAGAAAGGAATGGAGAAACCGGGAAAAATAACATCTGTTTCCGGGCTTATGGAAGAATTTTCGCGACGGATCCTCGCTAAAATGAGCCGGCTTGAACAAAACCGGTTTAGAAAACGTTTTTTATGTTCCGATGAAATAAAAGAAATAGAAAAACTCAGAGAGATAAAATATAAAACCTGGGAATGGAATTTTGGTCGTTCCCCTCAATTTGATGTTCGGCATGCCAGACGCTTTGACTGGGGAAAACTTGAAATCGCGATTCGGGTAAAACAGGGGAAAATTGCGGATATTTTCTTTTATGGCGACTTTTTTACACTGGACAGTCCGGAACGCCTGACACAAAAACTGACCGGGATACCCTTTGATCCGGAAAAAGTTGCCGCCGCAGTTCCGGAATCCCTGTTGCAGGAGGTCTTTCCGGAACTCACCTTAACGGATTTTTTGATTTACTTTCAATAAAAACGTCAAAGAAAAGGTTCCTACTCTTGAATAAACAAAATTTTGTGTTATAATAATCTTGAAAATTTTTAAGAAAAAACAGGGAATTTTTGTTGCAGAACGAGCCATTGGAGGATAAGCGAATGGCTAGCGGCCTCATTGGAAATGAGGTGCCCTTAACGGGGTTGCGGGTTCGAGTCCCGTGTCCTCCGCTTTCACCTGTTAGAAAGGGTTGGTAGATTTCGGTTTGCCAACCCTTTCATTTTTTTCTGACCAAATGTTTTTCAGAAAGAAGGGAATCGAGACAGGGACCGGGACGAAAAATGACGTGTCTGTCCGGAAAATATCCTTCTGTTTACGGGGGGGCTCAATAATCCCCGTTCTGTGAATCCTCTTGTCGAAACCGGTTTTACCGGGCGTTCTGGGTTTCATAACAAGGAATACAGACTTGCTGCCCGTTGAGCGTTTTCAGTCGGGGTTCCATCACGTATTCATGACAGAGAGCACAGGGAGCGCTTTTATGGATGCGTGCCCGATGAGGCACTTCCTCAAGCGGGAGCCCGAACGAGAAAACCTCCTGAATTTCGGCGTTGAGAATACGGTCAACCATCGCGGATCGCAGTTGTTTTCTCCCCTCGGTATCCTTGGGATCAAGTGCCTCCTGCTGTTTTTTCAGGTCTTCGGTAATGGTATTACGTGAAACGAGCCGGACTTTTTTGTCGTCCCGGCGGCGGAAAAAACTGAACGCAACCTTGCCGTAATCCCGATAAACGAGATTGCCTTTGCCAAAGGTGCACCCGGTCAGGAACTGGAGGGCGTCGACACCGCACATATCTGTTTCGGTAATCAGGACCAGCCCTTCGTCAGGCGCGGTTCCGATTTCGTTTAGGATCCAGTCACCGGCACGGATACCGATCGCCAGACCCGGACAGAGATGACCATGAAACGAAATGACTTGATCAACGAGTTCCTGCGAGATGGATAATTTGGACATTTATTTGATTCCTTACTGATTTTTGATGTTTGGATTTTAAAGTATCCGGTTTTTATCTGTTCGGAGCAGAAGAACCGGTTTCACCTTCATAAATGACAGGTTGTCACAAGATGATTTTATCTCAAGGTGATTGATATGTCAATTTGGAAGTCAATAAAATCGCTTCTGTTCCACTTTTCGAAAGTCAGAGTGCGGAACCGTTTTGAGACGGAATTATTTGGGGTACTGTCCCTAAACTTCTCCGTCGTCCGGGAAAAAACGGTTTTTCGTTTTTGTCCCGGTTTGTCGAAAAATTTCCGGAGCTTTTCGGATAATGTTTTCCCTTTTCTTCTCAAACCGGGGGGAATAGGAGATTTCCCGGTTTTTCGGGCGGCTTTGTTATTATTGTTCGCGTTATTGCGGTTAATGACTGAAAAATCGAATTTATAATGATAAAAAGGCTAATCGTTTTGTGCCCCCCTTGTATTCTTTCGGGAAGTGTGTATAATCTCCTTGCTTAATTATAGATTGAAGAGAATTACAATTTTTTTGTTTTTAGGAAAAGTTGCTGTCTGAATTAAAAAACGTTTTTCAGGAAGGCAGCGGTTATATAAACAATAACGGCTTCTTACGAAAGCGGTTTGTAAGAAGTTCGCGCAAGATAAACAATCTGTTCTTTATTTATTGGGGACTTGGAAAACGATTGCAAGTCCGGTAAATGAGTGCTTAACCTTTAGGAATTTTGTTGTGGTTAATCGAAACCTGATTCGCGGTTTGGACCTTATTCAAGGGCAAGAGTGGGAAAAAGAATTTGAAGAAGCGATGGGCGGCGCGGACATGAGCGACGTCTATGGTAACGACAGAGAGATCGAACTGAATCAAATTATTGATGGTCGTATCGTCCGGATAGAAAAGGAATTCGTGATTGTCGATGTCGGATCTAAAAGTGAAGGTCTGATCCCGATTGCCGAATGGGAAGAAGACGAGAAGCCAGAGCCTGGTCAGATTATTAAGGTTCTGGTTGAAGAGACCGAAGATACGATGACCGGCGAAGATATGCAGACCCGGGGAATGATTGCCTTGAGTAAGTGCAAGGCAGCGAAGATCGAAGCCTGGATGAAGATGATGGAGCGGGTCAAGGAAGGCGATGTGGTCGATGGTATGGTTACCAAGAAGATCAAGGGAGGTCTTCTGGTCGATATCGGCGTTCATGTTTTCCTGCCGGCGAGTCAGGTTGACGTCCGTCGTCCGGCGGATATCAGTGAATTCATTGGCAAGCCGATCAAATGTGTCATTCTCAAGATTGACGAAACCCGTCGTAACATTGTTGTTAGTCGTCGCGCGTTGATCGAGAACGAACGGGCCGAAAAGAAGAGTGCTCTTCTCAATGAACTCAAGGTTGGTCAGCTTCGTATGGGGACGGTCAAAAATATCGCCGAATTCGGGGCGTTTATCGATCTGGGTGGAATTGACGGTCTGCTTCATATTACCGATATGAGCTGGGGACGTATCACGGACCCGCACGAACTGGTCAAAATTGACGATCAGATTGAAGTTGTCATTCTGAACATCGACTATGAAAAAGAGAAAATCTCTCTCAGCCTGAAAGAGAAGACGCCGAGTCCCTGGACTCAGGTTGATGAAAAATATCCGATTGGAGCCAAAGTCAAGGGGACAGTTGTCAACGTGATGACCTATGGCGCGTTTGTTAAGCTGGAAGAAGGGATCGAAGGTCTGGTTCACATCAGCGAAATGTCCTGGACAAAACGAATCAACCACCCGAATGAAATTCTGTCCGTTGGGGACGTGATCGACGTTGTTGTTCTCGGTATCAACAAGGAAAAACAGGAAATTTCCCTTGGTATTAAACAGACAACGCCGAATCCTTGGGAAACCGTCGATGAAAAATATCCGATCGGTTCCGAAGTTACCGGTACCGTCCGTAATCTGACCAACTATGGCGCCTTTATTGAAATTGAGGAAGGTATTGATGGTCTGCTCCATGTCAGCGATATGAGCTGGGTTCGTAAAATCACCCATCCAAATGAAATCGTGACCAAGGGGCACCAGATTAAATGCAAGATTCTGTCCGTTGACAAAAAGAATCGGCGTATCGCGCTCGGTTTGAAACAGTTGACCGACGATCCCTGGGAAACCCGTATTCCCGAAACCTACAAACCGGGACAGCTTGTTACCGGGACCGTTACGAAGATTACCAACTTCGGCGTTTTCGTGAGTCTGGAAGACGACCTGGAGGGCCTGCTCCATATTTCCGAACTGGCCAATCACAAGGTTGACAATCCGGAAGAAGTGGTCAAAGTGGGGGATCAGATTGAAGTCAAGATTCTCCGTGTTGACGCGGATGAACGGAAAATCGGTTTGTCCCGTAAACGTGCCGAATGGTCTGAGGAAGAAGCGGCTGCCGAAAAGACGGAAGAAGAAGCCGGCGAAGAACCTTCCGCTCCGGTTACTCCGACGATCAATCCTGAATTGCTCAAGGGAGGAACAGGCGAAGATTCCGGACCTCTCTTCAAGCTTCCTGGTGAGGAATGATTCGATTCTTTTCCGGGTGATCAGTTCCGGAAGCAGGCGTTTTGTGAAACGTGGGGGTACACGGAGGGAACTTCCCGTTTTATTTTGACAGGAATATAAAGAATTTGTAATTTTTTGAAATTTATGAAAAGGTCGTGCCTGAAAAAGGCCGGCCTTTTTTAATAGAAATCAATAATTGATGCTGAAATAAGCCGTTGGAACAGGATTTTAACAGGATTTTAAGGAATTCATCGGAATCCCGATAGGATTGCCGGTATGCCCGGTTTTAATGAATGGGCCAAAGTGCCGCTTGATTTCTATTTTCGGAAAGGGATGTGTGCCCCTGTTTTCCCCCCCGTGAAATTTAACGGCTCGATCGATTTTTATCCGAAACAAATCGAAAGTTAAAAAAAAATATATATTTTCTTCTTAAAAACTCTTGCATTTTTATAAATCGGAGTTATAATCCAGAATGTAGTCTGGTATTTTTGTGAAGAAAGTTAATTTACGTAAGAATACTGTGACGTTTCCTCAGAGTTATTCAACGGCAAACAGGTGTGGATTAAACGATTTTATTAAAGATATCAAAGAGAATAGGGAATTTGTCTGGTATTTTTGGTAAAATTGTATATTGTTAAGATAATAATCTGGCCAATTTCCGATAAATAAAAAAATGGGGGTACTTGTTTTTTTTAGTCGTTATAGTATGATATGAAAACCATGTAAGCCAGAGTAGGTAGTGGTTCTGAATTTGACGATAAAAATAATGTTTTGATACACAAAAACGAGAGTTAACAGGTGAATTATGAAGAAAGTTAAGATTGCTGCAGTAGTGTTTGGTCTGTTCTTGCTTGGCGCAGTTGTCCAGGCTGCCACACTGAATGTGAATGTTTATCGTGATGGTAACCCGGTTCCAAGAGCCAAGGTACTGATTGTCAATGATGCCGGTGAAACGATTGCCAATGGCGAAGCGGTGAATGGAACCGTTGCGTTTGCCGACATTCCGGAAGGTATTTACCAGTTCATGGCTGATGATAATCTCGGTTTTGGTAAGAAAACAGACGAAGTAAAATATGATGAGAATGGTGTCTGTGATGTTGATATTGAGTTATCGGATAAAGGTATCGTTGCTGCGGGCCCAGCTCAGAGCAGTACCGTTATTCCTTCTCAGACTCCTGCCGCTCCTGCCACTCCGCCCTACTCTCCTTGTGCTCCGGGTGCGACCCCTTATCGTGGTATTGGGTGGTTTGCTGCTGCTGCCGGTATTGGCGGTTTGGTTGCGGGTGTTGTTGCACTGGCCACTGCGGATGAGAAATCCAAGTTCTAATTTGGTTTAATCCTCCGGAAATTTTTCAATAATATTAGTAAGCGAAGAGATAAAAGAGTATTTCTTCGCTTATTTTTTATCCTTGTTATGATACTTTTCAGTTGCTGTTCTGCGTTGGAGTTCTTTGTCGATGATAAATAAAATCGATAAAAAGAACGGGTATGTTATTATTTTATGAAACGTGCTGAGCAACGTTACTGCCTGTTGAAAATGGTTGCTGGTTTGTTTTCGGAATTTTTTGGAGCTTTTCAGGGTTTTATCGGATCGTTGCTTTGACAGTTTAAGAGATTCTCCCTTCTTTTTTCAGGATAACCGACAGACGCAACGACGACAATTGCTCTTAAAAATACCGGGATTTTTCCCTGAAAATAAATTCTGAAAGATGTTCAAAACGGTTTAAGCACAGTTCGCTTTTCGTTATATCATGGTGTAATGTACGATTCCCTTTTGAAATTGTGTTTTAGGCGGGATTGTTTTTAAGGGAAAACGGGGACAACAAAAAACAGATGTTGTTTACTGAAAGCCTGGTGATAAAAAAGGGGTTATCGGTATCCGTATAAAACACAGCTCCTTCACTTTTCAGAGAATCAAAAATATTGATCTTGTATTGTTTTGGAAATAATGACATAATACGAGGAAATATTTTTCAGGCACAAACCGAATAATTTTTATCAGGAAAACAAAGGTTTGTATGTATTGATCAGTTACTTATGTCGTGTTCGGTTTTTTATTTTTGCCAGATTCAATAAAGTAATGAAAAATTAACTTTTTAAGGATAAAATAACAGCACGCACTTTCTTGATTTAGGATAGGGAAAATAAAGAATGAGCCAGCCTCCACAGGAAAATTCACCCCAAAAGAACCAAGAGTCCCAGAACGACCAGGGAGCTTACGGGATTCAAAAATCACAGGACAATCAGAGCGAGAGTAAACGGGATCGTTCCCAAAGTTCCAAAAAAATGTCACAAAACCGAATGGTTGCGGCTCCTGTTACATTCATGCAGATGTCGACCAACCGGGATTTGAATTTTTTTGATATTCTTGGTATTTTTCACCGTCAATATTGGATTATTTTTCTTTTCATCATCGCAGGGATTGGTTTGGCGATATGGCAATTCAAGGTAACGGACAGTCTGTATTCTTCTAAATCGGTTGTCTATATTCCGTCACGAAGTAATCTGGCCCTGCTTGATTCATGGACGTACCGGTCCTCGGCGGATAACCTTCGGGGTGACTCGTTGTACACACATACCATGACGATCTTGAGTCCGGCAATCATGCAGCCGGCGTGGGAGTCGCTGATAAGCGATCCGGAGAAGAAAAAGCTGATCAAAGATGGAGTACTGCTCCAGACTATCAGTGGGGAACGTTCCACGGCGGATGCGGTAAACCGGCTTCTGCGGGTTGTTGATGCCAAGGTTGGGGGTGATTCCAAGGACTTAAAAGAGGCCAACACAATTACGATCTCCTGCACCATTGGCGATCCGGATGAAGCTTCGTTGATTGTCAATGAAGTGGTGGAAACCTTTGAAACGCATTTTCGGGAACAGTACAATCAGGGAACGGAAAGCGTTAAAGACGCGATTACAAAATCACGTCAGGAACTGGAAGTGGATATTGAAGAGTCCAAAAACAAAATGTTGGAATATATTCAGAACTCGGAAATTACGTTCCTGGGTAATGAAGATAATAATCCGTTGCTTGCCAGCCTGACGGCGATGAGCACAAAGCTTGTTGATATTGATTTCCAGCTGCTGCGGTTGCGTAACCGGTTGTCTTCCATTGAAGAACGGATTGCCGGACGGAAGCTGGAGGATATTTCTGAAGCGGAAATTATTGCTATTCTTGGCGGCGGCGAAGAAGACGAGCTGCTTACCTCAATGGCCCGTTTGACTCAGGGAGCCCAGGAAGAGCTGATGGCAACCCAGATTGCCAGTCAGAATGTGGCGAAAATGGATACGGATACCATCGCCAAATTAAAGGTTCAGGCTGTTGAGATGGAGGGAAAATACGGCAAGGAATATCCGCCATTGATTGCAATTTACAAACAAATTGAGGAACTGGAAAGTATTCGTGATACCCTAAGCGGGGATACCAAGGCAGAACGCCGGGTCGGTATTTTGAGTTATCCGGAATTCCTCAAAACGTATATGGACATTTTGAGCCGCCGTATTGATGAACTGACCCAGGAACAGATTGAGATTCATAATTACATTGCAGCAAAGGACGATGATATTCGTTCGATTACCGAATATCGCGAAACATTGGCGTCCATGAAATTGAATATTGAATCGCAAAAGCTCATGTATGAGCAGTTGGGGGAAAATCTTCAGAAAATGTCCCTGATGGGTAACGTTAATACTTATCAGTCGGAAATTCTGGAAAAAGCCAAGCCGAACCCGATCCCAGTTTATCCGAGCCTGTTCAAATTCCTGTTTATTGGATTTTTCTTGGGAGCAGTTGGCGGGGCAATGATTGCGTATCTGGTTGACGTAACCGACGCGACATTCCGAACTCCGACAGAAATTGCGAGGGCTCTGCGTTTCCCGGTACTCTCACAGTTTCCTTCCTTTACCAATTCCCGTGCTAAAGGCGGGTTGGGAAAACGGGCAAAACGGACACCAGGTTCAATTTCTCCGGAATTAGTGGCGTATCATACCCCGAACTCCCCGCTTTGTGAATCGTTCCGGGCTTTGCGGACACGGCTGTTTTTCCGCTCCAAAGTGATCACCAACCAAGTTGTTCAGTTTACCAGTCCGCATCCGAGCGACGGTAAAACCATGTTCATCTGTAATATGGCGGTCAAAACGGCGGAAACTGAGAAAAAAGTCCTTCTGATCGACTGCGACCTTCGTAAACCGGATATTCACAAATGGTTTGGCATCAATAATCAGGTTGGCGTTTCCAATGTTTTGTCCGGTGAAGTCACTTTTGATCAGGCTCTTATCCAGACCCCGGTTAAAAACCTGTCCCTGATGACCGCGGGGACGAAGCGTAAAAATGCGGCGGAATTGCTGACGTCAGATGAGTTTGAGAATTTTATCCTGATGGCCCGTGAGCGTTTTGATATTATTTTTATTGACTCTCCGCCGGTACTGTATGTTTCTGACGCCTGTATTATCGCGGCCAAGGTCGATGGGGTTATTTACACATTCCGTATTCGTCGACGGGGCCGGC
>Ga0079305_1002712_pt1 | contig 14207 bp, 9 predicted proteins | sample LMS_cellobiose_e_FD_79183 | JGI IMG/M metagenome (GOLD analysis project Ga0079305, IMG submission 79183) | Rumen-fistulated moose microbial communities from Alaska, USA - LMS_cellobiose_enrichment | ecosystem: Host-associated > Mammals > Digestive system > Stomach > Rumen fluid ... | reverse complement strand
TAGACCGCGAAGCCGGCCGCCTTCATTTTCCGTCCGAGTTTCCGCATCAGCCGGTCGTAACGGCCGCCGGAAAGGACCGCTTCGGGGATCCCCGCAAGATAGCCTCTGAAGACGATCCCGCTGTAGTAGTTCGTATCGCCGGAGAGCGCAGGATTCACACGGAAGCGGTCCGCATAGGGACCTTCTTTCAGGCGCTCCAGTACGGCGCGGAACGCTTCGTCTCCGTCCGGCCCCGCGGGAGCGACCGTCGAGAGATCGATCGCGTAAGCGTCGGAGAGGAGCGAAAGGCTTTCCGCCGCAAGCTCGACCACCCCGACCATTTCATCCGTTCCGACGTCACCGAGACATTCGACGCCGGTCTGCATGATCTCCCGAAAGGAATCGGTGCTCTTCGAGACGCGGTAGACGTTCTCGCTGTAGAAGACCTTCAGCGTCTCTCCCGCCGCAAGGTCGCGGGTATTCTTCGCGATCGAAAGCGTGACGTCGGGCTTCAGAGCCATCAGCTTTCCGTTCGTATCGGTAAAGGTGATGACGCTCTCGGAGACGAGGAAGTCCTTGTTCCTCGCGTAGAGGTCGTACTCCTCGAATTTTGACATCGCGTACCTGCGGTATCCGCGCGACGCGTAGAGACTCCGGAGAGCGAAGATGATCCTTTCGTTGTTCTGAAGGACGGTGTCGTTGATGTTCATGGCATTCGGTTCGGCCCGATAACAGCCGGAATACGTTGCAGCAGCGAATAATACTCTGTTACTTTATCATAGTAGAGTATTAAAGTCAACTGTTTTCTCTTCGAAAAGACCTGCTTCGGGGGAAGCAGGTCTTTCGTATGCGTTTGATCGATCGTCTCAGAGCTTCGGGCCGGCCTTGACGAGCGCCTTGCCGGCCTCGTTCGTTTCGTACTTCACGAAGTTCTTGATGAAGCGGCCGGCGAGGTCCTTCGCCTTTTCGTCCCATTCCGCGGGATCCTTATAGGTATCGCGCGGATCGAGGATCGCGGGATCGACTCCCGGAAGCTCGGTCGGGACCTCGAAATCGAAGTACGGGATCTTCTTCGTCGGCGCGGTGAGGATGTCGCCGTTCAGGATCGCGTCGATGATGCCGCGCGTGTCCTTGATCGAGATGCGCTTTCCGGTTCCGTTCCAGCCGGTGTTGACGAGGTACGCCTTCGCGCCGCTCGCCTCCATTCTCTTCACGAGTTCCTCGCCGTATTTCGTCGGCGGAAGCTCGAGGAAGGCCTGGCCGAAGCATGCGGAGAACGTCGGCGTCGGTTCTTTGATTCCGCGCTCGGTTCCCGCGAGCTTCGCGGTAAAGCCGGAGAGGAAGTAGTACTGGGTCTGTTCGGGCGTCAGGACCGAGACCGGCGGGAGGACGCCGAACGCGTCGGCGGAGAGGAAGATGACGTTCTTCGCGGCGGGGCCTGCGCTCTTTCCGTGGAGCGGCTTCACGATCTTTTCGATGTGGTCGATCGGGTACGAAACGCGGGTGTTTTCGGTCACGGACTTATCCGCGAAATCGATCTTCCCTTCCGCATCGACCGTGACGTTCTCGAGGAGCGCGTTGCGGCGGATCGCGTTGTAGATATCGGGCTCGGAGTCCTTGTCGAGGTTGATGACCTTCGCGTAGCAGCCGCCCTCGAAGTTGAAGACGCCGTCGTCGTCCCAGCCGTGTTCGTCGTCGCCGATGAGAAGGCGCTTCGGATCGGTCGAGAGCGTCGTCTTGCCCGTTCCGGAGAGGCCGAAGAAGATCGCGGTGTTCTCGCCGTTCATGTCGGTGTTCGCGGAGCAGTGCATCGAGGCGATGCCCTTCAGCGGGAGGTAGTAGTTCATCATCGAGAACATGCCCTTCTTCATCTCGCCGCCGTACCAGGTGTTGAGGATGACCTGCATCCGGCTCGTGAGGTTGAAGGCGACCGCGGTCTCGGAGTTCAGGCCGAGCTCCTTGTAGTTCTCGACCTTCGCCTTCGAGGCGGTGTAGACGAGGAAGTCGGGCTCGAAGGTCTCAAGCTCCTCCTCGGTCGGCTCGATGAACATGTTCTTGACGAAGTGGGCCTGCCAGGCGACCTCCATGATGAAGCGGATTGCCATCCGGGTCTCCTTGTTCGCGCCGCAGAACGCGTCCATCACGTAGAGTTTCTTGCCGGAGAGCTGTTCCTGGGCGATGTGCTTCAGGATCATCCAGTTTTCCAGAGACAGGGGATGGTTGTCGTTCGGATACTCCTCGGTTGTCCACCAGACGGTGTCCTTCGACTTTTCATCCATCACAATGTATTTATCCTTCGGCGAACGGCCGGTATAGATCCCGGTCATGACGTTCACGGCGCCGAGTTCGGTCATCACACCCTTATCGTAGCCTTCGAGGGACGGGTCCATTTCGTCCTTGTACAGCGTTTCAAACGACGGGTTGTGGACGATCTCCTTTACGTCGAAGATTCCGTATTTCGTTAAATCAAGTGTTTTCATGTTGTCCTCTCTCTCTAAAAGACACAACGGTTTGTTCGACACTGTATTATAAACCAAAAGCGGCTGAAACTCAACCGCTTTCGGATTTTCGTCTGAATGTTTCGGGTTTTCGCCTGAAGGGTCCCGCAGGGCGCCGTCCGCCTTCTAAAGCGGGGAGTGCTCCCGTGAGGAGTCGATGCGGTCAAGCGCCTCGAGCTCGCAATTAAGGGCCTTCCGCCTTGCAAACACGGCGCGGAGGATCTGGTACACATACGCGGCCGGAAGAAGCCACGGCCGCCCCTCCGCGAACGGAACGGCCTTCTCCATGTGGGCGCGCGAGGGAAAAAGGCGGTACAGCTTATACCTCCGCTTCGTTTCGGCCGTCACCTCGCCCGCTTCCCCCTGGACCGTGAGGAGGTCCTTTTCGACGCGGTGTTCCACGGTCCCGTAGACGCCTGAGGAGAGCATGAATCCGAACACGTCGCGTTCTCCGGGCGAAAGCGCGTCGATGCGTTCCCGGACAGCCTCCCGTGCCGCGGGTTTCGGTTCCGCCGCATCCGGGATGGCGCGCTCCGGCTTGTCCTCCCGTTCCGCCGCCGCTCCGGCGTTTGCGCATTTGTACGGCGCAAGAAGATGCCCGCTGAGCGCGCGGAGGCGCTTTGCGAAGAGCCCGATCTCCAGCTTTTCAAATTCGCCGTCGATGTATGCAAAGTCCAGTTCAGCCGCCTCCGCCTTCCGGAACATATAATCGTCCGCGAGCGTGCGGAAGCCGGTCCCGCTCCCATCGTAGTGCTTGAAGGCGTGGGCGGTCACATAGACGTAGAGGTCGTTCGCGGATAAGTGATAACCGTAGCGCGTCCCCTCCGTCGGGATCATCCGCTCCGAAACGTCGAGGTAGTACTCCTCGAGCGCGCCGCCGTTCACGGTGCCGTTGAACAGATAGTTGTGAAATTCGAAATTGAAGACCGGAGGCTTGTAGTAGCTGTCGTGGACGCTCCGGCCGAACTGCTTGACGTCGTAGCCGTCGGCCGCCATATACGCGCAGAGCTCGTCCGCGCGGGAGCGGTCGTAAAGGATGTCGTTATCGGCCATTTCGCGCATGCCGTAGCGCGGGTACATGTCCTTGAGGAGGATCCCCTTCACGGGCATATACCAGATTCCCTTCTCCTCCATCCACGCAAGGTGTCTTTCGCGCTCCGCGTCGAAGAGAAGATTCCGGCGAACCGCGTTTTCCTTCACGGCGAGCCACCTCGCCCACTGTCCGGGCGGAAGCGCGTCCTTCGCGCCCTCAAGCGCAAACGCGGCCATCGACGCGACTTTGTGGCGGTTCGCAAGACGAAGAAGCGCCTCGGAATCCATTCGGCCGACATAAGACGCATCCGGCACGGTTTCGTTTACCGCACAGGAGATCAGATACAGCAGATCGTATACGGAATCGTTCATGTCAGAATCCTTTCTTCGCGGTTGCATCCCGAAAGCGCTTCGTTTTCCGCTCCGTCCAGCGGGATGCGTTTCGTCGCGGCCAAAAGCGCGCCCGGACGGTGGGTCACAAGAATCACGGTCCGGTCGGTCATCCCGCGGAGATTCATGAGGACGCGCGCCTCCGTCGCTTCGTCGAGGGCGCTCGTCGCCTCGTCCAGAAGGAGGATCGGACGTTCGCTCCGGATCGCGCGTGCGATCGCAAGGCGCTGGAGCTGGCCCTCTGAAAGGCCGCTTCCGCGCTCACCGAGCGGCGTATCGAGCCCTTCGGGGAGCGCCGCCACAAACGAATCCGCGTCCGCGACGCGAAGCGCCTCCCAAAGCGCATCGTCGTCCCGCATCGTCCCGGGATCGCCGAAGCTTACGGCCTCGCGGATCGTGCCGCTCATGAGCTGGTTGCCCTGGGGAACGTAGGCGAAGAGACTCCGGTGTGCGGCCGTAAGAGGCGTTTTTTGCGTTTTTTCTCCGCCCGCCGCATCATTTGTCAACCGGATCGAAATCGTTCCGCTGTCAGGCGCATAGAGCCCGAGAAGCAGCTTCAGAACCGTACTCTTCCCCGAGCCGGAGGGGCCTGTCATCGCAACGAGCTCGCCCTTTCCGATCACAAACGAAACGTCCGTAATCGCGGCGCGGGAAGACCGTCCGTCCGCGCCGTCCTCCCCGGACTCCGCGCGCGCATCGTTCTTCTCCTTTTCCGCCGGTTTTTCCGGATTGCCCCGGGGGTACGCAAACGACACGCGGTCGAATTCGATCGCGCGGAAGCGTTCCGCGTAAAGCGCGCGGGCGTCGTCACCGGACATCGGCTCTTCAGGCTCCTCCGGATACGCCTCCGCTTCCGAGAGCCGTTCGGCGCTTGCGAGCATCGCATAATATTTCGGGAGGTAGCCGGTGATGTTTGCGAACGGCGATTCGATCTGGTTGACGAGTTGAAGGACGGCCGTAAAGCTTCCGTAGGTCATCGTTCCCCGGAGGATGCCGTAGCCGCAGATAATCGCGGCCGCGATATAGGCGCCGCGCATGATGAAGCCGAAGCCGGTGTTTGCGGCGTTGGAAAAGCCGTTCCGCTTCATCCTCGCGCGTTTATGCGTTTCCATCCGCGCGTCCGCGTCCCGGGCCGTTTCGCCTTCCCGCGCAAACGACCGCACGATCAGAAGGTTTGAGAGCCGTTCGGAAAGGAAGATCCGGAGGCGGCCGTCGGATTCCTGGATGCGTTTGTGGAGGCGCTTCAGCACCTTCCGGAAGAAATACGTCAGGACCGCGAGCAAAATCCCGCCGGGGAAGATGATCCACGCGGATTTCGGGATCATATAGACGAGGAGCGCCGCCGCGCCGATCAGCCGGACGAGCATCCCGACCGCGCCCGGAAGGATCGTCGCAACGCCCTCCGCCGCCACGACCGTGTCCGACGTCAGCCGGTTCATCCACTCCCCGGAATGGATCGCTGTAACGGCTGCGTAATCCTTGCGGAGCAGCGTTCCGAAGAGACGGCTCTTCAGGCGGTTTTCGACGCCCGCTTTCGTGTATTCGGCAAGGAAGCGCTGGAGTGCCCGGAGCGCGATCTGGCAGACGACGAGCAAAACGAGCAGCAGCGCATACCGCCGGAAGCCGTCCGCGCTTTTCGACACCGCCGCGTCGATGAGCCCGCGCAGAAGCCATGCGGAAGCGACGCCGCTCGCGCCGAGCAGCGTCTCCGTCACCGTCAGGACCGCCACGCCTCCGAGGTCCGGCTTCGTCACGGAGAGAAGCCAGCGGAGAGCGGTCGTTTTTTGTGTGTCTGGTTTCCGTGTCATAAGGTCCCTAACGCGTTATATGCCGTTGCGGGTTCCGTCCGCGTCTTCGTGCGTGCCGGACCCGCCGCTGTGAAACGCCCCGAGCTTCCGAAGAACCCTCCCCGGAAGCGCTTTTCCCCAAAGGAAAGCCGCACGGATCGGAAACAGTCCGCACCGGAAGAAAACATAGCGGCGGTACGCGGACGTATCGAGCGGGATCTCCTCGCCGTTTCGGAGGAGACCGGTCATAAGGCCGAGGATATGGCGGTCCGTAATTCCCGTTTCCCTTCGCCACTGGTTGTCGCCGCAGATCACGTAATCGTCCGCGCGGACGTCCAGAATCCTGTGGAGGACATACCTTCCGTCGTCGCGCTTATAGAGGACGACGTCATACCTCCGGAGCGGCCGGTCGGGCTTCCGGATGATCACGAGATCGGTCGCCTGGACGATCAGGGGAAGCATACTCGTTCCCTTGATCTGGTAGACAAGCGTCCCGTTTTCCGCAAGGACGTCTTCGAATTTCCGGATCGGTTCGCCGTTCATTCGACGAGAAGGCCCGCGCCCCGGAGCGCTTCGGCGACGCGGAGCACGTTCTCCCGCGCCGTTTCTTCGTCCACATCGTACCGTTCGGTCATCTTCCGGACGATCGCGTCCGTATCGGTCTCTTCCGCGAGACAGTCGAGCACAAACGCGCCGGTTTTGTTCATACGGATCATGCCGCTGAAGCGGTCCTTTCCGATCCCCGTATCGACCGCGACGAATTCGCCGTCGAGTTCCCGGACGATGACGGTATTTTTGACTTTCATTTCGCTGTTCCTTTCATTGCTTCAAAGGCGACGCGGGCCGCCTCCGGTTCCATATTGCAGGCAAGCGCGTAGGCCGGCGCCTCCGCCGCGAGGCGGAACACGAGCTCCGTCATCCGTTTCGCACCCTCTTCCGTCTCCGGCCGGTAGGTCTGGCGGAGGAGGTGCGGAAACGCCTCGACCGCGGACATCCGGCGGATGCGGTTTTCTTCTCCGCGCGAGAGGACCGCGATCCCGCGGACCGGCGCGGAAACGTTTTCGCTTAAGCGATGCTTTCCGTCCCAGGGCGTTCCGAAGACGGTTACGCCGTTCTCTCCGAACCGGAGGAGCGGCTTGTCGTCGTTGATCATCCGGACGCGGTCCCCGAAAACCTCCCGCCAGAGACGGGTGTGGGTGCTTTTCCCCGTTCCGCTCGGTGCCGTAAAGAGATACGCCTTCCCGTCCGCCTCTATCGCGGAGGAATGGAACAGGAGCACATCCCGCTCGATCAGCCGGTCGCAGAGCTTCCGGTAGATCGCGAGCGTCTCGAGATAGCCGTCCGACCAGTTTCGAACGGGAACGCCCTCCCGCGCGTCCTGTTCGGCCGAACGACGGCGCTCTTCCGCGATGTCCGCTTCCGTAACGGCAATCGAAAACGCCGCGTCCGGATCGGCGTTCTTTTCGTACGCTTCCGCCATCCGCCCGAATGCCGGATAAACAGTCTCGACAGAGACATCTGTATCTGCAAAGCGGTAAATCTTTTTCAACGGGTTTTGTCCTCTTTCCATCTGTCGGTCAGTGATTTTATTATACCACAAAAGGCGTGCACCGCCAAGTTGAACACCTGCGCAAAATGGATTATACTTGCATCATACCGATCCAGTCAGGAGTCTCTCTGCATGCTCCGATACAGCAAACTGCAAAAACGGCGGGTCGCCGCCTTCATACTGGTGCTGGTGCTGGCCGTTCTGACCCCGCTGCCGCCGCTCAGGAATTTCCATTCACCGGCCGCTTTCCTCTACACGGGGCTGATTTTGGCCTGGGCTCTGACGGTGCGGCGCCGTATCCTGCGCCGGAAGATCCGGCAGCCGCTCCTTTATTGCTGCGGCTTTATGATCCTGATCTTCGTCATTCGGATCTGCCGCTACGACCTGTTCGGAGAGTTTCCCCTGATCAGCGAATATATGATCTGTCTCTACGGCGTGTGCTACACCATGGCGGCGCTTCTGTCCTTTCTCACGGCCCTGTATACTGTGAGAGGGGACCTGGAAGTCGGCCGCAGCGTGCTTATGGCGCTCTGGCTCGCGGAAACAGTTCTTTGCGCCGTGATGGTGACGAATCCCCTGCACGGCCTGTTCTACACCTTCGAGCCGGGAGGCCTTGCGATCCAAACACACGGACCGGTCTATTTCCTGATGATCGGCTGGTGCGCCGTCTTCGCCGTGGTGACGATTGCTCTGCTTGTGGCACGGTGTCGGAACTCCTTCTCCCGCAGATACTGGTTCCTTCCTGCGGCCGGCTTCGCTTTGGGCGCCGGCCTGCTCACATGGTATTTTCTGGCCGGGGGCGCGCCGGAGTTGTACGGCTTTAAACTGTTCAACCTCCAGGAAGCCTTCTGCCTGACCGTGATTCTGCCCTTTGAGGCGATCTTCCGCATCGGCCTGATCCCCACGAACAGCGATTACGAACTGTTTTTCCGCCGGAGCGTCATCAAGGCCGCGATCCTGGATGCTGCGGGAGAGACCGTCATCGCGTCGCCCTCCTACGCTCCCGAAGCGGGTGCGGATGAGCGGGCCCGGAACGCCGCGATACCGGGAGGGAGCGTGGTCTGGTTCGAGGATATCGGCGAACTGCTGCGCCTGAGGCGGGAATTGACGGCGCTGAACGAGGAGCTTTCCGCAGAAAACGAACTGATCCGCGAGGAAAAGGAACTTCAGGAGGAACATGTCGCCTACGAAACGCGCAACCGCGTTTTCGACGCCGTCTCCGAGGCGGTCCGTCCCGAGTCCGAAGCGATGCGCCGCATTCTGGAGACGGACGTGAACGGAGACGCCGCGTTTCGCGACCGACTGAAGTTCGCGCTGGTGATGGGCGCCTATATGAAACGCATGGGAAACCTGATGCTGCTCGACGACGGAAAGGCCGTTCTGCCCGTCGGAGAACTGGAGCTGTCCGTCTCCGAAAGTTTTGAGTATCTCCGCCTCGCAGGCGTGGCCTGTTCTCTGGAGACCCCGCCCGCCGGAGACGTCCCGACACCGCAGTTGCTTCTGTGCTATCGCCTGTTTGAGCGTTTCGTGGAGGCGAACTTTACCGGGATGCACGCATGCCAGGTCTCACTGCTGCCGGAGCCGGACGTTCTTTTGCGCATGGCGCTGGACTGCCCGGTTCTTAGCGGCGCGGAGGATGCTCTTCCGGGCGGATGCGGTCTGATTTCGGAAACGGCGGCGGAGGACGACACCTGGTTCGTGACGCTGCGCCGGACGGCTTCTGAAAGGGGGACGGGCTCATGAACGATTTCACCCACCTCGCCGGTCCCTGGCAGGTCGTGCTCTGCCTGATCGGGCTTTTGGCCGTGTTTCTGTATGTCTACGCCCTTTTGCGCGATCATGAACTGGGCAGAAAGAAGATGATCCTGCCGGACGCCCTGCTGCTGCTCGTCTCCTTCGCGCACGTCCAGATCATGATCCGCAGCGTCATCGTCAAGCCGTTTTATCCGGAAGGCCGCATCCTCCTGACAGTCCCGGTGATCGTCACCTGCGTCGTTCTGGTATCCGTTGCCGTCCTTTTGCTGCGGCGGATCGGAGAATGGAGCCGGACCCACATTTCCGCCATGTCGGTCAAAGAGGCCTTTGACCGGCTGCCTGCCGGGCTCTGTTATTATCTGCCGGGCGGGCTCATCAAACTGGTGAACCGCACCATGGACGCCCTCTGCCTGGAAGCGCTGGGCGCGCCGCTGATGGATCCGGAAGGCTTCCGGCGCGTATTGGAGAGCGGCAGCCTCCCCGTCTCGCTCAGGGGCGGCGATACGCCGATGCTGCGCTTCGGGGACGGCCGCGTTTACAGTTTCGCCCACCGCGTTCTGGACACCGAACTCGGCCCCGTCCACGAACTTCTGGCGATGGACGTCAGCGACGATTATGCGTTGAACCGGGAGCTCGAAGAAAAGCAGGCCCGGGCGAAGGAACTGAACGTCCGGCTCAAGGCGCTGCTCGGCAGCATCGAATATCTGACCATGAGCCGCGAACTGATGCAGCTCAAAACCGAGCTGCACGACGCGCTGGGCCAGAGCCTGCTTCTCGGCAAGCGATTCCTGCTCGACCCGGGTAGCACGGATGCTTCCGCGGTGCGCGCCGCGTGGCTGAACAACCTGAACCTGCTGGAAAACAGCAGCCCGGAGAGCTGGCAGGAGCCCTATTTTCTTCAGAAAAAGCAAGCGGAGGATCTGGGCGTCCGTCTGGAGATCCGCGGCGAACTGCCGGCGGAAAGCCGCCTGATCCCCGTGATGGAAACGGCGCTCAGGGTGCATACCACGAACGTCCTCCGCCACGCGGGCGGCAGCCGGGCGACTGTGGAGTGCGTCCGGGAGGGCGAAGACTGGCTGATCACGCTTTCCAACGACGGCATGGCGCCGCCGGGGCCCGTCCGGGAGGGCGGCGGCCTCGGCAATCTGCGCAGCCGGGTCGAGGCGCTCGGCGGCAGTATGGAAATCGAAAGCACACCCGTCTTCCGGCTGAAACTGCGTCTGCCGGCGGGCGAAGCGGAGACCCTGTAAAGGAGGGACAGGACTATGTCATACAGCGTTGTGATCGCGGAGGACTACAAGATGGTGCGGGAGGTCTTTGCCTCCACCGTGCGCAATTCCGGGCGGTACCGTCTTGCCGGCGCGTTCGCCACGGCGGCGGAGGCTATGGAATACTGCCTTTCAACGCCGGTGGACCTGGTGCTCATGGACGTGCTGATCCCGGGCAGCATCAGCGGTCTCGCGGCGGCGCGCGCGATCAAGGCGCACCGGGGCGAAACGAAGATCATCATCGTCACCTCCATGCCCGAAATGAGTTTTCTCAGCCAGGCCAGGGAGATTGGCGCGGAGAGTTTCTGGTACAAGGAAGTACAGGAGCAGCCGCTTCTGGAGATCATGGACCGGACCATGGCGGGTGAACGGGTCTACCCCAGCGCTTCGCCCAAGGTTGCTGTCGGAAACGCCCTGAGCACCGAATTCACCGAGCGCGAGGTCGCGGTGCTGCGGGAACTGGTGAGCGGCGCGAGCAACCGCGAGATTTCGGAGAAACTTTCGATCACGGAGAACACCGTGAAGATGCACATCACCAACATGCTGCGGAAGACCGGCTACCACAGCCGCCTGGAGCTGGCGGTCAGGGCGCGTCATCTGGGCGTGGCGATCAAAGAATAAAAAAAGCGATACCCTAGACTTTTTGGTATACCGGGCCCCCTTCGGGTCGGGTATACTTTTTATACCTCCAAGCAGGATGGACTGTCTTGTGGACGTGCCCGAATCGATCGGAAGCGTATTTGACGGAAGGAGAAAAGAAATGGTTTTGAAGAAGCGACCGCTGCGGATCTTTTTCGTTTCCGTACTATGTCTGGCGATCTGTCTGATGCCGCTGAATGTGTACGCGGACGGGCCGACGCCGAGAGTTTCCTACGCGATCTTTACGAACAACAGCGTCATTCCGGTCGAGAACACAACGATCTATGCGACGTCACCGTCACAGAACGTCGACGGCATTCCGCTCCCGGTCATGTGGACCAACAGCGGCTATAACGTCGCGCTCCACGGATCGATGGACGTCGATACCTGGGACTGGTCTGTCGGCGGCGCTCCCGCAGGGATGACGTTCAACGAAGAGACCGGTACGCTCAGCGGACGTCCGTCGACGGCGCAGAGCGGCTATATGGTCATCAATCCGGTGAACGAAAACGGCACAGGCCGCACGATGTGGCTCGACTACGTCGTTCTGGATATATCGATGAAGCCGACTATCACCACAAACTATTCCCTCCCCGACGCGTACATCGGCCAGCCGATCAATCAGCATTTCGAACTGGACGGCTATCTAGGCGCATCGAGAACGTGGAGCCTTGAATCAGGAACCATCCCGGCGGGTACTGCAATCAGTGCCTTCGCGACGGACGGCGTTTTATCGGGAACGCCTACCGAGTCCGGCACGTTCCGGTTCACCGTCGCGATGGAAAACCGCGCCGGAAAGGTGACAAAAGAGTTTACGCTCCGCGTAAGACCCGGACTCGAGAACGTCGAGATCACGACGGCAGGCATTCCGTCCGGCGTAGTCGGCGAGGAATACACTGCCGCGCTTCACGCCAGCGGCACCACCCCGATCACCTGGAGCGTGGATTCGCGCTCTACGCTACCCGACGGGCTTTCTCTCAACAGCGAAACGGGCGTGCTCTCGGGTACTCCTTCCGCAGCAGGCTATCATCCTTTCGTCATTAAAGCGCAGAACTCCCTGGGAAGAGCGAACTCAAGCGATTCCGTGTATTACGCCTTCGAAGCGTACGAACGGCCCGTCATCACGATGGACGACTCGTTCGATTATATCAACGGCGACGACGTATTCATCCCGTTCCGCAATACGGGGAGCAGCGGCAGTTGGTCGATCACGGCGGGCAACCTGCCCAGCGGGCTCTACCTAAGCGGCGACGGCATATACGGAACCGCTCTGCAATCCGGGACGTTTCCCGTCACCCTGCGGCTCAGCGTGGCGTCTGGCGTGTACGATATGAAGCAGATCACGATCGAGGTCGTCGATACGTACGGGTTTTCCGTTTCACAGACGACGAGCCACACCTTCCCGGGACAGACCGCAGGGTATTCTGATGATGATATCATCCGCAACCGGCTTACCGTAAGTATAAGCAATACCGGAACGGCGCCCACAGGCGATTTCAGCGTGTACGCCACCGGTGCGGATGCCGCGTCGTTCTATATCGACAGAACTTCGATCACGAGCTTACAGCCCAACGCGTCGTATTCCTTCAAAGTGTATCCGCAGCGGAATCTCGGCGTCGGCCGGTACACCGCGACCGTCAACATCGAAGAGTCGACCTCTCACACGGTCGAGTCGTTCGACGTTTCGTTCTCCGTAGTGGAAGCGGCTGTGCGTCCGACGATCGTCACGGAAAACGTCGGGATCGTAAACGACCACCTCCGCGGCGGCATGGTCGGCGAGCCGTGGTCTTACCAGTTATATGCGGAAGGAACGGAACCGATCACCTGGGAACTCGATTACGGCGAGCTTCCTCCGGGGATCGTACTGAACGCGAGTACGGGACTTCTGTCCGGCATCCCGACGGAAGCGTTCCACGGATCGGCGTACATCATAGCCCGCAACGTGGCCGGCCAGTCTGACAACAGAATCGACCTTAATATCGATATCTACGATCCGCTCGCGATCTACACGACGCAAAACGACTGGTACGGTGAACCGGGCGCGACCGGCTACGATGCGGAGGAACTCCCCGACGCTTTCGTATACAGCCGATACATCGATGAAGAAATCTATGTAAGCGCGAACAACGATCGCGAACCGACGTTCGAAGTCATCGGAAACGCGCCGTCATTCGTCAGGAATTACGGGGATTCCGTGGATATCTACAGCGGCTTAATTGAGCCGTCCATGGTCGGCACATATCGCTTCACGCTCAGGGCGACTCTCAAGGACACTCTGGGCAATGTGCTCGACACCGCGGACAGGCCGATGATGCTCACGGTCTATCCTCGGATGACGTCGACGGCAACGAACAGTAACAGCATCGTTATACCCGACCAGATCGCCGGTATCGCGATGCCCGAATGGAATGTCAGCGGTGCGGTGAGCGGCGGAAAGGCGCCGTATTCCTTCGCTGTCGCGGACGGGGAAAGCCTGCCGGCCGGTATCAGCCTGTCGTCCGCGGGAGTCCTTTCTGGTACTCCGACCGAGGCCGGCTCCAGCCAAGTCAAGTTCATCGCGACCGACGCCGCAGGCAATACGGCCGACGTATACATCGAAATGACGATCGGCCTCGACGGGTTTACGGTAGACGTTCCGGACGGCACGGAGTTCATCGATACCCTTACGATCACGGTGACGAACGGCGCGTCGCCGGATATGTATTTCACGTATCTGACCACCCGCTATATTCAGGGCGCGACTCCGCAGCCCACCGATACGCGCGTGCCGGCTGACGGAAAGATAATCATTACGGATTCCTGCGCGGTCTACATTCGCGGCTTCCAGGAAGGGACCAGCGGGGCCACAGATGAATTCCAGGCGTATTATGAGCGCGTGGAACGCCCGGAGGCGCCGGAGATTGACTGGAGCCCGAACGAGAACCCGTTTACCGATCTCCTTACCGTGTCGCTCTACCCGCCCTACGACCCGCCCGGACTTGAGCTGTACTACACCACGGACGGAAGCGAACCGGCCCCGGCCGACGAATTGAGCCCATCCGCACAGTATTACACCGGACCGTTCACGATCACGGAAATGACCACCGTCAAAGCGGTGGCATTCGATCCCGAACACGGCGTATTCAGCAGCATAGCGGAAGAATTGTTTACGAAAGTGTTGTTGCCGGATCCGGCGGTGGTAAGCGGTACCGCAAGCGTCGCCAAGGGCGGAAACCAGATCGACCTCTCCGCGAACGTTTCCGGCGCGCTCGGCGACGTCAGTTATGAGATCGTCGGCGACGACCTCGGCTGCTCTTTGGACAGCTACGGT
>Ga0079305_1002710_pt1 | contig 14228 bp, 13 predicted proteins | sample LMS_cellobiose_e_FD_79183 | JGI IMG/M metagenome (GOLD analysis project Ga0079305, IMG submission 79183) | Rumen-fistulated moose microbial communities from Alaska, USA - LMS_cellobiose_enrichment | ecosystem: Host-associated > Mammals > Digestive system > Stomach > Rumen fluid ... | reverse complement strand
GCGTGCTCCGGCAACCCCGGACCCGGCGGTTGGGGCGCCATTCTGCGCTACCGCGGAGTGGAGAAGGAGCTGTCCGGCGGCGAAAGCGAAACAACAAACAACCGCATGGAGCTGACCGCCGCGATTGAGGCTCTCGCCGCCCTGAAGGAGCCCTGCGACGTAACGCTGACAAGCGACTCAAAGTACCTGATCGACGCCGTAACAAAGCGATGGGTCTACGCGTGGAGACAAAACGGCTGGAAAAAGGCCGACCGATCCCCGGCGCTGAACGTCGATCTTTGGGAGCGGCTCCTCCCTCTCCTCGAGAACCATCGGGTCACCTTCGTATGGGTCAAGGGGCACAACGAACATCCCGAAAACGAGCGCTGCGACCGTCTTGCAGTCGCCGAAAGCAAAAAGTTTTAACGACGTGCAAAAGTGTCTCTCCGAAACCCAAATAATGAGGGAGCGATGCTTTTTATGGAAATCCGTCGGATCTACGCGGATCATGCCGCAACAACACCCGTGACCGCGCATGCGCGCGATGCGATGGCGCCATACCTCGCAATGCGGTTCGGCAACCCGTCGGCACTCTACCGCACAGGGCGGAACGCCAGGCAGGCGCTGGAGGATGCGCGCGGCGAAATCGCCGCCTCACTCGGCGCGGCAACAGACGAGATCTTTTTCACCTCCTGCGGGACGGAAAGCGACAACTGGGCGCTCAAGGGTCTCGCGGCGCAAAACCCCGCGCGGCGGCACATTATTACGACCGCCGTGGAACATCATGCCGTCCTGCGCGCTTGCGACAGCCTGCGCCGCTTCGGCTGGGAAATCACCGTTCTGCCCGTCAACGGCGAAGGGCGCGTCGATCCCGAAAGCGTGCGGCAGGCTCTGCGGGATGATACGCTGCTTGTCTCCGTGATGGCGGCGAACAACGAGGTCGGCACGATCGAGCCGATTGCGGAGATCGGGCAAATCTGCCGCGCGGCGGGCGTGCCGTTCCACACGGATGCCGTACAGGCTGCAGGGCATCTGCCGCTCGACCTGAAAACGCTGCCCGTCGATCTGCTTTCCCTCTCGGGGCACAAATTCGGCGCGCCGAAAGGAATCGGGGCACTCTATGTGCGCAGGGGCCTGAAAATCGCGCCGCTGCTCGACGGCGGCGGGCAGGAACACGGCCTGCGCGCCGGTACGGAAAACGTCGCGGGAGCAGTCGGAATGGCCGTCGCCCTCGCCGATGCGGTCAATTCGATTCCGGCAGAAACAGCGCGTCTGTCGCGCCTGCGTGACAGGCTGATCGACGCGCTTTGCGCCTGCGGCGGCGTCACGCTCAACGGCAGTATCTCCTCGCGCCTCGCTGGGAACATACACGTTTCTGTGGAAGGCGCTTCCGGCAGCCGCCTGTTGGCGGCGCTTGACCGCCGCGGTATCGCGGTTTCCGCCGGCAGCGCTTGCAGCGCGGGAAACGGCGCGCCGAGCCATGTGCTCGCCGCCATGGGCGTGCCCCCCGAGCGCACGGCCTGCACGCTGCGTCTCACGCTCGGCGCCTGCACAACCGCCGAGGACGTTGCCTCGCTTTGCCGGATCGTGCCCGAGGAAGTCGCCAAAGCGAGAAAATAGCCGCGGATTTTGTCAGGAGACCCCTTGTTCCGTCTCCTCGCCGCAGGGAATAAGCTTCTGACCTCCGATGAAGAGTATGCGCCGATAATCCTTGACTAAAACAGTGATTTATGCTATTTTATCTTCAATCGGCCCTATAGATCGAAATCAAAATTCTTTCTGCCGAATCAGGAGGAACCTTCAAATGGAAAAAGTCAAAGCCTTTTGCAAGCGTAAAAACATCGAGATTTCCCTGCGGCGCTACGGGATCAACGCCCTCGGCGCAATGGCGCAGGGACTTTTTTGCACGCTGCTGATCGGCACGATCCTTGATACGCTCGGGCGCTACTGCGGCGTCGCTTTTCTGGCAAAAGCCGTCGTTACAACGGCGGCGGGCGCCTCTTATACAATCGGCGGACTTGCTTCGGCAATGGTCGGGCCGGCGATGGCAGTCGCAATCGGTTCGGCACTGCAATGCCCGCCGATGGTGCTCTATTCGCTGATCCCCGTCGGCTGGGCTGCCAACATGCTCGGCGGCGCAGGCGGCCCGTTGGCCGTTCTGATCATCGCAATCATCGCCTCCGAGGTCGGCAAGGCCGTCTCGGGCGAAACCAAGATCGATCTGCTCGTGACGCCGATCGTAACGATCCTCGCCGGCGTCGGCGCTGCATACCTGATTGCGGCACCGGTCGGCAGAGCCGCCTCGGCCTTCGGCGCGCTGATCCGCTGGGCAACCGAGCTGCATCCGTTTGAAATGGGCATCCTCATCTCCGTCATCATGGGCATCGTGCTGACGCTGCCGATCTCCTCGGCGGCAATCTGCGCCGCGCTGGGGCTCACTGGCCTCGCGGGCGGCGCCGCCGTTGCAGGCTGCTGCGCGCAGATGGTCGGCTTCGCTGTGATGAGCTTCCGCGAGAACCGCTGGGGCGGGCTCGTAAGCCAGGGACTCGGCACCTCGATGCTGCAAATGGGCAATATTGTGCGCAATCCGCGCATCTGGCTGCCGATCATTGCCGCCAGCGCCGTAACGGGTCCGATCGCAACATGTGTTTTCGGGCTGGAAATGAACGGCGCCGCCGTCAACTCGGGGATGGGCACCTGTGGGATGTGCGGCCCGATCGGCGTTGTCACGGGCTGGGCGGCTACCGGCAAGGCCGCGACCGCTTTGGACTGGGCGGGGCTGCTGCTCATCTGCATCGTGCTGCCCGCCGTGCTCGGCTGGTGCTTCGGCAATATTGCGCGGCGCATCGGTTGGATCAAAGAGGGCGACCTGAAGCTGTGAAGTTTTCTTTGCAAATTTCGATTTGAAATCCCCGAAATCATAGGCGTCTGCCGCTGATTATAGGGCTTTAATGAAATCCTCTGAACCTGTTGAAAACAAAGGTTTTTCGCAATCTGCTCACTGAATCCCCTTCTTAAATGTTACACCGCTTCAACGAGGCCCCGGCAGCTCACAAGGGCAAAAAACTTAAAACAGGATATGACAAGGTGTGGCAATCGGAAAGCTGTGGCATATGTGCGAATACATCAACGACGCTATTCTGCAGGAGGATTTCACAATGGAAACGTACAGCTTCGATAAAAGCAGCCGTTTATGGTATAAGTTGCAAGGTGACTGTTCCATTTTCTGCCTGACAGTATCAGCCGAAGAAGAAAAGCCCATCGGCTTATGGGGACAGCGGCACCTACGGCAACATCAAGAAGGAGCGTAAGGCCCTGCATTCGGAACTGCTGACCAGCGGCAAGTTGAATATCTGCCTTGCCGACATCAACGAACAGACAACGGAGCAAATGCTCCTGCTGACAAAGCAAACGGTGGAGCGTGAGGGCGTGACAGAACAGCTCGAAGCGCAGGGTCAAATGCTGTGGGTGCAGCGAATGAATCGCCTCCAGGACAGGGCAGTGGAGATCGTAAACCATGAACTGGTTTACGCATAAAGTCATAAAGTATCGTACGGCGGGAAGCATCTCTTTGCTTCCCGCCACTAATTTATTATTCTGTCTTCAGCATTCGATATCCTATGCCGACGTGCGTTTGAATAAATTGCGGAGAGTCAGGGGTCGGCTCGAGTTTTTTGCGCAGCGTAACCATGAAGACACGGAGAGAAGCTATGTCATTTTCCCAACTTCGCCCCCATATTTTTTGTGTGATATAAGTATGCGTCAGGACTTTCCCGGTATTTTTGGCAAGAAGGCAGAGCAGCTTAAACTCGATCGGCGTCAGCTTTAAATGCTCTTCGTTAAGAAACGCGCATCCGGCAGGAAAATCTATTTTCAGTTTCCCATTCGTATAGACAGAGCTTTCGGCGCCATTGCCTGTATTCATCATCGAAAGACGCCGAATTGTAACACGGAGACGGGCAAGCAGCTCTTCCACAGAAAAAGGTTTTGTCAGGTAATCATCGGCTCCTGCATCCAACGCATTTATTTTATCTTCATCTTCGCTCCGTGCACTGATGACGATAATCGGCATATTTGACCAGCTTCTGATCTGACGTATTACCTCAACGCCATCCATGTCCGGCAGACCAAGGTCCAGGAACACGACATCGGGATTATGAGAAGATGCCAGAATGATAGCGTCCCTGCCAGTTGGCGCGGTCAGATACCTATACTCATGTGTTTTCAACGTTGTACTCATCAGGTTGCGGACCGGCGCATCGTCCTCGACAACAAGGATTACTGGTTTATTCATTGATTGTTACCTCTCCTACTGGCAGTGAGAAAGAAAAGCAGCAGCCGGTAGGGATGTTGTCTGTCAGAGTTATCGTCCCCCCGTGAGCCTCTACTATGGATTTACATAATGCGAGGCCCAGCCCGATCCCCCTTCTGCCATCAGAAACAACATTTTTCCCTGTATAAAACATTTCGAAGATATGAGGTTTCATGTCATTTGAAATACCGGGACCGCTGTCTTCAACATATACATAGATGCAGTTGCCGACCTGCTCACTGCGTATTCTTATTTCAGAACCGATTTCTGTGTTTTTTATGGCGTTATTGACCAGATTGATCAATACCTGCGTGATAAGCCGCGCGTCCATCCTTGCGATCAAAACGTCACTGCTCGGCTGGACGATGATTTGATGCTGACCGGCGTTCCTATCAATATGCTGCAAGGCCTCTTCAATCACATCGTTCACGACCTCCAGAGACAGGTGAAGATCCATTTGCCCATTTTCAATACGTGAAATCGAAAGCAGATTTTCCACAAGGTTGATCATCCACTCCGAATCATCATAGATATCTGAGAAAATCTGTTTTAATGTCTCCGCATCCAACTGTTCATAATGTGTTATCAGGTTGCTTGCATTCCCCGAGATGGATGTCAATGGGGTTCGAATATCATGCGATACCGATCGCAGCAGGTTTGATCGGAGCTGTTCGTTCCGCATAGCCATTGCTGCCTGCTCCTTCTCTGCCGCATTTCTGAGGCCTTCAAGCGCGAGGGCGCATTCCCCTATTATGGAAGCGAAAACGCTGTATTCAAACGCTTCCAGGCTTTCGCCATTCAAATAAATGGCAATTACGCCATAACAGTATCCGTTTATGCTAATAGGGTGATATAACGATTTTGCGCTTTCAAACTTTTCCGTGTGAGCACCGGCAACGGTTTGGTTGAGAAAAGCCCATTGCGCAATTTCGGTCTCATTTTCATCCTGCCCGGAAGTCCTGATATAATATGGCGAGGTGTTCAGCTGTACACCGTTTCCAGGCTTGCTGCTCTTAGCGAGAGGAAAGACCATGACATCACGGTCTAACAGCGTTTTTATCTGCTGCACAGTGATACGGATAACATCATCTGTGCAACCAGCCTTTTGAAGTAATTGATTCGTATCAAAGAGGACCTTTGCGCGAAAAGCTTCGCGGGAGGATTGTCTTGCATTCTCTTTCAGCTTATTTGCCAATGTCCCTGTAATCAGAGATGATACAAGCATGATAACAAAGGTGACCACATACTCCGGCTCATAGGTGTGGAAACTGAACTTTGGCTCAATAAAAAACCAGTTGAACAATAATACGCTTGCCAGAGAGCTTACAATGCCGTAAATCGGGCTAACGGTAAAAACAGCGATAATCAATACGCCCAGAATAAAGACCGTGATGATATTTGCTTCTGAAAAGCCAAAGGCCGTGAAAAGGAGGCCGATCCCTGTGGAAGCAGCGAGAAGCAGCAGCGTGATGAAGGAATCTTTCCATGTCGGATGGATCTGATCTGCCAAGTTCAGCTTTTGGCTTTGCTGCTTAATCTCCGCCGAAGAATCCGGAATAATATAAACGTCAACATCGGGCGCGTTGAGAATAATCTGCTCCGTCAGCGGCGCCTTGCTCCAGAAATGCTGCCTTTTTGCGCCGCTTCGCCCCACCACAATCTTTGTGGTGCCGGAGATATGGGCATATTCCGCTATCTGGACGGGAACATTATCTCCGGTAATCGTAATGATCGCAGCGCCGTGCTGCTCCGCAAACTGTATATTGCTTTGCAGCCGAATCTTGTCTGCTTCGGGAAGCGAATCATAATTAGGAGGTTTCACATATAGAGCTGAAAGCTCTGCATGAAAGGCCGCCGCCATCTTTGCTGCAGCATCAATGACCTTTTGGTTTGACGGGGAGGAAGAAAGACACACGAGGATTCGTTCTCCGCTTTCAAAAATCGATTCCATCTCTTCACCCCTTTCCTCCGCTTGATGTATTATTTTATCACAGATGGCACCCTGTTTCTACTGCCGGATGCTGTAATGGATCGCGCAGCCGTTATTTTTGAGGTATTCGATGATGTGAGGTTCAACCGTCTTACAGATAATGATTTCATAAGCGTCACAATCTTGAAACGAATCAAGCATTGTGTTGACTTCTTTTGAAATTTTCTTTGCGCTCTTTCCTTTGGTTTCAGCTATGAAGACCTTTCTGTTCGGCTCTTCTGCTTCCTGATATCCTTGAAAATTCTCATCCATAAACCTTCCAAAACGGTCTGCCACAAAATAACCGAATACAAAGAAAGCGAGCATCATTACGATCAACAGAATGTCTTCCATGCGGATTCACCTCCTCTGCAAGGCGCTGGAAATACTATATTTTGAAGCACTTCTGCATAGATTTGCGTTCCCCGAGAACAAGCATAGTCACGCCTTCCCTCAGAATCATTTCCGGTGTTACTGTAAGGTCCATTCTCCCGTTTTGCTTGACTGCCATAATATTGATCCCATAGCGCTTGCGTATGTCGATCTGTCCGATGGATTTCCCGATCCAGTCCATTGGAACAGATACTTCGTATATGGCATGGTCATCATCAAGACTGATATAGTCCAGAATATGATTAGAGGCATAACGTATCGCAGCCCATTCTGCGATCTGTTTTTCAGGATTAATTACCTCGTCCGCTCCATTTCTCAGCAGGAATTTTGCCTGAACCTCTCTGTCGGCACGTGATACAACAAGTCTCCCGCCCAACTCTTTCAACAGCGATGTGGTTTCCAGAGAGCTTTGAAAATCGCTGCTTATCGTCACGATGCACACATCAAAATTGTTGACGCCAAGAGAGCGCAGGAAAGCTTCGTTTGTGCTGTCTCCGATCTGTGCATCTGTGACCAGAGGAAGAGCAGCATTGATTCGAGTCTCATCCCGATCCACAGCTAAAACCTGGTGTCCGAGATCATGCAGCTGCTTCGCAAGCATGGTTCCGAACTTGTTGATGCCTATCAGCAGTATAGATTTCATTTTTACATCTCCTTCATCCCACAATGATCTTCTCGACAGGTCTTTGAGAGACATCGGTGCTTTTACTGTTAATGGCGGCATAAATCATTGTAAGGCCGCCTACTCGCCCTAAAAACATGAAAAGAATAAGTATCAGGCGTGAGACAAAACTGAGCGAAGGTGTGATTCCCATCGACAGACCGACCGTTCCGATGGCTGATACCGTTTCGAAAATACAGCTTCCAACAGGAAGGTTATCTGCTATGCTGATAATGACAGCGCCGATCATCGGCAGGATCAGATATATCAAGAAGAGCGTAGCAGCACTTCTGATTGTGCTGTCTTCGATCCTTCTTCCGAAGAGCTGCACACTCTTTTTCCTCCTAAAAACGGAGGAAGCGTTTGCGAGGAGTACTGTTACAGTTGTTGTTTTCATCCCGCCGGCAGTCGATCCGGGAGAACCTCCGATCAGCATCAGTGCAATCAACAGCATACTTCCCGCTCCCGACAGGGACGCAAAAGACGCCGTATTAAATCCTGCTGTCCTCGGTGTTATGGCCTGAAACAACGAAAGAAAGAAGCGATCTTTAACCGAATTCCCGGAATACTCAAACAAAAACAAAAGCAACAAAGGAACAATGATCAGCATTCCAGTCGCGGCAAGAACGACTTTGCTCTGCATTCGGTATCTGTGAAAGTGAAGCTTATTGGCGGCTATATCTTCCCATGTAAGGAACCCTATACCGCCAATGATAATCAACAGACAAATCGGTATAATGATTTCCGGGCTGGCCGCATAGGAAGTCAGAGAGGAAAACGGTCCTGTCTTATCCCCCATAATGTCAAGCCCCGCATTACAGAACGCAGAAACCGAATGAAAAACCGACAGCCAAATTCCGGAAGCGCCGTACTGTTTGCAGAACGTAGGCATCATGAGAAGTGAACCGGATGCTTCGGTAATCAACGCAACCTTAAAAATAAATCCGGTCATTTTTACGATTCCACCGATTTGATGGGCTGAGATACTGTCCTGAAGCATACTGCGCTGCAATAGTGAGATTTTTCTTCCGGAAATCATTGCAATGAATGCGGCAACGGATACGATTCCCAAGCCTCCGATCTGAATCAGAATCAAAATGACTGCCTGACCAAAGCCGGTCCAGTATGTAGCCGTGTCCCTCACAACAAGCCCTGTGACGCAAACTGCGGATGTTGAAGTGAACAGGGCGTCTTCTATCGAAGCGCCATGCCCGCCCTTAACAGATATAGGAAGCATCAGGAGAACTGTCCCAATCAGGATCAACCCCAGAAAGCCAATAATGACTATCTGAAAGGACGTCAGCTTTTTCCTGAAGAACTGTATGTCCATATGATTCCACTCCTCATTAACTGTGACATCATTTTATAATGCCGGTCGCAAAGATGGCATTAGAATTCCAATCCACGAAATTAAGATTAAATAAAGAAAACCAAACGCCCGGCAAACCTCAAAGCTTGCAGGGCGTTTCTATATAGGCGCCGCAGGGTCCTCCCGCGGTGTTCTTCTTCCGTTTCAGCGTCCTCTGCCATAGTCGTAACTGCGGGGCCGGGGCTCCTGCCGCCGCTCGGCATCCCTGCGGATAAGGGTATTGCAGTCCTACACCTGAAGCTGTGAAGTTTCCTTTGCAAAATGCTTGACAAACCCCCATCGGATTGTTATATTTTATTTGTTATGCTTTGTCTAAAGCAAAATCCTTGTCTTGCGCATTGACGCAAGGCCATATGTCCAGAAGGAGGTGTATCGAAAATGGCAAAACTGTCCGGCAGCTATGAGACCGTCGCAATCTTCAATGTACAGCTCGGCGAGGAAAGCATCGCCGCGCTCGTCACAAAGTTCAAGGATCTCATCAGCGCAAACGGCACCATCACGAACGTCGAAGAGTGGGGCAAGCGCAGACTTGCATATCCCATCGAGGACGAGACCGAGGGCTATTATCTGTTTACAGAGTTTACGAGCACGCCCGAGTTTCCTGCCGAGCTCGACCGTATCTACAAGATTACGGACGGCGTTCTGCGCTCGCTGATCGTCAGCAAGGTCGAGGAGTAAGGAGGCGCCCGCATGTATAACAAGGCTATCCTGATCGGCCGCCTTGTGGCCGACCCCGAAATGCGCACCACGCCCAACGGCATCAACGTCGCATCCTTCCGCATCGCGGTTGACCGCCCCTATTCGCGCGGCGCCGAGAAAAAGGCGGACTTTCTCAACATCACCTGCTGGCGCCAGCAGGCGGAGTTTGTCTGCCGCTATTTTTCCAAAGGAAAAGCGATCGGCGTCGAGGGCTCCATCCAGACCCGCGAGTACAACGACAAGGACGGCAACCGCCGTTATGCGTTTGAAATCGTCGCGGATCGTGTGTTCTTCGTCGAATCCAAGAGTGCCTCCTCCTCCGGAGACAGCTATACCGCTCCCGCGGCGCCTGCCGCGGCGGCTCCGGACGCCGGCGTTTCCTATGCCAGCGGCTCTGCGGGCGATTTTTCTCTCGGCTCCGACGACGACCTGCCGTTCTGAAAACGGCTCTGCAAATTTGGCAAAGGAGTTGAAATTCCATGGCTTTTGAAAGATCCGACAGACCTCGCGGCCGTAAGGGCAGAAAAAAGGTTTGTGCTTTCTGTGTCGATAAGATTACCGAGATCGATTACAAGGACGTTCCCCGTCTGCGCAGATACCTCTCCGATCGCGGAAAGATCGTTCCCCGCCGCGTGACCGGCACATGCGCCCGCCACCAGCGCCAGCTTACCACTGCGATCAAGCGCGCGCGTCACCTTGCTTTCCTGCCCTACGTGGCGGACTGAAAGCTGCAAATCGACATAAAAAGAAACGTCCGCTGCGGAATCAATCACATTCTGCAGCGGCTTCTTTTTGCAAAAAAATAGTGAAAACCGGTTTATTCAAGCCCGCTCGCCGTGCCATGCGGGCTGCTCCGCCGGCTCCCGCCGGATCTGCCGGTAAAAATGCACGGCAAAAACAAGCGAAATGCTGTCCACGATCGGCTGCACGGCCATGCAGCCGTAAAGCGGAGCGATCGAATCGAGAAGAAACAGCAGCGGAAGATCGAGGACGCCCTTGCGCAGCACGGAGCAAACAAGGGATTCCCGCACTCTGCCCATCGCCTGAAACTGAATGATCATCGGATAGCAGACTGACATCATCGGCATCGCGACGACCATGATGCGCAAAAAGCGGGCGCTGTAGGCAATGGTTTCAGCGTTTCGGATAAACAGGCCCGTCAGGTACGGCGCAAAACATTCATAACAGACCAGGCACAGCAACGAGAAACCGAGAGAAATCGAGCAGCCGAACAAAAACGCTTCATGCCGCCGCTTCTGGTTTCCCGCGGCGTGATTGTAGGCCAGCAGCGGCAGCAGCCCGTTTGCAACGCCGATTGAAAAATAGAGCGGCAGCTGATCGAGCTTTTTGACGATGCCGAGGCCTGCCACCGCCTCTGTGGCATAGCCGGAAACAAACTTTGACAACGCAGCCACCGAGACGACCGTAAGGACGAATTGAACGGCGGACGGAATTCCGATCGCGAGAATTCCCCCGATATAGGACGGCGTGTCCCGGAGACGCCGTGGATCGATCTGCACGACGGTCGTGCGGCGCCTGACGAAGAGATAGCAAAGAAAAAACAGCGCCGCCGCAAGGTTGGAGAGCGCCGTCGCCATACCGGCGCCCTCGGCGCCGAATGCCAGAAATTGCGGAAGAATGAACAGCGGGTCGAGAAAGAGATTCAGCAGCCCGCCGAACGAAACGCCGAATGCTGCGGCGACCGCGCTGCCCTCGGCGCGCACAAGATTGGCGAGCAGCACATTGAGCACCGTTCCGACGCCGCCCGCGAGGATCACCCACCTGGAATAGCGGTATGCCGCCGGGTAGGTCGTCTCCGTCGCGCCGCAGAGGCGCAGCACCGGCGGCGCAAAAAGCCAGAACAGCACACAAAACACGACAGCGCAACCCAATCCGCACCAAAAGGAGATCGAGGCAACGCTCTCGGCTTTTCGGCGCTCTTTTTTTCCGAGAGAACGCGACAAAAGGCCCGCGCCGCCGACGGCAAACAGATTGGATATCGCCGTCAGCATCAAAAAAGCCGAATAAGAGACCGTAACGGCGGCCGTCTGCACGGGATCGTTCAGTTTACCGACAAAATAGGTATCGGCCAAATTGTAAAGCAGGACGATCATCTGGCTCGCAATCGAAGGCACAATCTGCCGCAGCACCGCGCTTTTAACGGGCACGTGCTCAAACAGTTCCGCCTTGTCTTTCGATCCGAGCATCGCCGCACCTCCTGCAGAGTTTCCGTTCCTGATCGGCGCCGCCGAATTCCGGCGGGCAAAACGAAACACCGCTTTGACGCTCTGATCAATTCGGTGTTTCCTTCAAAATATCCCGTTTCCTTATTTCAGCAGCGCAAGGATCTCATCCACGGTTTTGCCGCTTGCCGCAACGGCGTCGAGCAGCCTGGCCTTTTCCTCCTCCGCTTTCTTCGCGGCGGCAAGGCGATCCGCCTTTGCCTTCTCTTTCAACACCTTTTTCAGTTCGGCCTTCTTCGCCTTCAATTCTCCGGCCATCGTCTCAATCTCCGCCTGCACAACGGCGATGCGCTCATCAAAATTTTCGACGACCAGAGACTTCCCGCTGCGCTTTTTGTTCTTCGATCCTTTCGGTCTGGGCATGTACGATCGCTCCTTTTTCAAAAAATAGTTTACCTGCGAGCTACAGCGCCGGCAAAATGGAATCATCGGTTCTGTTTTTCAGTTTCACTCACAGGGTAAAAGCAAAACAGTTCCAAAATAATACAATAACCGTTATGCGGTATTGTACCACGGGAAAATGGATCTGGCAAGATCAAGATTGTCGAACGGCGCGGCGCAGCATGCTTTCGCGCGGTTTGTTTATTCAAGCCCGAGCGCGCTGCGGATCGTCTTTCTCATGGTCTCGAGCCGCTGTCCGGCCGCCGTTTCGTCCGCGCATTTCACGCTGTAATAAATTTTGATTTTCGGTTCCGTGCCGGAGGGGCGCACGGCGATCCACGAGCCGTCCTCCAACAGATATTTGAGCACGTTGCTCTTCGGCAAGGGCCCGAAAACCCCGTCTACGGCAATACCCTGTGCAAAATCCTGCGTCTGCACGGCATCCGCGAACGGAGAGCCGTTCCGGCGCAGCGAGGTCATCATCGCGTCAATCTGCTCAAGGCCGTCTTTCCCCTGAAGCGTAATCGAATCCTGCGCATCGAGGTAATAGCCGTATGCGGCATAGATCTCATTCATACGGTCAACAGCCGTTTTCCCTTCGCGCTTGAGCTGCGCCGCCATCTCGCAGATCAGCATTGCGGAAACAACGGCATCCTTGTCGCGGGCATGCATGCCGGCGAGATAGCCGTAGGATTCCTCGTAGCCGAAAAGATAGCGGTAGGCCTTCTTTTCATCGCCCTGCTCCTGCGCGAGCACAAACTGCGTCATCTTCTCCCCGATGAACTTAAATCCCGTCAGAGTATCAAAAACCGTAACGCCGCAGCTTCGTGCAATCTCCGCGCCCAGCTCGCTTGTCACGACCGTTTTGACAAGCGCGGGTTTCTCGGGCAGAGGCTGCGTATGCCGCAGCACATAATCCGTCAGCAGGGCGCCGACCTGATTGCCCGTCATCAGGCGGTACTCCCCTTTGTGCAGCACGGCGATGCCGACGCGGTCGCTGTCGGGATCGGTACCGAGCACAAGGTCGGCGCCGCTCTCACGCGCCTGCGCGATACCGAGCGCAAGCGCCCGGCCGTCCTCCGGGTTGGGGCTGACTACCGTTGGAAAATTTCCGTCCGGCACCGTCTGCGCTTCAACGGACTCGACATAGCCGAAGCCCTCCGCCGCCAAAACCTTTGTCACGGGAACAAAACCGGCGCCGTGCAGCGGCGTATAGACAACGCGCAGAGCGTCTTTTGCAGCGGCATCGCGGCAGCGGCTCTGTGTGCGCACGGCGGCGATAAATTCATCCGTCAGGTCAATCGTCTCAATCAGGTCGGGGTTTCCTGTAAAACAGACCGATGCAAAATCCGTGATGGCTTCCACACGATCGATCACCTCCTGCGCCTGATCGGGAACAAGCTGGCAGCCGTACTCATCGTAGACTTTGTAACCGTTATACTCTTTCGGATTGTGGGAAGCCGTCACAATCACGCCGCCGACGCATCCCAGATGCCGGACGGAAAAGGAAAGCTGCGGCGTCGGCCGCGCAGAGAGATACAGAAAAACACGCAAGCCCAATCCCGAAAAGACATCCGCCGTCGTCTGAGCGAACGCGGCCGAATGGTTGCGCGTATCAAAGCAGACCACGACGCCGCGGGTCTTTGCCGCCTCGCCGTAAGTATCGAGCATCCAGCGCCCGAAGCCGGCCGTCGCCCTGCCGACCGTATAGCGGTTCATGCGATTTGTTCCCGCGCCCATAATACCGCGCAGGCCGCCCGTTCCAAACTCCAGATCGCGGTAAAAGCGATCCTCGATTTCCTTTTGGTCTCGGACGGGATCCAGCATTTCCAGCTCCGCGCGCGTATCGGAATCAAAAAAGGCGTTCGTTTTCCAAAAATCAAAGCGTTCCGAATACAATGCCATTTTTATCCCTTCCTTATCCGTTCTCCCGCAGGATCCGCTCCGGCATCCTGCGAGCATGGCTGTCAATATCGATCTTTTGATCTTATTATAGTGCGAAAGCGGCGGGCAGTCAAATCGGATTCCGTTGATTGCATCATTCAAAAGCCCACGCGCCGCAAAAACCGTCCGCCGCACAAAACGGCATAAAAAAGCCGTCCGTCCCACTCCTGCGGGGGGGGGGGGGGGGGGGGGAGGGGGGTTTGTTTTCCGTTTACTTTTCCCCCCCGCGGTCTCCCCCAGGGGGGGGGGGGGGGGCGCCGGGCCACCCCCCCCCCCGG
>Ga0079305_1002709_pt1 | contig 14231 bp, 12 predicted proteins | sample LMS_cellobiose_e_FD_79183 | JGI IMG/M metagenome (GOLD analysis project Ga0079305, IMG submission 79183) | Rumen-fistulated moose microbial communities from Alaska, USA - LMS_cellobiose_enrichment | ecosystem: Host-associated > Mammals > Digestive system > Stomach > Rumen fluid ... | reverse complement strand
GTTGCAAATGCCGCACCACAGTCCGCCGCGCCGACCCAGCAGCTCCGTACCGCCGTCTTTCACCGCCGCGTTGCGGAAAAAGGCGGTGATAAACTTCCCGCTTCCGTCCGGTTCGTCTCCGCCGGAAAACCCGCCGGGAATAAAGACCATCTGCGCCTCCTTCAGCGCCGAAGCAAAGCGCTCCACGCTGCGCGCAATGCCTTCTGCGGTGAGGTTGTTGATCACGATGATCTCGGGAGCGGCCCCGGCGTCTGCCATAGCCTTCGCACTGTCATATTCGCAGTTTGTTCCCGGAAACGCAGGGATCAATACCTTCGGCCTTGCGCAGCGGATCACCGGTGCAGAAGGACGGCCGGCCGTATAGGAGAACGTCTCGAGCGGCGTTTGCGCATCCGGTATGTTGCAGCTGTAAACCGGCTCGAGTTTGTCCTCATACAGGCGCAGGAGCGCTTCCAAATCGATCGATTCGCCTCTAAACGAAAGCAGCCCGTCACCTGTCGTTTCACCGAGGATCTGAAGTCCCTCGCTCTCCCCGGTCAGCTCCAGAAGGAACGCACCGTAATCATAGTCAAAGATATCCTTCAGTTCAATATCACCGGCGAAACGGAATCCGATGCCGTTGCCGAAGCACATCTTCATGACGGCCTCCGCATCGCCGCCGAATCCCGGCGTAAAGCAGGCAACAGCTTTGCCGCTGCGCAGCAACTCCGTGACAGTATTGAAAACTTTTTTCTGGCTCTCAGCAGCAGGCAGGCCATCCACGTCATACTCCGGCGCGATCCGCGCCACCTTATGCCCGGCGGCTTTGAATTCCGGAGAGACGATGTCGCTGCATTTCTGCGTCGTTACCGCGAAGGAAACCAACGTCGGAGGAACATCGAGCTTTTCGAAGCTCCCCGACATTGAATCCTTGCCGCCGATTGCGGCGATTCCGAGGCGCATCTGCGCCTCAAAAGCGCCGAGAAGCGCGCTGAACGGCTGCCCCCAGCGTCGCTCATCGCGGCCGAGCTTTTCAAAGTATTCCTGGAAAGTCAAATAGATGTCGCGGAATTCCGCGCCGCTGGCGATCAGCTTGCAGACGGATTCGAAGACGGCCAGATATGCGCCGTGATATGGGCTCTGCTCCGTAAGATACGGATTATAGCCCCAGGACATCAGCGAGCAGTCATCCGTATGGCCTTTTTCAACGGAGATCTTCTGGACCATCGCCTGGATCGGCGTGAGCTGACGGCGTCCGCCGAAGGGCATCAGAACGGTTCCAGCGCCGATCGTCGCGTCAAAGCGCTCGGAGAGTCCGCGGCGCGAGCAGCAATTCAGATCGGAAGCCATCGCCTCATAAGCCGCTCGAAAGCTCCCGCGGATCTCTTTGGACCGGATCCCCGGCGCCGCCGCTTCAACCCGGATATGCTTTTCCGCGCCGTTTGTGTCGAGAAAATCGCGGCTGATATCGACAATGACCTTCCCATTCCAGCGCATGGTGAGCCGTTTCTCGGATTTGACTTTTGCCACGGGGCAGGCCTGAAGGTTCTCCTGCTCCGCAAGCGCAAGGAAAGCCGGTACGTCTTTTTCGGCGACAACGACAGCCATTCGCTCCTGTGATTCGCTGATGGCAAGTTCCGTGCCGTCCAGGCCGTCATACTTTCTCGGCACCGCGTTCAGGTCGATATCCAGCCCATCCGCCAGCTCGCCGATGGCGACGGAAACGCCGCCCGCGCCGAAGTCGTTGCACCGTTTGATCATTCGGCAGGCTTCCCCGTTCCGGAACAGGCGCTGAAGCTTTCTCTCCTCCGGAGCGTTTCCCTTCTGAACCTCCGCGCCGCATGTCTCCACCGAGTGCGCGTCATGCGCTTTGCTGGAGCCGGTCGCGCCGCCGATGCCGTCCCGACCCGTGCCGCCGCCCAGCAGGATCACCGCATCTCCCGGTGCGGGCGTTTCCCTCCGGACATTTGCGGCGGGCGTCGCGGCGATGACCGCCCCGATCTCCATCCGCTTCGCTGCGTAGCCCGGGTGATAGAGCTCATCCACTATCCCGGTCGCAAGCCCGATCTGATTGCCGTAAGAGGAATAACCGGCGGCTGCGGTCGTTACGATCTTCCTTTGAGGAAGCTTGCCCGGCAGGGTTTCGCTGACGGGCTTCAGCGGATCCGCCGCGCCGGTCAGCCGCATCGCACCGTAAACATAGCTGCGCCCGGAGAGCGGATCCCGGATCGCGCCGCCGATGCAGGTGGCGGCGCCGCCGAAGGGCTCGATCTCGGTAGGGTGATTATGTGTTTCGTTCTTGAAAAGAAGCAGCCACGGTTCAGTCTTTCCGTCAATGGTGACATCGATCTTGACCGTACAGGCGTTGATCTCCTCGCTTTCATCGAGACGATCCAGCTTTCCGACGCTTTTCAGATGCTTTGCTGCCAGCGTGCCGATGTCCATCAGACAGATCGGCTTGGTCCGGCCCAAAGCGGTCCGGGTGTCGAGATAGTGCTGATAAGCGCGCTCGAGCACATCGTCTTCAAACTTCACGCCGTCGATGATGGTGTTGAATGTCGTGTGACGGCAATGGTCCGACCAGTACGTATCGATCATGCGAAGCTCCGTGATCGTCGGGTCCCGCTGCTCCGTTCGGAAATACTCCTGACAAAAGCGCATATCGCCGAGGTCCATTGCGAGGCCGAGTTCGGCAATCATCTGCAGCAGCTCGTCCTCCGTTTTTTTTGAGAACCCTGTCAGCACCGCAACCTCTGTCGGGATTTCATACCGCATTTCAAGCGTTTCCGGCAAGTCGAGAGAAGCTTCTCTGGCCTCCACAGGGTTGATCACGTACTTCTTGATCTCGGAGAGATCCTTCTCGCTGATTCTGCCGTACAGCGCATAGACTTTTGCGGATCGAACCAGCGGACGCTCGCCCTGCGAGATGATCTGGATGCACTGGGCCGCGCTGTCCGCCCTCTGATCAAACTGACCGGGCAGATACTCTACCGCAAAAACGACCGCATCAGAGAGATCAGGCTCGGTCGACACAAGATCCACCTGGGGTTCGGAGAAAACCGTTTTTACCGCATATGCAAAAAGCGTTTCACTGATGTTCTCGGCGTCATAGCGGTTCAGCAGCCTCACTTTTTCCAGACCGCCGATCCCGAGAAGTCCCCGCGCATCCGAAAGAAGAGATCTCGCCTCATTGGCCAGCTCCGGTTTCTTCTCCACATATACTCTGTATACCATTTGTGTCAGCCCTCCGGCGCTCTCAGAGCTCTAGCTCCGATGTCGTGACGATAATAGGCGTTTTCAAAGTTCACCTGCGCAACGATGTCATACGCGTCGCGGATCGCATCGGAAAGCGTGTCCGCGACGGCAGTGCAGCCGAGAACACGGCCGCCGTCCGTGAGGAGCTTCCCATCCGCCAGTTTCGCGCCGGCGACGTATACTTTGTCATGTACGGCCGCCGGGATATGAAGCGCAAAGCCCTTTTCATAGCTGACCGGATAACCCTTGCTGGCCATGACGACGCAGCAGGCGTGTCCGTCGCGGAATTTCACTTCCGTCTCCGCAAGCGTCCCGTTTGTGACCGCCTGCATCACGGTCAGCAGGTCGCTCTCCAGCAGCGGAAGGACGACCTGTGTCTCCGGATCGCCGAAACGGCAGTTGTATTCAATGACCTTCGGTCCGTCCTTTGTGATCATCAGGCCGAAATACAGACAGCCTTTGAACGTTCGCCCTTCGGCGTTCATCGCCGACATTGTGGGCAGGAAGATCGTCTCCATGCATTGCTGAGCAACTGCATCCGTGTAATAAGGGTTCGGCGCGACGGTTCCCATTCCGCCGGTGTTCAGCCCGGTGTCGTTGTCCCCGGCACGCTTGTGATCCATGGAGGAGACCATCGGCACCATGCTCTTTCCGTCCGTAAAGGCCAGAACGGACACTTCAGGGCCTTCGAGAAATTCCTCGATGACGATCCGGTCGCCGCTGGCGCCGAATTTCTTATCCTGCATCATGCTGATGACGGCGTCCTTTGCCTCCTGCCGCGTTGTGGCGATCACAACGCCCTTGCCGAGCGCAAGGCCGTCTGCTTTGATCACCGTTGGGATCGGCGCGTTCTCCAGATAAGCCAAAGCGTTTTCCATGTCGTCAAAGGTCTCATATCCGGCTGTCGGGATCCCGTATTTCTTCATCAGATTCTTGGAGAACACCTTGCTGCCCTCAATGATCGCTGCGTTTGCCCGCGGGCCAAAACAAGGGATCCCGACGGCTTCCAGTGCATCCACGCAGCCGAGCACCAGCGGATCGTCCGGGGCGACGACGGCATATTCAATGCCGTTTTCTTTCGCAAAACCGGCGATCTTCTCGATCTCTTTTGCGCCGATGGGGACGCAGGTCGCGTCTGCCGCAATGCCGCCGTTGCCCGGCAGCGCAAAGATCTCCGTCACCTGAGGGTTTTCTTTCAGCTTTTTGATGATCGTATGCTCGCGGCCGCCGCCGCCGACAACCATGATTTTCATATCTTCTCTCCCTCTTACAGTTCGGATACGCTCGTGCGGATCGGTCTGCCCTCCGCGTCTACCAGTACAGTCAGCCCGCCCGCGTAGCCGCTGAAGGTGAACATATAGTTCACACCGGTTTTCTTGTCGACCCAGATCTCGACGCCGCTGAGTTTTCCCTGTGAATAGGATTTCACGAATCTGTCATCTGCCTTCGCCATTTGCCGCGCCTCCGAATCAGTGATGGAACAGCCGCATACCCGTGAAAGCCATGACGATCCCGTACTTGTCCGCGGTTTCGATCACGTTGTCGTCCCGGATGCTGCCGCCGGGTTCCGCGATAAACTGCACGCCTGATTTTCTTGCCCGCTCCACATTGTCGCCGAACGGGAAGAAAGCGTCGGAACCGACTGTAACGCCGCTCTGTGTCGCGATCCATGCCTTCTTTTCCTCCGCCGTCAGGACTTCGGGCTTGACACGGAAAACACGCTGCCACTCCCCTTCCCGCAGGACATCCTCATATTCGTCCGAGGTATAAACGTCGATGGCATTGTCGCGATCGGGGCGGCGGATGTTTTCGACGAACTGCAGTCCAAGTACCTTCGGATGCTGCCGCATATACCAGTTATCTGCCTTCTGACCGGCAAGCCGCGTGCAATGGATGCGGCTCTGCTGGCCAGCGCCGACGCCGATCGCCTGACCGTTCTTGACGTAGCAGACGGAATTGGACTGCGTATATTTCAGCGTGATCAGCGCAACAAGCATGTCGCGCTTTGCTTCCGCCGAGAGATCCTTGTTTTTCGTCACGATATTCTGCAGCAGCGCCTCGTCGATGCCGAAAAAGTTATGGCCCTGCTCAAAACGGATTCCGAATACATCCTTGTATTCCTGCGCGGCGCAGACGTAATCCGGGTCGATCTCCACGACGTTGTATCCGCCTTTTTTCTTCGTTCTGAGGATTTCCAGCGCCGCTTCGGTATAGCCGGGCGCAATCACGCCGTCGGAAACCTCTTCCTTCAGATACAGCGCAGCGGAAGCGTCGCAAATCTCAGAAAGCGCCGCCCAGTCTCCGTAGGAGCACAGGCGGTCGGAGCCCCTGGCGCGGATATAGGCGCACGCGATGGGAGAAAGCTCCGCCTCCTCAGATACGAAATATATCTTCCGCTCCCAGTCAGCGAGCGGCGTCCCCAGCGCCGCGCCGGCCGGAGAGACATGCTTGAAGCTGGCCGCCGCGGGCAGCCCTGTTGCCGCTTTCAGTTCGCGCACGAGCTGCCATGAATTCAGCGCGTCAAGGAAATTGATATATCCCGGACGGCCGTTCAGCACTTTCAGCGGCAGGTCGCTGCCGTCCGGCATAAAGATCTTCGCCGGCTTCTGATTGGGATTGCAGCCATATTTCAGTTCGAGTTCCTTCATGTCTCAGTCCCCCAGATTCTTGTTGAAAATTCTGACTTCCCCGTCCGCGTACGAATAGAGCGAGACCTTGTTTTCGGCATTCAGTGCCGCCCAGACCGCCTCCGGATCCGGCATGTCGATCGCAAGCGGCTCCCCTTTGAAACTCGGAAGCGGGTTCCCGTCCCCCTGATACGTGCTGATGAAATACCCCTTTCCTTCCTCCGCTCCTTCATAGGCAAAGAACTCCCGCAGGCAGCGCCCGTCACAGCGCTTCAGGATCGAAAGCTCAAAGCTCCCGTCCTCCCTGAGAAGGGCAGAGATCCTCGGCGTCCAGTTGGGCTCGTCCGGCTCATATTCCCGTGTCATGAGCGCTTTGCGGAAGCGGCCGAAGTCGCGGATGGTGTCCGTCTGATCCCCGTTCGTCACCACAAGGCCGAGCGGGGTCCGGCGCACGGGATGATAGATGATCAGGCTGGGATCCCGCAGCTTCGCCGGATCATAGGCCTCCGTGCGAATCCCGTCCTCAGTCGGCACAAAGACACGGTTCCGGCTGTTTTCGCTCCTTCCCATGATGAAGTAATATACCCGTTTATGCCCGACGGCGATCCCACGGCCGGGATAAGCGTTGTTTTTCAGAAAATCCAGAAAATCAGTCATTCTCTTCACTCCGTTTCTTTCGAATCTCCGCCGACACCGTCTCAGCCGCTTGCGGCAGAAGGATCCACTCAGCCTGCTCCATAACGCGGCGCTGCAGGGTTTCCGCCGTGTCTTCCGGCAGGATCTCGACGGCCTTCTGCGCGATGATCCGCCCGCCGTCCGGGATCTCATTGACAAAATGCACCGTCGCTCCGGTAATCTTTACGCCATAGGAAAGCGCGGCCTCGTGGACGCGCAGTCCGTAAAACCCTTCTCCGCAGAAGGACGGGATCAGCGACGGATGTATGTTGATGATCCTCTCCGGCCATTGGTCCGTAAACTCCGCGCTGAGAATGCTCATGAAGCCTGCCAGAATGATCAGATCGATCCCGTGTTCCTTCAGCAGCATCGAGAGCTGTTCTTCAAATCCCTTCTGTCCGCCGCAGCCCGCTTTTGTAAGAACAGCGGTCTCGACGCCGGCGTTTTCCGCGCGCGTTAAGGCATAAGCGCCGGGCCGATTGGAAACGACGAGCACGATCTTTCCGCTGCGGAGGATCCCGCCGGTTTCCGCATCCAACAGAGCCTGCAGATTCGTCCCGCCGCCGGAGACCAGCACGGCGATGCGTGCGCAGCTTCCGATCAGCATATCCGCACCTTCTCTTCTCCGGCCTCGATTTCGCCGACGACGTAAGCGCCGATATCAAATGCATTCAGCGCGCCCAGCGCAGCATCTGCGCTTGCTCTAGAAACGAACATCGCCATTCCGACGCCCATGTTGTAGGTGTTGAACATATCCCGCTCCGGGATGGAGCCGGTCTTCTGCAGAACTTGGAAAACCGGAGGCGTCCGGATGGCAGCTCTTTCAATGACGGCGCAGAGCCCGCCCGGTACGGAGCGCGGAACGTTTTCATAAAACCCGCCGCCGGTGATGTGGCTGATCCCGTGAACGTCGGCAGCTTCAATGGCGGCAAGCACGGGCTTCACATAGATTCTCGTCGGAGTAAGAAGCGCCTCGCCCAGCGATACGCCGAGCTCCGGAACGGTTTTCCCGAGATCACACCGCTCAACGTCGAAGACCTTTCTCACCAGAGAATATCCGTTGGAGTGGATCCCGCTGCTGGGCAGAGCGATGATTACGTCGCCCGGCTGCATCCGTCCGGAATCGATCACCTTCTGTTTGTCAACGATCCCGACGGAGAAGCCTGCCAGATCGTAGTCATCCGGGGCCATCGTCCCGGGGTGTTCCGCAGTCTCCCCGCCGATCAGCGCGCAGCCAGCCTGAACGCAGCCCTCCGCAACGCCCGCGACCAGATCCGCAACCTTCCCGGGCACATTCTTGCCTATGGCAATATAATCAAGAAAGAAAATCGGTTTCGCGCCGCAGCAGATGATGTCGTTGACACACATGGCGACGCAGTCGATGCCGACGGTATCATGCCGGTCCATGAGCTGCGCGATGCGCTGCTTTGTTCCGACGCCGTCCGTGCCTGAAACAAGCACCGGCTCTTTCATGCCGCTCAGATCCGGTGCAAACAGTCCGCCGAAGCCGCCGATATCCGAGACGACGCCGGGGATGAAGGTGCGTTCCACGTGCTTTTTCATGAGCTTCACGCCTTCATAGCCCGCCTCGATGTTGACGCCGGCTGCGGCGTAGGATGCGGAATGAGAGTTTTCCATTTTCTTATTCCTTTCCTGTCCAGCAGTAAGTACAAACCTTTTCTTTGTCGATCCCGATCGCCTCAAGGAGCCCGTTCAGTGACTGGTATCCGAGAGAGTCAAAGCCGAAATCCCTGCAGATCGAACGCAGAAGGCATTGTCCGCGCTCGGTCTTCGCGTCTGCGTATTCATCGATATGCCGGTCCCCTTCTTCGCCCTCCAGTTCCCGGATCTTCCGTCTGGCCAACAGCTCCTGATCGGAGTAACCGCGGGAGAAATTGAGGTACTTGCAGGTAAACATGATCGGTGGACAGGCAGAGCGCATATGCACTTCCTTCGCGCCGGATTCATAGAGAAAATCAACGGTTTCCCGCAGCTGCGTCCCGCGAACAATCGAATCATCCACAAACAGGAGTTTCTTCCCCTCTATGAGTTCCGGCACGGGGATCTGTTTCATCTTTGCGACCTGGTTGCGCACATCCTGGCTGCTTGGCGTGAAGGAGCGCGGCCAGGTCGGGGTATACTTGACAAAGGGCCTGGAAAACGGCTTTCTGCTCTCATTCGAGTATCCGATGGCGTGGGGAACGCCGGAGTCGGGAACCCCCGCGACATAGTCCACGTCCGGAAGCGTGCCGGCCTCCCGCTCCTCCCGCGCCATGATCCGACCGTTTCGGTAGCGCATGACTTCAACGTTGATGCCCTCATAGTTTGAGTTGGGATAGCCGTAATATGTCCAGAGAAACGCGCAGATCTTCAGCTTCCCGGTGGACGGGGACAGGGTACGGAAGCCGTCGGCGGTGAGCTTTACAATCTCCCCGGGTCCCAGCTCATAGGCGTCGTGATAGCCCAGTTTATGATAGGCGAAGGATTCAAAGGAAACGCAATGCCCCTCCTCATTCCTGCCGATCAGCACCGGAAGGCGTCCGAAATGATCTCTGGCGGCGATAATTTCGCCGCGATTTGTCATAATCAGAACGCTCATCGCGCCATCAATGACTTCCTGCGCGTGCGCAATGCCATCCACCAGCGTTTCCTTCTCATTGATCAGCGCGGCAACCAGCTCCGAAACATTGACTTTGCCGGAGCCCATGGCCATAAACTGATGCCCGTGATCGGAGAAATAGGCGGCGATCAGGCGTTCCGCATTGTTGATGATCCCGACGGTCGTGATCGTATACAGTCCGAGATGCGAGCGGACGAGCAGCGGCTGCGGGTCGCTGTCACTGATGCAGCCGACGCCGCAGGTCCCGCTGAACTCCCCGAGGTCGTTTTCAAATTTCGTGCGAAAAGGCGTGTTGCCGATGGAATGGATCTCCCGGTGGCAGCCGTTTTCATTGTTCCAGATCGCCATTCCGCCGTAGCGCGTTCCAAGGTGACTGTGATAATCCGTCCCAAAGAACACGTCCATGACAACATCGCGGCGTGAAACCGCGCCGAAAAAGCCGCCCATTACGCGAAGAAAAGCTCAGAGAGCGTCATCGGATCGATATACTTGCCATCCTTGTAAACGCGCATGTTTCCGGAGGCAATCTCATCAATCAGCATGACGTTGCCGTCCGCATCATAGCCGAACTCAAACTTGATATCATAGAGCACAAGTCCCTTTGCCTTCAGGTCGTCCGCCACGATCTGCGTGATCTTCCGTGTCTCTTCTTTGATCGCCTCATACTGCTCTGCGGTCATCACGCCAAGGACCACGAGACCGTCCTTTGTGACCAGCGGATCGCCCTTTTCATCATTCTTGAAGGTCATCTCAACATAAGCGGGCAGATCGGCGCCCTCTTCAATGTAATCGCTGTATCGGCGATAAAAGCTTCCGACTGCCTTGTGGCGGCAGATAACTTCCAGGCCTTTGCCGAACACCTTTGCGGGCAGGACCTCCATCGTCGTCTCTTTCAGATCGGCGCTGACAAAATGGGTCGGGATCCCGGCGGCATTGATCTTTTCGAAGAAATAGATGCTCATGCGCAGATTGACGTCGCCCACGCCTTCGATCGTCAGGCCGACCTCGTTCATGCCCGGATCAAAGACGCCGTCTTTGCCTGTGCAGTCATCCTTGAACTTCAGAAGATAGTTTCCGTTGTCAAGCGCGTAGACATTTTTGGTTTTTCCGGTGTAAATGAGTTCCATGTCGCATTCCTCCGTTGAATTATATCTTAAATTGTCTGTTTTACTGATTCAGATCCCGATCCTTGGAAAGGATCTCGGCTGCGTTTTTTCTGCGATATGCGGAGATCTTTTCCGCCAGCGCTTTGTCTTCCACAGCAAGGATCTCCGCGGCAAGCCAGGCCGCATTCTTCGCTCCGTCGATCGCGACGGTCGCTACGGGGATACCGGAGGGCATCTGCACCGTCGCAAGGAGCGCGTCGAGGCCGCCGAGCGCTGAATTGATCGGGATTCCGATGACAGGAAGCGTGGTCCCGGCCGCGATTGCGCCGGCAAGATGCGCTGCCATGCCCGCGGCGGCAATTAAGACGCCGAACCCGTTTTCTCTTGCTCCTTCGGCGAACGCCCTGGCCTCTCCCGGGGTACGATGGGCGGAATAGATGTGCATCTCATTAGGGATACCGAGGGAATCAAGGACCTCCCGGGCTTTTTTTACAACAGGCAGATCACTGCTGCTGCCCATGACAATTCCAACTTTTTTCATCTTCTGCTCCTTTGAAAAGCACTATGGGCGCACTTAACCCACTGTGGTCAAGTGCGCCCAGACGGTCGGCGGTTGTTGTCTCGGTTGCTCCGCTCCACTGTGGTGCTCCACGCGCTTCTTCGATGCCGAAGAAACGTTACCGTCGGTCACGGAAACCGTTTGATTCACGGCTATCACTTTACCATGAAAGCCGCTCCCGCGTCAAGGCGCATATTACGCCGGAATATCAGCGGTGATCTTGTCTTACTTGAATGTGGTGGTAGTGTCCTTCTGAATGACGTCATGCGCGCCGCCCTCAACGATGCTTGTTGCGGATACCAGCGTAAGCACCGCCTTTTCCTGCAGCTCAGGGATTGTCAGCGCGCCGCAGTTGCACATTGTGGATTTCACTTTGTTGAGCGTCATGGCAACATTGTCCTTCAGGGATCCGGCATAGGGCACATAGGAATCGACGCCCTCTTCAAAGCTCAGTTTTTTGTCGCCGCCCATGTCGTAGCGCTGCCAGTTGCGCGCGCGGGCCGAGCCCTCACCCCAATACTCTTTGTAATAGGTTCCGCCGATATTGACCTTGTTGCTGGGGCTCTCATCAAATCTTGCAAAATAGCGGCCGAGCATGACGAAGTCCGCGCCCATGGCAAGCGCGAGCGTGATATGGTGATCGTAAACGATTCCGCCGTCGGAGCAGACAGGGATATAAACACCCGTCTCCTCGAAATACCGGTCCCGCTCGGCACAGACTTCAATGAGCGCCGTGGCCTGCCCGCGGCCGATTCCCTTGGTTTCACGGGTGATGCAGATCGAACCTCCGCCGATGCCGACCTTCACAAAGTCCGCGCCGCATTCGGCAAGGAAGCGGAATCCCTTCGCATCCACGACATTTCCGGCTCCGACTTTGACGCTGTCGCCGTAGCGTTCCCGGATCCATTCGAGCGTAAACCTCTGCCAGTCGGAGAATCCCTCGGAAGAATCGATGCACAGCACATCTGCCCCGGCCTCAATCAAGGCGGGTACGCGCTCGGCGTAATCGCGGGAGTTGATGCCGGCGCCGACGACATAGCGCTTGTGCTCGTCAAGAAGCTCATTGGGGTTCTGCTTGTGGTTGTCATAGTCCTTGCGGAAAACGAAATAGCGCATGCGGCCGGCGTCATCGATGATCGGAAGGGCATTGAGCTTGTGATCCCAGATGATGTCATTCGCCTCTTTCAGGCTTGTGCCCTCCCTTGCCCAGATCAGCTTATCAAACGGCGTCATGAACTCCGAGACCTTCACAGAGCCATCCATGCGGCTGACACGATAATCCCGGCTCGTGACGATGCCGAGCAGCTTGCCGTCTGCCGTCCCGTCCTCCGTGACGGCCATTGTGGAATGGCCGGTACGCTCTTTCAGCCGAAGCACTTCCGTTAATGTCATATCGGGTCTGAGGTTGGAATCGCTGCGCACGAATCCGGCCTTATAATTCTTTGCTCTTGCGACCATCGCAGCTTCATCCGCCACAGACTGTGAACCGTAAATGAAGGAGACGCCGCCCTCGGTCGCAAGCGCAACGGCAAGCCTGTCGTCAGAGACGGCCTGCATGATGGCGGAGACCATGGGAATGTTCATTGTAATTGCCGGGGCTTCCCCTTTCCGGTATTTCACCAGCGGCGTTTTCAGAGAGATATTCGCAGGAATACACTCGCTTGAGGAATAGCCGGGAATCAAAAGGTACTCGTTAAAGGTATGGGCCGGTTCGTTGATGATCGTAGCCATTCTGTATTCTCCTTCTCAGTTAGCTTTCGTTTCACAGTAAATGCAGCGGTAAATGCGCCGTTCCGGATCGGTCAGCCGAAAAACCTGATCCAGCTCCTGCTCCGTTTTTGTGATGCAGCGTGGATTTTTACATGATATCACATTCGTAAGGGTTTTGGGAAGTGTCGCATCGCGTTTTTCGACAAGGATTCCTTCTCGTATGATATTGATTTTTGCGTGCGGTGCCAGATAACCGATCAGATCGAAGTTGAGCGGAATCTCGGCGTCGATCTTGATAATATCCTTTTTCCCGTCCTTGTTGCTGTGCGCATTCTTGATGATCGCCACAGAGCAGTCCAGCGCGTCAAGGCGCAGCATCCTGTAAAGCTCCATTCCCGCACCCGCCGGGATGTGGTCGATCACGATGCCGTTCTGGATCGCGTCAATGTTCATTTCCCCGCCTCCTCCAACAGCTTCAGGATCAATGCCATGCGCATGTATTTCCCGTTCAGAACCTGCTTGAAATAGCATGCGCGCGGATCCTGATCGACTTTGACGCTGATCTCATTCACCCGCGGAAGCGGATGGAGGATGCACATATCCTCTTTCGCGGTCTTGAGCTTCTCAGGGGTAAGAACATAGCTGTCCTTCAGCCTCAGGTATTCGTCCATGTCCGCAAATCGTTCCTGCTGGATCCGGGTCATATACAGGATGTCCAGCATCGGCATCGCCTCTTCCAGGGACGTTGTCTGAAGATATTCCAAGCCCTTTTTCTTGATCGCTTCGGTCTTGACATAGCTTGGGAGCTTCAGTTCTTCCGGGCTGATCAGCACAAATCGAACGTCCTCATACCGGGAAAGCGCATTAATGAGGGAATGGACCGTTCTTCCGAATTTCAGATCGCCGCAGATCCCTACGGTCAGGTGGTCGAAGCGTCCCTTTTCGCGGTAAATGGTCAGGAGGTCCGCAAGCGTCTGCGTCGGATGGCAGTGCCCGCCGTCGCCGGCATTGATTACGGGGATCGTTGCGTTGTTCGCCGCAACCAGCGCCGAGCCCTCCTTCGGATGGCGCATCGCGATGATATCCGCGTAGCAGCTGATGACCTTTGCGGTGTCGGCCACCGACTCTCCCTTGGCTGCAGAGGAACTGGTTGCCTCGGAAAAGCCGATCACGCTGCCCCCCAGCTCCAGCATTGCTGCTTCGAAGCTCAGCCGCGTGCGTGTGGACGGCTCATAAAAGAGCGTTGCGAGCTTCTTCCGTTTGCAGCGGTCGGCGTATTTGTCCGGATCCCGGATGATATCGCAGGCGGTCCGGATCAGCTCGTCAAGCTCGGAAACGCTCAGGTCCAGAATATCGATCAGGCACCTCATTTTGCGCCTCCGATCCAGCTTTCATCAGATGGATCATTGCGGAACGCAATCAGCCGCGCGACGTCCTCCGGCCGGATGTACCCCTCTTCGGCAGCCGTTTGCGCGATCACGTCAAAATTCGTAAGGGAATGGTTTTCCACGTTGGATTGCGCCATCCGTTCCAGGCCATTTTTCATCCCGTACGTGAAAATGCTGACGACGCCCAGCACATCGGCGCCAGCGTCTCTCAGAACATCCACCACTTCCAGAACACTTCCGCCGGTGGAGATCAGATCCTCCACAAATACGACTTTCTGTCCGGGTTCCAGTCTTCCTTCGATCTGGTTTTTG
>Ga0079305_1002706_pt1 | contig 14238 bp, 16 predicted proteins | sample LMS_cellobiose_e_FD_79183 | JGI IMG/M metagenome (GOLD analysis project Ga0079305, IMG submission 79183) | Rumen-fistulated moose microbial communities from Alaska, USA - LMS_cellobiose_enrichment | ecosystem: Host-associated > Mammals > Digestive system > Stomach > Rumen fluid ... | reverse complement strand
TATAAGTATGACAAAGGGAAAGCGGCATTAAAAACTGCGGCAAACATGCTTTGATGTGAATAGAATGGTATAGCGGGCAGGATCTGATTCGGAGAAAAATCAAAAACGAGATAAATTTTGCAAGACGGCATGATTAAAAACGCTTGCTTTGAGGGAAGAATAGTATAACAAAACTGTTTTTCAAACTTCAAACCTTATTAGCGGAGCGTGAATCGTGTGGCAAATACAGTAAAACGCGGAGATATATATTATGCGGATTTAAGCCCGGTGATCGGCAGCGAGCAAGGCGGAGTGCGCCCGGTCCTGATTGTTCAGAACGACGTCGGGAACAGGCACAGTCCGACAGTCATAGCGGCCGCGATCACCTCACAGATAAATAAAGCTAAGCTGCCGACGCACATCGAACTTTCTGCACAGTGTTACGGACTGTCAAAGGATTCGGTCGTGCTGCTCGAGCAGATACGGACGATAGATAAAAAGAGACTGAAGGAAAAGATGGGCAGGATCGACGACGGGATAATGCGCAGGATCGACGACGCCATCGCGGTCAGTTTCGGGCTGGCAAACGACAACGGATGACGGAAAAGATAGGGGATGAAAAATCATGAATAAAAGGAAATGGGTCGTATCGGTCGGGGCGTTCCTTCTTGTGCTGCTGCTTGCGAGCGGGTATTTGGCGTTGGCGGCGGAATACGGGTCTCAAGAGGATCCGCTTGTCACGCTCAGCTACATAACGGATGTCCTGTCCCCGGCGACGATGGATGCGGTGGATAAAGCCATAGACGACAAAGTGAAATCTTTCGAAGCTGATATGGACGCAAAAATAGCGTCATATACCCAGCAGATAGATTCGAAAATATCCGCCGCTACCATAAACACGAATGACGAGGAATTTATAAACGCAGTTGCGGATGCGGTCATAGAAAAAATGGGAGGAGTGAGCGCCGCTGCGCCTGCAAGCGAGTGGAAAGTTGTAAAGATCGCGTCCGGGAAAACCGTTATATGCAAGGTGGGCGTCGAGGTTCTTTTGAGGATCGGTTCGGCGACGTGCGTCGCATCGGGAACAACGGGGCTTATAAACCTGTCGTCCGCGACGAATCTTGCAAACGGGGGCGCGCTTGCGACGAACAATCTGTATATCGTGACGATCGACGGGCGCGGCTTTAAAGCGACGTCAGATGCAACGGTCCTTATAAGAGGAGAGTATACGATTAGCTGACATTTATCTAAAAAAGCAAATAAGAAAAGCGTCTTTTGCATATAGTTGCAAAGGACGCTTATTTTTTTAATTTTTTTGAAAAGAAGGTTTTTTTATGTCCGGAACGTGCAGTATATATCTCGAAGAGCGGCCGCTTGGGATCCTAAGGTGGGAAGAAGAGATCGACAAGGTCGTTTTCACCGCAAAACTGAATGAAGATAAACGCGGGATAATACGGGTATATGCACATTCAAAGGCGCACCCTGGCGCTTTTCTGAAAATAGGCGTGATGGAGCCCTGTAACGGGGGTATGACAGCGAGAAAAGCGTTCACATATTCATGTCTTAAGGCCTTAAATGTAAATTTGTCGGATATAGACAGCGCAGTTGCAACGTATGGCGATCAAACCCCGGATGTGGATTTGAACGCGGAGGAAAAGGGGATGCCATTAAATGCTCCGGATGGATTTTACATAGAGAAGGACATAGAAAAGATAATACGCGAGAAGGACCTTAGATTCGCACTCGAGGCATCGGACGGGATACTGATAAAGAGAGCAGGGCCTGAGCATTATATCGCAGCAGTCCCTTTTTCGTATAACGAGGAAATACCCGTTTCGTCGATATTCAGCCTGTGTTCGGTTGAAAAGATGGGGGACAGACATTATATGGTCTTCGGCATAAACAAAGACGGATATCCGGAAAGGCTGAAAAGGCAAAAATAAAAAATTTTGCCACGCACTTTCAACATAAAATGCACATGGCGTTTTGTATAATCAAAAAAACAGCTGAGACGGCGGCGATCATCGATGAAAACCGTATACATAGACGAATTGTTCGCGATAAACCTTGCGGTGAATTATTTTATACTTCTTGCGGCGGCGCGTTTTTCAGGTATAGAGGCGCGCAGGCTCAGGCTCCTGATCGCATCCGCATTTGGGGCGGCATACGCTGCGGCGATGTTTTTCCCGGAGATCGGTTTTTTATACACAGCCGCACTTAAAGCGGTATTCACTGTACTGATCGTTTTGATAGCGTTCGGGAAAAAAACCAAAGGAAAACTTTTCCGTGTGACGGCAGTGTTTTTCATGGTGTCTCTCGCGTTTGCGGGGATGGTCATGGCATCCAGGTCGTTATTCTCAAAAGCGGCAGAAGCGATAGATATGAGAAACGGCGTGTTTTATATAAACATTTCGCTGAAAACGCTTATAATATCGATCGCAGCGGCGTATGCGCTCATCGCGGTCGCATTCCGCGGGAATGGCCGCAGGCATGTGACCGAAAAACGCTTTTATCAGGTGGCGATATTCGCGTTTGGGAAAAAGACGCTGATCGAGGCAATGGAAGATACCGGAAACGATCTTGTAGATCCGATAAGCGGCAAAAAAATAATCGCCGTGGAACTTTCAAGCGTGCTTCCACTGTTAAACGGGGAGACATATAGGGCGGTGTCCAGATTGCAGTATGAAAGCGCGCCCGAAGTGATAGAAAGGCTTTCGGAAACGGAAGACGGAACGCGCTTTCGCTTGACGCCGTACCGCGCAGTTGGGGTCGCATCAGGCATGCTTTTGACAATGCGCCCGGATAAAGTCGAAATAGATGGGAAGGAAGCGGATATCCTTGTTGCGATAGTTCCGGGAAGGTTGTCGGAAGCGGGGGGATATACCGCGCTTTGCGGAATTTAGCGGGTATTTTTAGCGGAAGGGATGGCAAATGAAAAAATTTTTTGAGATATTCAGAATATTCAGGACAAAGCTTGCAGCTGTGACGGTTAAGATGCTTCTGAAAATTTCGATCGTGCCGCCGGCCGGAATAATGTATATCGGCGGCGCGGAGACGCTTCCGCCGCCCTTGACACAGGAAGAGGAAAATTATTTGATAAGCCGGTTTTCCGGGGATGAGAAAAATGTAAGACAGATACTTATCGAGAGAAATCTTCGGCTGGTTGTATACATAGCGAGAAAGTTTGAAAACACAGGGGTAAACATTGAGGACCTCATATCGATCGGCACGATCGGCCTTATAAAAGCGGTGAACACCTATAAACAGGATAAGAACACCAAGCTTGCGACGTACGCGTCCAGATGTATAGAAAATGAAATACTGATGTATTTAAGAAAAAGCGCGGGACAGAAACTTGAGATATCCATAGATGAACCTTTAAATACAGATTGGGACGGGAACGAATTGCTGCTGTCGGATATCCTCGGGACGGACGGAGACGTTGTCATGCGCCCGATAGAAGAGAATACAGACAAAGAGCTTTTGATGGCGGCGCTCGACCATTTGTCTAAAAGGGAAAAGACGATAATATGCGTAAGATTCGGCATAGGCGGAGAAGAGGAAAAAACACAAAAGGAGGTCGCCGATATGCTCGGTATATCGCAGTCGTATATATCAAGGCTGGAAAAGAGGATAATCGCGCGCCTTCGCAGGGAGATGACGAAATCCATATAAAATTTACAAAAAATGGATAAAAGAAGGCCTGTATGACCGTATGAAAAAATATCCCTTCGGAAATAATGAGATTAAAGATACGTCATGCGGGGGGAATATTTTTGCAAAGCAAGGTCGAGATATGCGGAGTAAATACAGCAAAGCTGAAGGTGCTTCCGAATGAGCGCACGGTGCATTTGCTTGAAAAGGTGAAACAGGGCGACAAAAAAGCCAGAGAAGAACTTATAAACGGCAACCTAAGGCTTGTGCTCAGCGTTATACAGCGTTTTTCAAACAGAGGCGAGCAAATGGACGACCTATTTCAGATAGGATGCGTGGGACTTATAAAAGCGGTCGATAATTTTGATACGTCCCACAACGTGCGGTTTTCGACCTATGCCGTACCTATGATAATCGGAGAGGTGAGAAGGTATCTTAGGGACAACAGCTCAATCAGGGTCAGCAGATCGATGAGGGATATCGCCTATAAGGCGCTTCAGATAAAAGAGAAATTTTTAAACGAGCAGCAGAGGGAGGCGTCGATCGATGAAATAGCAAAACGCATGGACATGCCAAAAGAAGACGTCGTTTTCGCGCTTGATGCGATAATGGACCCGATGTCCCTCTACGAGCCGGTATATTTTGAAGGGGGCGGGGATGCGGTCTGTGTGATGGACCACGTCAGCGATAAGAAAAACACAGACGAGAATTGGCTTGAAAAACTGTCGCTGAAAGACGCGATAAACAAGCTTGGTAAACGCGAACGTGAAATATTGATACTGAGGTTTTACGAGGGCAAGACACAGATGGAAGTCGCAGGAGAGGTGGGCATCTCACAGGCGCAGGTGTCGAGACTTGAAAAAGGCGCTCTGGAACAGATAAGAAAAAAAGTTCAATAAAAAACATACCGCACCATGCGGTATGTTTTTTTGTAATAAACTAAAGATCAGGCGAAATAAAATAAATAATAACATGAGTAAAGGAGCGGGTTTTATGGAATTTTGCCGTATAGCGGACCTTAAATATAAAGAAGTGATAAACTTGTCGGACGGCGCAAGATTGGGGTACGCGAACGACATCGAATTCGACACTGAAACGGGAAAGGTGTCGGCGCTTGTCGTTCCGGGGCCGGCGCGTTTTTTCGGACTGTTCGGGAGAAAAGACGATGTCATCGTGAAATGGGATTCTATAACTAGGATAGGGGAGGATATAATACTGATCGAGCAGGCGGAAGAGATAAAGCATATAAGAGCAAAAGGGAAAACGCATGCAGGATTGTTTGATTGACACGCGATAGTGTGTTAAAATTATATGAAAACATCAAAGGTAGTGGTAAAACGATGGATGTTGTAAAATTTATGATTGAACATGCGCTTTATCCCGCAATGGAAAAGCGCAGGGGCAATAAAGTCAGGGCTTATACTGATGAACTTCTGAAAACTCAGTATCTGGGCTTTGAGGAAATGGATGCTTTGAGAAACTCAAAACTCAAGGCGCTGCTTCTGCATGCTGTAAAACACGTTCCGGCGTATATGGAAATTGGTATAACGCAGGATGAGATAGAGGAAGACCCGATAAAGGCGCTTGAGAAAATACCGCCGCTTACTAAAAAAACGTTCAGGGAAAACAGCGATATGTATTTAAGCGACGACGCCAAAAAGGAAACCCTCATAGCGAACAAATCCGGCGGCTCGACAAGCGAGCCCGTAAAATTCTTCATGGACAGGAAAACAGTCGAATATTATGAGGCGGCGAGGTGGCGCGGGCTTTCCTGGTTCGGGATAACAAACGGGTCGAGGTGCGCGATGATCTGGGGGAACCCCATTGAACTTGAATTGTCAAAACAGAGGAGATACAGGCTGAAAGAGAAGTGGCTTAAAAATCGCATTATAATACCAGCATACGCGCTTGACACTCCTAAAATAGGCGAATATGTGCGCAAGATAAATAGCTTTACACCTGAGTATATATATGGATATTCGTCGGCATTATACGCCTTCTCCGAATTGGTCGAAAAAAGCGGGTTTAAGATCGCGGCAAAGCTTAAAGCGGTCGTTTCGACGGCTGAGATGCTGCATGATTATCAGAGGGAAAAGATAGAACAGATCTTTGCATGTCCGGTCGTCAACGAATACGGCGCGCGCGACGGCGGGATAATAGCCATGCAGTGTGAAAACGGAAGCATGCATGTTTCATACGAGAATATGATAATAGAGACGGTGCGCCCCGGGACTTTTGAACATACCGATAATGGCGAAAGCGGCATAGTATTGATAACCGACTTAAACAATTTCGTCATGCCGCGCATAAGATACATGGTCGGGGATCGCGCGTCGCTGTCTGAAAAACCCTGCACATGCGGAAGAAGCCTTCCGGTTATCTCAAGCATAGACGGGCGGGAAGACGATGTTTTCCTGACAAAGGACGGCAAACTTATCCACGGGCATATCTTCAACCACATAGCGAGAGATTCGGGAGTTATAGCGAAGATACAAATGATACAGGAAGACGTGGACCATGCTGAATTGAAATATGTGCGGATCGAGGGAGCCGACGACGGCGCGGTTTATAAGTTTTTATCAGATATACGAGCGGTCCTTCCGGGGTGCGAGATAACGATACATGAGGTGCCGGACATACCTTCAAGCCCTTCAGGGAAATTCCGCTATGCGATACGAAAATTCCCGCTGTAAAAGAGGATAAAAATATATAAGCACCATGATAAAAAAATGTTGCAATAAAAGAATCTTGATGGTATAATATCAAAGCTTATTACACACGCCTTGCAGATTTGCGGGAAAGTGCCGCATGGTCTCTCGCGGGAATGACGCGGGCGGAGGTAAAAACTAAAGGAGGAAAAGTAAATGGCAGTAGTATCAATGAAACAGCTTTTGGAGGCCGGCGTGCATTTCGGGCATCAGACAAGGAGATGGAACCCGAAAATGGCGCAGTATATCTTCACCGAGAGAAACGGCATTTATATCATCGACCTTCAGAAGACGGTGAAAAAACTTGAGGAAGCGTACTTCTTCATCCGCGACATCGCGGCGGCAGGGGCTCCGGTCCTTTTCGTCGGCACGAAGAAGCAGGCTCAGGATGCGATTCGCGAAGAGGCGCAAAGGGTAGACATGTTTTATGTCAATGCGCGCTGGCTTGGCGGGATGCTGACAAACTTTAAAACGATGCGCCGCAGGATCGATCGCTTGAATCAGCTGAACCAGATGCAGGAAGACGGGACGTTCGATCTTCTCCCGAAGAAAGAGGTCATCAAGCTTCGTCTTGAGATAGAGAAACTTGAAAAGTATCTCGGCGGGGTCAAAGGTATGAAGCAGCTTCCGGGCGCTATGTTTATCGTTGACCCGCGCAAGGAGAAGAACGCGATATCCGAAGCGCGCAAACTTGGTATCCCGGTCGTCGCCGTTGTTGACACCAACTGCGACCCGGATGAGGTCGACTATGTTATCCCGGGGAATGACGACGCTATCCGCGCGATCAAACTTCTCGCTCAGACGGTGGCAAACGCTGTAATAGAGGGGAAACAGGGAGAGCAGCTTTCCGTATCAGAGGAAGTTATAGATGAAAAAGCCGAGGCGGAAGCAGAGCTTGACGCCGAAGAGACCAAGTGATTTTCAGAATCAGACTTATTGCGAAAGCCCGGTTTATCGGGCTTTCGCTTTGATAAATCAAAAAATAAAACGGAGGGTGAATATATATGGCATTCACAGCGAAGGATGTACAGGCTCTGCGCGAACAGACGGGCGCGGGCATGATGGATTGCAAAAAGGCGCTTACCAGTTCCGACGGGGATTTTCAGAAGGCCATCGAATTTTTGAGGGAGAAGGGCCTTGCGGCGGCGGCGAAAAAAGCCAGCCGTATCGCAGCTGAAGGCATGGTTTTTGCCGACGTCATGGAAGACGGGACCGGCGTCGTTATAGAAGTCAACAGTGAGACGGACTTTGTCGCAAAGAACGACGAATTCAAAAAATTCGTATGCGACCTTGCGAAAATAGCAGCGGCGGAAAAACCCGCAGATGTAGAAGCGCTGCTTGCCTGCAAATATCTTGATTCCGGCCTTACGGTCGCCGATATGCAGCGCGAAAAGATCCTTACGATCGGCGAAAATATCCAGATCCGTCGTTTTGACATCTATGACAACAGCGGCCTGAACGTTGCGTATGTCCATATGGGCGGCAAGATCGGCGTTATCGTGAAGCTTGACATTTCGGACAATATCAAAACTTCCGAGGGCGCGGTTGAAATGGGTAAAGATATCTGCATGCAGATCGCGGCCATGCGTCCGCAGTGGCTTGACAGGACCCAGGTCCCGGCCGGCGATATAGAGAAGGAAAAAGAGATACTTAAGATCCAGGCGATAAACGACGGCAAACCGGAAGCGGTCGCAGAGAAGATCGTCATGGGCAGGATCAATAAGTATTATGAGGAGATTTGCCTTGTCGATCAGCCGTTTGTAAAGGAAAACAAGGTCTCGGTCGGCAAACATGTGGAAGAGACCGCAAAAACTCTCGGAGGAACCGCGAAGATCGCGAAGTTTACGAGATTTGAAAAGGGCGACGGGCTTGCAAAGCGCGAAGACAATTTTGCAGAAGAAGTCGCCAATATGACAAAATAAGAAAATATAAGGATATTTGAACATCCCGGCTTTTTAAAAAGCCGGGATGTTTTTTGTCTGTATGATCTAAAGTTTTGAAAGAATAAATAAAAAAGTGAAAGTTTCTCTTCCTATTTTTCTTCTGATATATTAAAATATATACAAAATAAATAGGGGGTTTAGGCGTGGATAAACCTAAATATAAACGCGTGCTTTTAAAGGTGAGCGGAGAAGCGCTTGCCGGCGAGAAAAAAACCGGACTTGATTTTAACGTTATGGCATCTGTCGCGAAGGTCGTGAAAAAGTGCGTCGACATAGGAGTTCAGGTCGGCATAGTAGTCGGAGGAGGAAACTTTTGGCGCGGAACTAAAGACGGCGAAGGAAAGATCGACAGGACAAAAGCGGATCATATGGGGATGCTGGCGACGACAATAAATGCGCTGGCGTTATCCGACGTTCTTGAACAGCATGGAGTAGAGGTGCGGGTGCAGACGGCCATCGTTATGCAGCAGATCGCCGAACCTTACATCAGGCTTAAGGCGATCAGGCACCTGGAGAAAGGGCGAGTCGTGATCTTTGCCTGCGGGCTTGGAAATCCGTATTTTTCGACCGACACAGCCGCAGTTTTAAGGGCGGCCGAGATAGACGCGGAAATGATTCTTCTCGCGAAGAATATCGACGGCGTTTACGATTCGGACCCGAAGAAAAATCCGGAGGCCAAAAAGTTCGAAAACCTCACATATCTCGATATAATAAACAGGGGTCTGCGCGTAATAGATACGACGGCGACGTCGCTGTCGATGGATAATCACATACCGATACTGGTATTTGCGCTTAAAGACCCGGAAAACATATATCGCGCGGTATGCGGAGAAAAAATAGGAACTATTGTTAAGGAGGAAAATATATGAACCGCGAAGAGTATAAGGATATAGAAAAGAAAATGCAGAAATCGATCGAGATTTTAAATCATGATTTTGCGGCTACACGCGCAGGGCGCGCAAATCCAGCCGTTCTTGACAAGATAACGGTCGATTATTACGGAACGCCGACGCCGATCCAGCAGATAGCATCCGTATCCGTACCGGAGGCGCGCACGCTTATAGTACAGCCGTGGGACGGGGGCGTGCTGAAAGCGGTCGAAAAGGCGATACTTGCATCAGATATCGGCATAAATCCGCAGAATGACGGCAAAGTCATACGGCTCAACTTTCCGACGCTGACGGAAGAGCGGCGCCGCGAGCTTACAAAGCAGGTCCAAAAGATGGCGGAAGACGCCAAGGTTGCGATCAGAAATATAAGGCGCGACGCGATGGATAAATATAAAGAAATGAAAAAGAAATCCGAAATAACGGAAGATGACCTGAAAGACACGGAAAAAGATATACAAGAGCTTACCGATAAATATTGCAAAGAGATAGACGGTATGGCGGCCAAAAAGTCAAAAGAACTTTTGGAAGTTTAGCTTGCGACAACCTGCGGGCGGCGCGAAGGTGCCGCCCGTATAATCGTTGAGGTGCATTATGTTATTCAGAAATAAAAAAAATTTCGCGGTCAGTGATGAAATAGATAAAAACAATCTCCCAAAACATATCGGGATAATAATGGACGGGAACGGCCGCTGGGCGAAGAAACGCGGACTTGTGCGTTCAGCCGGGCATTCAGCCGGGGGAGAGAATTTCCGGCGCATGGGGTATTATCTCAAAAGTGTCGGAGTAAAGTATATGACGGCATATGCATTTTCGACGGAGAATTGGAAGCGCCCGCAGGATGAAGTCAGCGCGATAATGGGATTGCTTGAAAAGTACCTTGAAGAGGCAATAGAAAAGATGCGCCGGGATAATATCGCGATACAGGTCCTCGGGGATCTGACGCCGCTTTCACCGAGGATACTGTCTCTTGTCGAGAGCGTCAACGAAGTCGCGAGAACGATGACTCCGGATCTTGTGGCGAGCGTATGCGTGAATTACGGCGGCCGTGACGAGATAGTGCATGCCGCGAGAAAAACGGCCGCGCTTGTCCGTGACGGGATAATAAAAGAAGAAGATATCAATGAAAAGATGTTTGCGGATTATCTTTATACGGCGAACATGCCGGATCCTGATCTTATCATACGGCCGAGCGGAGAAATAAGGATATCAAATTTCCTGTTATGGCAGTCGGCTTACGCCGAATATTATTTTACAGATGTCCTTTGGCCGGATTTCAATGAAAAAGAGATGGAAAAGGCGATAATAGCATATCAAAAGCGCTCTCGAAGGTTTGGGGGAATATAGAGTGAAAATAAGACTTGTTTCGGCGTTTGCTGCGCTGCCTCTTTTTTTCATTGTGATTTACTTCGCGCCCGTATGGGCGACTGCGATCGCGATCGCGATAACCTCTATGATCGCGGCGCATGAAATGCTTTATGCGACAGGAATGATAAAAAGCGATACCGCGGCGGCTGTCACGGGTCTGGTGTTTGCAGCTGTCGTTCCTTTAAATTCTTATTTTTTCCATATATCAACAGAGTTTTTGATGTTCATATTTGTATTTATACTGTTTTTGACGGCGATTTTCCGGTTCGATAAATTTGATTTTGGGAAAATGTGCATCGTATTTTTCTCTGGATTCGTACTGCCGAATTTTTTCACGGCGATCCTGTATATATTCTATATGCCAAGCGGTAAAATACTGATAATACTGCCGTTTATATTCGCGTGGATGACGGATACTTTCGCATATTTTACGGGCAGGGCGATCGGGAAACATCCGCTAGCGCCGGACATAAGCCCGAAGAAGACGGTCGAAGGGGCTGTCGGAGGGGTCGTCGGGGCCGTCGCATGCACATTTTTGTATATATTTATAGCGGAGAGATTTTTAAACGTTTCCGCGAATCACATAGCTTTGGCGGCGGCAAGTTTTGCGGGGTCTCTCGTCGCTCAGATAGGGGATCTGTCGCTGTCTGTGATCAAGAGGAAATACGGCGTAAAAGATTATGGAACGATACTTCCCGGGCACGGCGGGATACTGGACAGATTTGACAGCGTGATATTCGTTGCGCCAATGGTTTACATAATCCTTGGATTTGTACCGCTTTTTTATTGAGTTATAAAAAAGAGATATGGATGATATTATTATGAAGAAGAAAATTTCACTTATCGGATCGACCGGCTCGATCGGGACGCAGACGCTTGATGTGATAAGACATATTGGATATGAAGTCGGCGCCTTAGCCGCGAACAAAAACGCAAGATCGGTCGAAAAGCAGGCGAGGGAATTTTGCCCGAAAGTCGTATGCATGTACGATGACGCTGCTGCAAAAGAGCTTAAGACGGCGCTTTCAGATACGAATATAAAAGTGCTCTCCGGGATGGAGGGGCTTTGTGAGGCGGCGGCGTTTAACGATGCGGATATAACGGTCACCGCGGTCAGCGGGATGATCGGCCTTAAACCGACGCTCTGCGCGATAGACGCGGGGAAAACCATCGCGCTTGCGAATAAAGAGACACTTGTATGCGCTGGAAATATAGTGATGTCAAAGGCAAGGGAAAAAGACGTAAATATACTGCCGGTGGATTCAGAACATTCAGCGCTTTTTCAGTGCCTTGAGGCAATGAAAGATAAAAAAACGCTGTCAAAACTTATTTTAACAGCGTCGGGCGGCCCTTTTTTCGGGAAAACAAAGGCAGAGCTTGAGCATGTGACGAAAGCACAGGCGCTAAAGCATCCGAATTGGGATATGGGTGCGAAGATAACGATCGATTCAGCGACGCTGATGAATAAAGGACTTGAATTTATCGAGGCGATGTGGCTTTACGACGTATCGCCTGACGATATAGATATCATCGTGCATCGAGAGAGCATAATACATTCTATGGTCCGTTTTGTCGACAATTCATATCTCGCTCAGATCGGAACGCCGGATATGCGCCTTCCCATACAATATGCTTTGACTTATCCAGACAGATGCCCTTCATTATCAGGAGAGGTGGACTTTGCAAAGCTTAAAAGCTTTACATTCTTCCCGCCGGATAAAGACGTGTTTCCATGTCTGCCAATCGCGATATCAGCGGCAAAGACCGGGGGGAATGCATGTGCCGTCATGAACGCGGCAAATGAAGAGGCCGTGGCATTGTTTTTAAAAGAAAAACTGTCTTTTTATGGCATTTCAGATTTGGTTGGCAATATTCTTTCAAGGGTAGAATATATAAAAGACCCGACGCTCGATGATATAATATCATCGGATAAGGAAGCGAGGACGGTCGTTAAAAGCCTTACAGGGGAAAGATCCTGCGCCTTTTGAAAGTCTCTGATTGATTATATGAGGTGATCTCAATTTATACGGTAATTATTGCGGTTTTAGTGTTCAGTTTGCTCATAATCGTTCATGAAACGGGCCATTATATCGCGGCGAAAGCATCGGGAGTAAAAGTTCTTGAATTCACGATAGGGTTTGGACCGAGTATTTTTAAAATAAAGCGCGGAGAGACGCTTTATGCGCTGAGGCTGCTTCCTTTCGGGGGCGCCGTCGTGATGGAAGCGGAATATGACGTTTCGGATAAGAAAAAAGAGGAAAGTAAAGAGCCGACTGATACTGATATAGAAAATGAACGCGCGCTTCAGGTGAATGAGGAGGGGCCAAAATCAGGCAAAAGGCCAACAAAATCCTTCCCGGAAGCGAGCTGGCTGTCGCGCTTCATAATAACAGCCGCAGGATCGACGATGAATTATCTGTTGGGATTTATCATCGTTCTTATTTTGGCGATCCCGACAACAGCGCTTGTGACGCCGGAGATAGGCGGCTTTATGGACGGCGCGGAAAAGGCCGAGGGGATATCCTTATTTCAGAAAGGCGACGTCATATACAACATAAACGGAAGCCGCATAAATATGTACACGGATGTGATAGACGCGCTTTCAAACGGAGAGGGCCGTCCATATGACATAACGGTTATCCGCGACGGTGAAAAGCTGAATTTTTCCGATATAACGCTTGAAAAGAGAGAGTACGTCGTAGACGGCGAGAAAGGTTTGTATTACGGATTTCTGTTTGCCTCAAGAGAGGCGACGTTACTGGATAAACTGGAATACTCCTGGTATACATCCATACGCTTTGTGAAAATCGTATGGAACGGGATCTCCGGCCTGATCTCAGGCAAAGTGGGGGTAAACGACCTCTCGGGTCCTGTCGGCATATCGGTGGCGATCGGGGAAACGGCCAAGGCGTCAATGTCGGGGATGTGGTTTTTCGTCGCGCTGATATCGATAAACCTTGCGATAATGAATCTTCTTCCAATACCCGGGCTTGACGGGGGAAGGCTTTTGTTCATGCTGATAGAACTTGTCATAAGGCGGCCGGTCAATCCAAAGTATGAGAACTATATCCAGATGGCGGGGTTGTTTGTTCTTTTCGGGCTGATGATATATGTGACGTTCAATGATATAGTGCGGCAGTTCTTCTCACCGTAAGGAGAAAGATCCGTCTTGAGCGAGGGGGGATATCCCGGATGATAAAAAGAAAGATGACAAAAGAGATAAATGTCGGCGGCGTGCACATCGGCGGCGGCGCCGATATTGTCATACAATCTATGACAAATACCGACACGCGGGATGTGAAAAAGACGGTCGAGCAGATAAAAACGCTTTACGGCGCGGGGTGCCAGGTCGTCAGGGTAGCGGTTTTGGATATGGATGCGGCAATGGCGATAAAAGAGATAAAAAAAGCATCCCCCGTCCCGATAGTGGCGGATATACATTTCGATTACAGGCTTGCGCTTGAGGCGGTTAGATCGGGCGCCGACAAGATACGCATAAACCCGGGGAATATAGGAGCGGACGATAGGGTAAAAGCCGTGGTCGATGCGTGCAGCAAAGCCGGGGTCCCGATAAGGATCGGCGTCAACGGCGGGTCTTTGGAGAAAGACATCCTCGAAAAGTTCAACGGCCTCACGGCGCAGGGCATGGTTGAAAGCGCATTCAGGCACATCTCGCTTTTAAACAGATTCGGGTTTGAC
>Ga0079305_1002704_pt1 | contig 14270 bp, 9 predicted proteins | sample LMS_cellobiose_e_FD_79183 | JGI IMG/M metagenome (GOLD analysis project Ga0079305, IMG submission 79183) | Rumen-fistulated moose microbial communities from Alaska, USA - LMS_cellobiose_enrichment | ecosystem: Host-associated > Mammals > Digestive system > Stomach > Rumen fluid ... | reverse complement strand
GCCCCCGCCTCCCCCCCCGGCCGGCCCGACCCCGGCGCCACCCCCGGACGGCCCGGCCCCGACACCACCACCGGACGGCCCGACCCCGACGCCGCCGCCGGACGGCCCGACTCCGACGCCACCACCGGACGACCCGACACCGACACCGCCGCCGGACAGCTCCTCGCCTCCATATGATACGCCCAAAACAGGAGACAACAGCCACCCGCTTCTTTACCTTCTGCTTCTGTTGGCATCCGGCGGCGGGCTTGTGCTCGTGGGAGTGACCTCCAAAAAGCGGAAAAGAAACAAATAAACAATGAGACAAGCGCTCGGGAAAAGGAAAATGCGGAAGGCGGTGCAATGCCGCCTCCGCATTTTCCGCAAAGGGAAGCAAAAGGGATGACAGAATGACGTTTTCACAACGAAAAAAAGAAACGGCCGCAGGAAAAGGAAGCAGCTCCCGGCCCCGCCTTTGGGTTTGCGTGCTCTGCGCGCTGCTTCTTGCCGTTGTTTGCTTTTCCGCCTATCAGCTCGCGGACCAATTGCTGAGGTCAAAAACCGAACGGGAAGATTTTGAGGCGCTCGCGGCGATCGTATCAGAACGTCCGTCTGTGCCTGAAGCGACAGACGTCAGAAAGCCTTTTGCCGCAAGCGACAATGGCGGGACGGAAGACGTGCAGGACCCCTGCGTTACGGCGCTGCCGGTCCTCCCGACCGAGCGGGCGATGCTGCCGCAATACGTGCCGCTCTATGAAATGAACCATGACGTTTTCGGCTGGCTCTCCATTGAGGGGACGGGAATCGATTATCCCGTAATGTATACCCCGGATGACCCGGAATACTATATAAAGCGTGCCTTTGACGGCTCGGATTCCGGCAGCGGCGTCCCGTTTATGGACGGACGCTGCCTGCGCGACGGAAACTATTGTCTTGTCTATGGTCATCACATGAAAGATAATACCATGTTTGGCCTGCTTCCCCGATACGCTGAACAGGATTACTGCGAGGAGCATCCTGTGATCCGCTTCGATACCCTCTATGAGCAGAGGGAATATCAGGTGATTGCAGCATTTTTCAGCCGGGTCTATGACAAGACGGAACCGGGGGTGTTCCGCTACTATGAATATTTCGATCTGACTGACGAGAAGGTATTTGAAGAATACGTGGAATCTGTTCGGGAAGCTGCGATCTATGACACCGGGTTTGAGGTTCGTTACGGCGACGAACTGCTGGCGTTGTCTACCTGTAACTACCACACGAAAGACGGGAGGTTTGTCGTTGTGGCAAAGAGAACCGATGGACAGCTGCTTCCTCCCTGACAGCTTCTGTCATTGGTTTACGCGGGGTTGGTATTGCACGGCTCACATTCAGTAAAACGGTTTGAATCGTTTTACCGAAGGATCGTATTGAAAGATACAAAGGGCGCGCTGCGGAATGCCCCGCACCCGTCATTGCCGCGGCCCCATCGGGGCCGCGGCAATCCGTTCTCTCCGGAGAAGAGGACGGATTGCCGGGCCGGTGCGCGCACCGGGCCCGGAATGACAGGGCAGAATTGCATTTTACAGCGCGCCCTTGCTGTTTTGTGATCCAATCATTACACGCGAAAGCAACCGGAATTTTGCCTGTTTTCACTGCCGGACAACCGGTTGGCAACGATTATATCATCCTGACAGCCTGGATGAGAGAAATGCAAGATGCGCCCATGGGTCGAAAAAGGTGACATGCCCGGCCAAACGATCTCTCTTACCCCTTTGCCGCCAGCAGGGCGTCGTTTTTCTCGAAGGCCCGCTGCCGGATGACGAAGTAGCTGATATAGTGAGCCGCGGTTGTGAGGATCCACGAGATCGGATAGGACACGTAGAGCATAAAGAAGGTGGGCGTCCAGGCAAAAACCGTCCAGATCCACAAAAGACGGAAAACACAGGCCCCGAGGAGCGAGATCGCCGTGGGCAGCATGGAATAGCCCAGGCCGCGGTTTACGCCCGCCATCATATTCATCAGGCCGCCGAAGAAATAGATCGGCATGGAGATCAGCAGTTTTTCGGCTCCCGCTGCGATTACCGCCGGATCGGAGGCATAGATGCTGACCAGGGCCGAGCGCAGCAGCAGGAAGACGGCGCTCAGGATCAGGGAGACCGCCACGACCAGAGCCGTGCTGGTCCTCACCACGAGACGAACCCGGTCATAGTTTTTGGCTCCCATGTTCTGGCTGATGGCCGCGGTCGCCGCATGGTTGAAGGCGTCCACGGCGCAGAACATGAAGCCCTCCACGCTGTTGGCCGCCGTTACGCCCGAAATTGTGACGGAGCCGAAGGTGTTGAGGGCGGATTGCACCACCACGTTGGAGATGGAGAAAAGGCAGCTCTGGATGCCTGCGGGCACGCCGATGCGCAGGAGCCGTGCCAGGATCTGCCCGTGGATTCGAAGCTTGCCCGGCACCAGCTTATAGTCCGCGTCGGTCGTCATCAGCGCCCGCACGACCAGCACCATGGAAAGCGCCTGAGACAGCACCGTCGCCAGTGCCACGCCCGCCACGGCCATGTGCAGCACAATGACAAAAAAGAGGTTCAGTACAACATTCAGCACCCCGGCTGCCGTGAGAAAATACAGGGGGCGGCGGGTATCGCCGACGGCCCGGAGCGAAGCCGCGCCGTAGTTGTAGATACACGTGATCGGGGCGCCGATCAGAATGATGCGCATGTAGAGCACAGCCCCGTCCAGAATATCCGGCGGGGTTCCCATCAGGCGCAGCAGCGTCGGCGCCAGCACGAAGCCGGCCACGCCGATCACGAGGCCGCCAAGCAGGGAGAAGAGCATCGTGGTATGCACTGCGTCCGATATGCCCTCGGCGTCCTTTGCGCCGAAGAAGTGGGCCATCACCACGTTCGCGCCCACGGACATGCCGACAAAGAGATTGACGATCAGGCGCGTGATAGCGCTGGTGGCCCCCACCTGGGCCAGCGCGTCGCTGCCGGCAAAGCGGCCGACGACCACCAGGTCCGCCGCATTGAAAAGGAGCTGTAGCAGGCCGGAGAGGATCACCGGCACTGCAAAGGCCAGCATCTTCGGCAGCAGGGAGCCGCAGGTCATATCCAGCTCATGGGACTTTTTCACGGTTCACTTCGCCTCGCTTTCACAGGAATCGTTTCGTTGCTGCGCCGCGGCATATGTTTGACTTGGCTGGCCGGCGGGGGAGAACTCCTGACTGCGTCTGCCGCAGCGGGGATGTCCCTCCGCCCGCAGCATCGGTACGCCCCTCCAAAACGATAATCTGATGATAACGCAAGCACTTCCCGCCGTCAACAGGATAACCGCAAATGGCATGTCCCCCCCGGGAAAAAATGGAATTGCTTTCGCGTGAAGAGAATCATGACGCGCCGCGCGCGGGAGCCGGTTTTCCCCGGAATCAGGAATTCTGCGCGCCCGTTCCCCGGCTTCTCTTCCCCCAACCGACGACGGCAGGATAAAAATGTGCTTTTCCCGGATTATCCGTTGAATTCCGCCGAAGCATGCCCTATAATGATAAAGTATTTTTTCGTTTCGCGATCGGATGCAGCGTCCGGGAGCACAGCCGCCGGAGCGTTTCGTTTTTTGCGGCGCCTGATTTTCAGTTTTCGGGAGGATCTCATGTTCGGTTATTTCTGCAAACGGATCCTGCTGATCATCCCCAGCGTCATGGCGGTAATCCTGCTGATCTTTGTCCTGATGTCCTCTCTGACAGGAACCAACACCGCGCGGATGGTCCAGTATGCCGACGACCCTCAGGGGCCGCCCCCCCGCCTCAGCTTTCTGCAGCAGTACGGCAAATACTGCTACAGGGTTTTCACGCGCCAGGATTTCGGCATAAACAGTCTCTCCGGGGTCCCTCTGCGGAAGGAGCTGCTGATCCGGACCGGTATCACGCTTCGGGTGACCGCAATCAGCGCTCTTTTTACATATCTGCTGGGCGTGCCTCTGGGCGTTTTCGCGGCCTGCCGCCGCGGCCGCTGGCAGGACAGCTTCATCATTTCCCTTACCACGCTGTTTTCCTCCATCCCCTCTTTTTGCCTGTCGCTGGTGCTGGTGCTGTTTTTCGCGGTGCGCCTTCGCTGGATCCATGTGATACCGCAGGATCCCGTGGATGAGCTGGCCCCGCTCTTCGCGCTTGCCGTATTCGGCGCGTCCAACGTGGCCAAGGTCACCCGCGCCGGGATGGCGGAGGTGCTGGATAAGCCGTTCGTCCTCTCCCTGACCTCGCTGGGCCTCAGCCGACGCAGCGTGATCCTGCGTCACGCGCTGAAAAATGCGCTGGTCCCCGCGTTCTCGATTTTCAGCACCGTATGCGCCCAGCTGCTGTGCGGTTCCATCGTGGTGGAACGCTTTTTCAACATCCGGGGGTTGGGCAGCACGATGATCAGCGCCATCAGCGGCCGCGGCACCACCACGCTTCTGGGCTGCGCCGTTGTCGTTGCCCTGATCTTGAGTGTGTGCAGCGTAATCACCGATCTGCTGTTCGTGCTGGTCAACCCATCTCTGCGCAGGACGCTGAGCTTCGGCAGCACCCTGCGCCGCCGGGGCGGGAGGTGAGCCGAAATGAAACGAAAAAGCCGCGCGTTTTTCCGCAATCCCGTCGCCGTGACGGCGCTGGCCATCCTGGTGGTGATTATTCTCTTCTGCATTCTGTATCCGTTCTTCACCACCATCGACTACCGGGAAATGAACTTTGAGGACCGTCTGCAGACGCCCTCCCTGAAGCATCCGCTGGGCACCGACAATTTTGGACGCGATCTCATGATCCGCATGGCCTGGGGCGGACGGGTCACCCTCTCCGTGGCCTTCTTCTCCGGTCTCATAGCCGCCGTGATCGGCACGGTGATCGGCATCCTCTGCGGCTACGCCGGAGGCAGTACGGACAGCGTGATCATGCGTCTGATGGATGTGCTCTCCTCTGTCCCCGGACTTCTGCTGGCCATCGTCTTTGAGTATATGCTGGGCATGGGTCGGGGGAATTTCCTCTACGGCATCGCCATCGCGGGGATCCCGCCCTTTGCCAAGCTCGTCCGCGCCGCCGTGCTGGAGATCAGCGGCAGCGCTTATGTGGAGGCCTCCCGCGCGCTGGGCGCGTCTCCCCTGCACGTCATCAGGGAACACGTGGTTCGCAACGCCCTGCCGCTGGCGGCCGTCCAGGCGACCACTGCCGTGGCGGACGCACTCACTACCTGCACCATCCTGGGCTACATCAGCATCAGCATCAAACCGCCGATGCCGGAGTGGGGCATGCTCTTTGACAACGGAAAAAATCAACTGCGCATCCTGCCTCATCTGTCTCTTATCCCTGCTGCCGCCATCATCCTGTGCATTGTCTGCCTGAATCTCATGGGCAACGGCATCCGGGACAGCCTCAGCATCGGCGGAGGTGACGCATGAACGGTCAGGACATTCTTCTTGCGGTAAGCGGCCTGCGGCTCAGCTTCCGCACGCCGCGCGGCACCGTGCAGGCGGTCAGCGACGCCTCCTTCCAGGTGCGGCGCGGCGAGGTGACCGGAATCGTGGGCGAGTCCGGCAGCGGCAAGAGCGTCAGTGCCTATGCCCTCCTGGGCCTGCTGGCCCGCAACGGCACAGTGGAGGCCGGATCGGCGCTTTTTGACGGCAGGGATCTGCTGTCTCTCGGGAAAAAGGAGCTGCGGAAGCTCCGCGGCAGCGAGATCAGCATGATCTTCCAGGATCCCATGACGGCCCTGGATCCCGCATTTACCATCGGCAGCTTCCTCACCGAGGTGCTGCGCAGCCATGCCCCGACGATCAACCGCAGGGAGGCCTGGGGGCGAAGCGTCCGGATGCTGGCCGATATGGGCATCCGGGATCCGGAGGACGTGATGCGCCGCTACCCCGACTCCCTTTCCGGCGGCATGTGTCAGCGGGTGATGATCGCTGCCGCTCTGCTGTGCGGCCCCCAGCTGCTGATCGCGGATGAGCCCACCACCGCCCTGGACGTGACCATCCAGGAGGAGATCCTTTCGCTGCTGCAGCGGCTGAAGGAGGAGCAGGGCATGTCCATCCTGTTCATCACGCACGATTTCGGCGTGGTTGCCCGTCTCTGTGACCGGGTCGCCGTGATGTACGGCGGCTTCGTGATGGAGAGCGGCAGCGTGGAGCAGATCTATCACAGTGCGGCCCACCCATACACGCAGGCGCTGCTGCGCGCCATTCCCCGGCTGGAGGACGGCGGGAAGGAACTTCTGTCCGCCCTGGAGGGAGAGCCCATCGATCTCATCCGCCTGCCGGAGGGCTGTGTTTTTGCTCCCCGCTGCCCCCGACGCTGCGAGAAATGCCTGCGGACCCGGCCAGTGACCACCGATCTGGGCGACGGCCACAGCGCCGCCTGCCATCGCATCCGGGAAGGAGGCGACCTGCATGTCTGAGCTGCTGCGCGTGGAGGATCTGGTCAAGAGCTTTCCGGCGAAAAAGCGCGGGATCCCGCCCCTTGTGGCGGTCAACGGCGTCAGCTTCACAGTGGACGAGGGAGAGACCCTGGGCCTGGTGGGCGAATCCGGCTGCGGAAAGACTACGCTGGGGCGCTCCGTACTGCGCCTGGTTGAGCCGGACAGCGGGCAAATCCTCTACCGGGGTACAGACCTCACGAAAACGCGGGACATGCGTCCGCTGCGGAAAAAACTGCAGATCGTTTTTCAAAACCCCTCCGGCTCCCTGGATCCCCGAACGCTGGTGCGGGACATCATCGCCGAGGGGCCGCGGATCCACCGCATGAACGCCTCAAAGCAGGAGACGCGGGAGTTGGTCGACCGCCTCATGCGCGAGGTGGGGCTCAGCACAGAATATGCCGACTGTTACCCCTCGGAGCTCTCCGGCGGTCAGCAGCAGCGGGTGAGCATTGCCCGCGCCCTTGCGCTGGACCCGGAATTCATCGTCTGCGACGAGGTGGTCTCCGCCCTGGATCTCTCCTATCAGAGCCAGATCATCAATCTCATGGAGCGCCTTCAGTCGGAGCGAAGGCTCAGCTATCTCTTCATCTCCCACGACCTGGCGGTGGTGCGGCACATCTCCCGCCGCATCGCGGTGATGTACGCGGGGCGCTTCGCGGAGGTGGCGGACGCCGACGAGCTGGTCAGCCACGCCGTCCATCCCTACACCCGGGTGCTGCTGCGCTCCGTGCCCATCCCGGATCCGCAGCTCAGCCGCCGCCGCGCCGCCGGAAGCAGTACGGGCAGCGTTGTCGGCGCCGGTCGGGTACCGCAGACTGGCTGTGCCTTTGCAGACCGCTGTGAACGGGCCGAGGCCGCCTGCAGGTTGGAAGTCCCGCCCCTTCGGGAGCTGGCGCCGGGCCACTTTGCCGCCTGCCGTCTGCTTTGACGGAAAGCGGGGAGCCCTCAGGCGGACAGTCATTTGACCGCCGTTGCCGCGGCCGTTGAGCTGCGGACGGACGAGCTCTGCCGAACGATCTGATCGGATGAACCCGACATGAAAAAAACAGTAATATTTCAGGAGGAAGAATACCATGAAACTGAGAAGATTTCTTGCTGTGCTGCTGGCGCTGATCATGGCGACCGGCGCGACAACCGCGTTTGCGGCAGGCACCTTCACCGATGTCGCGGCGGACGCCTACTACGCGGAGGCCGTCCAGTGGGCGGTTGAGAACGGCATCACCAACGGCATGGGCGACGGCAGATTCGCCCCCGAGGAGACGGTGAACCGCGCACAGGCCGTCACGTTCCTTTGGCGCTTGATGGGGAAGCCCGAGCCGACAAAGGCGCAGACCTTCCCCGACGTTGAAAGCGACCCGAACAACAGCTGGTACAAGACTGCCGTCCAGTGGGCGGTGGAGCAGGGCATTACCAACGGCACCGGCACCGGCTTCAGCCCGACCGTGACCTGCAGCCGCGGCATGATCCTCACCATGCTCTATCGCATGGAGGGCAGCCCCCTGGATGAGGCGATGGCTGCGGCGCTTCCGGAGGACTCTGAAGAGCTGACGCTCGAGGAGCTTGGGTTCGCGATGATCCAGGGCTTTGTGGAAGGCATTCGCAGCGCGAACGTGATTCCTGACGTGAAGGAGGGCGCTTACTATGAGCTTCCCGTATTCTGGGCCATGCTTTTTGGCATCCTGACCGAGGAGCAGGTCGATCCCGAGAGCGGGGCCGTCCATCCCGACGCCCCCTGCCCGCGCGGGGAGATGGTCAGCTTCCTTTTGGCCGATTCGAAGTATCAGGAGATGCTGTCTGACGACTGGACGGCAAGCGAACCCATTGCGGTCGGCACCGTTCCCGAGACCGTCGTGCTGAACAAAAACGGCGCGAAGATCACGGTCACCAGCATAGAGACCGACGACAGCGGCGATGCCATGCTGGACTGCACCATCGAGAACACTTCCGCGAAGAAGCTGGCCGTAGATGTCGGCAGCCTCTTTGTCAACACCTTCTGCACCTCTCCCTCTACATACATTCCCATCGTTGAGGGAAATGTGACCTATTACGACAACACGATCATTGCCGACCCGGGCGAGACGAAGAACTTCTATGTGGGACTGAATGATCTCCGGGAAAAGGGCATTACCACCGTCTATGAACTGGAACTTCAGATGTTTGCTTCCGTGGTTACCGAGATCGAGGACGGTTATGAGTTTGAGGAGTATGCCGGCGGCGAGCCGGTGACCATCAGGACCGACCTGTATACCGAAGGCCTCACTTACGATATGGAGGGGACGACGGTCTGCGACAAGGACGGGCTGAAGGTGCTCGTCTGCAAAGCCGAGAACGACGAATACCGCGGGCCGCAGATTGCCGTTTATGCTTACAACGGCGGCAATGAAACCGTCTCTCTGGAGATAGCGGAGCTGAAGCTGGACGGCAAAACCTGCGACGCGTTTTTCAGTATGGATGTTCCTGCCGGAAAGCGGGGAGTTGAAACAATCTACCTCGACATTGATTATGAGAACATCCCGGTCATCAAGCAGGCCGAGCTCACGATTCGGACGCTGGATCAGGAGACCTGGGAGCCGAAAGACACCTTTGCTCCCGTGACGATCCCCTTCCAGCCATAAGCCGGGGAGACCGCCGGGACCGCGGCGGCTTCCATTGGCGCAGCCCCGGACTTCAGCGGCGCATGAATGCGCAATCGCCTTGACATCTTCATATCAACAAGAAATCCGAACGACGTCCCAAAGGGAACGAAGTTCGGATTTCTCAATGCTTGAAGGGCGTCATTCCGCCAGCTTCTCCCCCAGAATGAAGCCGTAGGTCAGCGCGGTGCCGTGGCTGTTGCCCGGCAACAGCATGGGATAGTCCACGCCGTACCTGCCGCCCATGGCATTGCCGATGGCATAGAGACCGGGGATGGCGGTCCCCTCATCGTCCGTGACGTTGAGGTCAGTGTTGACCTTGAGCCCGCCCACAACGGCCAGCAGGGCCGGGCCGAACTTCAGCGCGATATAGGGCGGCTTGTCCAGCGGGAACAGGAGCTCCGGTCGTTTGCCGAATTCCTCATCCCTTCCGAGCGCGGCGTATTCGTTGTGGCGGCGCAGTGTTTCTGTGAAATTGTTGACGGGAACACCCATCTTTTCCGCGAGTTCCTCCGGCGTGTCCGCCTCAACAAGGTATCCGGCGTTTCTGCTTCGGGTCATAAGGCTCTCCGCATAGCCCTCATCAAAACCATTCTCGTCCGGCCCGCAGTCGCGTCCCCAGAAGAGTCCGCCGCCGTAAGGCAGTGTTTCCGGGACCTTTTTCATCCATTCTCCATCCATTATTGACCATGCATAAGTCATTCTGCGGCGCAGCATGGCGATGCTCTTGCCCTGAATGAAGTTGTCCTCATTCATGAAGCGCTTCCCGTTGTTGTCCACGAAGAGGAAGCAGTAGTTCGCCAGATGGTAAGCCTGTGGGTGCAGCATCAGCGGGAAAGGCCCGTCCTCGAACGCGCCGCCTGCCCATAGCCCCAGGCGGTGACCGTCGCCGGTATTGCCGCCCTTCGGCATGTAAATCTTCACGGCGCTCCGCTCCGCGAGGGGTGCAAGATCATGACACATATCCGCGTTTCCGCCGATATCGCCGGTCGCGATCACGACGCCTCTGGCGGCTTTGACCCGCACATATCCGTCATCTTGTTGTCCGATTGCGGATACAACCCGACCGGACTCCTTTTCCAGCCGTACCGCAGGGCAATTGAACAGGAACGTGACACCGAGCTTGCAGGCCTCGCAATACATGGCATAGACCGCGTCCGCACCGCCGGCTCTCAGTCCCTTCTTCGCCATCGGCCCATCGAAAAGGCGGTGCGATCCATAGATCTCGCGATAGGTCTCCCCACGGTAAATACAGGCCTGCAGCTCTGGGCGGCAGCCGTATTCCGGAGCCGTTACGATGTCCAGCAGCCAGTCCATGGCGCGCTCGCCGTTGTGGAGGAAGAGCCACAGCAGCTCCTCGTCGCAGCGATTGCCGCAGCGCTTGATCCATTCCCGGGCGATGTCCTCGAGGCGGTTCTCATAGCCCTGCGCGCGCATGAATTTCGAATTGGGTACTCCGATATTGCCGCCTCTGCCGGACCAGGAGGAGCCTTTCTCCAGGACGATGACCTTCAGACCCATCTGCGCGGCGCACAGCGCACATGTGACGCCCGCGATCCCGGCGCCGAGGACTGCCACATCGCAGGACAGGGATTCCCGGATATCTTCTTCCGAAATCGGCGCAGGGGCCTCCGCCCAGCTGCCCCATCTCGGATCGATATTTGCCATTGAGATTTCTCCTTTCACCGCGAACAGGCGCCGGGTCAGGAAAAACCGACTGCGGCGCCTGCGCGGTTCGTATTCAGATCGCCATGGCCGCGTTGAAGCCCGCGCGGATGGCGTCGCCCAGCATCAAGGCATTTCTGCAGTCACCGACGACGTAGACCTCGGTCTCCGGCAAGACATGCCGCAGTTTCTCTGCCAGCTCACGACGCGGATTCATGCCCGCCGCCATCAGGACCGTTTTGCAGGCGAACTCCTCCAGTGCGCCGGTTTTCATCACTGTGCAGATCACACTGTGGTCCGTTACCTTGACAAGACGACGTCCGGTAATGACCTTGCCGCCCGCGTCCTCAATGATTTTGACAAGCTGTCCGTTGCCTTGCGTGGGGTTATAGGGCAGACTTGGCAGCATCTCCAGCACCGTGACCTTTTTCCCGGACATGGCCAGAGAAGCGCCGCCTTCCAGTCCCAATGAACCGCCGCCGATTACCGCAATCTCATCCTCAACAGGGACCTTCCCCTGCTCGGCGTCGGCACACCAGAACACATGGGGCATATCAATTCCCGGAACGGCCGGGAAGTTCGGTTCCGCACCGACAGCCACGACCATGGCGTCCGGCGCGATCTCGCGAATCAGCTCGGGCGTGACCTCGCAGTTCAGCCGAATCTCCGCGGCGCTGTTCTGTGCCTGGCGGATGAAATAGTCACGGAATTCCTGCATGCCGGTCTTCAGGGGCATGGCCGCGGCGGAAATGAGGTTCCCGCCCAGATGATCCTCTTTTTCACAGAGGATCACGCTGTGGCCGCGTTCCAGAAGCGTCAGGGCTGCCTGGATGCCCGCCGGACCGCCGCCGGCCACCAGGACCTTTTTCTTCACCTTTGCCTCGGGGACTTCGCCGTCCACCAGCTCGTACATGCGCCCCAGCTTCGGATTCACCGCACATGCGACGGTCTTGGTGGAGACGATGCGTTTGCCGCACCAGTTGCAGCGGGTGCAGGGCCGCACCTCCTCCGGCTTATTGAATGCGTATTTCCGGGGCATCTCCGGATCAGCCATCAATCCGCGGGCAAAGAGGCAGATATCCGCCCAGCCGTTTGCTATGATCTCTTCGGCATTGGCCAGAGTATCAATGCCGCCGGCTACGCTGACCTTGCTCTTAAGCAGCCGCTTGATCTCTCTGGCATATCCCACGTTCACCATCCGGCCGCGGAACATATTGGGGGTCCAGTATTTGAAATACTCCTTATCCGTGTGCATTCCCGCGGAGACGCTGACGATGTCGAACATCCCGTCCAGCATCTGCAGATAACGCTTGGTTTCCTCGAAGTGCATGCCGTCCGGGTGGATCTCGTCTGCGGATACTCGCATCTCGATGACGAAATCGTTGCCGCACTTCTTCCGGATTCCCTCCAGGATCTCCGCACAGAAACGGGCGCGGTTTTCCAGAGAGCCGCCGTATTCATCGGTTCTGTGATTGTACAGCGGGCTGGAGAACTGCCCGATGCAGTTGGCATGACCGCCATGCAGGAAGATGGAATTCATGCCCGCCCGCTTGCAGCGGTATGCCGCGTCGATGTATTGCTGCTGGATTTTTTTGATCTGTTCATATGTCATTGCTTCCGCCCGGACCGGGGGGCGGCCGCTTTGCGCCGCCTTCATCATTTCCATGGGCATGTACTGCGCTGTGGGTCCGATGGCAGGCAGATGGTTAAAGTCCCATGCGGCATCAAGCCCGGAGTGGTTCACCTCGCACTGGCCCACAACGCCATACTGTTCGCACAAATCCACAAAGCGGGTCAGGCCGGGGATGTAGTGATCGTTGTCCAGCGCCACCTGCCGGGGTTCATCCTGATAGTGCTCGATATCGACGGAGCAGTTGCCGAGCGTGATGATGCCAGCGCCCCCCTTGGCAACCGGGCGGAAATACTCCAGATGCTCCGTTGTCATGAAGCCCTTTGCATCTGTGTATTTCGGCGACGTCGGGGACATTTCGATGCGGTTTTTGTAATAAACGCCCCGAATCTCAAGGGGTTCGAATACATGCTTGTAATTGCTTCCCATATAGGACCTCCTTTTCCTTGTTTTCAACGCGGGCGTCAGACCATCTTGCCTGCGCCCTGAATGCCTGCGAAGTCACCGTCCGTAATGGCGATCTCGCCCTCCATCTCGCGGATCTCGGCCCACCATCCGCCGCAGGGCTTGTCTAGCTGGACGCCTTCCTCGTTGATGAGCATGGCGCGGATCTCACGGCCGTCGATGTCGCGGGGCCGCTTTCCGTCACGCAGAGCGGCAAAAGCCGCAATGCCGGCGGCGTGACCGGTCCCCATTGCCGGCCCGATGATGCGCATGGCGCCGTTGGCGTGGAACTCCGCGGAACAGCAGCGGCCGACGGCCAGCAGGTTGTCGATCTCCAGCGGCACGAGAGAGCGGTAGGGGATATCGCAGTAATCGCGGGGATTTGCCCTCGCCTCGATGCCCTCCGGCTCACCCAGCGGGTGCATCTGGGCCATGCAGCCCTTCTGCAGCGTCACTGCGGTTCCGTGGGGATTGCGCAGATGGATGTGGCGCTGGAATACCAGATCGCCGCTGGTCGGATGGTGCGTATCCAGGAACTCAGGGAAGCGAGCGATGCCGTCGTCAAACTTCGTGCCGCAGACCACGTCCTCGGCCTTGAGCATATACTCGCCGAAGATGCGGCGGCTGTCCCGGACGCCGGGCAGAGAGCCGGTGCCCACCAGACGAACATTCTCAAATCCGGGCACACGATCCCGCAGGAAGTGATAGAACTGCTCCATCAGGTGATGCTGTTCCAGAATCTGGCGGGAGATATCCTCACAGTCTGTGTTGTGGCAGTAATAGCTGTGGAAGGCGAATGTGATAAAATCTGCGTTGTCCGCCGACGTGGGCGGGATGATGGCACGGTGGAAGCCGTTGAACCGGTTGCAGACGTGTCTGGAGATCTTGCCCTCCTTCAGATACTGCTCCTCCAGCACATAGCACAGCGGGAGAGGCTTCTCCACGCCTTCGGCTTTCTGCTTCTCCTTGAAGGCAGCGTCGGACTCCATGTACTTCGCGATGTTCGCGCCGCTCCAGCGGCTGCCCAGCGTGGTGGACATGTTCAGCCCGCCGAAGTCCACGCCGCCGACCTCATAGGGAACTCCGGCCATGCTGGACAGGTCCGCGTCGCCGGTAGAGTCGATGAACATCTTCGCGTGGATCGCCATCACGCCGCCTTTGGTGTGGAAGAGGGCGGTCTTGATCTTCCCGGCCTCGACATCCACGTCCATGCAGGTGGCGTCATAGAGGATGCGCGCGCCTGCGGCGGTGACCATGCTTTCCAGCGCAAGCTTTCCGAACTCCGGCTCAAAAAGCGGGTTGCGGTAGAACTCTTTGCCGAACTGGTTTTTGAGCTGGCCCATGGCATCCAGCCGCTGCGCGAATTCAAGGCAGACGCCTTCGATGTTGCCCGCGATCTGGGGAACATAGCCGTTTGTAGCGAGACCTCCCAGCGAAACGCCCTTTTCGACGACGATCACATGTACGCCCCGGCGGGCGGCAACGATGGCTGCG
>Ga0079305_1002703_pt1 | contig 14270 bp, 16 predicted proteins | sample LMS_cellobiose_e_FD_79183 | JGI IMG/M metagenome (GOLD analysis project Ga0079305, IMG submission 79183) | Rumen-fistulated moose microbial communities from Alaska, USA - LMS_cellobiose_enrichment | ecosystem: Host-associated > Mammals > Digestive system > Stomach > Rumen fluid ... | reverse complement strand
CCTCCTATCGTTTTTTTTGGTCAATAAACAATAGGTGCAATGCCGGTCTTTTTCAAGCCCGTCTTTGACTTCTTTCCGTTTTTCTGCCCGTTTCCGTCACAAACCGTCGAAGAACCCTTTTTTTACGACGGCAACGACGGCAAATACACCTTTTTCGAAGACTCGCTTGCGTGCGCGCGAGAATCACACCAGCTTGAACCCGCGATACCCCCTCTGCTTGCCCAGCGAATTCACACCGGCGGTCTGGTAGATCTCGGCCATTGCGGTGGCCAGCTGTTTGAAGAAAGCGTTGGGGCTTGCCAGCATGGGCAGTCCCGCCTCCCCCCGGATGACAAGATACCGTTGCCAAGCTTCTGCCGAGGTAAAACTTTTCCCGGCGTATAGCCGGATGTGGTTCTGAACGAAGACGGTCATCGGATTACTCAGCGCCAGGAGACGTTCGATACGGTCACGCTGGACGGGCGAAAGTTCGATCTTCCAGTTGTTCCGCCTGACCCGCCGGGCGCCTTCGAGGAACCAGTTGAAGATGCCGGGCCCTTCCTCCCTGAAGAGCCGCTCGACCAGTCCGAGTTCGCGACGATCTTCAGGAATATGGTGATCGAAGAAAATCGGAATCACCCGGTCGCGCCACTCGTCTCCGCGCCCTTCGTACTGGAACCGCAATTTGTGGTTCGACATGACTATAAGTGTGTAGGTGCCATAATGATCCACCCGGGCGTTCCGAAATTTTTGCTGGGTCTGGAAGAAATCGCCTCCAACCAATTTTTTGACCCACTCGGCCCCCTCGGTACACAGTGCCCTGCTGACTGCTTCAGGCGCAGTCAGCAGGGTCTGCTTAATCAAACCGGCGAATTCGTAGGGATTTTTGGCGTTGCCGATGTTGAGTTCGTGGGCTCGCTCGGCGCCCAGCAACTTGAGCATGAAGAGGCTAAGTATGGTTTTGCCGCACCCTCCTTCTCCGAGGCAGAGCAAAAATTTCCGGGTGAGGTTTTCGAAAAACAGCCCCGCGCCGAGATATTCCTGCGATTTCTGACGATCCTCCGCGTCGGGCAGGATTTCCTGAAGTACGGCTTCAAATTGCGGAGCCGTAGCCGCAGGGTCGTACTCAACCGGGAGGCGGCTGAGAATGAAGAATTCCGGCGAGTATTCAATTTTTTCAAAATCAAGCAATTTCTCGTCCCAACGCAACAACACGTTGGCAGCCGGTATGACATCAGGATCCGGCTTTGGATGTCCCGGTTCCCACGTCCGGCGCTTAATGACTTTCACGATTTGCGCAAAATCGTTCTCGGAAATCCGCAAATCATCCTGGAGGTCGAAGTCAAGCGCTACTTCTGCGGTAAGTGCTTCCAATTCGTTGAGCAGTGGCGCCTCCTCTAACTTCTTCCAGCAGTCGGAGTACCGGACGAATCCAAGACCGTCGAAGTATTTCAGCGGGAATTGCCGAAGAAAATATTCCGCAAAAAAAGACGTATTTATGCCCACAGCGTGCTTGCCGCAGCGCTTGAACGGTCGCCCACGCCTGACCAAAATGTCGGTGTAATTAGGGAAATCAGGTCTATTCATCGCACTCCTCCTTCATCTCGTCCCCAGCCAGCGAGCCAGCCAGCATATAGTCGATGATCTCCGTGTTGAGGTAACGGACGGTCTTGCCCACAATGAGACGGCGGCGGAAGGGAAAGGCCCCCTCCTTGGCGAGCTGCCGGAACTGCGAGTAGGAAATCGACAACATTTCCGCAGCCTCCGGTCCCGTGAGCAGCCGAGGAGGTATCACCGGAGCAAGCTCGCCGGTTTTCGCCAGCGCCGTCAGATTTTTCCTGACGAGGCTCAGCTCACCTGCCGTGACCAGGCCGGAATCCAACAACGGCGTCAGCAGGCGGCATATCAGGTTCGCTGTCTGCATTCGCAATCGCTCGTCAGTCTGTTTTTGGGCCATAAAAAATCTCCATCGCACTTTTTCCTGCGCTATGGAGATAATATAATGCCGCCGTCTGGGGGCCGCTTAAAAAGCGTTATTCTTTTATTGATCGTTCTTTTTTGCGTTTTTTCCTGACTTCATTGGCATGGGTGGTGTTTTTACAATTATTGGCAAAGGAGTAACTATTCAGGCCAGAGACAATCAAGTACAATATCAGCGGCAAATCGCTATCGGGGGAGTTTATTTCGCGTTCAAGTAATGAAGTCAAGATTTCCTTCTCTTGGCTCCGCTCAGCAATAATGAGTCCCACCGCGGCTTGTTTCAGCAGGGTATAGATGAGCCCATTACAATCATCTCCGCAACTGTCGGATAAACATTTTGCTATGCCATGAAGTTTGTCGAGTGAAAAGTCTTTGGTTAGTTTTTCGATGTATCCATCGGGGACCTTATATTGATCAGGCCTGGCACAAATTTCTTGATCCGGGAATTCAAATTCAGAATCTATTCCTTTGAACAAGCTATCTAAGAAATCTCCATCCGCAATATCTCTTTGTTTTCCCGCGATATCCTTAAGAATGCTGAATTCATACGCGATATTGTACAAGATTGGATATTCAAACGGCATCTCAAAGCATCGGTTAAATATTGATTTGAAGGTAAGCAAAGAAAAAATTGCAAATTGATTTTCTCTGCTCTCAGGACATTGACAACGCAAACATTCAAACAGAAAATTTGCTGCAAAAATAAAACTTTGATAGCTCCGTGGTTTAGGTCGTGGAATCTTAAAACACTTGTTTAATATGGAGATGACACGTTCTTTGAATTTATTAAGTTCACTTTCCTTATCACTCGCTGTTGGGAAAAACAAATTATCCCAGTTCGTCAATGCACGAATATACTTATCCTTATCAAACTCTCTAATTCCCCTGCAACAAAGCATTCCTTTCAAGACAAAGTACAATGAATCCTCCAAGCTTTCAGTTTGTCGAATTTCACCATATCTTATCCCTTTGCGATAAAGAGTTGAGAACCGACGTGGATCAATCTCCTCATCCGTATAAAGGTTGTCGAATATCGCCTTAAGATCTCTCTTGACCCACCTGTCGACTTCTGCCTCATGCGCCCCTTTGGATGCGAGGCGATTCAAATGCTCTTCAGAAAAGTGCCAAAGCTGCCAGCCCACAAAAATACCTTGTTTTCGGCTGAATAGGTCAGAATAAAAAGGCGGTTCCTCGTGTTCAACAGTTTTTTCTGTCATTTTAATGCACCCCTTTGAGGATCTTTCCTATCTGATCCAGCACTTCCTGGGTCGGTTCCGGCTTGGAATCCAGCAGACTGATTACGGCTTGCACCCGGTCCTTCAGGGAGTCATTGCCGATCGCTCCGGAAATCGCGTTGATAGCCTCCCGCTGGGCCGCTTCTCCTACGTGCGTGTACTTGTCCGCAATCTCGCTGTCCGTCCCCAGAATCGACAGGACGACCGCCTCCGGGACGCCCTTCTCCGCACAGAACGAGCAGAAGGAGTGCCGGAGAGAATGGAAGCCGTAGACCGTCATCTTCTTGCTTCTGCCGGGAACTGCCACAGAAGGCTCCAGTCCGATCCAGCGAATCACCCTCAGGACATCGAGGTCCACGAGGTTGTTGCCCACGTTCTTCCCGGCCGCGTTGTTTTTGTTGTACCGGGCGGCGGTCTTCGGGCAGACGTATTGATCGACCCGCCATTTTTGCGCTTCCTCCAGCACCTCGAATAATTGAGGCGCCATTGGAATCGAGACTTCCTTTCCCGTCTTGAACTGCTTGACGAATATTCTTCGATGCTCCATGTCCACGTTCTGCCACTGGAGGAGTACGCAGTCCTTCAGCCTCTGACCGGCGTACATCCCCACATAGTAGACGCACCGGATCTCGGGCTTGTTCATGACCCGATGCACATTGTCGGCCAATACGTCCCGAAGCTGTTGTTCCTGCTCCCGCGTAAAAGACTGCCTCCGGACGATGTTGTCCTGCTCCTCCCGCTCGCTTCGCAAAAGCGATTTCGCCCGAAACGGATTGCTCCCGAGGTAATAGTCCTTGAGGCATTCGAAAATCCGGCGCAGACGTTTGATTTTGCGGTTGTGAGTGTGGACGGCAAGGGGACAGGTTTTCAGGTAGGCGGCGAATTCCTCGGCGACCTCCGGGGTAATATCCGTTATGCTTGTGACGACCGCATGCCGTTGCCCGTTGTTCGGGCGGGGGTTGGTGACGAACCGGACAAATTCCTCGTAGGTGGACTTGTAGGACACCTGCTCGTTGACGGTATGAGGAGTTGCGCGATCAGGATGCACCCGGTATTTTTCCCATGCTTCGGAAAGAGGCAGGTTCATGGCCTGTTTGGAAAAGCCCCGCATGGCGGTGATCTGGGCGACGGCGACTTCCTTGGTCGGCGCCTCCCAGACGGCATCCAGGTCAGCGGCTTTCCGGCAGGCTTCCTCATAGTCGGAGGTACTCAGGGCAAATTCCTTCCGCACCCCGTTCGCCACCATCAGCCGGTAGTAGTAGGGACCGTTCTTGATCTTCTGCCTCAATTTCCCTCGAAGTTGACTCATCTTCTTTCTGCTCTTCCGAACACCGCTTGCTTTCATGACGTACCCACCCTGATTCGGCACGTTATGGCAGAATATAACACTCAAAACACTATTTTTCAACAAAAATGGGGAAGTTTTGGGGAAGAATCGGGGATTTTGAGGCAAAAAAAATGGTACACCCATAGCAAACGGAAGAGTATCCGGCATCCCGCCTCAGAAGATCATTTTCCGCTCGGATAGCTGTTCTTCAGTATCTCCGGGAGCCACAATAACGGGGTAACATAACATCCCCCAATGGTACTTCGTGGCACCTCAAGCCTCCACTTTGGAATAAAGTTGTTCAATATACCTCTTTAATCCGGCTTTCCCTTGTTGTTGAAATGTCGACTTAAGTTGATCTATTTCTGCGTGAATAATAGTTCTTATTCTGGATGTCTTAAAACCTTGGTGAGACTTAAGACAATCTGCAATTGCCCTTGTAAAACGTCCATCAATATGTCTAGACAAGCTCACACCGAGTGTACATGGGAAAATATTATCGTAAGCAGATTCAATTTCATGCTTTTGAGGAGACAGGGTGATGAAATTTAACAAAAAATCAGGTCTTATATAACAACTTGGGGTATAATTTTTTCCCAAACACTCTTCCACGGCTGAAAATGTTGTAGTATCTGTAGACAGCCACCAAGAGTTAAAACCCAACGCTCCATTATTTTCCTCTCCGTCAACATGGCGCTTTGTGTATATCATTAAAATTGTTTTAGCGTCATTAATTGCTTGTTGTTTCGATGGTTTATATTTTTCGAGCGTATCTGTCAACAAACTTAAATCTTTTTTATCTACACAATCAAGTAATTCCTTCTCTCTCTCAAAAAAATCAATTTCAAATTCTTCTTCAAAAAACATCCTTAATTCGTATTTTTTATCGCTCCATCCAGAATTCGGAAAAACAAATTGGTCAATATAGTGATAAAATGTTAATTTGGGGTCTTTCATTCTGTGGTAGAAAAAACCACGAATCAATATACTATCAATATATGAAATAGATTGGTGATCTGTATAAATCTCTTCATTGCCTTCATAAATATCTCTATACTCTTTAATTTTATTGTCTATATGCTGAACAATTTCATCTAATATTGATGATGTTATATAAAACTTTACGCCAGCCTTACGTGCCATTTTTAACAAATTCCATAATCGCCTATCTTGTTCTGGAACAAAAATTTCAGATAATGCAGGAATTAAAATTGAACTACATACAAAAACTTGCAATCCTCTCGCTATCGTTTGCAGATATTTTGCAATTTTAGGATCTGCTCTGAGCATAAAAAGAGTCATGTATGTTTTTGACAATGAAGAAAAATATTCTTTTTCTTCAGAAGTCGGAGAGTAAATCAAATCCCGGGATAACCTCATAAGAACCCCGCCCAATCTTTCTCTAAACACGGCCTCTCTTCTGTGGTATTTTTTATTGATTAATCCTTCAATAATTCGCCAAAGATCTTGAGAAATATTCTGTGGAGAATTGTTATTCATAATAAAATTTGAAAATTCAAATCCATTATTCTTGAAAATCTCATTAAATATCCAAGAAACATCTTTTTTAATATCTTCAAAGATGAAAGACTTTGCATCGGATAAATTTTCTATTCTTCCACACAAAGAACTGTAGAAAGCATTAACAACGGCAGCGTCATGTATGTTCATTGCTTGAATTTCACGCCGTGTCTCATAAGGAAGGCAATATCCCCTTTGCGAACCATGATATTTTATTTTCCTAGGTTTGGTAGAAAGAATTTTCAGACGCTCAAGCAACAATTTTCTCTCAAATCGAACCGGAGCAATACTTTGTATTTTTTGCTCAATATCCTCTTCAGTCATAACAGTATTTGCTTCAGGATCGGTTCCTTCTAATGAAAAAATAATCAAACTGTCAAGAACCAGAGATTGCAGGTTGTCTATTGCCGACGCGCGTTCCATCTGCTGACGCAAAAAAATAAATATACGAGCGTCCCCTTCGAAATCTTCTATCAATCGTGTTTTACCGACCTCTAAAAATTCATGGCAGTAGTGCTCAACAAATATTTGAAAAGTTCTTATGGTTCCCTCGTTTGTATTGACATTTCCCTCTAACCAATTTAAATCATATATTTGCAAGAGGACGTGATATTTTTTAAACACATCAGAACGGATATCTTCTTGTTTTCTAACAATCCCATTCGTGACAAAGAACAGCTCGGAGTACTGAATTTTATTTTTTTGCAATGCTTCTAAGGTATTTAAGATTTTACTTCTGCTTTCATCTATGGATATTTGGTATATAACCTTATATTCTTTCTGATCTTCGGTCTCCTCATACAGCGCAGCATCTATCCCCATATCATGAATGCCACCCATCGGGATAAAATTTGCTCCCTTTAATTGGCAAAATAAATTCTGTATAAATTTTTCAAATATTTTTCCATCATTAACAGCGCGCATGACATCCGAAAAATATTTTGTATCTACATATTCCATAACTAATCTCCTCTATCCTTTGACAGTCGTGTCCAAAGCGTTGCGAACATTTGCCTCTCTCTCTGAACAATGATTCAATCCTTATAAGCAACAGGGCAGAATAAATCCGCCCCCCCCATCCTAAAGCGCAGGAGGATCAGCTGCAGAATTGCCCCATGCTCACCGTCCCCTATATTATACACTCATTTTATGAAATTTGCAAGTATCGAACAATGACGGGTACCAATTTTGCTGTAAAAAACACACCTGGCTCTTATCTTCTTAGCCGTTATCACAAAATAAGCGTAAAAACCCTCCTGTGTTTTGAACGGATCCCTTTCATAATTTACGAAGGATTGTTATTTGCCTATGCTTGGTTCCAGTAGTTATAGCCAGAAATCCTGTCGTAGATAATATTTCCCCTGTCCATTTTTTAACTAGTTCCAAGGTAAAATTCAATCTCTTCTTGATTTCCCTCTACGTAGTCGGGAATTTTGTACCTATCCTCATTGCCCTTCTATCCACGCTTAAACTGAAGCATCTTTGCAATTCAGAACCAAAATGAGCGACTGTTCAGCCACTGCTTATCTGACTCACGGCGAAGTGTATCGCAAGTCGCAATAAATACTCTCAGGACCTTTTTGTGGAGGAACGAGAGATGGAAGGCGATTGTTTGACGGTTTCGATCAGCCGGAGGAAGACTGTTCTGACGGATGGCTCCGAATTGTCCAAGGAGATTCTGTGGGGAGGAGAGAATCTGAAACATGCGATAAATGGAGACGGCGATTTTATTGAATCTCTGATTGAGGAAATGAAGGTTCTTGCGGATGAAATCGACCGATTTCTGGAAAATTCTCCACATATCACTATGATTCGATTGATTGCCGGAGACGATTATTTGTACTTTTCCGCCATACTCCAACAGTATTACAGAGACCGTAAATTTTCCAAGCTGAGATGGGTTTGAAATAGCGGCTCAATGCCCCCAATGGTACTCGATGGTACTTCGGGAAGGCATTTCGGGCAGAAAACTGGTACATAGGCAGAGAACGAGAAATTTTCGGAGAAGTCGTCCTTGCTTTTGAGCACACCGCTCACCGTGTCCCCGGCTTGCCTCTCCGCTCCATTTACCTCCGCCAATCCTTCCAGAGCGTTTCACGGATCTCCATATCCCGAAAATTGACCATGCGCAGGAAAAGGAAGTCCCCCGCAAACGAGGCACACCATTTCCGAATGAGTTCCAAGGGCTTGGTCCAATCTTCGGCATAAAATTCGAAGGTCACGCTCTCTCCGTGACAGCGCCAGCGCATGACCGGAGCATGGCGATAAACAAACGGGAGCAGGTTTTCGCGGTCTGCAAAATGCGGGAACTCGGCAATAATGTTTTCCGGCACGCCCAATTTGGCGGCATTGCCCTCGCGCCGCAACCACCTTTCGTGTTCGTCGATCGGAAACCAGATCCCGCTTTCATAATTTCCCCAAAAGCCTTCTTTCATGGTACCTCCTCATGGATAGGCCGGATAGGCTGGGGCAATATGATCGACTGCCTATCAGGCTTATCAGGCCTGTCATGCCTATTTCTTCTTTTGCTTATATTCCGCATAGCATTCATCGAATTTTCTTGCATTATGATCGACACCCATTTTTCCGAACATACCTTTCCAGCGGAACAATTCAAGCCCCAGAGTCCCCGCCGCCGCCATTCGGAGGTCGTAGTGGGACTTGTCTCGCAGGAAAAGACGCCCGTTCCGATGGTTGACATACTCGATCATATAACTGCGAAAACTGTCGCTTTGGATCCCATGACTCATGCCGCTTGCAAGGTCGAGCTTTTCCACTCCGTCGCCATCTTTCCGCTTGGGCAGCAGCATCGGCGCTCCGGCGAAGCGGGCGAACTCGGCGACCTGCGTGAAAAAATCCGGATCGTCCTTGATGTTGGCGACAATGAGCGCCCCTCCCGGATGGTATCTGGTGCCATAGCCGATGCGAAGCAGTTTTGCCTTGAGCGGGAAGAGCATGCCCTCCGAGGAATCCGCCATGCTCCACAACTGCCAGTCGGGGATGATGGCGAATTCCATGCGGAGGATCTCTTTGTCGATCTCGCGGTCGCGAAGGCTGTTCAGTCGTTTTTTCAAACTTGCGAGCATCTGTCGAAGCCTCTGCTGGCGACTGGTCACGATCGGCAGGAATCCCTGCGGAAGATAGGATTCGACCGCCGATGCAATGTCGCAGCAGCGAGTGAGGACCTGTTTGGCCTGTACGATGCGCGGGTGTTTGTGCGAGAGCAGAAGGAACGGCGAGGCAAGCGTTTTATCCAACTGATCCTTGGCAAACCCGGGATTGCCGTTGCGGTTTTCGGCGATGAACAGTTCCGCCCGGTTGCCGCGGCGGTCGATGCCGTCGAGTTTATACAGCTTCACCCGAGGCGCGGCTTTCCACACCGGGTCGGCGATCAGGGAGACACCGTCGCTGTTGCAGAAGCGTTTCTCCCAGAGCGCCTCCTGCGGCTCCACCATGGAAATATCATCGTCCCGGTCGAGCTCATTGCTCTGAAACGGGTTCCCTGTCTCGCAGATTTTCCGGAAATCTTCCGTCATCGTTCCTCTCCCCGCGATGAGCCATTCCCGCTCTTTTGCACTTCCCGGCGCAGGCGGACCTTCTGCATCATCGCCTTCAGTTTTTCGTGGTCGCGCTGAAATTCCATAAGCAGAAGCCGTCGCACATGAGCATTGGGAACGAGATCACGATGCATGAGCTGAAACAGCAGATAATCCCCCTGGTTGTCTTTCAGATAACGGTTGAAATACCAGTTCAGCACTTCGCCCACTGCTCCGGAACGGCTGATCCCCGCCGTGCAATGAACGAAAATTGACCGATCATCTCCGGTGCAGACAAAGTCCACGAGCTGCTTCGCCTGTTCCGACGTCATGGCATGGGGCTGCCCCTCGTCCACGTCATCGAAATAGAGAACGAGCAGATTCTCCGCGTGGGGAAATTCTCCCGAAAACGGCGGCGGTTCAGCGGAAAAACTCACATTGTTGATGGAGATGATCCGTCTGGTCCGAAAAAAAATAACGTTCCTGCCAACTGCCTTGAGAAGCTTCAAAAAAAGTGCGGGCTTTGACTTCGATTTGCATGGTTTTCTCCTGTGATTTTGGGAGATAGGCCGGATAGGCAATGATTGTCTACTGCCTATCAGGCTTATCCTGCCTATTTTTCTCCGCCCGTGCCCGTGCGCCCTCTTTCATGCTGTGTCCCCAGCCGCCGCCGGGATAGCGCAGACACTGTGCCTCATAGCTCAACTTCGCCCACAGCCGGTACGGGAGTCCGATGACGACCCAGAAAAGCGCCTCCAACGGCAACATAATCAGTACCAGAAGCCAATATCCGATATTGGTGATCCATTCTTTCATTATCATCAGCCTGTAAAATCTGTTCAATGACGGCGAAGTTCTTGCGTGTACGCCTGTTCCAGTCGCCGCAGAACCAGTTGGTTTGCCTTTTCGCGAATCCACGGATAATCTCTGAAAAAACGTTGAGAATCCTTCGGATAGTCCTGATTGACAATTCCGTTCAGGAAAAGGCCCACGGCTCCGGAACGGGATTCTCCAGCCGTGCAGTGGATCAGGATCGGGCGCGGATCCGGCTGCAAGGCAAAGGCGATCACCTTTTCCGCATCCTGTACGGAGAAAGCATTGGCATTCTCGTTTTCATAATCGTCGAAGAAGAGGATCAGAAGATTCCGACAGTCCCAGTAGATTTGAGTAAAAGGAGGCGTTTCCGGGAGACAAATACTGTTGATGGAAACAATTCGATAGTGCTTGATCCAGTAGGTTTCTTCAGCACTTCCCCGCCTTGCCTCAAAGAAACTTCGCGCAAAAATCCGAATCCGCATGGGTTTCCTCATTTTTCATATCGATTGATTCAACAGGAACTCCTATCATTTTACAATAAAGAAAACGTTGCACCTGTCATTTTTATGTTGTAACATGCAGAAAATGAGCGTGTCGCAGAAATGCACGATTTTTGACGAAGATAAACTTTTGAAAAAACAATAGTTATAACGAATTATTTTTCGAATCTCCCTTCAGTTTTTTCTTCATGTTGAAATCAGTGTTCTGTGCAAAAAATCAGAAATTTTTATAGAGACGCCACAAAAGATAAACTACAGCGGCATAGACAGCGATTCGGATGATGGGATTCCTCCACAATCCTTTGATAATTTCCCGGATTCTGTCCAATCTCCAATACCATTCTATACGTCGTCTTATAGGGCATCGTGGGTATCTACAAATTGAAATTCGTATCAACATATAACAACGATCACGATCCCCTAATATAAATCCTTCACGTTCGTGACGATCGTATTCGGGACACCATCTTTTGTAATCGTCCCTGCGAAATCCTCCCGAACGCCATCTTATCATAATGAGACGCCATTTGTCAATAATGCTAAGGCGCTCCCTTTTATCCGTTTCGCCTTCTGGAGGTCCTCCAAGACCTCCAACATCGGGATTTTCCATATCCAGATCATCCGGCGGGCCGCCGAGGCCGCCGATATCTGGATTTTCCATATCCGGAGAAAAATCATCTTTCATGGTGTATCATAACTTCTTTCAGTATAAGGACCAACAATCGGTACGTTGCTCATAGCGGATGCATCATGCTTTCAGCATCCCGAAAATAACAGCAGCGACAATAATCAGCAGGACAAGACAGCCCCATCCGCCGAATTTTCTGTAAAAAGCAGCCCCAGCCGAGCCGAAAGACTGTTCGATAAATTCCTCCAAAGCGCTATTTCCGTTGTCTGACATAGTAGACCTTCTTTCTGTGAGAACAATGACTACGGACATTTTGCTTCCCGCAGTCATTGTTTTGCATTGTTCCTTTAAAAAATTTCCGGCATCGATCACGAACTCATCTTATCTCGAAAATGACGATTTCATATCCGGGATGGCGTTTTTTCAATGCTTCCATGACTGCGGATTCCGTATTCCCCTGTACTGATACTGTCTCAACAGAGGAAGCCCAACTGCTTTTCCCAATTTGTCTCTTTTTGAGTTTCACTCTCACCGTTACCATTTTGCATACTCCTTTGCTTTTGTCCGAGGAACACTCTCCCCGGCGTGTTGTTTTGTGTGGATTTGCCCATCAAAAGGACACATTCCACAACTCACGCAAGGACCCCACGCAAACCTCCGCAACGACAAAGCAGGGAATATGTCCAACCATATCCGCGCCATCGGCGGTCGTGTTTGAAAATTGCGAGTTTTCCCGCGAGACCGACAGATTCTTCAAGTTTTCAATGCTTTTTCAAATTCTCAATAACAAACTCCTTTCATTTTCGTATGGTTGCGGACGTTCTGTCGCCCGCAGGCTTCGTTTTGGGTGAGTTAAAAAATTTTCGACATTGTTTACAATATCATTTTATTTCTAAAATGATGAATTCATATCCAGGAGAACGTCTTTGTAATTCCAGCATGACAGCAGATTCTGTTTTTGCCATCACCGAAAAGCTTTCTGTATATGATGCCACAGAATACCAATACCCGCCAGAACCAATTTTTCTTTTCTTGAATTTTACTTTCACCTTTACCATTTTACAAACTCCGTTTCTGTTATCCGAAGGATGTCTCTCCCTCGGAATGTCGTTTTTTGTGGCGGGTCCCCCATAACAAAGACTCATTCCATCATTTTGTCACGAAAGTTATCGGCTCATCGACAAAGATATTACCACTTTGCTCCGACTGATTTCAGATAGTTTGCAACATCTACATGTTTGAAATGCAATGCATACCTTAATGCCGAAAAACCACCGATGCGGGTGGCATTGACATTCGCTCCACTGGTAATAAGAAGTTTACACAACTCAATATCTCCTCTGGCAGCGGCGAACATCAATGCTGTAGTGCCATCATCACGTATTGCATTGACATTGGCCCCGTGCGAAATAAGGAATTTACAGACATCAATTTTCCCATTGCCGACTGCCATCATCAAAACTGTTTCGTCATCTCGTTCTTTCGCATTGACATCTGCCCCATTGGCAATAAGAATTCTACACACTTCAAGATGACCGTTAGAAGCCGCAAAGTGTAATGCAGAATAGCCGTTTTTATTTTTTACATTAATTTTAACGCCTTGAGATATAAGGTACATACAGACTTCTGTATGACCATTTCCGGCGGCAAGGTGTAACGCAGAATTGCCGCTTTTGTTTCTTGCATCGAAATCCATTCCCTGTGAGACAAGGAATTTGCACATTTCGAGACGGCCGGTAAAAGCCGCAAGCATCAGAGTAGTACAGGAATCAATATACGTTACATTGGCATTTGCTCCTTGCGAAACGAGGTATTTATAGATTTCGAGTTGCCCATTCATAACAGCCTTTATCAGGGCTGTAGAACCATCTTTTGCTTTTACATCTATGGTAGCGCCATGGGTCGCAAAAAACTTACAATCTTCAAGATTGCCTTTCTCGGCAGCAAACATCAGAATTGTGCATCCATTTTTATCTTTAACATTAACATTTGCACCTTGTGATATCAAATATCTGCAAACATCAAAATGTCCCTCCTCCGCGGCAGAGACTAAAGCCCAATCGGTATTTTTATCAATCTCGGCTCCATTGGAGACAAGAAATTTACAGAAGTCAATACGACCGTATCTGGCCGCTTCACGCAGGACAGTTCGATTGTTTTTATCTTTTATATTGATCTCAGCTCCATTGGAAATCAAAAGCTTACAAATATCAAAAGATCCGTGACAGGCCGCGAGCAGCAACGCTGATTCATTTCTATTATTTTTTTCATTGATCTCTGCCCCATTGGCAATTAAAAATTTGCACAGTTCAAGATGACCTTTTTGAGCCGCGAGCATTAACGCTGAATAATCTTGCGCGCTTTTTGCATTAATGTCAGCGCCATTGGAGACAAAAAATTTGCACAGTTCAAAATGACCATAAGATGCTGCAAACATCAATGCAGTCCAGTCGTCTGCCCCTTTTGCATTGACATCAGCACCATTGGAGAGAAGAAGCTGACATATTTCCCAATAACCTTTTCTTGCAGCAACCATCATGGCCTGTATAGCTTTTTTGGCATCAGCACCTTTTGCAACAAGAAGTTTGCACATTTCTAACTGCCCTCTTTTTGCAGCTTCATTCAAAAATATGTCACCTTCAGCATTTATGCTCACAATTTTAGAAATAATAAACTTAAAACAATCAATGCGCCTGAATCTGATTGATTGGGTGATAAGAATAGGTTTATTCCATTGCTTAAAGCCAT
>Ga0079305_1002702_pt1 | contig 14274 bp, 16 predicted proteins | sample LMS_cellobiose_e_FD_79183 | JGI IMG/M metagenome (GOLD analysis project Ga0079305, IMG submission 79183) | Rumen-fistulated moose microbial communities from Alaska, USA - LMS_cellobiose_enrichment | ecosystem: Host-associated > Mammals > Digestive system > Stomach > Rumen fluid ... | reverse complement strand
TTTTTAAATCCAAGCCGTGAAACCTCCGTCAGCCGCTGATTCATTGCACTGACGCTGCGAATCTCCCCTGTCAGACCGACCTCACCGATCGCTGCGGTGTCGGCGCTTATCACGTGATCCTTGGCGCTGGATGCGATCGCAAGCACGGTCGCAAGGTCCGCCGCCGGTTCATCCAGATCAAGTCCGCCGATTACGTTGATATAAGCGTCGCAGCCGCCGAGCGACAGTCCGCCGCGCTTATCGAGAACAGCGAGCAGCAGCATTGCGCGGTTATAGTCAAAGCCGTTTGCATTGCGGCGCGCGCCGCTGTATCCGGAGGGCGCAATCAGCGCCTGCACTTCCGCAAGGATCGGGCGGCTGCCTTCCATGACGCAGGTCACACAGGTGCCGGGACAGTTTTTCGGGCGCCCGGACAGGAGCATTTCTGACGGATTTAGAACCTCCGTCAAGCCGCTGTCATCCATATCAAATACGCCGATCTCATTTGTCGAGCCAAAGCGATTCTTTGCTGCGCGCAGGATACGGTAGCTCATCGAATGATCGCCCTCGAAATACAGGACGCAGTCCACCATATGCTCGAGAACTTTCGGACCGGCGATCGCTCCTTCTTTGTTGACATGGCCGACGATAAAACAGGTGAAGCCCTGCGTTTTTGCAGATTGCATCAGCGCCATCGTGCAGTCTTTTACCTGACTGACGCTGCCCGGCCCACTGGTCAGGTCCCCGTTGAACATTGTCTGGATCGAATCGATGATGACGACGTCCGGCCGCAGCTCATCGATGTTCTGCAGAATGTTGTCCAGATTTGTTTCGGCAAGCACAAGGATCCCGCTCCGCTCGACACCGAGGCGCTGAGCGCGCAGCTTCAGCTGACGCGCGCTCTCCTCGCCTGTTACATACAAAACCTTCTGATTCAGAAGATTTCCGCAGATCTGCAGCAATAGAGTGGATTTGCCGATCCCGGGGGCGCCGCCGACCAGCACAAGGGAACCGATCACGGCGCCGCCGCCAAGAACACGGTCCAGCTCCCCCATGCCTGTTGAAAACCGCATTTCTTCCGGCCCGTCCAATTCGCTGATCGGCTTTGGCCGGTTCTTCGGCGCGGCGCTGCCTGCCTTGGCAGCGCCGGATCTGCTTTTTGTCTGCGGCGCGGTGGGGGCTTCCACGAGGGTATTCCACTGCCCGCATGCCGGACATTGGCCGAACCACTTCCCTGTTTCGTTGCCGCACTGTGTGCAGAAATACACCGTCTTTTCTTTCATCGTATGTTCCTCCAAGGATTCAGCTGAGCGGTGAGATAAACTGAAGGTATGAAACGCAGAGGATGGCGGCAAGCTCGGTCTGGTATTCGGCGGAAGTCAGCTTATCCGCTTCTGCCGGATTGGACAGGAAACCGCACTCCACAAGAATTGCCGGGCAATGGATGCTCCTGAGCAGAAAGATCGTGTCTTTCGCCGGAACGGCGACCCTCCGGTTCTCCGGGCAAAGATGGCAGCGAAGATTCTCATGCGTCAATTCCGCAAAGGCCTGCGAGCCCTCCGTTCCGGCATAGAACACCTGCGTTCCGCTGGGGCGGGGATCCGGATAGAGATTCTGATGGATGCTGATCAGCAATGCATTTTCGGTCGCGTTGACCTGTGCGATCCGCCGGTTTTGATCCCAAAGCTTTTTTTCCCGCACCGTCTTCGCTTCGGGCGGATAATCCAGTGCTTCGCCCGATCGCGTCAGCATGCACGCTTCTCCAAGAAAACGGCAGAGATCGTGCAGCTTCTGTGCGATTGCAAGGTTGACTCCGCTCTCTTTTACGCCGTCCGAAGACACTGCCCCGCCGTCCAGACCGCCATGCCCGGCGTCGATCAGCAGCATCGGCGGCGTCTGGCGCGCAGCCATGGCAAGCGAAGTCTTACTGCCGACCGACGCTATGATTATCGCAGTTCCCGCTAAAAAAAGCAAGGCGGAGATGATCGCAATGCGGCGAAATCTGAAGAATCGTTTCAGAGAAGAATACAAATCATACCGCCGCTTCCTTCATTGATGATCCGCTGAATCGTTGTGCGAAGTTTGTTCTGCGCGTCGGTCGGCATCGCGCGGATCTTGTTGTTCAGCCCTTCCCCGGCAATATCATTCAGGGGCTTGCCGAAAATGTTCGATTCCCAGATCCTGCTGACATCGCCGTCATAACCCTGCAGAAGAAAATTGATGACCTCCTCCGACGCTTTTTCGCCGCCGATGGCCGGAGAGACTTCCGTCTCGATATTGGCGAGAATCATATGGATCGACGGCGCACTTGCTTTCAGCCGGACACCGTAGCGTCCCCCCTGCCGGACGATCTGCGGCTCTTCGAGACGCATCTCATCCATCGTCGGCATTACGATCCCGTAACCTGTGCTGCGGGCGCTTTCCAGCGCGTCGTGAACGCGGTCGAATTCCTCTTTTCTTGCGCTGACGGATTTCAGAAGAAGCATAAGTTCCCGGTCGTTGTGTACAGGGAATCCGGATTCCCTGCTGATAATCTCATAATAGAGCCGTTTCGGGAGCGAGATTCGAATCGAGACGACTCCGCAGCTGAGATCGCAGTCCGATATCGAAGCGTTCTCAATCAGTTCCTGTGCAGAGAGTGTTTCGGTAAAGCGATTCAGATCTCCCATGCGGACAGCGGCTTCGCCGCAGGAACGCAAAAGCTCAAATAAGGATGCGCGAAACTCGCTTTCCTCCCCAAGGGCTTCCATCCAGCTGGGGAAAAAGATCCGGCAGCACGTTATGGGGAATTCCAGAAGAAGCGCTTTCAGGATCTCGCCGATTTCGCGCTCGTCCAATGAGAGGCAGTTGACGGGAATGCAGCTGTGTCCGTACTTTTCCGAGAGTTCGGCTGCAAGCGAGACGGCCGGCTCCCCCTCCGGTTCTTTACAATTGAGGAGGATCACGTATGGTTTGCCCGCCTGCTGCAGCTCTCTGGCAGCGCGTTCCTCCGCGGGAACGTATTCTTCCCGCGGCAGAGAGCAGACGGATCCGTCTGTTGTAACCAGGACGCCGATGGTCGAGTGGTCGGAGATTACGCGCATGGTCCCCTCCTCCGCCGCCTGCGACATCGGAATCTCATGATCATACCATGGGGTCATGACCATGCGTTCGCTTCCGTTTTCCATACTGCCGGATGCGCCGGCGATCATATATCCCACGCTGTCCACAAGCCGGATCGCGCAGCGCGCACCGTTCTCAAGCCGGATTTCGGCAGCGGTTTCCGGCACAAATTTCGGCTCCGCCGTCATGACCGTCCTGCCGGATCCGCATTGCGGAAGCTCGTCTCTGGCTCGTTCCGCCGCATAAGCGTCTTCCATCCGCGGCAATACCAGCGTCTCTATGAAGCGTTTGATAAAAGTTGATTTCCCGGTTCGAACCGGTCCGACGACACCGAGATAAATGTTGCCGCCGGTACGCGCCGCGATATCCTGATAAATGGACATTTCCGTCATTCCCATCACTCTCCGTTACGCATGAATTCGGTATTTGTACAAGACTATGTGGATCCGCAGCGGAATATGACATGGGAAGGCGTAAGCACAACCGCTGCCGTTGATTTGCCGGCAGCGGTCAATGAAACAGATTCAGATAAACCGGATCGTCTGCTGATGCACTTTGGAGATTCGAACATCCAACTCGGGGAATCCGGTCAGGAGCAGGCGCTTAAGGCGCGGAACCACAACGTTTTCCGTGCAGAAATGGTCACCGTCGACCAGGTTGAGTCCCAGTTCCTTTGCAGAGAGAAAGTGATCGTATTTCAGGTCGGCTGTTACATATGTGTCGCAGCCGGCCTCTGCCGCTTTCCACATGTCACTCCCGCCGGCTCCGCCGCAGCAGGCGATCCGATGCACCGGACGGCCGCCGTCAACGTAGCGAAGCCCGCAGCTGTGCAGGCGCTGCTTTGTTCGAATCAGGAATTCCTGAAACGCAACCGGAGCGGGCAGCTCGCCCAGACGGCTGACGCCGTAAGGCCTGCCGTCCGGATGGGAACCGTGGGGATCCAGCAGACCGATGACGCGAGCGCCGAGCGTCTCCATCAGACAGTCGTTGACGCCGCCCTCCGCCGTATCCAGATTTGTATGGAGACAGATTGCGGAAATCCCGTTGCGGATCAGCCGGATGACCTTTCTTCCCTTTGGATCGTCGTCCGTGACGCGTTTGAGAGGATCGAAAATCAGCGGATGGTGGGAGACGATCAACTGCGCGCCGGATGCAACGGCTTCTTCAACCACCTCGTCGGTAATATCCAGTGCCGTCAGCACGGTATGGACTTCAGCGCCGCAGAATCCGACCAGCATCCCCACATTATCGAACTCTAATTTCATATAGGAAGGAACAAGCTGTTCAAAATAATCCCGGATATCTCCTACGCTTGCCATCGAATCACCTCATGATAGATTTCTTCAAGCTGCGAAAGCTCGCCGCGCAGCGCGTCCACGCGCGTTTCATCCGGGCGTACCGCGGATTCCAGACCGCGCAGGCGCTTTCTCATCCGTTTGATCTGATCCTCCAGAAAGGGCTGCAGCAGCGGATCCCGGTGTCGCAGCAAGGCGTCCTCTACGCCAGGAAAGGGCGGCATCTCCCCCGCGGTGACGAGCCAGATCAGATAGATCCGTCCGGTATCGTAAGAAAGCGCGGCGTCGGTAATGGTATAACCGTTTCCGGCGAGAAATGCGCGAAGCTCCGCCTGCTTTGTCTGCGGCTGCAGAACAAGCCGCTTCCGCTTTGCCCATGGCGCCTGCGTCAGGATCCCCGAAATGGTCTCCCCGCCCATCCCGGCCATGATGATCGTGTCGACCGACTCCGGCGTGCAGAGCGAGAGCCCGTCGCATTGCACCAGCCTCAGCCGCGACGAAACACCGTAGTGCTCCGCATCCAGACGCGCACGTTCCAGCGGCCCGGATCGAATGTCCGTGGCTGTCGCTTCCGCAACGATATCGTTCAGAAGCAGCCAGATCGGGATATAGGCATGGTCAGTACCGACGTCGATGATCCGGTCGCCCGGACAGACATAGTCCGCAATCCGCTGCAGGCGTTTTGACAATTGCATACGCGATACTCCCATAAAACAGGCGGGGCGATTCCGATCACTCAAAACCTCCCCGCCGCAGATTCCTCAGCGCTTCATTGCTGCGCTATGAATGCGTTCAGCTTATTCAGGAACGGCTCAACTTCAACGCCGTGGGCGTTGCAGGCTTCTTCCACGTTTTCACCGGTGGCAAACGCGCAGCCGAGGCAATGCATTCCGATCTCAAGAAACAGCGGCGCAGTGTCAGGCGCGTTGATCAGAATATCGGAAATGACGGTTTCTTTGGTAATCTCGAACAATGGTATGACCTCCATTCTTTGCTGATAGCATAGATTATTATATCGATTATACTGAAAAAATCAACAGTATTTTCTTTATAAAAGAACAAAAGGCGTCGGCATATCGCATTACCGGCGCCTTTTGCTATTGCCGAATTACTCGGCGGCCTTCATCTTTGCAAAGCAATCGCTGCAGTACACAGGACGATCGTCTCTGGGCTGGAAGGGCACGCGGGCCTCACCGCCGCAGGCAGCGCAGGTGGCGGTGAAGAACTCACGAGGACCACGGGCAGCGTTCTTGCGAGCATCGCGGCAGGCCTTGCAGCGCTGGGGCTCATTCTGGAAGCCCTTTTCCGCATAGAACTCCTGCTCGCCGGCGGTGAAAACGAACTCATTGCCGCACTCTTTGCAAACTAAGGTCTTGTCTTCGTACATTTTGAATCCTCTCTTTTGATCTTGCCTTTGGGGCTGTAATATTTGCGTCAGCTTTTCAGCTGAAATCGCCGGGATTGGGAATGTGCCGCGCCAGCTTTTTCCGGATTCGCTGGATTGCATTGTCGATGGATTTTTCTGATCGTCCGCTGCGCTCTGCGATCTCCGCATAGGAAAGGCCGCGCAGATAATCCGTTAAAATCCGGTTTTCAAAGTCGGAAAGAAAGGCGGTACACATCGCAAGGAATGAATCCGCCCATGCCTGATCCAGTATTTGATCCTCAGGGCTGCGCGCAATTAACTGATGAAACAACAGCTGTGATTCACCGGATTGAAGCTGCTCCAAAGACAAACCGTTGTTCAGCGGCGCGTGCTTGAGCCGTGAAGCACTGCGCGCGGCGCTGATGACTCTTCGTCGGATACAGAGTTCGGCAAAAGAGTGGAATGAGGAACCGCAGGTTGGGTCAAATTCGCGCATCGCGGAAAGGAGTCCGATCATACCTTCCTGCAAAAGATCCTCGCTGTCACCGCCGGCCAGAAAGAACGGACGAATGACGGCTTTCACGAGGCGGCGATATCGTAATACGAGTTCATTGCCCGCCTCGGCATCTCCTGCGAGATAAAGGGAATGAAGCTCAAGATCGGATAAAACGGGATAATCGAGCAAGCCCAATCTCCCCCATAGTGATATATAATAATTATAAGTGGATTCGGCACAAATGTCAAGCGATGTAAGAAATAAATATCATATTTCGGCAGAATGCCGAATCCATGGTCGGGGACTGTCAAAGATCAAACTGACTTTGGCCCTGAAACGGGATGCCGAGGTGCTGATACGCTTTCTGCGTGACGCAGCGACCGCGCGGCGTTCGTGTAAGAAAGCCCTGCTGGAGAAGATACGGTTCATAGACGTCCTCCAGGGTGATCGCTTCCTCGTTGATCGTTGCGGCCAGCGTTTCGAGGCCGACAGGACCGCCGTTATAGAAATCGATAATGCTTTTGAGCATACGTCGGTCGAGTGCATCGAGGCCGAGCTGATCAACTTCGAGCCTGGTCAGGGCCATGTCGGCAACCTCTCTGGTGATCACGCCGCCCGCACGGACCTGCGCGAAATCGCGGACGCGGCGCAGCATCCGGTTTGCGATCCTGGGCGTGCCGCGGCTGCGGCGCGCGATCTCCTGCGCCCCGCCCGCTTCGATCTCGATATTCAGGATTCCCGCAGAACGCAGGATGATCTGCTGCAGCTCCTCCGGCGTGTAAAGCTCCAGCCGCAGCGTTACGCCGAAACGATCCCGCAGCGGAGCGGTCAGCTGACCGGAGCGGGTCGTAGCGCCGATCAGGGTAAACCTTGGAAGATCGAGGCGTATGGAATTGGCGGAAGGCCCCTTTCCGAGAATAATATCGATTGCGTAGTCCTCCATGGCGGGATACAGGACTTCCTCAACCTGGCGATTCAGGCGGTGGATCTCATCGACAAAGAGAATGTCGTTTTCCTGAAGATTGGTCAGAAGCGCAGCAAGATCGCCCGCCTTTTCGATCGCCGGACCGGATGTGATTCGCATGTTGACGCCCATCTCGTTTGCAATGACGGAAGCGAGCGTCGTTTTGCCGAGGCCGGGAGGCCCGTAAAGCAGAACATGGTCCAGGGGTTCGCCGCGCTGCTTGGCAGCTTCAATGAAGATACGCAGGTTTTCCTTGGCCTTTTCCTGACCGGCATACTCGTTCAGAAACCTGGGCCTCAACGAGGTTTCATTGCTGTCCTCCGGCAGGATCGAAGTGGAGGTAATGACCTGGTCAAAGTTTTCATCGGAAAAACTGATGCTCATTTCTCATCCCTCACTTCATCATCTGTTTCAGCGCGGCTTTGATGATCTCCTCCAGAGAAAGCTCCTCGATCGGAACGTGCTTCAACGCCGCATTGATCTCCGGGGTGCTGTAACCGAGAACAGCCAGCGCGGCGGAAGCATCGCCAAGCTTGCTGCGGTCGCTGACCGGCACGGATGCGAAAGCCGCGGCGCCGGGAATGGAAACGGATTCGGTTTCCTTTGCCATCTTGTCCTTCAATTCAAGAATCACGCGCTGCGCGATCTTTTTTCCGACGCCGGGGGCGGCGGTGATCGCTTTTTCATTTCCCGTGACGATTGACATGACGAGACCTTCCGGTGTGTTTACCGAGAGGATGGCAAGCGCGGCCTTCGGCCCGACGCCGGAAACGCCAAGCAGCATCTCAAAGCAATGCTTCTCGCTCGTGCCGGAGAAGCCGTAGATTTCAAATGTATCTTCCCGGATATGGACATAGGTATATAGCTTCACTTTCTCCCCTGCCCTGAGCTGACTCAGCGTATAGGAGGAGGTGTTGATCTCGAATCCGACGCCGCCGCAATCGACCACGGCCATGCCCGGCAGAAGTTCGGCAGCAACGCCGCTTATATAGTGGAACATTCGTCGTTCCCTCCGTTCTTTGTCAAAAGACTTGTCACACTGCGCGCGTGGCAGATCGCCATTGCGAGCGCGTCGGAAGCGTCATCGGGCCTGGCAGGCGCTGACATGTGCAGGATCCTCTGTACCATATCGATTACCTGCCGCTTTTCCGCACGTCCGTAGCCGACGACCGATTGCTTGACCTGCAGCGGGGTATACTCATAGACCGGAATGCCGTGACGATAGGCGGCGAGAAGAATGACGCCGCGGCCGTGGGCGACTGCGATTCCGGTCGTGATGTTCGTATTAAAAAACAGTTCCTCGACGGCTACAGCATCCGGTTTGAACGCCTCGAACAATGATTCGAGATCACAATAAATCTGATCCAGCCGGGAAGAAAGCGTGGTGTGCGCCGGCGTGCTGATCACGCCGCAGGTAACATATTTCTGTATGCCGCGCTCCGCATCGATTACGCCGAACCCCACCGTGGCAATCCCGGGGTCAATTCCTAGAATCCGCAAAGTCTCCCCTCCGAATGAGAATCTATGCGTATCATAACAAAAAGCGTTCAAATAAGCAAGCCCCGCCGATTGGCGGGGCCCGCTGGCGCGCCGGGAGCCTAGGCTCTCGGATGCGCTTTATTATAGACGTCCTTCAGCTGCTTTTTCACGAGCTGCGAATAAATCTGTGTCGAGCTGATATCGGCATGCCCCAGCATCTCCTGAATCGAACGAAGATCGGCGCCGTTCTCCAGCAAATGTGCGGCAAAGGAGTGCCGCAGCGTGTGCGGCGTAATATCTTTTTCGATCCCGGCCTTGGCCTGGTAGGATTTGATGAGCTTCCAGAAGCCCTGGCGGGACATTCGCTCGCCGCTGACGTTGACAAAAAGCGCTTTTTCCTCCGGCGAAGCAATCATACGGGGGCGAATAAACTCCGTGTACTCACTGAGCGCCTTGATTGCCGTGTTGTAGAGGGGAATCACGCGATCATGATCGCGGCCGTGACAGGTGATAATGCCGGCCGAAAGATTCAGATCATAGATATTGAGATTGATGAGCTCGCTGACACGGATTCCGGTCGCGTAGAGAAGTTCCAGCATGGCGCGGTCACGGTATCCCTTGGCGTCCACACATTCCGGCTGCTCAAGAAGTAGCTCGACTTCCTTGCTGGTAAGGATCTGAGGGAGCTTCTGCGCGGTCTTGTCAGGCACCAGAACAAGGCTTGGATTCTCATGGATGATACCATTGTCGAGCAAAAAGGTGTAAAAGCTTTTGATGGAGGCGATCGCACGCGACACTGTGGCGATGGATTTTCCCGCGGCCTTCAGCGAAGCGATATAATCACTGAGCTCCTGCTCCCCCGCCGTATCAAATGTGCACTCGCAGCGCGAGGAGAAATACGCACCGAGCTGACGAATATCCCGGAGATATGAACTCAAGGTATTGGCTGAGGCGTTCTTCACGTTTTTCAGATACGCTTCATACTTCTCGACACAGACAGTATCCTTCAATCCATATCTCTCCTTTCTGTTCTGAATGATCTATAACAGCCCACGCAGCAGCGGCATAAGAAAGCGGATATAAACCGCGTCGGCGGTGCACAGCAAAAGAATGAGAAACAAATGCCGCAGGAACGGAATCTCCTGAATCATCGCTGATCGATCCCGGGAGAGCCATTTGCAGGAAATCGAAAATGCGTCAGCCTCCGTAAGAAAAAAAGCCGGCAGACTGATCAGCGCAGGCAGGCCCATCGAAAGCAGGGCGAAGAAAAAAGATGATACCGTAACCGGGCGGATCACGGCGGCAATGCTGCATGCAAAAGTAAATCCGCGGAGCGCGGAAAGAAGCGGAATCATAACGGTACCGAGCATACCGGTCGCGAGGATCGCAGCAAAAAAAGGAAAACGGAGGGAATACCAGACAGTGTGAAGAAATGATTTGCCGCTGTCAAACCCCGTCACCAGGCCGAATGAGGAGAGCATTTCCCGCGGCGCGTCTGAAAAAAGGCCGATTACTGAGCCGATAAAAAGACCCGCAAGGAACGGAAGGGCAAGCAGCGGCGGTAATGTGGTCTGTTGAGACCTACCCAGCGAATTGCGGGAAAAAGGATTCTTCAAAACTGTGAAATGAAACATGTAACTGTGCTCCAAAAAAGAAAATAATTGCACAATTTACATAATTTCAGTAAGGCAACTATAATACAAATCATTTTGCGAATCAAGTGATTTGATGAAAGTTGTTCATTTTTGGTAATTATGACAATATATTATGTAAATTGCATTATGTTAACTATTGAACTGAGAAGGGTGATCGATTCCTAGAAATGTCAGGAATATCAATGAAGAAACACGCTATATTGTGCCGTAGAAAACATCACGTCACTATATCTTGTTACACAAATGCAAAATTATGTTAACTGCATGGGATATTACAGAGCGTATTATCTCTTTCCGTTCCGTTGAAATTTCCGCGCAGTGCAGAATAATGTCCCGGCAAAAGCACCAAACAACATAATCCCTGCGTCAATCAGAAAGGAAAGCACCCCTCCCTCCGAGCTGAGAGAAAGCGCGCAGATGCCGGCAAATATGAAAAGTACGCCCTCCCCTGCCAGCGCAAAAAGAAAGCGTTTTTCTCCTGCTGAACGTGCGGATGACCATCCGCAGAGCAGAGAGCTGACCGCGAGACAGAGTTTGACGGACAATGCCTTGCGCGCGAAGATAATACTGTGCTGATTGCTTAGAACTGCTGATAAAAAGACAAGAACGAGAAAGACCAGGATGCCGGACAGACCACAGAAAATCCATTTGTAATAATCAAGACGGCTGCTTTCTCCCCGATTTTTGCTCTGCATGATTTCACCTCAAAAACAAAGACTCCCCGATCGGTATAATCATACCTATTCGGGGAGTCTTTGCTTTATGAACGGAATGGACAGGGACAAAGTTATGAATTCTGCTGTTCTCCGCCTTTGTCGATGGTGTTCGTGGAGATGGCCCACTTGGTGACCTGGATGCGGACGCGATCCTCGCCGGTTTCGAACGTGATCAAATCGCCGCTGACGTCGACGATCTTGCCGACCATGCCGCCGATTGTGGTGATTTTATCGCCGACTGACAGATTGTTTCGCATTTCTTCCGCTTTTTTCTTCTTTTTGTTCTCCGGACGGATCAGGAAGAAATAGAAAACGACCAGCATAACGACCAGCACAATGATGCCGCTGTAACTGCCGGCACCGCCTGCGCCGTCTGCAGTTCCTGCCGGTGCGCAGCCGGAAAAGAGAACGCAGGAAACGATTGCCGCGGAAAGGACGGATATGAGCTTTTTCAGATGCTTTTTCATGAAAGAACCTCCTAGTGATATAGCATTGTCAGTATAGCCGCAGATCAAAGGAATTGCAAGAGTTTTCTTCGATCAATTTCAGTCATATCCGCCTGGAGAGCGTCTCGCTGTATTGCTTCCGGAACGCGCCGAAGCGGTGTTCGTCGAGCGCGAGACGGATCTCTGTCATCAGCCTATTGTAGAAAGAAAGATTATGCAGAACCATAAGGCGCAATGCCAGCGGTTCCTGCGCCTTCAGCAAATGCCGGATATAGCTTCTGCCATAGCGCGCGCATACCGGGCAGGTGCAGCGCGGATCGATGGGCGCCGGGTCGGCTTCATATTTGCGGTTGTTGATGTTCATGACGCCGTCCCATGTGAAAAGATGGCCATGACGGCCGTTTCTGGACGGCATGACGCAGTCGAAGAAATCGACGCCTCTGGCTACGCTTTCAATGATGTTGGACGGCGTCCCCACGCCCATCAGATACCGGGGCTTCTTCTTCGGCATATACGCCTCGACCGCTTCGATCGTGTCGTACATTTCCTGATGTGTTTCCCCCACGGCAAGGCCGCCGATCGCATAACCGGCCAGATCCAGTGCCGCGATCTCCTGCATGTGGGCGATCCTGAGATCGTGAAACACGGCCCCCTGGTTGATGCCCCAGAGTACCTGACCCGGATTCACGGCATCCGGTTCGGAATTAAACTGATCCAAAGCAGCTCTGCAGCGGATCAGCCATCGCGTCGTCCGCTCGCAGGAACGCTTGACATAGTCATAAGGCGACGGGATCCTGACGCATTCGTCGAACGCCATTGCGATATCGGAGCCGAGATTTGACTGGATCCGCATGCTTTCCTCCGGACCCATAAAAATCTTTGCGCCGTCGATATGGGAATGGAAGGATACCCCCTCTTCCCTGATCTTGCGGAGTTCCGCGAGAGAGAACACCTGAAAACCGCCGCTGTCGGTAAGGATCGGCCCGTTCCAGGTCATGAACTTATGCAGACCGCCCATATCCCGGATCAGTCTGTCCCCCGGTCGGACGTGAAGATGATAGGTGTTGGACAGCTCAACCTGCGTCCCGATGCGCTCCAGGTCGTCTGCGCCGAGACCGCCCTTGATCGCCGCCTGTGTGCCGACATTCATGAAAACCGGCGTTTCAATGACGCCGTGGGGCGTAACATACCGCCCGCGGCGGGCATGCCCTTCTTCCAGTATCAGATGAAACATTGCATAACCTCAATGAATGAACATTGCGTCTCCGAAGCTGAAAAAGCGGTAGCGCAGCTTTACGGCTTCCCTGTACGCGTTCAGGATGTTCTCGCGCCCGGCCAGCGCGGAAACGAGCATGATGAGCGTGCTTTCCGGCAGGTGAAAATTGGTGATCAGCGCATCGATGCATCGAAAGGCATAACCCGGATAGATAAAGATGTTTGTCCATCCGCTGCAGGGCGTCAGCATTCCGTCCGCATCGGAAAAGCTCTCCAGCGTGCGGCAGGACGTCGTACCCACGGAGATCACACGGCCGCCGGCCCGTTTTGTCTCGTTGACGATCCGGGCGGTTTCCGGCGGGATGATGCAGAATTCCGAGTGCATTTCGTGATCCAGGATATCTTCTTCCTTCACCGGCCGGAAGGTTCCGAGCCCGACATGCAGCGTTACATAGCAGATGCGCACGCCGCGTTCCTGGATCTGCGCGAGCAGCTGCTTTGTAAAATGCAGCCCCGCAGTCGGCGCGGCGGCGGAACCCGGCTGCCGGGAATAGACCGTCTGGTAGCGCTCCCGGTCGCGGAGTTTTTCTTTGATGTAAGGTGGAAGCGGCATTTCTCCGAGCCGTTCCAGAACTTCAAGGAAGATCCCCTCAAAGGAAAAACGCACAAGCCGGTTCCCGTCTGAGACCTCGGATTCAACGACGGCAGAGAGCTCGCCGTCGCCGAAAACGACGTGAGCGCCGGGACGAAGCTTCTTTCCCGGACGTACAAGGCACTCCCAGAGATCGTCTTCTTTTTGCGTCAGCAGCAGGATCTCGCACACACCGCCGCCGGGTAGTCTGTGCCCGATCAGGCGTGCCGGGAGGACGCGGGAATCGTTGAGTACAAGACAATCTCCCGGTCTCAGAAGCTCCGGGAGGTTGTAAAAGAATCTGTGCTCCGTTGCTCCGGTGAATCGATCCAGACAGAGCAGCCGGGAAGCGTCCCTGCGCTCCAGCGGAGTCTGTGCGATCAGTTCCGGCGGAAGATCAAAGTAAAAATCTGTTTTTTTCATTGCGCTCCTTCGGGGATGCTGCTCATCCGACGGTTTCCGGCAGTCCCGCCGGAAGCAGATCCGCGGGTTCTTCCGTAATCTCCTCCGGTGGACGCTCCGGTTTCGGCGGGAGCTCCCCGCTGCTCAGACCGACTCCGGTATAATAGAAGCCGAGAATGAAACGGTAATCTTTATCATAGTGTTTTGCCATGGCATAAGCACCCCATTGGCTCATGCCGAGATTATGCCCGAATCCGCTGCCCCTGAATACAAAATTTCCGGCGCTGTCCCGTTCAATCTCATACCGGAGATTCTTCAGACCCAGCTTTGTACGACAATTGTCGCGGATCAGAATCCGCTCTTCACCGGATGTGGATACAAATTCCAGCTTGATGATGTTTCCCATTCTGGAAGTTGTCTCCGTGACGCTTTTGATCGGACCGATCCCGAGCCTGCTGCCGAGCTGGGCCGGCGTCAGCGTAACCGTCCATGACGCATAGGGGTTCTCATCGAGCGCTGATGCCTCGA
>Ga0079305_1002701_pt1 | contig 14280 bp, 11 predicted proteins | sample LMS_cellobiose_e_FD_79183 | JGI IMG/M metagenome (GOLD analysis project Ga0079305, IMG submission 79183) | Rumen-fistulated moose microbial communities from Alaska, USA - LMS_cellobiose_enrichment | ecosystem: Host-associated > Mammals > Digestive system > Stomach > Rumen fluid ... | reverse complement strand
CGGACGCGAAGAACATCGCCGCCCTCCGCAGGGCGGGCCTTTTCCCCGTCACCGTGTGCACGGAGCTGCTCAAGCCGGGCGGCTACGGCCGGCTGGCCGCCATGGCCGCGGCCCTGGAGGGGACCGGCGGCGCCGGGACGCGCCCGGACGCGGAGAGTCTGGACGCTCTCTCCCGGTCTCTGTGCGCCCCGGCCCGGGAAAAGCACGACGTCCGCCGCCCGCCCCGGCCGGAGGAGCCGACCCACCGCGCCAACTGCCGCGCCGTCTGCGGCAGCTGCGTCTCGGTCTGTCCCAACCGGGCCAACGCAATCATCCAGGTCCGCGGGGAAAAGCAGATGCTGCACCTGGACGGCCTTTGCAACGAATGCGGCAACTGCGCCAGCTTCTGCCCGGAGAGGACCGCGCCGTATCTGGAAAAGCTGACCGTCTTCTGCAGCCCGGAGGAGCTGGAAAACAGCAAAAACGCCGGCTTCGCCCCCCTGTCCGAAGGCGATCGCTTCCTCCTGCGCTGGGACGGGGCATGCCGGGAGGTCCGGCCGGACGACCCCGCTGTGCCGGAGACGATCCGCGGCGCGATGGCGGCGGTCCGGGAGCGGTACCCCTGGCTGCTGTACAAGTAATCGCTGAAAATCAAGCCCTGAAATTTTTTTAGTCTTTCCTGAAAAAACTTTTGAAAAGGGCTTGATTTTTTTGCGGCTTGTGCTATGATACAGACATAGCTAAAAAATATTTAGGTTTCAATAAAATAATTTAGGAGGCCGCCATGGAGAGCATCCAATGGGTCCTGAACACGATGCCGAAAAGCGACGACCGGAATCTGCCGATCATGTCGCTGGAGCAGGTCGCCCAGGCCAGAGAGTTTCACGAAAGCTTTCCCCAGTACGCGGTGACGCCGCTGGTCCGGCTGCGCGCGCTGGCGCAAAGGCTGGGTCTTGCCGAGCTTTTTGTCAAGGATGAGAGCTACCGCTTCGGGCTCAACGCCTTCAAGGTCCTGGGCGGCTCCTTCGCCATGGCGCGCTACATCGCCGGGGAGACGGGCCGGGAGATCGGGGAGACGGATTACGCCTATCTCACCGGCGAGCGGCTCCGCCGGGATTTCGGCCAGGCCACCTTCTTCACCGCCACCGACGGCAACCACGGCCGGGGCGTCGCCTGGGCGGCCAATAAGCTGGGCCAGAAGGCCGTGGTCCACATGCCCAAGGGCAGCGCCAAAATACGCTTCGACAACATCGCCAGGGAGGGCGCCAGGGTCACCATCGAGGAGCTCAACTACGACGACTGCGTGCGCCTGGCCGCGGCGGAGGCCGCGCAGACCGAGCACGGCGTGGTGGTGCAGGATACCGCCTGGGACGGCTACGAGGAGATCCCGGCCTGGATCATGCAGGGCTACGGCGCCATGGCCCAGGAGGCCGCCGAGCAGCTCCAAAGCCTGGAGGTCCGCCGGCCCAGCCATGTGTTCGTCCAGGCGGGGGTGGGCAGCCTCGCAGCGGCGGTGGTGGGCTACTTTGTCAACGCCTTCCCCGACGATCCCCCGAAATTCGTGATTCTGGAGGCGGAGGCGGCGGCCTGCCTGTACCGGGGCGCGTGCAAGGGCGACGGCAGCACCGCCGTCGTCGGCGGCGATCTGACCACCATCATGGCGGGCCTTGCCTGCGGCGAGCCCAACACCATCGGCTGGGACATCCTCCGCAACCACGCCGACGCCTTCCTGGCCTGCCCGGACTGGGTCAGCGCTAAAGGTATGCGGATGCTGGCGGCTCCCCTCCGGGGCGACACGGCGGTGATCAGCGGCGAATCCGGCGCGGTGGGCATGGGCGTCGTTGCCTCTCTGATGGAGGACCCGGCTTACGCCAAATTGAAGGAAGCGCTGGGTCTGGGCCGGGACAGCCGGGTCCTTCTGTTCTCCACGGAGGGGGACACGGACCCCGAGAAATACAGGAAGATCGTCTGGGGCGGCGAGTACCCCTCGGTCGAGGATTGAAAGGAGTTTGCACCATGGCACGGAACTACACGGCGATCAAGGAGGCGGCGGAGGCCCGTCGGGCGGACATGAGCCGCTTCCTCCGGGCGATGATCTCCCATCCCAGCGAGAGCTGCGAGGAGAAGGAGGTCGCGGCGTGCATCCAGGCGGAGATGGAGGCCCTGGGCTACGACAAAGTGGAGATCGACGGCCTGGGCAACGTCATCGGCTGGATGGGCGAGGGTGACAGGATCGTCGCCATCGACTCCCACATCGACACCGTGGGCATCGGCAACCGGGACAACTGGACCGCCGACCCCTACGAGGGCTACGAGACCGACGACATCATCTACGGCCGGGGCGGCTCCGACCAGGAGGGCGGCATGGCCAGCGCGGTGTACGCCGCGAAGATCATGAAGGACCTGGACCTGATCCCCGCGGGCTATAAGATCATGGTGGTGGGCTCCGTCCAGGAGGAGGACTGCGACGGCATGTGCTGGCAGTACATCGTCAACAGGGACGGTATCCGCCCCGAGTTCGTCATCTCCACCGAGCCCACGGACGGCGGCATCTACCGGGGCCACCGGGGCCGCATGGAGATCCGGGTGGACGTGAAGGGCGTCTCCTGCCACGGCAGCGCCCCCGGGCGCGGGGACAACGCCATCTACAAGATGGCCGACATCCTCCAGGACGTGCGCGCCCTCAACAACAACGGCTGCGAGGAGAGCACCGCCATCCAGGGTCTGGGGAAAATGCTCGACCCCCGGTTCAATCCCGAGCACTACGAGGACGCCCGCTTCCTGGGCCGGGGCACCTGCACTGTCTCCCAGATCTATTTCACCTCCCCCAGCCGCTGCGCCGTGGCTGACTCCTGCGCCATCTCCATCGACCGCCGCATGACCGCGGGAGAGACCTGGGAGAGCTGCCTGCAGGAGATCCGGGATCTGCCCAGCGTGAAGAAGTACGGCGACGACGTCCAGGTCTCCATGTATATGTACGACCGCCCCTCCTGGACCGGCGAGGTCTATGAGACGGAGGCCTACTTCCCCACCTGGATCAACAAGGAGAGCGCCGCCCACGTCAAGGCGCTGGTGGACGCCCACAAGGCGCTCTTCGGCGACAAGCGCATCGGCTCCCCCTCCGCCATGAGCACCCGGGAGGGCCGCCCCCTGACGGACAAATGGACCTTCTCCACCAACTGTGTGGCGATCCAGGGCCGCTACGGCATCCCCTGCGTGGGCTTCGGCCCCGGGGCCGAGAGCCAGGCCCACGCCCCCAACGAGATCACCTGGAAGCAGGATCTGGTAACCTGCGCCGCGCTGTACGCGGCGGCCGTCAGCCTCTACCCCGAGGAGGAGAAGACCGGCGACGCGACCCAGTTCCGTGCCGGCGGGACCAACAACGACATTCGCTGATCGAAGGAGGAGCTTCAACATGGACAAAGCTATGCAGCGGTACATCGACAAACTCAACGCGCTGGATTTCAAGAATATGTACGAGGGCGACTTCTTCCTCACCTGGGAGAAGTCCGACGAGGAGCTTCAGGCCGTCTTCACCGTGGCCGACGCGCTGCGGCACCTGCGGGAAAACAACATCTCCGCCAGGATCTTCGATTCCGGTCTGGGCATCTCCCTGTTTCGGGACAACTCCACCCGCACCCGCTTCTCCTTCGCCAGCGCCTGCAATCTGCTGGGGCTGGAGGTCCAGGATCTGGACGAAAAGAAGAGCCAGATCGCCCACGGCGAGACCGTCCGGGAGACTGCCAACATGATCTCCTTCATGGCCGACGTCATCGGCATCCGGGACGACATGTACATCGGCAAGGGCAACAAGTACATGCACGACGTGGCGGACGCCGTGACCGACGGCCATCGGGAGGGCGTGCTGGAGCAGAAGCCCACCCTAGTCAACCTCCAGTGCGACATCGACCACCCCACCCAGTGCATGGCGGACATGCTGCACATCATCCATGAGTTCGGCGGCGCGGAGAACCTCAGGGGCAAGAAGATCGCCATGAGCTGGGCCTATTCCCCCAGCTACGGCAAGCCCCTGTCCGTCCCCCAGGGCGTCATCGGCCTGATGACCCGCTTCGGCATGGACGTGGTGCTGGCTCACCCGGAGGGCTATGAGGTCATGCCCGAGGTGGAGGCGGTCGCCCGGGCCAACGCGGCCAAAAGCGGCGGCTCCTTCCGGCGCACCGGCTCCATGGCCGACGCCTTCAAGGACGCCGACATCGTCTACCCCAAGAGCTGGGCCCCCTTCGCCGCCATGGAAAAGCGCACGGACCTGTACGCCCGGGGCGACCAGGCCGGGATCGACGCGCTGGAAAAGGAGCTGCTGGCCCAGAACGCCGAGTACAGGGACTGGTGCTGCACTGAGGAGCTGATGGCCTCCACAAAGGACGGCAGGGCCCTCTATCTCCACTGCCTGCCCGCCGACATCAACGGGGTGAGCTGCGTTGACGGCGAGGTGGAGGCCTCTGTGTTCGAGCGCTACCGCACGCCCCTCTACAAGGAGGCCAGCTTCAAGCCCTACATCATCGCGGCCATGATCTTCCTGGCCAAGGTGAGGGACCCCCAGGCCACCCTGAAGGCCCTGGCCGAGCGCGGCGCCGAGCGCCTGTTCCAGAAGTAAGGAAAAATCAGAGGCTGTCCGGAAAGGCTTTCGGACAGCCTCCCGTATCTCAGGAGGAACTTCCATGGGGAAACGAATCGTGATCGCCCTGGGCGGCAACGCCCTGGGCAATAATCTGCCGGAGCAGATGCAGGCCGTGAAGATCACCGCCAGGGCCATCGTGGACCTCATCGAGGACGGCAACGAGGTGGTGGTGGCCCACGGCAACGGCCCCCAGGTGGGCATGATCCAGAACGCCATGACGGAGCTGACCCGCTCCGACCCGGAGAAATACATCCCCTGCCCCCTCTCCGTGTGCGTCGCCATGAGCCAGGGCTACATCGGCTACGACCTGCAGAACGCTCTGCGGGAGGAGATGCTGGACCGGGGCATCCAAAAGGGCGCCGCCACGGTGCTGACCCAGGTGGAGGTGGACCCGGCGGACCCGGCCTTCGCCAATCCCACCAAGCCCATCGGCTCCTTCATGACCGAGGCGGAGGCCCGGAGGATGGAGGCGGAGCGGGGCTATCGGGTGATCGAGGACGCCGGGCGCGGCTGGCGGCGGGTGGTGGCCAGTCCCGCGCCAAAATCCATCATCGAGATCGACACCATCCGATCCCTGGTAAACTCCGACCACGTGGTCGTCGCCTGCGGCGGCGGCGGTATCCCGGTGTTCAAAACCCAGGGCAACCACCTCAAGGGCGCCGCCGCGGTGATCGACAAGGACTTCGCCGCCGCCGTGCTGGCCGCCGAGCTGGACGCGGATCTCCTGATCATCCTCACCGCCGTGGAAAAGGTCGCCATCCATTTCGGGAAGAGCGATCAGCAGTGGCTGGACAGCTTGACACCGGAAACGGCGGAGAAGTATATTGAGGACGGAGAATTCGCGCCGGGCTCCATGCTTCCGAAGGTGAAGGCGGCCCTGGCCTTCGCCCGGTCCGGGGCGGGCCGGAGGTCCCTCATCACCCTGCTGGAAAAGGCACGGGACGGCATCGACGGGAAGACCGGCACGCTGGTGTACGGCTGAGGCGCGGTCCTTTCCCGGGAACGGAGAAGAAAATGGACGTGATCAAAAACGGCCGGTTGGTCCTGCCCGAGGGGCTGCTCCGGGCGGACCTGGCCTTTGAGGACGGGAAAATCACCGCCATCGGGGAGCTGGCGGCGCAGGCGTCGGACCGGGTGTTCGACGCCTCCGGCGGCTGGGTCTTCCCGGGCTTCATCGACCAGCACACCCATCTGGAGGCGAATACCGGCACGGCCTGGACCGCCGACGATTTTGCCTCCGGGACCGCCGCCGCCGTGTGCGGCGGCACCACGACCGTCGTGGACTTCGCCACCCAGGAGAAGGGCGGCACGCTGACGGAGGCGCTGGAGACCTGGAAGGGCCGGGCCCAGGGCGTGTCCCGGTGCAACGTGGCCTTTCACATGGCGGTCTGCGACTGGAACGGGAGCGTCCGGGCCGAGATCCCCCGGCTGCGCCGGGAGGGGGTGCGCTCCTTCAAGGCGTATATGGCCTACGACCACCTGCGCCTTACGGACACGGAGCTGCTGGAGCTGCTGGAGACGCTGCGGGACAACGACGCCGTCTGCGGCTGCCACTGCGAGAACGGCCCGGTGATCGCCGCGCTCCAGGAGAAGGAGCTGGTCCGGGGCAACACCGGTCCCGCCGGACACCCCGCCAGCCGCCCGCCCGAGACGGAGGCGGAGGCAGTGAACCGCTTCTGCTACCTGGCCTCCCTGGCGGACTGTCCCGTCTACGTGGTCCATCTCTCCAGCCGGCTCGGGCTGGAGGAGGTCCGCGCCGCCCGCCGGCGGGGACAGACGGTGTACGCCGAGACCTGCCCGCAGTATCTGCTGCTGGATGATTCGGTCTACTCCCTGCCGGATTTTGAAGGGGCCAAATACGTGTGCAGCCCGCCCCTGCGAAAGAGAGAGGACATCGCCGCGCTCCGGGAGGCCCTGATGGGCGGGGAGATCGACGCCCTGGCGACGGATCACTGCTCCTTCCGCTTCGACACCCAGAAGATCCTGGGGCGGGACGATTTTCGGAAGATCCCCAACGGCATCCCCGCCCTGGAGCACCGGGCGCCGCTCCTCGGCGCGCTGCTGGCGGAGGCGGGGGCCTATGACCCGGTGAGGATGAACCGGCTGCTGAGCGAGGGGCCGGCGAAGCTCATGGGGATGTATCCCCGGAAGGGAGCGCTGGCCGTGGGATCCGACGCGGATATCACCGTCTGGCAGCCCGACGCGGCGTGGACCATCCGGGCCTCCGGGCAGCATCAGAAGGTGGACTACACGCCCTTTGAGGGGATGAGGGTTCGCGGGAGGGCAGGCATGGTGTTCGTCAACGGCGTGCTCGCCGCGGAAAACGGAGAACCCACCGGCGCCGTCGCCGGACGCTACGTGAAACGATAAGAGGAGGAACCCCATGAACAAGGCCATCACCACCGAACACGCCCCCGCGGCCATCGGTCCCTACAGCCAGGCGGTGCAGGGCGGCGGCACGATCTATGTGTCCGGGCAGCTGCCCATCGATCCGTCCACGGGGGCCTTCCCCGGAGACGAGATCCGGGCCCAGACCCGTCAGAGCCTCCGCAATATCCGCAGCATCCTGGAGGCCGCCGGGACCGACATGGGGCACGTGGCAAAAACCACCGTGCTTTTGCAGGACATCGCCGATTTTGCCGCCATGAACGAGGTCTACGCGGAGTTTTTCAAAGAGCCGTTTCCCGCCCGCGCCGCCTTCCAGGCCGCCGCGCTCCCCAAGGGCGCGCTGGTGGAGATCGAGGCCGTGGCGGTGCTCTGAGCCCGCAGGACTCACGCAAAGGGATCGCCGAAAATCCGCTCTGTCGTCATCGCGGGGCTCCGCAAAGAGACGCTGTGAGCCGTGAAAAGAGACGGATTCCCACGCCAGTATGCGCACTGGCTCGGAATGACAAGCGGAAGATACCGATCCCCCTTCCTCTCGAGGGCGGCACGGCGATCCGTCTCCCTCAGGAAGAATGCGAATTTCCAAAGGAAAAGCCGCCCCGTGGGCGGCTTTTCCTTTGGAATGACAGGGGGAAATGCATTTTGCAGCAGCCCTTTTTTGCGTCAGTCCTTCCGATAGGGCGTGTTCGCGATGGGCAGGCTCTGGCGGAACTGCCCGTCGTAGCGGCAGTAGGCCGAGGCGCAGGCCGGGGCGGTGGGGATCATGCACAGCTCGCCGCAGCCTTTGGCCCCGTTGGAGAAGGGGGATTTCTCCTCCTCCGAGGGACGGATCAGGATGGTCTCCAGCTCCGGGGCCTCGTCGGCCCGGAGAAAGCCGATCCGGCCGAAGCGGCTCTTCGGCTGGCCGTCCACGCACTCGAATTTCTCCGTGACCCCGTAGCCGATGCCCATGACAAGGCCGCCCTCGATCTGGCCCTCCGCCGATTGGATGTTCACCGGCGTGCCGATGTCGAAGGCCGAGACCGCCTTTTTGATCTTTCCGTCCTCGCCCAGGACGATCACCTGCGCGGCGTAGGAATAGGCCACATGGCTGATGGGGTTGTCGCTGATGGTGCCCAGGGGGTCCGTCTGGGGAGAAAACTCGCCCAGGAACTCCCGGCCCTCCAGCTCGGCCAGGGTCTTGCCCCCGTCCAGGGCCTCCTTCAGCTGCCGCCCCGCCCGGCGGGAGGCCTCGCCGGTGACCGTGGTCTGCCGGGAGGCGGTGGAGGTGCCCGCGTCGGGGGTCCGGACCGTGTCGGCGGGCTCGTGGACAAAGAGCGCCGGGTCGAGGCCCGTCACATCGCAGATCTGCGTCAGGCACATCTGCCCGATCCCCTGCCCCATGCAGGAGGCGGAGGTGCGGATATGGATCTTTCCCCCCTCCACGCTCAGCAGGCAGCGTCCGGTGTCCGGCAGACCCATGCCCGTGCCGGCGTTCTTGAAGCCGATGGCGAGGCCCGCGTACTTGTTCCCATAATAAGCGTCCTTCACCGCGTCCAGGCACTCGGCCATCTTGCAGTTGGGGTCGGCCAGCTGGCCGTTGGGGAGCCGGTCGCCGGGGCGGATGCAGTTGCGGCGGCGGAACTCCCAGGGGTCGATGCCCGCCATCTCCGCCAGAAGGTTGATGTTCTGCTCGGTGGCAAAGCAGCTCTGGGTCACGCCGAAGCCCCGGAAGGCGCCGGAGACCACGTTGTTGGTGTACACGCTCATCCCGAAGATGTCCAGGTTCTGATAGTTGTAGGGGCCGGCCGCGTGGGTGCACGCCCGGGCCAGGACCGGGCCGCCCAGGGAGGCGTAGGCCCCGGTGTCCGCGATGATGACGCCCTTCATGGCCGTCAGCTTCCCGTTCTCGTCGCAGGCGGTGGTGAACTCCATGGTCATGGGATGGCGCTTCACATGGTAGTCCAAGGACTCCTGCCGGGAGTACTTCACCTTGACGGGGCGCTTCGTGGCGTAGGCCATCAGCGCCGCGTAGGGCTGGACGGTCATATCCTCCTTCCCGCCGAAGCCGCCGCCCACCAGAGCCGCCCGGGCGTGGACCTTCTCCCCGGGCAGTCCCAGCATCTGGGCGCACTCCCTCTGGACGTCGTACACGGACTGGCTGGTGGTGTAGATCAGGATGCCGTCGTCCCCCTCGGGCAGCGCCACCGCGCACTCCGGCTCCATGAAGCCGTGCTCCTGCCAGCCCGTCTTGTATTTCCTGGTCACCACATATTTGGAATTGCGGATCGCCTCGTCCGCGTTCCCCCGCTGGAGCGTGGAGCGGCTCATCACGTTCCCGTCGGCGTGGATCAGCGGCGCGTCAAATTTCAGCGCGTCCTCCGGCGTGGTGACGGGAGTCAGGGGCGTGTAGTCCACCTCCACCAGAGAGGCGATCTCCTCCAGGGTGTCGGGGTTTTCCCCGGCGACCACCGCCAGGACGTTGCCCACGTACTTGGTGATGTCCCCCTCCCCCATCATCACGTCCCAGTCCTGCTTCAGGTGGCCGATGATGTTATAGGGTACGTCCTTTTTCGTCAGCACCCGGACACAGTCCGGGTGAGCCTCCGCCCGGGAGACGTCGATCCGGTCGATGCGGGCCCGGGGGTATCGGGAGTAGACCCCCTTGGCGTAGAGCATCCCGTCGAAGTACAGATCGTCGGCGTACAGGCCGGCGCCGTTGACCTTTTCCGCCGCGTCGATGCGCTTGGCCCGCTGGTCGACCCGCAGCGTATGGGGTTCGGCCGGGATCTCCTTTCCCTCCCGGAAGAACCCGGCTGCCATGAGGATGGCTTCCTCGATCTTCTTGTAGCCGGTGCAGCGGCAGAGATTGCCCCGGATCGCCTTCTTCACATCCTCCGCGGTCGGATTCAGATCGACGTCCAGAAGGCTCTTGGCCGAGAGGATCATGCCGGGGATGCAGAAGCCGCACTGGACCGCGCCCGCCGCAGCGAAGCAGTGCTCGTAGACGCGCATCTCCTCCGGGGCGATGCCCTCCACCGTGAGGACCTTCTTCCCCGCCAGTTTGCTCAGCGGCATGGTGCAGGCCTTGACCTTCTTCCCGTCGATCAGGACCGTGCAGGTCCCGCAGACCCCCTCGCTGCAGCCGTCCTTCGCGGCGGTCAGATGCAGATCGTCCCGCAAAAAGCGCAGCAGTTTTTTGTCCTGCCCGGAGCTGTAGTCCTTTCCGTTTACGTTGACAGTAAACATAGCGCCCATCCTTTCCGCTTATGATTCCCGCCGGTCTTTCTTCTGTGGTGATTGTACATAATAAATATAGATTTGTCAACAAAGATTTTTAGGCTAAATAAAAAATTTTTTGAAACCGTCCCTCGGCGACGTCCGGCGGAAGTCCCGGTTTTTCCGCGGCAGGCGTGGACAAGAAGCCGGGGCTGTGCTATAATTTTTTCAATTCAGCCGATGTGCCAGGGCATGCGCCCCGGAGCTCCCCGGGAGCGGCCCATCGCCCCGGGCGAGAGCGAAACAGGGAGGTCCAGCTCTATGGAAGATATCAGCCGTTCCGTGGTGAAGAAAGACCACGCGCCGAAGATGTCCGGCCGCAGCGTATACGTGGGGGACTATGAGACGGCGCGGGACGGACGCCCTATCCTGTTCGGAAAGCTGCTCCACTCCCGCCTGGCCAGGGCCCGGGTCCTGGGGGTGGAGGTCCCTCCCCTGCCGGAGGGCTATTTCTATGTGGACGCAAAGGACGTGCCCGGGGACAACAACGTGAACATCGTCCTGGACGACACCCCGGTGTTCTGCCGGGAGACGGTGGAATACATCGGCGAGCCCATCGCCATGCTCTGCGGTCCCGACGAGGCGGCGGTGCGCCGTCTGGCGTCGGAGTGCCGGGTGGAGTACGAGGAGCTGGAGCCCGTGCTGGATCTGCGCCGGGCCCAGGAGAGCTTTTTTGACTATGAGTACGGCCACGGGGACCCGGAGAAGGCCTTCGCCGAGGCGGACCGGGTGTTCGAGGAGGAGTTTGAGACCGGGTATCAGGATCAGACCTATCTGGAGCCTCAGGGCATGATGGCGGAGCCGGAGGCCGACGGAGGCATGTACGTTCACGGCTCCCTCCAATGCGTGTACTATGTCCACGGCGCCCTGGCCCGGGCGCTGGGCTGTCCCCGGGAGGCGGTCCACGTCTTTCAGGACGTCACCGGCGGGGCCTTCGGCGGGAAGGAGGATTTCCCCTCCATCCTGGGCTGCCAGGTGGCGGTGGCGGCCCGGAAGTGCGCCGCCCCGGTCCGCTGCGTCTTTGACCGGCGGGACGATCTGGAGTTCACCCCCAAACGGCACCCCTCCCTCAGCCGCTACAAGGTCGCCGTGAAGGACGGCCTTATCACCGCCATGGACATCGACGTGCGCTTCAATGCGGGAGCCTACAGCACGCTGTCCGCCGTGGTCCTCCAGCGGGGCATCATCGCCGCCCCGGGGGTGTACCGGGTGCCGAACCTCCATGTGCGCGGCCGCGCCATGAAGACCAACACCGCTCCCAGCGGGGCCTATCGGGGCTTCGGCGCGCCCCAGACCTTCTTTGCCGTGGAGATGATGATGGACCACATCGCCCGGGACCTGGGGATGAGCTCCCTGGAATTCAAGGAGCGCAACCTGGTCCGGCAGGGCGACGCCACCTCCACCAGCGGCGAGTATCACTTCCCCGTGCCTCTGCCCGCCATGGTGGAGGAGGTGGACGCTCTCAGCGATTTCCGGCGCAAACAGCGGGAATACGCCGCGCCCCAGACCGGGCGCTACCACCGTGGCGTCGGCCTTTCCCTGGTCTATCACGGGGCCGGCTTCACGGGCTCCGGGGAGAGGGATCTCATCAAGGCCGTCTGCCGGCTGCGCAAGTCCGCCGCCGGGGAGGTGGAGATCCTCGCCTCCAACGGGGATATCGGCCAGGGCGTGCGGACCACCTTCCCCAAGATCGTGGCCCGGGAGCTGGGCCTCCCGCTGGAGAAGGTCTCCTTTGCCCATCCGGACACCGGCCGCGTGCCGGACTCCGGCCCCACGGTGGCCTCCCGCTCCCTGATGGTCGTGGGAGAGCTGCTGCGCCGGGCCGCCATCCGGCTGCGGGAAAGCTGGGAGGAAGGCCGGGAGCAGGAGGTGGAGGAGCGCTTCCGGGAGCCGGATTACCTGCTTCCCTTTGACCTGGACGCCTTCCGCGGCGACGCCTATCCCACCTACGCCTGGTCCGTCAGCGCCGTGGAGCTGGAGCTGGACACCTGCACCGGCCAGACACGGGTCCTGGGGGCCTGCGGCTCCTTCGACGTGGGCACGCCCGTGGACGAGAACATCGTCCGGGGACAGATGGAGGGCGGCTTCCTCCAGGGCCTGGGCTACTCCTCCATGGAAAAGATGGACTATGACGGGAAAGGGCGCATCCGCAACAACTCCTTCTCGGATTATCTGATCCCCACGGCCGTGGACGTGCCGCGGCTGGAATGCGTCCTCCACGTGGAAAAGTACCCCGACGGCCCCTACGGCGCCAAGGGCGCCGGAGAGCTGCCGCTGGTGGGCGTGCCGGCCGCCTATGCGGAGGCGATGGAGCAGGCCCTGGGCGGGGACGGGCGCGTGTGCCATGTCCCCTTTACGGCGGAGGACGCCCTGCTGGCCATGGCGGCGGGAGAAACATGACCTGATTCCGACGGCGGATATATGTACGCGACTGGGATGGAGGAAGCTTCATGGATGAGATCCGGTTCATTTTAAACGGGCGGGAGACCGCCTATACCGGCGGCGCGGGAGACCGGCTGCTGGATGTGCTGCGGAAGGATTACCGGTGCACCAGCGTCAAATGCGGCTGCGGGGAGGGCGAGTGCGGCGCCTGCGCCGTGCTCATCGACGGGCGGCTGATGAACTCCTGCTGCGTGGCCATGGGCGCCGTGGAGGGTGCCGAGATCATGACGCTGGAGGGCTACCGGGAGACGGAGCGCTTCACCGTGCTGGACCGGGCCTTCGCCCGGGCCACCGCCGTGCAGTGCGGCTACTGCATCCCCGGCATGGTCCTGGCGGCGGAGGCGCTGCTGCGCCGGAACCCGCACCCGGGTCCCGAGGAGATCCGGGAGGCCATCAGCGGCAATCTCTGCCGCTGCACCGGCTATAACGCCATCGTGGAGGCGATCTCCCTGGCCGCGAAGGAGGGGAACGGCGTATGGTAAACGGATACAGACCCGCCTCCCTAGAGGAGGCCCTGGCGCTGCTGGCCCAAAAGGAGCTGACGCCCTATGCCGGCGGCACGGACCTGATGCTGGAGAAGGCGCAGAGCCCGAGGGAGTATCTCTTCATCGGCGCTCTCCCGGAGCTGCGGCAGATTTGCACGGACGGAGAGTATGTGCGCATCGGCGCGGCCGTCACCTTCACCCAGGCCCTGGAGGACGAGCGCGTCCCGGCGCTGATGCGGCGGGCCGTGTCACAGATCGCCGCCCCCGCCATCCGCAACGCCGGCACCTTCGGCGGGAACCTGGGCAACGGCTCCGCCAAGGCGGACTCCGTGCTCATCGACTTCGTCCTGGACGCCAAGCTGCGCCTCGTCAGCCTTCGGGGCGAGCGTCTGGCGGCCGTGGAGGACTTCTGCCAGGGGCGGAAAAAGCTGGACCTCGCCCGGGACGAGCTCATCGCCGAGATCCTCCTGCCGGCGGAGAAGGGGGAGTCCTGGAGCTATCACAAGGTGGGAGGGCGCAGCGCCCTGGCCATCTCCCGCGTCTCCTTCGCGGGGGTCTATCAGGAGACGGAGGGGCGTATTTCCCGCTGCGCCGCCGCCTTCGGCGCCGTCAGCGACACCGTGCTGCGCTTCCGGGACCTGGAGGGGATGCTCGTGGGGCTGACGCCGGCGCAGGCCCGGGAGAAAAAGGAGGACTTTCTGGCCGCAGTCTCCCGGCGGATGCAGCTCACCGCGGGACGGGTCTCCGCCGAGTACAGAAAGCTCGTCTGCCTGAATCTCCTGCGGGAGTTCCTGGCGGAGCACGGCATATGATCGGCCAAAAGCAGAAATAAAAATATAAGCGGCGTCAGCCGCGGGAAGGATCTCTATGAAAACCTTGAAAACCTTTGTGGGCGCCGTTCTCGCCGGCATCAGCATCGGCCTGGGCGGGCTGGTGTTCCTGGCCGTGGACAACAAGGTCATCGGCGCGGCCCTGTTCACCGTCGGTCTGTTCACGGTCTGCACCTTCGGTCTGAACCTGTTCACCGGCTAGGTGTGCTATGTGTTTCAGAACAACAGGGATTACGCCCTGGCGCTGCCGGTGATCTGGCTG
>Ga0079305_1002700_pt1 | contig 14283 bp, 25 predicted proteins | sample LMS_cellobiose_e_FD_79183 | JGI IMG/M metagenome (GOLD analysis project Ga0079305, IMG submission 79183) | Rumen-fistulated moose microbial communities from Alaska, USA - LMS_cellobiose_enrichment | ecosystem: Host-associated > Mammals > Digestive system > Stomach > Rumen fluid ... | reverse complement strand
GCGCCGTCGCCAATGTGAACGCCGGGCAGGATAACAGCGTTCTGCCCAATCCACACATCGTTGCCGACGATGGTGTCACCTTTGAGCGGCATGTCGGAAGCTGTCGGCGGTTTCATATCCCAGCCTTCCAGCGTATAGAACGGGAAGGTTGATACGGCATTCATCTGGTGGTTTGCACCGTTCATTACAAACTCGACGCCAGCAGCAATCTGACAGAACTTTCCAATAATCAGTTTGTCATCGTTCCAATCATAGTGATGCGTTACATGGCTCTCAAATTCAGAATCAGCTATATAAGTAAAATCCCCCACAATGATGTTGGAATTTGTAATTGTCGGCTTCACATAGATTTCTTTGTCATAGCCCGGAATGGGATGTACCGTATTGGGATCCGGTTTGATACCATCTTTCACTCGTCATTCCTCCATCGTCATATATAACGTCATTATAAGGGGTAGGACGTTCGAAATCAATGACCGATCGACAGACCCTTCGCGCTGCATATCGCGTCTGGTCTCCCCGCGCAACGCGGTATTTTTATTGGATTATGGGAAACGACACTATTGCAGATAGCAACAAAAAATTCCTTACCCGAATCACTGCCTTTTAGGCAGAGGTTTGAGTAAGGAATTTTTGGTGGACCAAGGTGGAGCTTAAACGAACACGCGGTGCTGTTATTTTCGACCGCCTCCAGCGGGAGTTCTAACGGTATCTTCACGGTATTCTTATCTCCGGAGAAGGAGAACACGACCTTCAACTCGTCATCGTACACATAGACGGCCACAAGGAAGGTATCGAAAAGGCGCATCTGAAACTTCTTGTCGTGGACGTCGCCGTCCTTGAACATCGACAGGCCGGAAATGATATCGTCCCGCGAGACCACGACGATGTCAGCCCGGGCGGCCGCAATCGAGGCCTCAATCTTCGACTGTTCCGCCTCCAGCTCTTGCAGCCGATCCTTCGTGCTGGCCGTGATGATCCCCTGCTCTATGGCCGTGATGATGTTCTTGATCCCCCGCTTTGTCGTAGCGAGCTGCTCTTCCAGCATCCCGATCCGGCTCTCGGCTTCCTTTCGCTCATTGTAGGCGACGGTCTGATCGGCGATCCATTCTATGATTTCATCCCGGAGGCAATAGTCCTTGATGGCCTGGGCGACCTGCAGCTCTATGTCATCGCGGCGGACGTTCTTCTTGTCGCAGGCTTTTTCCAGCCGGCGCTTCTGGCAGACGTAGTAGTAATGCAGCGTCCCGGCCCGGCCGGTGCCGGAGATCCCTGTCATGGGGCTGCCGCACTTCCCGCAAAACAGCTTGCCGGTAAGCAGGTAATCGCCGTTGACTCTGTGCCGGCCGCGCGGATTTTTCTTCGTAGTGATCACCTCCTGGACCTTGTAGAAAAGCTCGTCGCTGACAATTCGCGGTATGCCGCCGTCAATGCGGACATCCCCGTAAATGTAAACACCCCGATACCGCTCATTGCTTAGGATTTTATTAAAACTCGATCGGCCCCAGGGATTTCCCAGCGAAGTTGTTATGCCCCTGGCGTTTAGACTGTCGAAAATATCGACGAATGGCTCCCCGGCGGCCACGCGGGTGAATATCTCCCGGATCACCGCAGCCCTGGGCTCGTCGATCGTATAGTGCAGCGTGTCATCGGCCTTATACCCAAACGGCAGATGCCCGTTGGCTACCATGCAGTTTCGGGCGTTGTCGTAGAGACCGCGCTTGATGTCCTCGGCCATGTTCTCGCTGTAGAACTGGTTGACATTCATCATGCTGCGGGCGGCGAATCGCCCGGCGGCCGTGTCGTCGAAGTCCTCTTCCACGTACAGAATACGGACCCCCAGCTCCTGGAGCCGCGCTTCGTTGATCAGCGCCTCCATCATGTTTCGGCCAATGCGGTTGGACTTCCACGCGATCACATACCGAAAGCGACCGGAGGCTGCGTCTTTCATCATCTGCTGAAAGTTGGTACGCTTATCTGTCCGGCCGGACACGGCACGGTCCGGATAGGTCTCAATGATGTGGATGCCGAACTCCCTGGCCAACTCCATGCACTTCTCAATCTGCTGCTCAACAGAGATATCCTTCTGGTTGTGGCTGCTGTACCTGGCATAGATCACTCCGGCCTCGTCGAGCTTTTGCCCGCGCTTCGGCTTTGCTGGCTGCGAGCCGGTCCCTTTTCTCTTTGGCACAGCGCCACCCCCTTTCTACAGATAGATTTCCTAAGAACGATATATCAGAAACAGATTACAGATACAGATACAGTAACAGGTACAGATACAGAAACAGTGCGCGCCCGATCGCGCGCACACGCACGCGCGCACGCGTGTATCGCTACGGTATCTATACCGTATGCATACCGTATCGATAGGGTATCTTAGTCGGAGTTTTCCGGTATTTCCATAGCTGCGAAGTACATGTGCTTACAAGGCAGGCTCCGCGTGGCGAAATCCGGGCACGAACAACCCTCCGGCGTGATTTCATAAATGGCGCCATGTTCGCCTTGCACAGTGGCCACCTTTGCGTCGGCATCATACCCGATCAGGTGCATATTCCGAGAATTGATTGCACGCTTGATCCGATCATCCTGCCCCGCTGCCCGATGGGCTGAATATCCCCATGCCGGCCAGCCGACACGGGCAAAGTCCGCAGCCAGCATTTCATACGGCTTGCGCTGCTGTTGCAACGCAGTCTCGCGGTCGATCTTTTGTTTCTTTGAATAAACCCTTATGATGGCAAAGCTCGCCACGAGAGCGACGACAGCGCTACCGAGAATAATCAGCAAAAAGTCCATAGCATTTCCTCCAAAGGGCTCAAGACAATACACAAACGCCGTGTCGATGTCAGTCGGAAGTGATAATCTCCCAATTTTGACAATTTGAAAAAATGCATTGTATAATATCAATACTGTCGACGGTAATCTCTGAAGAAAGGAGCGGAAGTGATGGTTATAAGTAGCAAGGAATTATTGCGGTTATTACAGCTGCTTTCGACCGTCGATAGGGAGAAAAAGGCCGAATTGCTCACCCGTCTGAATGATTTGATTCCAGATAACGAATGTATTTTAACGCATCCTGTTTCTTCTCTGGCGACAAACGCATTAACGACCGAATGATCTCCATGTCAATATCATCGAATCCGCCCTCTTCCAAGAGGGCGGATATTTTTGCAAGCTCCTCGCCCTGGTCGTCACTTATGTCGATCAGCATATCATCAACGGTTTCAAATAGTTCTGTAACGGTCATGTGCATTCCGGACGCCAGCTTTCGTATTGCCGGAAAGGTAGGAGTAATTGGCAAACCTGTCTTTGGATTTTTCCCACGCTCCAGCATGGAGATATACCCATTCGACACGCCGCAGTCTATGGCAAACTGACGCTGAGACAGGCCGTGTTCAGCTCGATATTTTTGAATTAGCTCAACAAGCGTCATCCGTAAGCCCTCCTTTTATGTTCAATTCATTATACACGGCAACGACCACGCCGTCAACTGAAATGTGCAGTTTGTTGAACATTTTTTGTGAAATCCACTTGACAGGCTTCGTGTCATGTTGTACTATGGGTGTGCAACCGATTAAACACTACTACATGTTGTAGGAAGGAGGGTCGTTATGGGCTACAAGATCAAAGAGGCTCGTGAGGAGCTGAAAATGACGCAAGAAGAACTCGCACTTAAAAGCGGCGTCAGCCGCACAACCATCTCTGGCCTTGAAAACGGGTCGACAAGGGCCACGTCGACACAGACTTTGCTCAAAATCGCAAGAGCTCTCGGGAAGACGGTGGACCAGATTTTTTTTACCGAAGTTGTGTAATCGGTTAAACAGAAAGGAGGAAATCCTATGACAAAATCGCGGTACATATCCGCCCCGGGCGAGGAGCAGATCACCACGGAAATCCATATCGACACCGCAGCGATCCCGGCTCATGTGCGGGACGATCTGGCCGCGGCGACGTTGGATCTGATCCACGCCATCCTGCGGCAGCCAGGAGGGCGCGAGGCGCTGGACGCGCGGACGGCTGCCAGACACGCGGCTACTGCGGCCGCAAAGTGAAAGGAGCATTCACATGAAAGCAGGCAGAACACTTCAAGAGCTTGCCGTGGAACTGGACCGGCAGAACGCGGCAAAGAAAGACTACATCGTTGACGCCGGCGCGCTGACGATGACCACCCAGGCCGAGCCTCAGCTGCTGGTCGGCGGTGGGAGCTACCCGGTCCCCTACGGCATCACCGATATTGCGCACCGGCAGATCGGCTCGTTCCTCAAAATCCCCGCCACCTACTACGACCGCATGCGGCGGGAAAACCCGGGGCTGCTGGCCCAGAACGTCAACGCCTGGTTTGAGGACAACGGCGACACCAAGCGCATGCTTCGCACGATGGACGGCAGCGCCCGCGCGCTGCTCTCCGATCGGTACCGCCGGATTGACAACTTCGAGATCGCCTCGGCGGTGCTGCCGATCATCGGCGGGATCGAGGACGCCCGCGTGGAAAGCTGCGAGCTGACGGACAGCCGTATGTACATCAAGGTCGTGTCCCCGAGAACGCAGGCGGAGGTCAAGGTCGGAGATCCCGTCCAGGCCGGCGTCATCGTCACCAATTCGGAGGTCGGCTACGGCAGCGTGACCGTGAAGCCGCTGATCTTCCGCCTGGTCTGCTCAAACGGAATGGTGGCCGAGAGTGGGGCCATGAGGAAGTACCACGTCGGCCGCGTCAACGAGGCCAACGAGGATCTGAGCATCTTCCGAGACGAAACGATCCAGGCCAGCGACAAGGCGTTCCTTATGCGGCTGGAGGATTCCGTGAGGGCAGCCGTCAGCCAGACGAGCTTTGAGAAAATCGTCGGCCAGATGCGCGAGGCTACGGAGGCGAAGATCAAAGCCGACACCGTCCCGCAGGTGATCGAGCTGGCGTCGAAGGAATACGGCTTCACCGAGAACGAGGGCAAAGGCATCCTCGGGCATCTGATCTCGGGCGGAGATCTCTCACTGTACGGGCTGGCCAACGCCGTCACCCGTCACGCCCAGGACGTGGAGAGCTACGACCGCTCCACCGAGCTTGAGGCTGCTGGCTATCAGATCATCACCATGTCCCCCGTTCTCTGGCGCCAGATGGAAAGGCTGTGATCCTATGGCCTATTACCGCACCTGCCCCTATTGCGGCTGCAACCTGGACCCGGGCGAGCGCTGCGATTGCCGGACAGAAGAAAAAGAGGCCGCCCCGCTGCCACGGGAAACGGCCTCAGGCGACAGAACACCCAACGCCATTATAAGCGTCGGCGTCCTGGATTTCAAGGCGGTGGTTGCATGAACGAGCTGAAGGCCTTGCGGTTGAAGAAGAAAATCCCTGCCAAGGACATGGTCGAGGTTGTCCAGAAGCTTTACCCCAAGTACGACAAGACCGTACAGAGCAAATGCGAAAACGGAGAGCTTTACGGCATCGAGATTGCAAAAGACGCCATGGACGCCTTGTACGCCGCTTTTGATCCGGAGCGCGCAGCGGCCCGCAGCGCCCGCAGGAAGGACAAGCACCGGTTGACGTGTTCTATCCGGGCAAGACTGGAAACGCCGATCTACGAGGCGTTGCAACAGCGCATAGAGGCCGAAGGACACGCCACCGCGCAGGACTGGTTGACCGAGAAGATACTTGCCTATCTCGCAGAGGAGGAAAAGCCGTGAGCGCATACGAGCTGCCGGATCACCCGGTCATTCAGAACATGGAGCGGACAGGCTACCCGGACGGCAAGGAGCCGGAATACCCGCGCTGCCCCGTTTGCGGAGAGGAAACCGATACGATCTACCGCAACAAGGACCTGGAGATTGTCGGCTGCAGCGAATGCCTCAGCAGCCGCGACGCATGGGAGGAGCCGGAGTGCTTCCCCGGAAAGGAGCTTTGATGGAGCTGTTTTACTTCACCTACGGCACGGAAGGGCAGCCGTTCTATGGCGGCTGGACTGAGATCGAGGCGCCGGACGAAGAAGCTGCCCGCGCGCTGTTCCGAGCTGTTCACCCGGACAAAGCGGACGGGTTTCTGAATTGCAGCAGCGTGTACCCCGAGGAGCGGTTCAAGAAAAGCCGCATGTTCGGGCCCGAGGGAAACTTCGGCTTCCGCTGCCACGAGAGGATCACCGTCACGAGGGGCGTCAACGACTGAAAGGAGCCGGTATGAAAGGAATCGTCATCACCGCAAAGGACGAAATGGAGATCCGCGACTTCGACAGACCGCTGCACAAGACGGTCGGGAAGGCTGTCGGCGGCTACATAGAAATCGTCCATCCCGTCGGCTTGAAGCAGCCGTTCGTGATGATCGTCAACGAAGAGGGCCTGCTCCTGGATCTGGAGCTGAACGCGCTCGGGAGCGTCCTCTACGGGACGCTGGCGCACGGCCACCCCATTGTAGGCGACATCGTGATTATGAAAACGGGCTTTACCGACGAGGGCCCGGACATCATCGGCCTGGAGGATCAGGAGGCCGTTGAACTGTTCAACCTGTTCACCAATATGCTGGTCCACAAGAATTGAAAGGAGCTGTCACTATGATTCGCAACCCCAATGACATCAAAGAGGGCGACAAGAAGATCCGCATGCTGATCGCCGGCTATCCCGGCATCGGCAAGAGCACGCTGGCGCTGTCCGCACCCAACCCCCTGCACATCGACGTGGACTTCGGCATTGACCGCATCGAGCCCCGGTACCGCAAGCCCTATATCCAGCCGGCGAGCTACCAGGAGATCCTTGACGATCTGACGCCGATCAACGTCCAGGACTTCGACACGCTGGTGTTCGACACCGGCGGCAAGCTGATCAGCCTCATGTCGCTGTGGGCCATCAAGAAGGACCCGAAGTACGGCCAGCGCGACGGCAGCCTGTCTCTCAAAGGCTACGGCTTCGTTGGCAAAGAGTTCGTCCGGCTGATGGACTACTGCTTCTATGAGCTGCAGAAGAACATCGTGATCGTCTTCCACGCCACCGAGGAAAAGGACGGGGACAATACCCGCCTCCGCATCAAGGTTGAAGGCCAGACCAAGAACAATGTCTGGGAGCCGATGGATCTGGGCGGCTTCGTGGAAATCTACGGCAACGACCGCACGATCGGCTTCTCCAACTGTGAGCGGTACTTCGCCAAGGGCACCCGCGGCATTTCCGGCATCCGGAAGATCCCCGCGCTGACGCCCACGAGCCCGAACGACTTCCTCACCAAGCTTTTTGAGGAATACAACCACAAGAGCGCCGACGAGGTGGCGAAGGCCGCCGCCGACCAGGAGACCTACGAGGCCGCAATGGTGGAGGGCAGCGCTCTGATCGCCAGCATCACCGACGCCGACAGCGCGAACGCTGCCATGGCTCCCTACAAGGCCATCAAGCACGCGCTGACTTCCAGCAAGGAACTGAGCGCGGCGTGGAATGAGAAGATCAAGTCCCTGGGGCTGTTCTTCGACAAGGTCCTCGGCAAGTACACGCCCCTGCCGGCGCCGAAGGAGGACAAGGAGGCGAAGTAAGATGCGCTATTTGATGACGCACTCCCTCCTTGCATCGTGGCTCTACGCGCTCAAGGAAAACCCCTACGAGGATCTGACCACCGAGCGCGACCCCATGGCCGAGTTCATGCAGACGTTGCGCCGGGAGCCGACGCCCCCGACCGAGGCCATGCAGAACGGCATCGACTTTGAGAACCTGGTCACGGCTATCATCCGTGGCCAGGCCACGGGGACGGAGCAGTGGCACGAGGCTGCGGCGAAGATCGCCAATCGGCTGCGTGGCGGCGTGCTCCAGTACAAGGCCTACAAGGAGATTTCCGTCGGCGGGATGACGCTGCTGCTGCACGGGCGGCTTGACTGTCTGAAGGCCGGCGAGATCACCGACATCAAGTTCACCAAGAGCTACGACCCGGGGAAGTATTACGACAGCACCCAACATCCCACCTACTTCGAGCTTGTGCCGGAGGCGACGCGCTTTACCTACCTGGCCAGTAATGGCAGCGCTGTGTGGCCGGAAACCTACCGCCGCGACGAGACGAGGAGCATCATCCCGGACATTCAGGACTTCTTCTCCTGGCTCGAAGCAATGGAGCTGATGGATCTGTACCGGGAGAAGTGGGGCGCGAAATGACCGGCCCCATGCGCGGGCGGCTGGTGGATATCGTGGTCGGCTTCAACCGAAAGCAGCGCGTGACGATCGAGCTTGACCGGGACTTCCGGGAGGAGTTCGACCGGCTGCACGGCCAGGAGCTGGACGTCGAGATCAAGAAGCACAGGGAGAAGCGGTCGAAGGACGCCAACGCCTACTTCCACGTCCTGGTCAACAAGATCGCCGCCGAGCGCGGCGGCAAGGACGACGACGTGAAACGGCAGCTCGTGGTGGAGTACGGCGCCCTGGATCGGGACGAGGACGGCACCGTGATCGGCTTCAAACTCCCAGCCTCGGTGAACGTGGACAAGATTTATCCCTACGTCCGCTGCTTCGACACCCGCGAGGAAAACGGTAAGCTGTTCAAATGCTACCTGGTCTATAAGCACACCAGCGATATGGACAGCAAGGAAATGGCGCGGCTGATCGACGGTGCCATAGAGACCGCCCAGGAGCTGGGGATTGTGACCGACACCCCGGAACAGCTCGCAAGATACAAGGAGGACTGGAGCAAATAATGAAAAAAGTTTTCTGCCCATACTGCGGCCGGCAGGCCGAATACGTGGACAGCAAGGTTGTCTATGGGCGGAGCTACGGCATGATTTACCTCTGCCGCAACTGTCTGGCGTATGTCGGTGTTCACAAGGGCACCGATAAGCCGCTCGGCCGCCTGGCCAACGCGGAGCTGCGGTACTGGAAGCAGCGGGCTCACGCTGTGTTCGACCCGCTCTGGCAGCGGGGCCGCTTCCGCGGCAGGCGGAACGACGCCTACAACTGGCTCTCCCAGAAGATGGGGCTGCCGATCGAGCAGACGCACATCGGCATGTTCGATGTGGCTGAGTGCCAGAGGGCTATTCAGATCATCAACAATGAGACTTTAGGAGGATTTCACAATGGATAAGAACTTTAACGACGATAGCGCCCTGTTTCCCCTTGAGGACGACTACAAGGAGATCGACTGTGTTCCCGTTCCCGTGGATCGCTTCGAGGATCTGATCCGCTCGGAGACCGAGCTTGCCATCATGGAAGCTGCGATCGACGAGCTGGCGTCCTATGAGGCCGCCAACGTGCTGAAGGCCATCCGCACCGCGAGAGCCAAGTTTGCGCGTGTGCTCGTGGCGCATTCGCCCGAAGAGCCGGAGGATACGCCCGATGCTTAATCACATCGTCATCATGGGCCGTCTGACCCGTGATCCGGAGCTCCGCTACACCCAGAGTCAGCTCCCCGTGGTCAGTTTCACTCTGGCCGTCGACCGGGACTTCTCCGGGAAAGACGGCGGCGAGAAGCAAACGGACTTCATCGACTGCGTGGCCTGGCGCTCCACCGCTGAGTTCGTCAGCAAGTACTTCTCCAAGGGCCGGATGGCCGTCGCCTCCGGGCGGCTACAGCTGAGGGACTGGACGGATCGGGACGGCAACAAGCGCCGCTCCGCCGAGATCGTGGTCGACAACATGTACTTCGGCGACAGCAAGAAAGAGGGCAGCAGCGCGCCGGGCGGGGCTCCTGGAGGGTATGCGCCTCCCGGCGGCTACGGTCAGCCGAACGGTTACGGTCAGCAGGGCAGCTATGGAGGTTACGCCCAGCCGCAGAGCCAGCCCCCGGCATACCCCCAGGCGTCCAGCGGGTACCCGCCCTCTAATTACGGCGGCGGCTTCCAGGACGCCGAGGACGACGGGGATCTCCCGTTCTAATCGGATGGGCCGCTCGGCCATCCGGGCGGCCTTTCCCCGAAAGAAGGTGACACAATGGCAAACTATCGGAATATCAGCATGAACTTCTGGACGGACAGCAAGGTGGTGGACGATTTCACGCCGGAGGACAAGTACATATACCTCTATGTGATGACAAACCCGCACACCAACCTCTGCGGCTGCTACGAGATCAGCATTCGGCAGATCGCCAATGAGACAGGGTACAACACGGACTCCGTGGAACGCCTGCTGAAACGCCTCGACCATCCGCATGACGTCATCCGGTACTACGCCCCGACGAAGGAGCTGCTTGTCCTCAACTGGTACCGCTACAACTGGACGGCATCAGAGAAGATCAACAAGCCGCTGCTGGCGGAGATCCAGAAGGTCAAATGCGACAGCTTCCGGCAATACCTGGCTGATCGCTACAACGAGCGTGACAACATCGGCGCCCCGTACGATCCTGCCGGAGACGCGCCGGAGCCGAAAATCGAGAGGCACAAATACGGCGAGTACGGCTGGGTCCGCCTCTCAGACGACGAATACGCCCGCCTGCTGACTGAGCTCGGGGACGAGGAGCTGCAACGCTGCATTACCTATGTCGACGAGAGCGCACAGAGCAACGGCAATCGGAATAAGTGGAAGGACTGGAACCTGGTCATTCGGAAATGCTCGCGGAACGGCTGGGGGCGGACGCGCGGGACAGGGCCTCGCCCGAGTGCCAGCGCCGGGGCCATGGACGATCTGCAGCAGCTCCACGAAATGTACGCGGGTGATGGTGTATGACCCAGAAGGAAATGGTGGAGATCTTCGCCGTTATGCTTCTGGCCTATCCGAACGCAGAGACCTTCAAAGGCGGCATTCAGAAGCTGGGACCGACGATCGAGCTCTGGACGGCATGCCTCCCGGAAGTGGATTTCTGGACAGGCCAGCAGGCCGTGATCAAGCTCTGCCGAGAGTGCAAGTTCCCGCCGACGATTGCCGAGTTCAAGGAAAAGGCTGACGCCGTGAAAAGCGAGGTCCGACAACGGATCGACCAGGCATGGGACTTCCTTCGCATGCCGATGAAGTTCCAAGACGCGACACCGCTCGAAGCCTACAATGACGCCCCGGATATGACGAAAGCCGCGATCGACGCGATGGGCGGACCGGACAAGCTGATCATCACCGCAACTCACAGGCTGGGTGATGGTAGCGAAAAGACCTATGAAATGTTCAACTATGACGGCTTCCGGGACGCATACGAGCAGCTGCTTCGTAGGCAGAGCGCGCTTCCGGGAAGATCCCGCCCCGCCGTTGGGCCTGGCGGCATGAAACAGATTGGAGGAAAGACCAAATGAAACACAGACGAAGACGATCCCCGGCGCCGGCACTCATCACGCTTATCGCGCTCCTTGCCATGCTGGGAGTAAGCGCATTCGGTACGGTAGATCGGTCAGCGCAGTACGAGCCGGTACCCGCAACAACTCCCGCTCCGGCGGTGGCGCATACGGAAACGGTGAAGCTGATTCCGGTTGTGGCGCAGGAGGCCGTCAAGGCCACGCCTCCGGAAGTCGAGCTGGCCACAGAGCCGGTTCCCTCTTCGGAGCCGGAGTCTGATCCGGAGCCGGTGATCGACGAGGCCGAGCTTGAAATGCTGGCCTGCGTTATCTACGGCGAGGCTGGCGGAAACGCTTGCAGCGACCTTGCCCGGCAGTATGTGGGCGACGTCGTTCTCAACCGCGTTGCAGATCCCCGCTTCCCGGACACGCTGGAAGGGGTGCTGCTCCAGGCGGGACAGTACGGGCGCTTTCACTGGACAGGCATCGTCTGGCCGGAGCGCGCACAGTACGAGGTCGAGGCCGCAGCTGTAGCCCGCGCCTATGACACCGCACGCGCGCTGCTCTCCGGCGAGCACAGCGAGCTTTACGGAGCCGGCTACATCTGGCAGGCGGAATTCAGCCAGGGTACCGACGTCATCTACCTGGACGGCATTTACTTTGGAAGATAGGAGGAACGACATGTCAAGGAAAACGGTGCGCCGCATTCAGCGCGTGTTTCAAGTGGTCTGCATCCTCGGCTTCGTTCTGCTCCTCGGTACCGCCGGAGCCAGCGACTGCGGCCAGATCGGCATGCGGCAGATCATGCTGCAGGGCTGCATCGGGCTGCTGATGTTCACCGGCGGTGCCTGGCTCGGAGGCCTGATGACATGAGTGCAGCGAAAGACCCAAAGCGGCAGCTGATCGGCAAGGTGGCCAAAGAGAAGGGCAAGCGATTTGAAGCCCGGCTCGATGCTTCCTTCGAGTATTACCGCATGAAGGGCTTTGCCCTGGTCGAAAAAACGCCGGAGCCGATGCGCCCCACAAAGAGCCTCGGCAACGGGAAGTTCGTGGCCTACTACGAGAAGAAGGCCCAGCCCGATTACAAGGGCACGATCAAGGGCGGGCGCACAGTCATGTTCGAGGCAAAGTATACTTCCGCCGATCGCATGGAGCAGAGCCGCGTCCTGGATAGCCAGGCAGAGTACATGACGAGGCACGAAGGCCTGGGGGCTCGGTGCTTCGTCCTGGCCGGGTTTGATTCCGGCGAAGTCTACTGCATCCCCTGGCGGGTGTGGTCGACCATGAAAGAGCAGTTCGGCCGCAAATATGTGACTGAGGCCGATCTGGATAAATACCGGGTGCAGCGGGCGTGGAATGACGTGCTGCTAATCCTCAACTGATGAAAGGAGTTTACACTATGAGCGAAATCACTTTGTACGAAGCCCAGAAGAAGAAGCTGCAGGGCCTGTGTGACGAGCACGAGCTCTCGTTCCGCTTCCGGAAGGACAGCTACCCCATTACGCTGACGATCTCCCCGCTGCAGGGCATGGACGCCCAGATGTCCATGCTGGAGAACGTGGAGGAGGTCGGGTACCGCAGCCCCGACAGCACCATGACGTGGATCTTCGAGGACGGCAATCTGACCACCAAGGTCAGCGGCGGCACGTTCACGATCTCCAAGGTGCTGCGTACGAAGATCGAAAGCGTTCTGCTGAAAATGATCTCTTACTGGCAGCAGTACTTCTTCCGGGACGTGATCGAGAAGGACGCGCTGCGCAAGGGCATGATGCCGGTGATCAACGAGGATGAGGCCAACGATCTGCCCGACGGCGCCGAGCCTTTGGAGGAGGACGAGGTCGAAGACGACGGCGGGCCGGACGAGATCAGCGAAGACGACCCCGACATCAAGGAAGCGATCGCCATCGTCCGGGCGGAGAACAAAGCGACCACGTCGCTGCTGCAGCGTCGTATGAGCATCGGCTACGCCAAGGCAGCCCGTATCATGGACGCGCTGGAGGAGCTGGGCGTCGTCGGCCCGTACCAGGGCGGCGAGCCGCGGGAAGTCCTGCCGGCGGACGAGCCCGAGGACGAGAGCGAGGAATAAGCCATGGCGAAGGTGATCCGGCATCTGCGCGACGAGCAGAAGGAGTTCCACAAGGTTTTCTCCGGCCTGTGCGAGTCGAAAAGCTCCTGGCAGGTATGGGCTGACTTCGTGGAGTGTGCGGCTATCGGGATCTCCAATTCCGTCGACCGCACGAGCCCCGTCAGAGCGGAGCGCGAGGCCCGCTACACGCGGATCATGAACAGCTACCGTGAAGCAGAGCGCGAGGCTTTCGGGCAGCTCTTCTACATCATGGCGAATGCCCTGGAGATCAAGCCGGATCAAGACTTCCTCGGAGAAATGTTCATGGCGCTGGAGCTGGGCAATCACTGGAAGGGCCAATTCTTCACGCCGTACAACGTCTGCCAGATGATGGCGGCTATGCAGATCGGCGGAGCCGAAGACGCCATCGAGCGCCGGGGCTGGGTCGGAGTGATGGACCCAGCCTGCGGCGCGGGCGCCCTGCTGATCGCCGCTCGCAACGAGTTTGAGTCAAAGCATTTCGGGTACCGGCAAACGCTGTTCGTCTGTCAGGACATTGACCATGTGGCCGGGCTTATGTGCTACATACAGCTTTCCCTTCTGGGCTGCGCCGGCTACGTTGTGATCGCCGACAGCATCTGCAATCCGATCTGCGGAGCGTCCCCGCTGCTTCCGGTCATCAAGGACGACCAAGACTTTTGGTTTATGCCGATGATCTACGACGAGGTATGGCAGGGACGCATTGCATGGGAGCAAATGACCCGCGCTGTCGAGTTGATGGCGCAAAAGGCCACAGGAGCGGTTGCAACGCTCGCTGCTGGCGAGGAAGAGAGCGCCCCGGGCGTCGACACGGTAACGAAGGACTGCCCCGCAGAGGGGCAGGAACAGGCTTCGGAGCTGACAGCCGACGCAACCGGGCAGCTCTCGTTTTTCTGAAACACAAATCCCGGCCGCGGGGAATCAGCGGCACATGAAAGGAGCGATTTTCATGAAGAACATCAACGAAAGGTGCCCGCTCTCGGAAGAGTGCGGGAAGAAGAAATGCGAATATGTGCGCCAGGAGCTGGAATGCAGCTACTACCTGGC
>Ga0079305_1002699_pt1 | contig 14285 bp, 16 predicted proteins | sample LMS_cellobiose_e_FD_79183 | JGI IMG/M metagenome (GOLD analysis project Ga0079305, IMG submission 79183) | Rumen-fistulated moose microbial communities from Alaska, USA - LMS_cellobiose_enrichment | ecosystem: Host-associated > Mammals > Digestive system > Stomach > Rumen fluid ... | reverse complement strand
TAATATGAGCAATTCCGGGCGTTATTGCCCGGAATTGCCATATTACAGGAAATTGATGTCTCCATCGAAAGCCTGCTTGCTGGCTTTCGATGGCAGAGCATCGACTTTGTCGATGCTCTGAAGCGCCTCCAGAATTGCTCTGGAGGCGCTTTCTATGAATCGCTCTCCCCATCCGGCGGCAGGACGGGAAAGACGTTCTGCAGTTCGGATATCGCTTCGCCCTCCTCATCGGTCTGTATCTGGGCGGGAAGAAGGCCCGTGCATTCCGTGCAGGAGGCCGCCTGGCGGATATCAAACAGCGGCTTTTTCTTCCCGCGCTTCTTCCCCTTCACCGGCATTCGTAGCTGCGGCACATGCTTTCGTCCGCCGGGTCGCCGGAATAGGCCATGGGGGTGGGCGCCACCTGGATGCTCTCCAGGGCGCACAGGCCCTGCTCCTGCTTCAAGTGGCGGCAGGATTCCACGCTGCAATGGATGCATTGTTTTTTGGGATCGGGCATGGAAAAATCGCTCCTTTCTGGGTAAACGGGCCGCGCAGCGGCCGCGGCCGGGGCGGAAGGCGCCGTTTCCGCGTTCCTGGTCTATCTTGCGCCGATCGGCGCCTTGCCATACAGGAAAATTTGTGGTATATTGTGGCCGGCCAACTGTTCTTTGGCAGAAAGGCAATGCGCGGCTTTCCGCGCCACCTGCCTTCAAATCATTTCATAGGAGGGTATTGGCGTGAAACAGTCTTTCAATGTCAAAACCTTGTCTCTGGGCGGCGCCATCGCCGCGCTGTACGTGGTGCTGACGCAGGTGGCGCAGGCCTTTGGCATGGCCAGCGGCGCCATCCAGGTCCGCCTTTCCGAGGCGCTGACGATTCTTCCCTGCTTTTCCTTGGCGGCGGTGCCGGGGCTGACGGTGGGGTGCGTGCTGGCCAATCTGCTCACGGGCTGCGCCGCGTGGGACGTGGTCTTTGGCAGCCTGGCCACCCTGCTTGGCGCCATTGGCACCCGTCTGATGCGGAAGCGGCCCATGATCGCCTGGGTGTCGCCGGTGGTGAGCAACGCCGTCATCGTGCCCCTGGTGCTGCAGAAAGTATACGGCGTGCCGGACAGCTTCTGGTATCTCATGCTGACGGTGGGGGCCGGCGAGGTCATTGCCTGCGGCGTTCTGGGGCTGATACTGTACAAGGCGCTGGGAAAAATTCCCCATTTGTTTGATTGAGGGTGTGCGCAGCAAAAAAGCAGGCGTCCATTCGCCTGCTTTTTTGCTGCCTTGGCACTTATTTTTTCGTCGTTGTTTTCCTGGACGTGGTTTTTTTCGCTGCCGTGGTGGTCTTCTTTGCCGCAGTAGTCGTTTTCTTCGCCGCGGTCGTGGTCTTCTTGGCCGCGGAGGCCGTGGTTTTCTTCGCCGCGGCGGTGGTGGTCTTGGCGGCGGTCGTCTTCTTTGCGGAGGTTTTCTTATTGGGGTTCTTGATGACGGTGGGCTTGGAGGAGGTGGGCAGGGTGGCCGTTTCCTGGCTGCTGCCGGAGGAGCCGCCAAACAGCCCCATCAGCAGGCTGCCCAGGCCGCCGGAGGAAGACGAAGCGGATGAAGCGGACGGGGAGGACGAGGAACCGCCCCCCAGCAGGCCCATCAGCAGGCCGCCCAGGCCGCCGGAGGAGGAGGAATTGCTGTCGCCGCCCCCCAGCAGGCCCTGCAGAAGCGGAAGCACGGCGTTCAAAATGGATTGAATCTTATTCAGGCTCAGGCCCGTTTCCTGGCTGGCGGTCTGGGCCGCGCTGTCCTGGCTGCCGCCCCCCAGCAGCGCCGGCAGCACGGAGGATAAAACGCCCCGCACCTCGCTTTCGGAGGCGCCGCTGCTGCGGCTCACTTCCTCCAGGGTATCGCTGCCCAGCATAGAAGAAAGCAACGCCGATATATCCATTTCATTCCATCTCCTTACCCGTTTTTTCTCATTATGCACACAATATAGTGTTTCGTCAAGAAAGTTTTTCTACAATTTGTTGAAAATACAGATTTTTCATGTATAATAAAAGGGAACTAAACCTTGAAAGGATAGGAGTGACTGAACGTGTCGGAAAATAAGACCCCGCAGAAGAAGGAGCATAAGATCTATTCCGCCGTTACCGGCCAGCAGACCACCGTGGAGCAGGCCCGCAAGGAAGTGGCCCAGGCATTGGCGAATCAAACCAAACAGAGCACCGTGGGGCTGCGCATCGGCGCCATCGTGCTGTGGGTGCTGGCCATCGCCTTTGAAATCCTGGCGCTGCTGGTGGCGGTGGAAAAATTCGCCCCCAAGTTCCTGGATAAGATGCCCCTGTGGGTGCCGGTGGTGGTGCTGCTGGTGCTGGATTTGATCTGCCTGGTCATCGGCAGCCAGCTCTGGAAAAAGGCCAACCATATCAACCCCATGTCCGAAAAGAACAAAGCCCTGTTCTGGCTGTGGAACAACCTGGGGCTCATCGTGGCCGTGCTGGCCTTCGTGCCCTTTATCGTGATCCTGGCCACCAACAAGGACGCCGATCCCAAGATCAAGAAGGTGGGCGCCATCGTGGCCGTGGCCGCGCTGCTCATCGGCGGGGCCAGCAGCATCGATTACAATCCCGTATCCAAGGAGCAAAAGGAAGCGGCCATGGAGGCCATCACCACCACCGTGTATTGGACCAACACCCGCTCCGGCAAGGCCTATCACACCCATGAGGACTGCCAGACCCTGAACCAGACCGATGAACTGGTGGCCGGCACCGTGGAGCAGGCCATCGCCTCCAACCGGGTGAAGCTGTGCTACTTCTGCGCCAAGCGGGACGGCCTGGAAGATAAGGTGGCCACCGAGGACGGCGTGGGCGAAGTGATCATCAATCAATTGGAAGAAAAGGTGGATGAAGCGGTGGAAAATCTGACGGAGGAAACCCCCGCTGAAGAGGGCGCGGAACAGCCCGCCGCCTGACGGATACTCCTCACAGAAAAGCGGCACTGCCAAATTAGCAGTGCCGCTTTCATTTATTCCTCATCCGCCTCCTCCGGCGGCCCGTCTTCCTCCGGGGCATTGGGCATGGCGGTATAGCGGCCCAGGGCGTCGGCGCCCTCCCGCTGGCTCACCAGGGCGAACACGCCCCGGCGCTGCCATTTTTTTGGTTTTCCTTCCATGGTTTTCTCCTCCTTCATCCGGCCCGGACGAGCATATTTTGGCGCAAAATGAGCCAGCTTATTCCTGAGAAGCATCCAAGGAGGGAAAAGCATGCGAAAATTTTTCACGGTATGCCTGTGGCTGGGGCTGATCGCCTGCGGGATCGCCCTGGTATCCCTGGCGGGAAACCGCAACGTGCTGCAGGCGGAGGTCCAATCCGCCCAGCGCAGGCAAGCGGTGCTCCAGGGGCTGTACGACCAGACCAAGGAAGAATTGGCCGCGGCGCAAAGCGCCCACAGCGCCGATGAAAAGGAATGGCGAAGCGTCCGAAGCACCCTGGAAACGGAAATCGAAAACCTGTCAGCCGCCCTGGAAAACGCCCGGGCCGACCTTGCCGGCCATCTGACGGCGGAGGAAAAAGCGCGCCTGGATGAGGAGACCCGGCTGGAAGGGGAGCGTGCCGCCTGGGCGGAGGAGAAAGCCGGCCTCACCGCCCAATTGGAGGCCGTGGAAAGCCGGCTCAGAAACGTGACGGCCCTGCTGATGCCCCCTGCCGAGACCCCCGCGCCTTCTCCGGAGCCGGCCCCGGATGCCCCCGAGGGCGGCGTTCTTCCCCTGGTGCCTGAAGATTGATGCAAAAAATGCCGGACGCTCCGCCCCAGGGCGGTCCATCCGGCGTTTTTGCCGTTTACGGCGCGTTATCCAGCAGCTTTAGCAGCGTCTCCATGTCCCCGGCCACCTGCAGCCGGGAAAAATCCGCCTCCGGGAGGAAACGGTCTCTGACCGCCCGGCGTAATTGCATCAGCAGCCCGTCGTAGTAGCCGTTGAAATTCATTAGGCCCAGGGGCTTATTTGCGTCGCCGATCTGGTTGAGGGTGAACAGCTCGGTGAATTCATCCAGCGTGCCCATGCCCCCGGGCAGGGCCACGCAGGCGTCCGCCCGCTGGATCAGCGCCTGCTTCCTTTCCTGCATGGTTTCTTTGACGGTGTATTCGTCCACCTCCACGCTGCCGTGCAGGCCATCAAACCGGCGCACCATCACGCCCGCCACATAGCCGCCCGCTTCCTTGGCGCCCCGGGCCACCAGGCCCATCAGGCCCCAGTCTCCGCCGCCGTACACCAGCGTGCGCCCCTGCCGGGCCAGGGTACGGCCTGCCTCCCAGGCCATCCGGCGATATTCCTCGGGGCAGTCCCGGGCAGAGCCGCAGAATACCGCAATGGCTTTCCGCATGGGTCTGTCTCCTTCTCAGTCAAAATGAATATGGCAGTAGCCTTTGGGGTTCTTTTCCAAATACTTCTGGTGGTACTCCTCCGCGGGGTAAAAGTTTTCCAGAGGTTTGCTTTCCACCGCGATGGGCCCTTCATACCGCGCGGCCAGCCCGCGAAGCGCGGCAGCCACCACCGCTTCGTCTGCGGGGTCTGTCCAGTAGATCCCGGTGCGGTACTGGATGCCCCAATCGCCGCCCTGATGGTTGACCGCGGTGGGATCGATGACCTGGAAATACTTTTCCAGCAGCGCCTCCAGCGGCAGCCTGCGGGGGTCATAGACCACCCGCACCGCTTCCGCATGGCCGGAATGGCGCTTCACATCCTCGTAGGCGGGGTTTTTTGTGGGGCCGTTGGCATAGCCCACTTCTGTTTCCGCCACCCCGTCCAATAAATCAAAATACTTCTGGCAGCCCCAGAAACAGCCGCCCGCCAGATAAATCGTTTTTTTCATTTCCATTGGATCACTTCCTCCAGCGTCCTTGCGAAGGCCTCCAGCCCCGCCTGATCCTGCGGGGAAAAGCGGCCGGGCATCGGGCTGTCGATATCCAGGACGCCCACCACCCGGCCGTTTGCCCGCAGCGGGATCACGATTTCAGACCGGGACGCCCCATCGCAGGCGATATGTCCGGGGAACGCGTGCACGTCCGGCACCCGCAGGACGGCGTTTTCAGCCCAGGCCGTGCCGCACACGCCCCGGCCCCGGGGGATGCGCACGCAGGCGGGCTTGCCCTGGAAGGGGCCCAGCACCAGTTCGCCGCCCCTGACCAGATAAAACCCCGCCCAGTTCACCTGCTCCATCCCGTCAAACAGCAGCGCCGAGGCGTTGGCCAGCAGCGTGACCCAGCCACATTCCGCCTCCCCAAGGGCGCGAAGCTGCCCCTCAAGCAGCGAATAATCCATGCCGCGCTCCCCTCCGCCTCATTCCAGCGGCGCGCTTTCCGCAAAGGGGATATACGCACCGGTATTGAACATATCATAGATCACCGCGTAGTGGGGCGCCCGCACGCCGTCGTCCTTGTCATTGGCGGTGCGCCAGCCTCCCAGGGTGGAATAGCTGGTGGAATTGATCCGGGTGCCGGGCAGGGCGGACCGCAGCATCTGGACCGCGTCGCCGGGCACCGGCGAACTGTCGGAATAATTGTTGCTGTTATACAGCCACAGCCGCTGCAGGCCGGTCAGGCCGGTGAGGGGCCTATAATCCCTGACGTTGTTGAAACAGATATTCAGGTCCATCAGGCGGGTCAGGTTTTCAAGGGGGCTCAGGTCGGTGATGTGGTTTTTGAAAATCTCCAGGTATTCCAGATCGTGCAGGGAAGAAATCGGGGTGATATCCTCGATTTCGTTGACGGCCAGGATCAGCACCCGCAATTGGGGCATATCATAGAGAAAATCCAATCTGTCCAGCCGGTTGTGCCCCAAATCCAGCGCCAGCATGTTTTTGCAGTATTTCAAAACGGCAAAATCCTGGGACGAGTGAGGGAGGCACTGATTGTTGTGCAGGGTGGAAAACGCGGTGGCGTCGGTGCGGATGTAGTGATACGTCCTCTCCGGGTGCAGGGGGTTGTTGCAGGGGATGCGTATGGTCCAGCCAAATTCCACCTGGGGCAACGCCTTTTCCAGCTGGGCGATCCCCGCGGCGCTTACGGGCGTGGAAAACATATCCACTTTTTTCAGATTGGGAAACTGGCGGAGAAACGCTATAAGATCGCTCAGGCTGTTGGCCTTCACATTCCCCAGGTCGATTCTTTCCGCATCCGCCGGGGCGGAATAGCTGCCCTGGAAGGTGATCTTTTTCTGGGCGCTTTCCTCGCCCAGCGCCGGGCACAGCGCCAGCAGGCACAGGATCAATACGAAAATCCATCCTTTTTTCATGGTGCTTTCCTCCGTTTTCGGCGGCCGGGCAGGCGCCGGCTCCCATTACCGCTATGATATAAAACATCGCGGAATTTGTCAATTCCTCCTGCCCGAGCACCGCGGCCCGTTTTTTCCTTGACAAGAAAAAATGCGCAAATTATAATGTATAATGATGAATTATGTAAGCGGGAAAGGAGCTCCCCCCTGCCATGATTGTTTTTTTCAAACGGCTGCCGGCGCTGCTCTGCGCTGCCGCGCTGCTCCTGAACACCGCCTTTGCCCTGGGCGAAACATCCAGGGATGAGGGCCTTCAAAAAGCCATTGAGAATATGAGCGAAATGGCGGAAAAGGCCGCCGCTCAGGAAGCGGCCCAGGCGGCCAGCGAGAACGCGGACAGCAAAACCGAAAGTTCGTTTTCAGGAGAAGTCCTGACAAGCGACTGGGACGATGAAGACGACGAGGACGACCTGGGCGAGGACGCCGGCCTTGATCTCCCGGGGGAGGAACCCGAAGAAGAGCCGGAGGAAGAGCCCAAAGAAGAATCGGAGGAAGAAGCCGAAGAAGAGCCCAGGGCAAAAAGCCCCTTCAGCCTGCCTATTGATTTTTCACCCGGCAAAAAGCCCCTGGCCAGCGGCTTTCTCGACGCCTTTACGTATGAGGACCCCTCCATTTCCGTGAAAATCGAGCAGGGGGTTAAGAACGGCTGCGATTATTGGGTGGCCACCATCAAAATCGCGGACCCCTCCCAGCTGCGCACCATGTCCGCCAACGGGTTTGACAAGACCGGCACCATCAAGCCCGAACAACTGGTCAAGCGCACCCAATCCGTGCTGGCCATCAACGGCGATTATTTCTGGATGACGGGCTACGGCTTTATCCTGCGCCAGGGCGTGCTGTATCTGGATAACCTGTGGAATAACCCCGCGCTGCGGGAGGATGTGCTGCTGGTGGATGAGGACGGCGATTTCCACGGCATCCATGAGCCCGGCGCCTATGAGGTAAAGAAAACCATCAAAGGCAAAAAGGTCATCAACGCCTTTTATTTTGGCCCCATCCTGGTGGAGAACGGATCGGCCGTCCGCAATTTGAACCCCACCAGGGACATGGACGCTGACGGAAAGAAGCAGCGCATGGCCATCGCCCAGTGCGGGCCGCTGGAATACAAATGCATCTGCTGCGGCCCGCCCAGCAAGGGCATGGGCATGACCCTGACGGAATTTGCCCAATTGGTGGCCGAGCAGAAGGTCAAGATCGCCTATAATCTGGACGGCGGCTATTCCACCATGATGTTTTTCAACGGAAAGGTCGTCAATGACGTGGGCAATGAGGACAAGCGGCTGCTGAGCGATATCATCTATTTCGCTTCAGCCTATGAGGAAGAGCAATGAACGCGGCCTATCTTTCCCTCCTGGCCGGCGGCGCCGTGCTGTGCGCCGCGCTGTTTGCCCTGCGGCTGAAAAAGGCGGGCATGCCCCCCTGGAGCGCCGCATGCGCCCTTTTGCTGTGCGCGGTGCTGGGCACCGTGGGCGCCAAGGCGATGTACGTGCTGATGAACGCCTCCAGGGCATGGCCCCAGCACGGCTGGGCCGTCTTTCTGCGCACCAGCGAATGGGAGTTTTCCTTTTTCGGCGGCTGTGCCGGCGCGCTGCTGGGCGCCGTGCTGACGGCCCGGATCGCCCGGCAAAAGGCCGCCGCGTTCCTGGACGCCTTTGCCCCCGCGGGCGCACTGATGGCGGCCATTGCCCGGGGCGCGCAGTTTTTCCTGGGCATGCTGGGCGTGGGCGGGCCCCTGGAGGATGGCTCTTTCTTCTGCCGCTTCCCCTTTGCCGTGCAGAACGAATGGGATGAATGGTACTGGGCCGTTTTCATGCTGGAAGCCGTGCTGGCCCTGGCCGTGGCCGTTCCGGCGTTCCTGTGCAAAAAAACCCGGAAAACCCCCGGGTTGCTGGCCGCGCGGACGGTGTTTTATCTGTGCATGGGGCAAATCCTGTGTGAGCAGCTTCGTTCCAACGCGCTCTATTGGGGCATTTTCCTCCCGGACCGCCTGAGTTTCATCCGCATCGAGCAATTGTTCTGCGCGGTCTGCGCCACGGTGCTGGTGATTGTGGGCTGCGCGAAGGCCAAATCCCTGCCCTTCCGGCGGCGCTTTCTTCCCGTGCTGGGGATGCTGCTGGCCATTGCGGCGGTCGTCTTTGCGGAATTCGCCATGGACCGGGGCATCCTGTACGTCACCAACAAGCTGGTGGGCCTGCCCCGGGAAATGGAAAGCGGCGGCGTGCCCCACAACACGCTGATCTGCTATCTTTTCATGCTGCTGGCCCTGGGCATCATGGCCCGGATGGAGTGCATCACCGCCCGCCGATTGAAGCAGAAACGGTAATGAGCGGCCATACAAAAAATGCCGGGACGCGATGCCCGGCATTTTTTTGCTGTCCATGGCGCTGCAAACTCACTGCTCTGTTGAAAATGAATATCGCGTGCCGTCTGAAAGCAGCGTCCCATCGGTCAGCCTGATGCACAGAATAATGGTGTTTTCATCGCTGAAATCATTATGCCCGTTGTTGATCCATGCTGCGAAAGCCGCCTTCAGCTTCTCCGCAATCGGGCGGTTTTCTTCCTTTCCAAAGAACCCCAAATTGACGCCTTCCCCGTGCGCCGTAAACCACTCTCCCGCAACAGCCACCATGGCGTTCTTTTCGATGTGCTTCATCTTCGCCGACAGGGCATGCGTGATGGTATAGAACGCCCCGTCTTCATAATACGCATCCACATACCGTACATAGGGGAGCCCTTCGCTGGTGGTCGCCAAAGCGATGATCGAATCTTTGCCAAACCGCTCCGTCAGCATCCTGCTCACTTCTTCATTCAGCTTCATATCCGCCTCCAAAAATCTTAAGTTCGGCTCCAAGCATATCATAAAGAGCGCATAAGATCAATGGCACAATCCGGCGCCGGATCGGCGCGCATTGTGCCATTGGAAAAGGCTTTTGCCGGGGAAATGTGCCTTCGGGCGGCATCCTGATCAAGCCCGGGCCGCGGCGGCGATTTTTTATCCCTGATGCAGCGGCAGCTCCACAATGAAGGAGGCGCCGCTGCCCTCCTCGCTTTCCACCCGGATGGAACCGCCGTGGAGCAGCACCAGTTGGTGCACGATGGAAAGACCCAGGCCCGTGCCGCCCTTTTCCCGGCTGCGGGCCTTATCCACCCGGTAAAACCGGTCGAAGATATGGGGCAGGTTTTCCTTGGGGATGCCGGGGCCGTTGTCGCTGACGGTGAGGCGGGCGTCCCGGCCCTGGCGCTGCAGCGTCACCTTCACCTGGCCGCCGGCCTGGGTGTATTTTACTGCGTTTTCCATCAGGTTATAGATCACCTGGTTCAATTTGCCCTTATCGGCATACATATCGCAGGGATCGGAGAGGGAAAGGATGATCTTCTGCTCCTTCTGGTCGGCAATGGGCTGCAGCCGATGGGCGTTTTCCTTGACCAATTGGGCGATGGAGAGGTTCTCCCGTGTGAGCTTGACGTTCTGGGAATCCATCTGCACCAGCGTCAGCAGATCGCTCACGATGGCGCTCAGGCGGTCGATTTCGCTGTTGATATCCGTCATAAACTCGGTGCGCAGGTCCTTGTCCATATCGGGCTGATAAATCAGCGATTCGATCATAATCTTCATGGTGGCCAGGGGGGTTTTCAGTTCGTGGCTGGCGTTGGAAACGAACTGGTTGCGGCTTTGGTCCAGCGTTTCCAGCTTTTCGGACATGGAATTGAACGCCAGGGCCAGCTGGCGCATTTCGCCGCTGCCCCGCACGTTCACCCGGGAGGAAAAATCGCCCTTGGACATTTGCCGGATGCCCCGGGTGAGCCCGGCGATGGGCCGGGTGATGACCCGTGAAAAAATCCAGGAGGAAATCAGCGCCGCCGCCGCCACCAGCACCAGGATCACCACCATCTGGTCCTGCAGCTGATACACATTCTGCATCATTTCCTGCACCGGGGACACCAGCAGCAGCACGCCGATGATGTCCGACGCGTGCACCACCCCGGCCGTGCAGTAGCCCACCCAGGAGGCGTTGGTGCGCCGGGCAAACAGCAAATGGGAGGTGTCCAGCGCCCGGCCGGTTTCCAATTCATGCACGCCGTAATCCACGCTCTGGCCCTTCACCAGGATATTGGCGATTTCCGGATACTGCAGCCGCACGCCCTGCATTTCCCCATAGCTGTCAAGCTGCACCTTGCCGTTTCGGTCCAGCAGCAGCACGCGGCCGCCCAGCTCCCCGCCGGCGGATAAAAGCTGGCTGCGGAGGGAGGCGGTTTCGCTTTGCGCCATGAGGGGGGAAATGCGGGAGGCCAGGGTTTCCAGGCTGGTGCGGTCTGAGCGGATGCGCTGCTCAAATAAAGAATCGCCCACCATGCTGCTGAGCGATCCTGCCATGACATAGAAAGACAGCCCGACGATTAACAAAAAGGCGAGCAGTATCTGCCAGCGGATGCTGGCAAAAGGGTTTTTAATCCTTATCGGTGAAATAGTAGCCCACTCCCCACTTGGTGAAGATGAACTCCGGCTGAGCGGTGTTGCGCTCGATCTTTTCCCGCAGGCGGCGGATATGCACGTCCACCGTCCGGGCGTCGCCCATATAATCGTACTTCCACACCGTTTCCAGCATGGTTTCCCGGCTGAACACCTTGCCCCGGTTGGTGATGAAAAGCTGCAGCAAATCAAATTCCTTTGCGGTGAGGCGGATTTCCTTACCCCCCAGGGTAACAGACCGGTTCACGATATTCACTTCCATATCGTGCACCCGGATGATCTTCTTTTCCTCCCCGGCGGCGGGCTGGGACGCCCGACGCAGCACCGTCTTGATCCGGGCCTTCACCTCCAGGATATTGAAGGGCTTGGTCATATAGTCATCGGCGCCGTATTCCAGGCCAAGGATCTTATCCATATCCTCGCCCTTGGCGGTGAGCATGAGGATGGGCACGTTGCTGCTTTCCCGGATACGCTGGCACACCTGGATGCCGTCCAGCTTCGGCAGCATCACGTCCAGCAGCACCAGGTCCACCTGCTCCTCAAAAAACACCTTCAACGCTTCTTCGCCGTCCGCGGCGGTGAGGATCTCATATCCCTCCTGCTCCAGAGTAAACCGAAGCCCCTTCAAGATCAGAGGCTCGTCATCCACCAACAGAATGCGCTTGGCCACTTTGATTCATCCTTCCTGACTGATGGCAGGCAAAGAAAACATACCATACCTGCCTTTTCCTATTTTACACGCAAGGGACACCAAAAATCAAGTGAATTGCAATAATTTCTACACATTTTTGAAGAAAATTATCAATAAAGCCTGAAAAAATGTAATATCACCGGGGTTTATTTCCCTTTTTGGGCGCTGTTCACGGCCCGCCTGCCCACTCCGGCGGCAGACGGCGGGGGTGTATGCTTGTATGCATATATCTTTCGGCGGGCGCTCGACCCGTCCGGGGCGCGATTTTTGGCGCCGTTTGCTTGACAGATAAGGCGGAATGGCCGTATAATGTTGAGTTGGAGAAGAGGCGGGAAATCGTATGGTTTCACCGCTCATAAATTGAAGGAGGCATATCCCCATGGCAACGAAATTGACCATTGACGGCAATGGGGCTGTCAGCCACGTCGCGTATGCGTTCAGCGACGTAGCCGCCATTTACCCCATCACGCCGTCCTCCACCATGGCCGAGTACGTGGACGAGTGGGCCGCACAGGGCCGCAAAAACCTCTTCGGCCAGACGGTGCACGTGGCAGAAATGCAGTCTGAGGCCGGCGCCGCCGGCGCGGTGCACGGCTCTCTGGCCGCCGGCGCCATGACGACCACCTATACCGCGTCCCAGGGCCTGCTGCTGATGATCCCCAACATGTACAAAATCAGCGGCGAACTGCTGCCCGGCGTGTTCCACGTATCCGCCCGCGCCCTGGCCGCCCATGCCCTTTCCATTTTCGGCGACCACAGCGACGTGATGGCCTGCCGCCAGACCGGCTTTGCCATGCTGGCCTCCGGCTCCGTCCAGGAAGCCCACGACATGGCCCTGGTGGCCCATCTGAGCGCCATCAAGGGCTCCGTGCCCTTCCTGCACTTCTTTGACGGCTTCCGCACCAGCCATGAGATCCAGAAGATCGACGCGGCTGAATACAGCGAAATCGCCAAGCTGGTGGACTGGGACAAGATCAACGAGTTCCGCGCCCGCGCCCTGAACCCCGAGCATCCCCACCAGGCCGGCACCGCCCAGAACCCGGACATCTACTTCCAGAACCGCGAAGCGGCCAACAAGTATTACGAGGCCGTTCCCGCCATCGTGGAAGCCTACATGAAGAAGGTGGGCAAGCTCACGGGCCGGAATTACAAGCTGTTTGATTACTACGGCGCCGCCGACGCCGAGGAAGTGATCGTGGCCATGGGCTCCGGCTGCGAAGCCATCCATGAGACCATCGATGCGCTACTCAGGAAGGGCAAGAAGGTGGGCGTCATCAAGGTGCACCTGTACCGTCCCTTCTCCGCCAAGCACTTCATGGCCGCCGTGCCCGCTTCCGCCAAGAGGATCGCCGTGCTGGACCGCACCAAGGAACCCGGCTCCCTGGGCGAACCGCTCTACGAGGACGTGTGCGCCGTGCTGGCCGAAAACGGCCGCAAGGACATCACGGTGGTGGGCGGCCGGTATGGCCTGGGCAGCAAGGAATTCAACCCCACCATGGTCAAGGCCGTGTATGATAACCTGGGCAAGGCCCAGCCCAAGAACCACTTTACCGTGGGCATCACCGACGACGTGACCAAGACCAGCCTGAAGCTGGGCAAGCAGTTCAACGTGGCCCCCAAGGGCACCGTTTCCTGCAAGTTCTACGGCCTGGGCAGCGACGGCACCGTAGGCGCCAACAAGAACTCTATCAAGATCATCGGCGACCATACCGACAAATACGCACAGGCGTATTTCGCCTACGACAGCAAAAAGTCCGGCGGCCTGACGGTTTCCCACCTGCGCTTCGGCGACGTGCCCATCCGCAGCACGTATCTGATCGACGCGGCAGATTTCATCGCCTGCCATAATCCCGCCTACGTTACCATGTACGATATGGTATCCAGCCTGAAGGACGGCGGCACGTTCCTGCTCAACTCCCAGTGGGAGCCCAAGGACATGGATAAGCATCTGCCCGCCAGGATGAAACAGCTCCTGGCCCAGAAGAAGGCCAAGTTCTACACCATCAACGCCATCGAATTGGCCGCGAAGGTGGGCATGGGCGGCCGCATCAACACCATCATGCAGGCTGCGTTCTTCAAACTGGCCAACATTATCCCCTACGAAGACGCCGACAAGTACATGAAGGCCTACGCCAAGAAGACCTACGGCAAGAAGGGCGACGCGGTGGTCCAGAAGAACTGGGACGCCATTGATATCGCCATCTCCGGCCTGAAGGAAGTCAAGGTGCCCGCCGAATGGCTGAACGCCGCCACCGGCGCCGAGCCCGTCAAAATCGAAGCCAGCGAATACTTCGATACCCTCATCCGGCCCATCCTAGCCCAGGAGGGCGATCAGCTCCCCGTCAGCGCCTTTGATCCCCGCGGCTTCGTGGAAACCGGCACCACCAAGTATGAAAAGCGCGGCATCGCCGTGAAGGTGCCCCAGTGGATTCCCGAGAACTGCATCCAGTGCGGCCAATGCTCGCTGGTTTGCCCCCATGCCTGCATCCGCCCCGTGCTGGTGAAGGAAGGCACCAAGAAGCCCAAGGACTTCGTGGTGGCCCCCAAGACCATTGGCAAGGAGCTGGCCGGCTATGAATACCGCATGCAGGTGAGCCCCCTGGACTGCACCGGCTGCGGCAACTGCGTGGAAGTGTGCCCCGCCAAGCAGAAGGCCCTGGAGATGCAGCCCCTGGATTCCCAGCGCAAGGAAGAAAAGAATTGGGAATTCGCCATGAAGCTGCCCCGGCCCGACGTGAAGATCAACCCCGCCACCGTGAAAGGCAGCCAGTTCCTGCAGCCGCTGTTTGAATTCTCCGGCGCCTGCGCGGGCTGCGGCGAGACCCCCTACGT
>Ga0079305_1002698_pt1 | contig 14293 bp, 11 predicted proteins | sample LMS_cellobiose_e_FD_79183 | JGI IMG/M metagenome (GOLD analysis project Ga0079305, IMG submission 79183) | Rumen-fistulated moose microbial communities from Alaska, USA - LMS_cellobiose_enrichment | ecosystem: Host-associated > Mammals > Digestive system > Stomach > Rumen fluid ... | reverse complement strand
TGACCGAAAACTACGACCTTATAAGCGCGGAAGAACTGAAAGAGGTCGTCGGCAGAGGGTCGATACTGCTCGGATATCATGAGGGAGAGCTTGTCGGCTTTATCGGAGAGCATCTCGAGGGAAGCATGGGCATCCTTTACGTCTTTCCCGAATACAGAAAAAGAGGCTTCGCCACAGAGCTCCAAAAGCACATGATCGCAAAAACCATGGAGGCGGGACACGTCCCGTTCGGTCAAGTGGAAAAAGACAACGAAAGTTCTATGAATCTTCAGAAAAAGCTCGGGATGACGCTGTCGGACGAGCTGATCGTGTGGATGTGGAAATAGGCTTATAATACTGGATTTCGTGCCATCGGAGGTAATTATGGCGGATATGAACATTGCCGAGCTTTCGGCGAAAAGAGAGAAAGCGATAGTCAAAACGAGCATTATCGGTATCGTCACCAATCTGTTTCTGGTCGGCTTCAAGGCGTTCGTCGGACTTGTGTCCAATTCGATCGCGGTGATCCTCGACGCGGTGAACAATCTTTCCGACGCTCTGTCTTCGGTCGTTACGATCATCGGGGCGAAGCTCGGCGCAAAACAGCCGAACAAAAAGCACCCGCTCGGTTACGGAAGGATCGAATATCTCAGCTCGATGATCGTCGCGGCGATCGTGCTTTACGCGGGCATCACTTCGCTGGTCGAATCGGTAAAGAAGATAATAAACCCCGAGGCGGCGGACTACAGCACGGTATCGCTCGTGATAATTTCCGTGGCGATAGTCGTCAAGCTGATACTCGGTCAGTACGTTAAAAGACAGGGCAAAAAGCACAATTCCGGCGCGCTCGTCGCCTCGGGCTCGGACGCGCTGTTTGACGCGGTGCTCTCCGCGTCGGTGCTCGCTTCCGCGATCGTTTATCTGATCCGAGGGATCTCGCTCGAAGCGTACGTCGGCGCCGTTATCTCGCTGTTTATCATCAAAGCGGGCATCGAGATGATGATAGAGACCGTGAACGATATCCTCGGTAAGCGCGGCGAAAAAGAAGATGTCGACAGGATCAAAAGCCTTATTTGTGAAGAGGAAGAAGTGCGCGGGGCATACGACCTGATCATGTTCAACTACGGACCGAACAAGAATTACGCGAGCGTCCACCTGGAACTGCCCGACACGATGACTGTCGAGGACGCGGACAAACTGACAAGGCGCGTCCAGTCGAAAGTTTATCTTGAAACGGGAGTCATTCTGACAGGCATCGGCGTATATTCCTTCAACACCACGGGCGACGAAGCCGCAACTATACGCAACACGGTGCAGGAGACTGTCATGGCGCACGACTGGGCTCTGCAGCTCCACGGTTTTTATGCCGACACCGAGGCCAAGACGATGCGCTTCGACGTTGTGCTGAGCTTCGACATCGATAGGTCGGAGGCGCTCGGCATCCTGACGAAAGAGGTGCAGGAGCTGTACCCCGATTATACACTCCACATAATCCCCGATATCGACGCTTGATGCGAGAGTTTTATTCCTCTCAACAAATTTTGTTAAAAACATTGACAAGATATTAATTATAAGGTATAATCAATTTAATATTTTTGATGATTATTAAAAATAACATCAAGATTATAATTCAGGAGGAAATCATGAAAAAATTACTGACAATCATCCTTTGCCTGGCAATGGTCCTCGGATGCCTCTTCATCGCAGGCTGCGGCGAGACCGAAGGTGAAAACTCTGACGGCGCAAAAGTCGTTAAGATCGGCGTTTTCGAGCCCGCTTCCGGTTCCAACGGCGCAGGCGGCAAGCAGGAGACTCTCGGCGTCAAGTACGCTCATTCCGTACAGCCGACAGTTGAGATCGCAGGCGAGACCTACGAAGTACAGGTCGAGTACGTTGACAACCAGTCCTCCAACGACAAGGCTCCCTCCGCGGCGGCTGAACTCGTTGACAAGGGCGTATCCGTAGTCCTCGGCTCTTACGGCTCCGGCGTTTCGATCGCAGCTTCTTCCGTATTTGAAGACGCAGGCATCCCCGCTGTGGGCATCACGTGCACCAACCCTCAGGTAACAGAGGGCAACAAGCACTACTTCAGAATCTGCTTCCTCGATCCCTTCCAGGGCACGGTCCTTGCTAACTACGCTTACAACGAGCTCGGTTATCGCACGGCATACACGCTCGCTGAGAACGGCAACGACTATGACGAAGGTCTTGCAAACTACTTCACGGAAGCATTCAAGGCGCTCGGCGGTACAGTCGAGAACGCAAACTTCCCCGAGAACACTTCCGACTTCACGTCCTACCTCGCAAACGCCAACAACGCGAAGGCAGACGTCATCTTTGCTCCCACATCGACCAACTACGCTCAGCTCATCGTTGAGCAGGCTGCGTCCAAGGGCATGACCGCTTCCCTCATGGCAGGCGACACATGGGACTCCAACCAGATCCTCTCCGCCGCTGAGGGCAAGGACGTCGACATCAAAGTTACGACCTTCTATCAGGAAGGCGGTAACGCAGAATTCGACGCAGGCTTCAAGGCATGGCTCGAAGCTGACGATCAGAACATCACCGACAACGGCGGCGACTCCAAGATCGCAGCTGTTTCCGCAATGGGTTACGACGCTTACTTCACGGCGCTTGAAGCTCTCAAGGCTGCAGGCTCCACCGATCCCGCGAAGGTCATGGAAGCTCTCTGGACAGTTGAGTTCACGGGAGTTACCGGCCAGATCAAGTTCGACGACACGAACGGCGACGCAGTCAGAACGACAGCGTACATCAAATCCGTCAATACAGAGACTGCAAACTGGGATTTCGTTAAGGAACAGGGCGTTGACTGATAAGTCAAGCACAACCGGCATACTCTGAATCATTCAACGGAAGGCTTGACGGATATTCCGTCAAGCCTTCTTGACGGTCAAAAACAATCAATCGGGCGCCTGCCCGATCAAGAGGAATTCAAATGAACATTACAATAGACCACATTTTAGCCGGTATCTCGATCGGCGGTCAGTACGCCCTGATCGGCATCGGCTATACAATGGTATACGGTATTCTGAGGCTCATCAACTTTGCGCACGGAGACCTTTTCATGATAGCGGGACTCATCATGGTCTACGCTTCGGCGTCGCTTCCCTTCTACATCTCCATCCCGCTGGTGCTGATAGCGACGGTCATCCTCGGAATACTCATCGAAAAGACGGCGTACAAACCGCTCAGAAGTGCGCCGCGAATGTCGGTCATGATCTCCGCGATCGGCGTTTCCTACCTGCTCCAGAACCTCGCCCTGTACATAACGGGAGGTCTCCCGCAGGTATATCCGTCGATACCGTGGATTTCAAATTCCGTCAGCATTTTCGGCTCAACTACGAAAATAGTGACGCTCATCACACCGGTGATCGTTATCGTTTTGGTCGTTGTGCTCGTGCTCCTCATCCACAAGACCAAGATGGGAATGGCGATGAGAGCCGTTTCAAAAGACTTCGAGACGAGTCAGCTTATGGGTGTGAAGATCAACAACGTTATAATGTACACATTCATTATCGGTTCCTTCCTCGCCGCTGTCGGAAGTCTTCTGTATTTTTCAAACTACCAGTCAGTCATACCTACGTCGGGAGCCATGCCCGGTCTTAAAGCGTTCGTCGCCGCCGTATTCGGCGGTATCGGTTCCGTACCCGGAGTCGTCGTCGGCGCGTTTATCATCGGCATCTGCGAAAACCTCATCAAGTCAAGCACGGAGCTCTCGATCTTCTCCGACGCCTTCACGTTCGCGCTTCTCATAGTCATCCTGTGCGTCAAGCCTACGGGTCTGTTCGGAGAAAAGACGCAGGACAAGGTTTAAGGGGGTGGCATAATGTTTAAGACAAACAAAAACTCTCTTTCGACCGGCAAAAAAGCATTCCGCGTCGCAGACCTTATCGTAATCCTCGTCATCATAGCGCTGTTCATTATCGCCGACTTGTTCCTTCCCTCTTATGATATAAAGGCGAAGATCCTTCAAAAGGGCGCGGTGTTCGCGCTGATCGCGGTGTCGATGAACCTGCTCAATGGCTTCACGGGTCTTTTCTCCCTCGGCCAGGCGGGCTTCATGCTTCTCGGAGCCTACACCTACGCGATCTTCACGATCCCGACGCTTGAGAACAGAGTCGCGGTTTATAAGTATTATACAACGACTGCCGCAGACGGTACGGTCCGCGGCGGACTTGTTCAGTTCGCGCTCCCCATCGGGATCGCGATAGTCCTCGCGGGACTTGTCGCGGCGGTGTTCGCGTTCCTCATCGGTCTGCCGATTTTGAGACTGAAGAGCGACTACCTCGCGATAGCGACGCTCGGTTTTGCCGAGATCGTCAGAGCGATCTGCCAGTGGAAAGGGCTCGGCACCCTCACGAACGGATCGAACCAGCTGCGCATGTATCCTTACTTCAAGAGCATTCTGCCGTACTTTTTGATCTCGTTCGGGTGTATCGCCCTGATAGCGCTTTTGATCAATTCGACGTACGGGCGCGCGTTCAAAGCCATCCGCGACGACGAGGTCGCGGCTGAGGCCATGGGCATCAACCTCGCAAAGCACAAGATGATATCCTTTGTCATCAGCTCGTTTTTCGCGGGCGTCGGCGGCGCGCTCTTCGCGATGTACCAGAACACGATCCAGGCAAAGCCCTTCACCACGACGCTGACGTATGAGATACTCCTCATCGTCGTCATCGGCGGCATCGGAAGCATCAGCGGCTCGATCATCGCAAGCTTCCTCTACATCTCTTGCTCCGAGTGGTGGCTCAGATTTCTCGACACCGACACGGTCATCCCGGGCGTGACGAGAAACGGATTCCGACTCGTCGTATTCTCCGTCGTCATCATGATCATAGTCCTCTTCTTCAGACGAGGCATCATGGGAGACCGGGAATTCTCGACGAAACGCATATACGACTGGGCAAAGAATCTCGGTAAGAAGACAAAGGGGGCGGGAAAATGAACAACGTCCTCAGACTTGAAAACATAACAATGCAGTTCGGCGGAGTCGTCGCGGTCGACAACTTCTCCATGGAAGTCAACGAAGGCGAGATCGTCGCCCTCATCGGACCGAACGGCGCGGGAAAAACGACCGCTTTCAACGCGATAACGGGAGTTTACGAGCCGACCAACGGCGCGATCTATTTCCACGACAAGCTCATCATCGAGAACTACCCGAAGGGCAAGATGAAGAAGCTTTACGCCGGCTCGAACCGCGGCAAGTACACGAAGTCGGTCGTAAAGACGCCGGACAAGATAACGAAGCTCGGAATGGCGAGAACGTTCCAGAACATCAGACTTTTCAAATCGATGACCGTTTTCGAGAACGTCATCACCGCAAAGCATCTGAGAAGAAAATCGAACCTTCTGACGGCGACGCTTCACCTCAATTTTGCGGAAGAAAAGCGCATGAGACGCGAGACGATGGAGCTGCTTAAGCTCGTCGGGCTCGAAGACGTCAAAGACTCAATGGCGACGAGCCTTCCCTACGGCATGCAGAGAAAGCTTGAGATAGCGCGCGCGCTCGCAACGGAGCCGACGCTTCTGCTTCTCGACGAGCCCGCGGCGGGCATGAACCCTCAGGAGACGATCGAGCTGACCGAATTCATCAACTTCATCAGAAAAGAATTCGACCTGACGATCCTTCTGATCGAGCACCACATGAACCTTGTCATGGACATTTCCGACAGAGTTTACGTTATCGACTTCGGAAAAGAGATCGCACAGGGCGTACCCGCCGAGGTACAGGCGAACCAGAAAGTCATCGACGCATACTTGGGGGCGAGCGAAGAAGATGAGTGACAATATTCTTGAAATAAGAGACCTCGTTGTGAATTTCGGCGGCATCAAGGCCATAGACGGCATCTCGCTTGACGTCGAAAGAGGTAAGATCGTGACCCTCCTCGGCGCGAACGGAGCAGGAAAATCGACGACGCTCCGCTCGATCTCGGGACTGGTCAAGCCTCAGCGAGGCACGATAACGTTCAACGGCAAAAACATCCTCGGCAGCACGCCGGACAAAATAGTTTCCATGGGCATCACGATGGTGCCCGAGGGAAGACGAGTCTTCCCGAACCTGTCCGTCCTTGAGAACCTCAAGATCGGCGCGTATCTGCGCAAGGACAGCATCGCATCCGACCTCGACTACGTTTACTCCCTCTTTCCGAGACTGAAAGAGAGACACTGGCAGTCGGCGGGCACGCTCTCCGGAGGAGAACAGCAGATGCTTGCCGTCGGGCGCGCGCTCATGGCGCGTCCCCAGCTTATCATGATGGACGAACCGTCCCTCGGTCTTGCGCCTCTGGTCGTCAAAGATATCTTCTCGATCATCGAGACGATCAACGACAGCGGCATCACGGTCTTGCTCAACGAGCAGAACGCGAACATGGCGCTGAAGATCGCCGATATCGGATACGTCATCGAGACCGGCAAGGTCGCGATGACCGGCACGGGCGAGGAGCTTCTCCGCGATGAGTCGATCAAGGAAGCGTATCTCGGCAAGACGAAAAAATAACAACAAAAAAACAGGCTGATCAGATCAGCCTGTTTTTGTTTTGCCTGAAGCGCGTCTCAAAAGCACTTCTTGTTTTTTTCTTCACGGCATTTTTCTATGTTGCCGCATCTGTAACAGAGCTCATTATCACAGATACCGTCGCCGTCAAAGCATGAAAGTATATTTTTAACGGTCGTTTCAGCTATATTGTTCAGCGCCTCCTCGGTCAAAAAAGCCTGATGAGACGTCACGATCACATTCGGCATCGAGATCAATCTTGCAAGCAGGTCGTCGCTCATGATATGCCCCGACAGATCCTCAAAGAAGATATCGGCTTCTTCCTCGTAAACATCGAGGCAAGCTGCGCCGATCTTTCTCGATTTTATGCCTTCGAGCAATGCCTCGGCGTCGATCAGAGCTCCGCGGGAGGTGTTGACGATCACAACGCCCTTTTTCATTTTTTCCATAGCGGCGCCGTCGATCAAATGATGAGTTTCGGAGTTAAGCGGACAATGCAGAGAAATAATATCGCTCTGCTCAAACAGCTCTTCGAGAGAAACATAATCTATCGTTGCACCATCGTCCGGATATTTGTCGTAAGCGATCACCTTCATCCCGAATCCACGGCAAATGTCAATAAAGATCTTTCCGATCTTTCCCGTCCCGACTATCCCGGCTGTCTTGCCGTGCAGATCGAATCCCGTCAGACCGTTCAGAGAAAAGTTGAAATCTTTTGTGCGGTTGTATGCCTTGTGAATTCGTCTGATCGAAGTAAGCAGCAGCGCCATCGCGTGCTCGGCGACGGAATAAGGCGAATATGCCGGGACGTGAACGACGTGTATCTTGCCGTATGCATGCTTTACGTCCACATTATTGTAGCCCGCGGAACGGAGTGCTATCAGCTTTACCCCGTTTTCATACAGCTTATCGATGACCGCGGCGTTCACATCGTCGTTTACAAAAACGCAAACCGCCTCGCATCCATTGGCGAGTGACGCCGTATCCTCATTGAGCTTTGTTTCAAAAAACCTGAATTCTACTCCGTATTTTTCGCCGAAAAATTCAAATGACGGTCTGTCATAAGATTTGGTATCAAAAAACGCAACGTTCAGCATTATTCCCACCTCACACTAATTTTTAGGTCGAAACATTATTGCCGTTATAAAGTCAATTTATATAGGACTCTCTCGGGACGATCAGTTCGTTGAACGTGTCGGTGAGTATCTCGTACGGGCCGTTCCTCACGACGTACTCGTGGATGCCGCCCTCGTAAAGGTGCATACATCCGCCCGTACCGTACGGGACGACGGTGTACCCCTTCTTGACGGAGAAGAAGCCGTAGGACGTGCCGAAGACCGAGAAGTGCATCGTGCCGAGGTCCCAACTGTTGTGGTTGCAGTCGTACGGTCTGTGATGCAGATAAATATCTTTCAGAACGTAATCATTGTATTTATCCTGCATCATAACGATGCCGGAGAGTGTGCCGCCCGCGACTTCCGCGCCGAAGAAGGTCGTCGGATAGCCCTTTAAGTATTCGTTGATGACTCTGTCAGCCGCCTCAGGGTCGCAAAGGAAGTTGCTCTCCTGCGTGCCCTCGGGAAATTTTCCTCCGCCGCAGACGTAGTGCCCTACCTTTTCGCGGAATAGGGCGCATCCGTCAAGAGGCGAGATGTCGTCGGGAGGCGACTGCATGAGCGGAAGAAGGGTGGTGAGCGACCCCGTCGTCAGAAGGGTCACTTCCCCGTGACTGTTCGCAAGACAGCGCCTTATCAGCGGGACGTTGGACTCGTACTCCGGGAAAGGTCTGCCCTTTTCCGTGTAGTACTTTTCCGCCTGCGATTTGGAGCACTGCCACCAGCCGTCGCTACTGAGCGTGTCTCTCTCGCGGTTCACGCCGATCTCGATGTCGTCTACGCCGAAGTACTCGCACATCAGACCGACGCAGTACGACGCGTACGGATTGAAAACACAGCTCGTGATCGCGAGCGCGCGGCAGTAACCTTCTCTGTGGGCGTTGAGGAGCACCGCGACGGCGCCGCCGTCGTCGCAGTCGGAGCCGAGGTCGTGGTCGAAAATGACCTCTTTTACTTTTATCTCGACTGGAATCGCCCCGCACGCCTCGCCCTCGGAGCACGTGAGTTTTACCTCAAGATCTCCCTTTGCAGCCGCGCGCTTCGCGTACTCGCAGAAAAGCTCGTCAAAGCCGTCCGTGATCTCGCACGACACGTCCGTAAGCCCTGCGCGCTCCGACGCCTCTTTTATCCTTTTCTCGATCCTCCCTTTTTCAAGCCTGTCGGAAGTTCCCGCGGAAAGGTGTAGCGCCTCGCCGTCGGTGTACTCGGACGACCACTTGTCGCCCGGAAGATCGGTCAGAAGTTTTTTGATCGGATCCATGTCTTATCCTCCGTGATATCAGAATAGAATTATTACGATTATATTATTGCAGAAACAAACGAAAAAAGCAAGTGAAATCGACGACGTGCGCCGCCCCGACATAAATTCGCAAAGAGTTCACTTTTTCCCGCGTTTCATCTGAGCGTTTGACGAAAACAATAAAACGTGGAGAATTATCGTGTCGACATTTGGCGTCCGCACACTTGAAAAATAATACAGTATATGTTATAATAATACTTGATGGTTTTATAAGATAATCAGATGAAAGGTATATATAGATGAAACCGGAAGACATCTACGATCAGTTCGACGACGACGCGATACCGATAAAGCGTCGCGCCAAAAATACCGCGAAACAAGACGCAGCACCCGTGGCGAGGGCGATACCCGTCGCCGCGCCGAGGAAAGCTTCCCCCGTCAGCGCTCCGAGATCGAACAGCACCGCGCAAAGAACCGTAAACACCGCGCAAAGACCGGGCGGCGCCGCTCAGAACGGCGCTGTGCGCCAAAGACCCACGACAGCACAGAAGCAGGCGCCCGTGAACCGCAGTGCTGCTCCGAGAGCCGCTGTTGCGTCGAGGTCCGCAGAGAGTTCTCCGAAGCACGCGGTGCCCTACTCAAAGGTTGAGGCGGCAAGGAACACGCGTCAGACTGGCGCTCAGAACATGAACCGCACGCTCCCCACCGCAAGGCCCGTGAAGAAGGAAGATACGGACGAGGTACAGATCCCCGTCAGAGCGGTCAGAAAGAAGGATAAGAACTACGATTTCGGCGCCAAAAAGGAAAAGAAGGTATTCAAGAAATTCTTTCTCATTTACCTCGGCGTACTGCTCGTTTTGTCGATAATCTTTCTGATCTACGTCCACGGACTTCTCGTCGACTTCGAAGCCTCGCAGGTGGACAACGTCGTCTCAGCGAAGCTTTCCGACATCAAGAAAGCGGCTATCAAGGGTTCGCTTGAAAAAGAGATATCGCTTGACAAGATAAAAGAGGAATACTCCCCCGACGACGCGGAGCTTTCCGAATACCAGAGGGCGTTCGCTCTGGGAGAGCTCACGTACAAGAAGACAAGAAACGGTCTCTCCTCAGATACTGAGACCTACTCGATATATCTCAACGGCTTCCGCATGGGAGAGATGGAGCTGAAGACGGTCAAGGAAGACATGGTGCTCGCGATATTCCCCGTCACGGAGTGGGAGATCGTCGGGTGCAGCGCAGACACGTTCTCATTTGACTTCCCCGCTTCCGTCACAGTCTCGTCCGGCGGCAGGGTCGTCGAAGGAAAGCCCTCGGAGACAGAGGGATTCTACTCGTACACGGTATCCTCGCTGTTCAGTGAGAACACGGTCATCACCGACTCCGCGGGCAACACGATCTCTTTCAACGGAAAGGACCCCGTGACGTTCGCAAACTACACGGTAAAGGTCTTTTCGACGTACAGCGTTTATTCGGGCGACAACCTCATCGATCCTGCGAAAGCGGATATTAAACCGATCCCCGAATACGAGTACATCAAGGAATACTGCGACGCGGTTCCCGATCTTGCGACTTACCGTTTGTGCCTCATCGACAACGGAGGCACCATCACCGTCAAGGACGCGTCGGGAAACGAGGTCGAAACAACTCAGAACGATACGCTGATAGAAGCGCACGAGCTCGAAAAATCCGACACTATGCCGGCGGGGCTCGCGGGCGATCCTCAGCCGCTCGAAGCGGCGGAGATGCTCAGCCTCTTCACGAGCGACGACATCGGAGGTCAAACACACGGCTTCTACAAGCTTGCAAACTACCTGCTCAAAGGCTCGTTCTTCTACGACTCCAACTGGGAATTCGCAACCGGCATCGACATCACGTTCACGAGCGATCACACGCTCGATAATCCCCCGTTCAACTCCGAGGAGGTCTCGGAATACGTCAAGTTCTCCGATGAGTGCTTCTCGTGCAGGATCAAGTTCAACAAGCCGATGCACATGGCAAACGGCGTGAGCAAGGTCGACAGCGTCGACAGCACGTTCTATTTCGTATACGCGGACGATTCGGACGACGGCGTCGCCAACCCGCACTGGGCAGTCGTTGACAGACGCGGGCAGTCCAAACAAATCAACTGACGCGACGAAAGGTCTGAATGATGACAAGTTATCAATACACAAGAAACAAAACGAACTCCTCTAAAAAAGTGCTCAAGGTCATACTGAGGATACTCGCCGTGATACTGGCGCTCGTACTGTTCCTCGTCGGGACTCTCGCGCTGACGATCAAGATGATCCTCGGGAGCACCTCCCCGAAAGCGAAGTCGATCCTTACGACGACCCTTCTCGAAACGGGACAGCTCAAATTCGTCGTATCTCTCTTCCTTGACGCGGATGAGATACAGGAAATAGTCGACGCAAACTCAATGGAAGCGTTCGACGACTCCGTCAACACCGATCTCATCAAGATCAACGGCTCCACCGACACGGACGATCCCGCACTCCCCGCGGACAGCGGAAAGGACGTCGAGGTGTTCGAGATTCCGGGCAGGACGTACACGGGCTACCTTATCAAGGTCAAGGACCCCTCTCGCGTCAGCCTCGCGACGATATATCCGTGGCGTGACGAAGGCGTAACCCTTGACGTGCTCGTCAAGGAAAGCGGCTCGCTCGGCGGCATAAACGGCGGTATCTACAACTCCTACAACAACTCGGGAGGCGCGCCGATGGGCGTCGTCGTGTCGCACGGCGAGATACAGATGAACAATCCGCAGGGCGACCGCGGATACGTTCTGATCGGTCTTACCGAGGACAACATTCTTGAGATATTCCCGATAGATCAGTATTCTCCCGCTCAGATGGAGCAGGTCATAAGAGATAAGAAGATCCGCGACGCCGTCACCTTCCAGGAGGAGAGCTCCGACTCGAACAACCACTTCGTCCAGCTCGTCATCAACGGTAAGGAAAGAGGGCTCAACGGCGAGGGAAGCGGACTTAACCCGAGGACGGCGATCGGCCAGTGCGCCGATGGAAGCATCCTCATGCTCGTCACAGACGGGCGCGGAAAGTCCGGCCACCTCGGAGCGTCGGCGTCCGACCTTATCGACATCATGATCGAATACGGTGCGGTCAACGCGGCGAACCTCGACGGAGGCAGCTCGTCCTGCATGTACTACGACAACGACTGGCTGATGACGAGCGTCACGTTCTACTACTCCAACTCGTCATGGAAGCTGCCGTTCGCATTCGTCGTAAAATAATTGAATAAAAGCGAAAACGCCGGGTAAAACCCGGCGTTTTTTACAGCTTGAAAATCTTTTTCAAAATAGGTATAAGTATTTTAGGGCTTTTAACAACGGCGATCTTCAACGCGGCGCCTCCTTACGGTGTTTTACTGCATTATATTCCGTAAAGAGCCAAAAAGTTACACGTCTTGCGCGCCGTCTTTTTTTCGCTTCCACTCGGGGATGCTTTTGATCTCGTTGTAGAGGGCGACGTAGTTGTCGTGGCGCTCCTTCGAGATGCCTCCGGACGCGAGCTTTTCGAGGACCGCGCAGCCCTCCTCCTTCGTGTGAGTGCACTTCGTGTATCTGCACTTGCCGAGGCAGTCGGAAAACTCCCTGAATGAGAACGGGAGCTCCGAAAGATCGAGAAAGTTGTATCGCGCGAAATCGAGGAGCGAAAAGCCCGGAGTGTCGGCGATAAAACATCTTCCGCCGTCAAGAACGGGAAAAAGCTCGACGTGCCTTGTCGTGTGCCGTCCGCGCTCAGTCTTGCGGCTGACCTCTCCCGTTTTGAGGTCGAGCGTGGGGAAAAGTCTTTTCATAAGGGTAGACTTTCCCGCCGCGGACGCGCCCGCGAAGGCGGCGATCATGACGCCGTCTTTCGAGCTTTCTTCAAAGTAATCTTCGAGCTTATCGCACCCGTCGCCGTTTGCGGCGGAAAGCGCCATGCAGGTGAATCCCGCATTCTCGTAAAGCTCTTTTATACGCGCGGTCTCCTCGGGAGAAATATCGCTCTTGTTAACGATTATGACGGGCTCTATGTTTTGGATCTCCGCTATCGAGATCATCTTATCGACTGTCAGAAGGTCGGGCTTCGGCTTTGCGGACGGTATGACGACGAGAAGGTGCGTCAGGTTCGCAAGAGCCGGTCTCACGAGGCTGCATCGCCTCGGAAGTATCTCGTCGATCACAAACCCTTCATCCTCTTTTTCGTCGTTTCGCTCGTCCTTTATGACCTTGACGCGGTCTCCGACGAGGGGAGATACGTTCTCATATCTGAAAATGCCTCTCGCGCGGCACAAAACCCGCTCGCCGCCGTCGGTGAGCACCGTATAAAGTCCGCCGACGCCTTTAATTATCATTCCGCACAGATCGCGGCCCTGAGTGTTATTCGTCATCCGCCGTCATTCGCCGTCGCCGGGAGCTTCGTTATCCTTGTTCTCGTCCTGCTGTTCGTTGTCGTCGGGCGCCGCTTCGGTCGTCTCCTCGGCAGTCGTGGTCTCGGGTTCTTCCTTAGGCGGATCGGGAGCCTTCTTCGTCGTCTCGGGAGTCTTCGTCGTCTCGGGTGCCTTCGTAGTCTCGGGTGCCTTCGTAGTCTCGGGTTCTGCCGTCGTGTCGTCGATTATCCCCTTCTCGGGGTCGTAGTTTTTACCTCCGCTGACGACGATTGCGACCTTCGCGCCTTTCACCGTCTTTGTCCCCTCGGGAAGGCTCTGGCTGATGACGGTTCCCGCCTCTTCGTCCGACCTCTCATACTCGACATTGCCGAGGGCAAGCCCCGCTTCCTGAAGCGCGGAAAGCGCCTCGCGCTCGTTTTTGCCGACGAGGGACGGAACTTCTATGTCGCCCTCTCCGGGACCTTTGCTGACGTAAACTTTGAGCTTTGCTCCCGCCTCGAGCTTTTCTCCCGCCGCGGGCTCGGTCTTTATGACCTGATCGGCGTCGTAGACGTCGTCGTTGATCTCTTCGATCTCATAGGCGATGCCGAGAGATTTGAGTTTGAGCTCCGCGTCGCGCCGCTCGTAGGATTTCAGCGACGGTATCGTCACGGACTCGCCCGACGCGCTGAGCGTGAGCGTCAGCTCGCAGTACGATACTCCGCGCTCGATCTTCTTCTTCGATCCCGCCTTGGGGCTCTGTTCGAGGATGTAGCCGGGCTCGTGGTCGGGGTCCTCTTTCGTCTTGATCTCGACCTTGTACTTGTCTGAATTTTTCAGAGCGTTGCGAAGCTCTTCGTTCTCGTAGTAATTCTTCCCGACGAAATCGTCGACCGTGATCGTCTCCGTCGTCGTCTTCGGGTCGGTGACCTTCGATATGCCGATGAGCGCCGACACGATGAGGATTATGATGAACGGTATCGTGACGCCGAGGATGATCGGAAGCATCGTGTTGCCGTGGAGCATCTGAGATATGACGCCCTTGAAGCCCGTCTTCTCGGGCTTTTTGTTTTC
>Ga0079305_1002697_pt1 | contig 14314 bp, 12 predicted proteins | sample LMS_cellobiose_e_FD_79183 | JGI IMG/M metagenome (GOLD analysis project Ga0079305, IMG submission 79183) | Rumen-fistulated moose microbial communities from Alaska, USA - LMS_cellobiose_enrichment | ecosystem: Host-associated > Mammals > Digestive system > Stomach > Rumen fluid ... | reverse complement strand
TCGTCGAGCTCCGGCATTTCGGGCGTGTCTTTATCGACGAAGATCATGACGTGTCTGCGGCTGTTGAGATATTCGGTGAGCTTGTCTATTTCGCTCGTGCCCTTCTGGGTGCTGCTGAATATACCGGCGAAGTCGGTCTGCGGATCGTTTATGACGAGTATCTTCGTGTCGTCGCTGATATCGTCCGTGGCAAGATTCACTCTTTCAACGGAAAAGCCGGAATTGGTGAACATTTCCTCGAGCTGAGACGGTACCGTCTCGCCGTGTCCCTGAGTGAATGATACGACGGGAAGCGCTTCGGAAGCGCACGCTATTATAGACGAAGTGAAGCGGCTCTCGCCCTTGAAGCCGTATACGTTTCCGGTGCTTTCGGCGTATACGAAGAAATTGGAGATGCGGTATACCTTGCAGCGGTACATGCTTTCGATGATGACAGAGTCGGTCCTCATCTCGTATCCGAGCTTTTTGTATTTGTCGAGTGTTTTCGGATCGCTGATTATGTCGCAGTACTCAATGGATACGAAGTCAAAACGCCTTTCGTATTCCTGAGCGCAGGTCAGCACCATTTTGTACGTCTCGTTGTTTTCGAGCGAGTCGAGGGGCATGCAGAACTTTATTTTGATTTCCGTGTTGACGTCCTTCAATAGCTCGTTTGTCGTTTCGGAAACGTTGTAAAGCTGATTTTTGGTAAGATCTATGAAGAGACCGAATTTTCCTGCGAGAGCGGAGAAGATCACGTTGAGAACTATCACCGCGGCAATGAAAACGATCGTCAGAGTCAATGAAACGGACCCGTATCTGAATTGCTTTCCGGAAAGGATCCCGCTTTGATTCTTTTTTTTCTGATTCTTATTCATAAGGGTTTGTTCCTCCGATACAAATGATTGATAGAGCCGGGCGCGCCGTTATTCCCAACGTCGTTTTTCGTAAACTCTTATGGTAAGGAATATGAAGACTGCTGTTATCGATACGTAATAGAGCAGGGAATTGAAGTCGAAATAACCGTACGTGAACGCGTAGAACCTGTCGAACACGGAGAGCCACTTCACGAACGCTCTGATCACATGAGCCGTGTCGGGAATAGTGGATGAGATGAGTCCGAGTCCGAGCATGAAGAAGATCGACATGATCGTGACGAGCGCGGCGATGAGCTGGTTCTCGGTAAGAGAGGAGAGAAGTATGCCGAGCGCTATGAACGCGCCGCCGATAAGCAATATGCCGAGCGTCGTTGCGACGAGGACGCCCGTGTTGGGCTGACCGTATACGTAAAGCGTTATGAAGTTGACGCAGGAGAAGATGAGCGTCGCCGCGAAAAGAGTGTACGCCGCGAAGAATTTCGCAAGTATCATCTGGGTTATCGTGACGGGAGAGGTGAGCAGGATCTGCTCTGTCTTCAGCTTCTTTTCCTCGCTGAGCGATTTCATCGTGAGAAGCGGTATGAGTATTATGAAGAAGAACATCACGATGGTGTAATACGTGGACACGTCTGACGTGTTCTGCATGAGAGTCGTGTATGAAAAAGCAAGACCGCTCATTATCATGAACACGATGATGAAAACGTAACCTATCGGAGTTATAAAATATGAGCGAAGCTCACGTTTGTAAATTGCAGACATCGTTTTTCAAAAATCGGCAAAGCCGGACCTTTCGTATGATTTTTTGCTTTTTTATCCTTTTGACCCGTCTCAGCTTTTTGCGGCTTCCAGCTTGTTTCTCGGATCCTTGTCGTTCGTTATAAGCGTGATGAACACGTCCTCGAGACTCATGCCCATGGCTTCAAGTCCGATAAGAGGCATGCCTTTTTCGGCGAGAGCGTAAAACAGAGGCTTTCTGATGTCTATGCCGGGCTGCGCCTCTATCATATATGAGAACGCGTCTCCGTCCTTTTCAGCCATGACGTCCACGAAAAGAACGCCCTGAATGGTTTTGAGGTATCTGACGACGTCCTGCTTCTGACCGGATATTTTCGCCACGAGCTTTCTCGGTCCCGCGGTGATCCCGGCTATGTCTTCCGTACGTTCGTTTGCGATAACGCGCCCGCGGTTGACTATTATTATCCTGTCGCACACGGCTTGGACTTCCGGAAGTATGTGCGTCGAAAGGATCACGGTATGGTCTCTTCCGAGAGCTTTTATCAGATTTCTTATATCTATTATCTGCTTGGGATCGAGTCCCACCGTCGGCTCGTCAAAAATAAGCACCGGCGGATTTCCCACGAGGGCCTGCGCGATACCTACTCTCTGCTTGTATCCCTTGGAAAGATGCTTTATGGTGCGGTCGCACACGTCGGATATCCTCACTACCTCGCAGACCTCGGAAAGATGCTTCTTTTTGTTGAGCGTCGTGCCCTTGAGATCGTATACGAAATTCAGATATTCTCTCACCGTCATTTCCATATAGAGCGGAGGCTGCTCGGGCAGGAACCCTATGCGTCTTTTGGCTTCAAGCGGATTCTCGAGAATATCTATACCGTCGATCTTTACCGATCCGGAGGTGGACGATATATATCCGGTAAGGATGTTCATCGTCGTGGACTTCCCGGCGCCGTTCGGTCCGAGAAAACCGACGATCTCTCCGGCTTCCACGGTGAAGGAAATATTGTTTACGACTGTCTTGTCGCCGTATTTCTTTGTGATTCCGTTTATTTCGATCATTTATCCTTTTTGCCCCGGACGGGGCTCTCCTCGGTAAGAGGTCTCCTTTTGATTTATTGATAGCGGACGCGCCGTCCGCCGGTGTGTGCGTGTTTATGATAACAGAAAAATCGCATCGGCACGTGAAAGAAAAGGAAAAACGGTATGACTATCTGTTTTGCAGTATCGCGTTTTTTATACTTTCCGCGTCGAACGGGATCTCGTATTCCTCCGACGAAGCCATCTTCTTCAGCCTGATGACGCCGGACTCCGTCTCGTTTTCGCCGACGACGGCGACGAACGCCGCACCCGTTTTGTCGGCGTATTTCATCTGTGCTTTCAGCCCGCGCCCGACTTTGTCGAAATCGGCGCGTACGCCCATGGCGTAAAGCTCGTTTGCGACCTTGAAGCAGCGCTTGAGAGACGCGGGATCCATCGGAGCGAGATACACGTCCGCGGTCTGAGCCTTTTCGGTAACGCCCTTTCTTTCAAGAGCAAGCATGATCCTCGTCAGTCCCATGGCGAATCCGATGCCGGAGAGCGCCGGTCCGCCGAGCTCCTCGACGAGTCCGTCGTATCTTCCTCCGCCGCATATGGTGCTCTGGGACCCGATCTCACCGGATACGAATTCAAACACCGTGCGTCTGTAATAATCGAGACCGCGGACAATCGACGGATTGACTTTGTATTTTGCTCCCGCGGCGTCGAGAAGAGCTCTCAGCTCTTCAAAATGTGCGGCGCATTCCGGGCAGAGGTAATCTATCGTTTTCGGAGCACCCGCCGCGACGGCGGAGCATACGGGACTCTTGCAGTCAAGTATCCTGAGAGGGTTCACGTCCAGTCTGGAAAGACATGTCTCGCAAAGCTCGGATCTTCTTGCGTAAAAATAGTCGTGAAGAGCCTTGTTGTATATCGGGCGGCATCTTTTGCATCCGATGGAGTTTATCTCTAGCGAAACGTCGTCGAGTCCGAGACGGCGGAAGATGTCGGCAACGAAAAGGATTATATCCGCGTCGGCGCAGGGCTGCTCGGCGCCGAAAAGCTCGGCTCCGAACTGGTAGAACTCCCTCGATCTTCCCGCTTCGGGTTTTTCATATCTGAAACAGGAAATGAGATAGTAAAGCGCCAGCGGCATCGGACCGGACGCGAGAGAATTCTCGATCACGCTCCTTACGACGCCCGCCGTGCCCTCGGGACGGAGGGTGAGGCTTCTTGCGTCGTTGTCATAGAAGGAATACATCTCCTTCTGCACGACGTCGCTCGTTTCTCCGACGCCTCTCTTGTAGAGCTCGCTCGTTTCGAACGTGGGGAGCCTTATCTCTCCGTATCCGTGTACTGAGGCGGTCTCTCTGAGTATCGATTCTACTTTTTGCCATAACGGCGATTTATCGGGGAGGATATCTATTGTCCCGCGCGGTTTCTGAAGCATACGTTTATATAATACCGCGGACTTGCGTCCGCGGATCCTTTCTTGATCTTTACGGATCAGAGTGAAAATCCGAAATCGTCAAAGCCCGCGGAGCGGAGCTTTTTCTGCTTGTTTGAATTAACTATGTTGCGCCAGTCGAGGTCGCCTCTTCCGAGCGCGAGCACTATCGCCTCGGCGGAAGCGAGGTTTGTGGCGAACGGAACGTTGTACATATCGCAAAGTCTGAAAAGATCGGCCTCGGTCTCGTCGAGCATCCTTCTTTTTCCGGTTTCACGAAGAAACAGGAGTACGTCTATTTCGTTATATGCGACTCTGGACACCATCTGCTGAAGTCCGCCGTGGCGTCCGCTGAGAAGAAGCTCTATATCAAGTCCGGTAGCGTCGGAGATCAGCTTTCCGGTAGTGGCTGTGGAGCATAGGCTGTGTTTCGAAAGAAGTCCGCAGTAAGCGATACAGAACTGGGTCATCAGTTCCTTTTTTTCATCGTGCGCAAGTAATCCTATAACCATGTTTTTTCTCCTTTCAGGGAAGCGGATCGTAAAGCCTTGGAAAAGTCCTAAAAGAACAGATGACGCTTTCTGCGTCTGACGAGCTTATCCATAACGGGAACGTTTTCACCGCATATTCTTCCGGCAATATTGATTATCGCCTGTCCGGCGGGGCTCTTCTTAACAGCGGACATCGGCGTTCCGAGCCGCTGAAATCTTTCCGTTTCCGCATCGTATGGAATTATTCCGAGAAGACGGCATTTCACGGTGGTGATCAGTGAGACGATACCGGCAAAATTGTAATCCGGGGAATAGAACGAATACCCGTTGATTATCATGCGTATCTCGCCCGAAAAGCGCTTGGCGGCGTCCGCTGCGACTTTTTCGGCTGCTCTGATGGAAAAGACTCCGTCCGTCGTTATGACGGCGGCAAGGTCAGATCCGCCGGAGAGGATCATATCCTGGAAATATCCGCCGCCGGCGGGCATATCGAAGATGACGAAATCAAAAGACGATCTCATTTCCTGCAGGCACTCTTTTATCCGATCAGCCGTGATATCGGAGTAAGGATGCTCCTTTTCTTTGGAGAAATAAGATGACATGATGTCATCCATCGGGGAAAGAGCTACGAAAAGGCCGTCGTACTTCGTGGGAACGGCGGTTTCGTCGAGTGAAGACTCGCCGCGGAAATAGCACGTGATGTCCGGAGCGACTTTTCCCTCGCATCCGAGGGATATATCGAGTCCGCCGGCGCCGAGATCCATATCAACGGCGAGGACGCGTTTCCCGCGCGCGGCGAGAGAATACGCAAGTGATGAAGAAACAGTAGTTTTTCCCACCCCGCCTTTAATTGATATCACGGTAATTATCATTGACACACCGAGCCTCCTGATTGTCTGTACCCGCATCTGCGTTCGCATAAATAAATCCAACATATTTTAACATTTTCGGATGGGAAAGTCAATAGTAATTTGGGACAGTATGTGCAGAATGCATAAAATCTCCCGAATAAAATCACCATTGCGGCGCAAAACGCGCCGTCCGGGCGTATTTCGGGAGATCTTATATGGCATCGCTTAACGAAAAACAGTCTGTCAGAGCGCGTATCCGGAAAGATCGAGAGTCATACCGCATTTTTCCGCGCGCGACCTGTCGTGCGTTACGAGAATGAGAAGATGCTCGCGCGAGAAAGAAAAGAAGGCTTCCTCGGCTTTTGATGCGAGAGCGTCGTCAAGGGAGGCGTACGGCTCGTCGCATATCAGAACGTCACCGCCGTAAAGCAGAGCCCGGATCACTCCGGCGCGCTTTGCCATGCCTCCGGAAAGTTCTTCGGGATAAAGCTTTTCCGATCCCGAAAGCCCGAATTTTTCGATGAGATCTTTCGCGCGCGGGATCGCTTCCTCTTTTTTCTCTTTCGGGACCGTACACATGATGTTTTCGTAAAGAGTATACCAGGGAAAAAGCCGCGGTTCCTGAAAAACATACGAAAAGCGAGTTTCAGGCGCTTTTACGACTTCTCCGGCGTCCGGCTTTATGATCCCGGAGATCACCTTGAGAAGAGTCGTTTTTCCGATCCCGGAGGGTCCGGAAACGCACACGGAACCTTTTTCGGGAAAATCGAAAGAGACGTTTTTGAATACGGCTCGCGGCTTGCCCGTATCGCCGTCCGGATACGATTTCGAAACGTTTCTGAGACTTACCGCGCATCCGGAGGGAAGAGAGGAAAATCTATTGCTCATGATCCCGCCTCCGTGCTTTTATCGCCGCGCGACGACGGCTTCTTTCCGACGAAATGGCGGACCGCCTTTTCAAGCAAAAGGCTCATGGCGATCACCGTGACAGTCCACGCGAGCATTTCCGCGCTTTCAAGATACGTTTTTGCTTCATAAAGCTTTTTTCCCACGGACGGAGAGGGCGTGCACAGCACCTCAGCGGCTATCCCCGCCTTCCACGCAAGACCTATCGCCGTCAGAAATCCTGATTTAAGATAAGGGAACACTGACGGGATCCAGTATGACGCGAGAAGCTTCGTACCCTTCATACCGAAAAAACGCGCCGCCTCATAAAGCTCTCTGTCGGCGCGGCTTATCCCGAGGCGCGTCTGGGCGAAAATGACCGGAGTCACCATGAGGAAGACGATGAAAACGGGGATGCCGCCGTCCGACATCCATATGAACATAAGTATTATGAACGAGGCGATCGGTGTGGATCGTATCACCGTCATCAGCGGAGATACGAGTGCGTCGGCAGCTTTCCAGGCGCTCGCCGCGATCCCGGCGGCGCATCCGAAAACGACGCCGGCGGCAAAACCGGCTGTTATCCTCAGAAGCGAGAAAGCCACGGAGGATATGAATACCGGCGTTGCCGCGAGGTTTATAAGCGCTTTTGCTACGTCGTAAGGAGAAGGCAGCAGGAGGGAGCTTTTCACGATCAGTGAAAGCGCCTCCCACACGCCGATCCAAAAAACGAAAACGCATATATTGAGGATAACGTTTTTCGCTTTTTTGTTTTTCATGCCTTTTTATTTATCTTGAGTAGTAGAATCCGCTGTCGGGCATTTCGCCTCCGATGGACGACGCGTCCGCGTCGAAGAACACCTTAAGGGTCTTTTCGGCGGTATCCTTCATTTTGCTTCCTTCAATGAAGCAGATGTTGCAGTTGGGAAGCGCCTTTTCGGCTACCTGAGCCTTCGGAACGATACCGAATTTTTCGATGAGAAGGGAAGCTTCCTTTACGTTTGAGGTCACGTATTCCACGGAAGCTTTGTATTCGTCGAGAAATTTTTTGACCGCGTCGGGATTCTTTTCACAAAAATCTTTCCTGACGACAATGCAGCCCTGAACGGTGGGAACGTCGGAATTGATCTTCTGCCATTCATCGTTGAGAGAGAGGGCTATGCGCGCCTTGTCGGAGGAAGCGAGCACCGAGGTCACGTTCGGCTCGGGAAGCATCGCTATGTCGACGCCGCCGCTTACCACGAGGCTCGCAAGAGCGGCGTGCTCCGCTTCGTAATTGATCGTGACGTCCTTGTCGGGATCTATGCCGTTTGCCGAGAGGATATATCTGAGGATGTATTCGGGAGTCGATCCCTGACCGGTCGCGCCGATGGTCTTTCCTTTGAGATCGGCGACGGATTTTATCGAATTTCCGTTTTCGAGGACGTACAGAACGCCGAGAGTATTGACGGCGATCATCTGAAGAGACTTTTCATTTTTTGCGTAAAGCTTTGCCGCGAGATTTATCGGGAGAGCGGCTATATCGCACTCGCCCTTTATGAGAGCGGCGCTGACCTGATCCGGAGCTGACGAAAGAGTGAAGGAATAATCGTTGAACGTCTTTCCCGACTCATCGTCGTCCATGAGCTTTGACATACCCATACCGGTCGGACCCTTGAGAGCGATGACGTTTATCGTTCCCTCGTATTTCTTTTCCGCGCAGGAAGAGAATACCGTGAGCATCGCCGCGATGACGAGAATGACCGCCGCGGCGCGTAAAACAGTTGATTTTTGCATTTTGTAAAACAGCCTTTCCCGCGGCGTGAGCCGCGACAGAGTTTCGGAAAGATTCAGATGAGCTCCGAGAGTTTTTGCCTGTCCAGGATCGTTATGCGCTTTTTTTCGCGCGATATAGCGCCGAGAGACGTAAGCTCGTCGAGAGCGCGGTACAGAGAGCTTCTTCCGATGCCTACGGAGCCGGCAAGCGCCGTGAATCCTGAGCCCGTGTCGAGCACACCGTCGACAGAATTGAGAAGCAGATATACCGCAACGCCCGAAAGAGCGTCCTGCGCCGTGAACGACGCAATCTTTCTGTTCAGAAAATACGTCTTTTCCGAAAGGAGCCTGATGAAATTCACGGCAAGCTCAGGCGATGACCTCACGAGTTCTTCAGCGCTCGCGGCGGATACCGACAGCGCCGTTGAAGCCCTGTGAGCGACGATACGCGTGGGCGAAGCACCTTTGGGACAGAATACCGACGCGAGAGCGCATACGCCGCCTTTTGACAGAACGTTGAGCAGAACGCCGGAAGAGGCGCTTTTCGTGTAGATACGCACGTTCCCGTCAAGGATGAGAAAAACGGACGGTTCCTGAACGCTTCCGTCGAATATTTCCCCGCCGCTTTCCGCAAAAACGACTCTGCATCCGTCGGACAACAGGACTTTTTTTACCGTATCGCGGTCCGCTCCGGAAAAAAGCGCGGAGCCGAATATGATATCGCCGTACGTTTCCGTTTCTTTTTCGGTCATGCGCGTTATCCCTCCAAAACTGTCCCATTTGGGACATATATATTATATCCCGCCGCAAGTATAATGTCAAGCGGAAAAATAAAAAACCTCTCGTCACTTGCTAAAAGGGAAAAAATGAAATATAATAGAAGTACTGTTCCGGTACTGCCGGGCAAAACAACTTTCGGATTTACGAATTTATTGAAATCGGAGACAGATATGGGAAAATACGCGGTCGGTATAGATTTCGGAACGCTTTCGTGCAGAGCGGTGGTCCTCGACCTTGAGACCGGCGCGGAGGCGGGAAGCGCGGAATACGTGTATCCTCACGGCGTTATGGAAAGGCGCCTTCCGTGCGGAACGGTCCTCGGAAAAGATTTTGCTCTTCAGGATCCGCGCGATTACGTCGAGGGATTGTCGGAGTCGGTAAAAAGTGCCGTAAGCGCTTCCGGTGCGAGCGCTTCGGATATCATAGGCATGGGAGTTGACTTTACATCTTCCACCGTGCTCGCGCTGAAAAAGGACGGCGCGCCCCTTTGCTTTGACGAAAAATACAAAAGCCGTCCTCACGCTTACGCAAAGCTGTGGAAGCATCACGGCGCCGCGCGGGAAGCAGATATGTTCCTGAAAACCGCGAAAGAAAGGGGCGAAAGGTTCCTCGGATACTACGGCGGCGGCATCTCGCCGGAGTGGATGCTTCCGAAGATGCTCGAAACGTTCATAAACGACCGTGATGCGTATGACGAAACGGACGTTTTCGCCGAGGGCGGGGATTATATCACGCGGCTTCTCACCGGCGAGAAAAACGCCGGGAAAGCGGGTGTCGGCTTCAAGTCCTTTTATAACGACGAGGACGGATATCCCTCAAAGGAATATTTTTCCGCCGTATATCCCGGCTTCGGCGATACGGTTCTTGAAAAACTGCCGCGCGTCATAAAGCTCCCGGGTGAAGCGGCGGGATACATGAACAAAGAGGGAAGCGCGCTTACCGGTCTTCGGGAAGGCACGCCGGTGGCTTCATTTGTCCTCGACGCTCACGCGGCGCTTCCGGCGTCCGGCGCGGCGGGACCCGGAAAGATGCTCCTTATTATGGGAACATCCACGGTCCAGGTGATATCCTGCGAGAAAAACAAGCTCATACCCGGCATCAGCGGGATAGTGAAGGACGGCATCGTGCCGGGACTCTATTCGATAGAAACGGGGCAGAGCAGTACCGGCGATCTCTACGACTGGTTCACAAAAAACTGCGTTTCCGGAGAGTACGTTTCGGAAGCCGAAAGCCGCGGGATATCCCTGCACTCGCTTCTTACGGAAAAATGCTCGCGCCTATCGCCCGGCGCCTCCGGCATTCTGGCGCTCGACTGGTGGAACGGCAACAGGAGCGTTCTCCAAAGAGCCGAAATGTCCGGACTCATGATCGGTATGACGCTCACCACCGCGCCGGAGGAAATGTACCGCGCCGCTCTTGAGGCGACCGCCTTCGGATCGAGGATCATTTTCGAAAACCTCGAAAACGGCGGCGTGCAGGCTTCCGAGATCATCGCGTCCGGCGGTATACCGCTGAAGAATCCGTTCCTCGTTCAGATGTACAGCGATGTTTTCAAAAGACCTATAAGCGTCTCACCGGTAAAACAGCCCGGAGCCTTCGGCAGCGCTCTTTACGGAGCCGTCGCGGGAGGATATTTTCCGTCTATAACCGAGGCTTCCGATAAGCTCGGCGCAAGACCCGTGAAAACCTATTACCCGAACGCGGAAAATTCAAAGATATACGACCTTCTTTTCGACGAATACGTAAAGCTGCACGACTATTTCGGACGCGGCGGAAGCGAGGTCATGAGAAGACTCAGAGAAATAAGCGCGGACTGCGCGAAAGGAGAAAAATAAACAATGAACGATTTGATCTTCGGTCAGAAAAAAGAAGACCCGTATATAGTGGGACATCGCGGCGCGAGAGCGCTTTATCCGGAAAACACCGTGATATCCTTTGAAAAAGCGATTGAAATGGGAGTCGACGGAATAGAAACGGATCTGAATATGACAAAGGACGGCGAGCTCGTCGTGATCCATGACGGCACCGTCGACAGAACGACGAACGGAAGCGGCAAAGTTTCCGAAATGACGCTCTCCGAGATCAGATCGCTCGACGCGGGCGTGAAATTTTCGCCGGAATACGAGGGCGCGAAGATCCCCGTCTTCGGAGAATTCCTCGATCTGGTGAAGGGCAAAAATCTGCTTCTCAACATCGAGATAAAGGATATGCGCACCAAAGTCGTCGACAGAGCGGTCCGTATGCTTTTCGAATACGGACTTGAAGGAAGCTTCGTTATCGCAAGCTTTGACGCGAACATGACGACTTACGCCAACAAGGTATACGGTGTGAAGACCCAGGGCTTCCCGTATTGGTATCTGCTCAATTACAAGCGCGACGGCGTCGGATTCAGAAAGAAGATCCCGGAGACGTATTCGAGATACTATTCGGTCGGGATCGGAATGAACAATCTTTCCAAAGGCTTGTGCGACGATTTTTACGACATGGGCATAGATCCGTGGTGCTGGTGCCCGGACGACGAAAAATCGGTGAGATTTGCGATAGAATGCGGATCGCCCCTGATGACATGCAACGATCCGCGTCCGGCTCTCGCGGTGCGCGAGGAGATGAGAAGATCACGCGAGAAAAAAGGCGCGGAGGATATCAAAGAATAAACAAAAAGAGGTGTGCAAAAACGCATACCTCTTTAATTATCGCCATTGTTTTATACGGGCTTGAACGCCGTTTCGCGGGTCCTTGCGCATATCAGCTTATCGGCGTTTCGCTTTTCGAACATAACGACGATCGTTCCGTTTTTGACCGATATCTCGCTTTTTTCTCCGGTAAACTCGTTGCTGACTCCGAGAGTGCCGGAGTTTTTCATAGGATGATCGCAAAGGCGGTATTTCAGACCACTCTCCGATACGCCCTCGGAAATGTCGCGGTGTGAGAACACGGATATTATCCCTTCCGTACCCGTACCGAACGATATGCTTCCGTCGGTCAGGGCGCATACGACGTGATCCTTTTCGCAAATGAAAGAGAGAACCCCGTCTGCGGAAAGTCCGGCGATAAGCTGGAGATTCGCGTACGAGTGATCGAGCCTTCCGCCGATCGCGCCGAAAAGGACGAACTTGCCGTATCCGCGCCTGATCCCCTCTTTGTATGCGAGCTGAACGTCGGTATCGTTTTTTACGGACGGGTGGCGCACGATCTCCTTTACATCCGGAACGTATCCGAGGGAATCGAAATCGCCTACCGCCATATCCGGACAAAATCCGCTTTTTTCGGCGAGGATCAGCCCTTTGTCCGCGGCGATGATGAGACATCCCTCGCCAGGGCGGAAAACGTCGGCTTCAGCCTCCGGCGCGGCTCCGAAAATAAAACACGTGTTGTCGCATCTGATCATATAACTCCGTCCTCCGACCCGTTTTGTCCGGCTTTTTCCCGGGCGTCCGCGCCTTTTTCCGGTACGTCGGAAAAATCGAATTTCACCTCGCCGCCGGTCAAAACGAGGAAGGCGTCGAAGCTCTTTCCGCTTTTGGAAACGAATCCCCTGATCTTAGCCGTCCTGCCGTTTTCGAGCAGCAGCTTTGCGTTGGAGACGGATACGTTTCTCTTGCACAGCATATCGGGTATCCTGAATTTGCAGCCGTTTTTGTAATTGTCACAGCTGTATCCGTAGCGGAAGCGCTTTACCGTGCCGCCGCAGACGGGGCATTTTCCTATCACGTCGCCGAAGATCCCGGTGTCCGTGTCGCTTTCGGGAGAAAGCGACGTGTTTTTGAACACCTCGGCGATCTCGCCTTTTGCGATATTTACGCTTTCGTCCACGGACATTTCTCCGCGATAAACGCTTTTCAGCGCTTTGCCGAGGGAAGCCGTTTTGTATTTATCCATCGATATGTTCATCTTTGAAAGCGATTCGATGAGGAATATACCGCCGGGAAGTATGGTGTAAACGTCTTTTTTCAAATCTATATATCCGCTCTTTCGCGCGTTGTTGATGATGCCTGTGCGCGTAGCCTCGGTGCCGAGCTCGAGGCCCTGAAAGATCGCCTTGTATTCCTCGTCGTCGGAAGCGGCTTCTCCGTCCGCGTCTTTTTGAGACATTGCGTCGTCCTGCGCGGATTTCTGCGCCGCGTCGGACGGCTGGTCTAAAGAAGCTGCCTTTTCCTCGCGGAACGGATTTTTCAGATAATTGTTCAGCGTTTCTATCGTATAATGCTTCGGAGGAGTCGTTTCTTTTTCCTCGGGAGCGAAATTTATATTCACCTCGTCGCCCTTTTGAAGCGGCGGGAGCAGCTTGTCCTTTGATGAAGATTCCTCGTATTTCATCCAGCCCTTTTCGCGTATGACCGTACCCTTGAGCGTGAAATCCTCGAGGGAGCCGACGCCTATGACGATCTCCGTCTTGTCGGCTACGCAGTCCTCCGCGCAGAATACGGCGGCGAATCTGCGGAACACCGTGGTGTAAACGATCGATTCGCGCTCGGAAAGCTTTGATTTGTCCGGTATTTTATAAGTAGGGGTGATCGCGGAGTGGGATTCGATCTTCGAGTCGTCGAAGATCGTCTTTTTGTCCTTGAAAGTCACGCTGTAACCGAGGGACGAGACTGTGGAAAGTATTTTCTTGATCTTGTCCTTTTCGGCTGTGGCGAGGTATTCGGAGTTCGTACGCGGATACGTGAGATATCCAGCCTCGTAAAGCTTCTGCACCGCCGCGAGACTTTCTTCCATGGACATCTTGTATTTTTTGCCGAGAAGGTTCTGAAGCTTCGAGAGGGAGAAGAGCTTCCCGGGAGCGATGACGTCTTTTTTCTTTTTCACGGACTTGACGACCGCTTTTTCGGCGTTGTATCTCTCGCAGGCTTCTTTGGCTTTTGCGATCTCGCTTTTTTCGAATTTGTTTTTCGATACGAGATCTATTTTTTCTCCGGCGGTCTCCTCGTGGGACGCGATGGTGTAATATACGTCCGGAACGAAGTTTTTGATCGCCATGTCTCGGTCGTATACAGCCTTCACAATGGGGATTATGACTCTTCCGACTCGAAGGAGCGTCCCGGTCTTCAGCGTGGCGTATCTCGTAAGGTTCACGCCGTAAAGCCAGTCGATATACGTTCTTGCAAAGCCCTCGGAGGCGAGATTGTCGTACTCGGTTTCGGGCTTCATTTCTTTGAGAGCCGCGCTGACGGTCTCCGGAGTCTGATCCGGCAGCCAAAGTCGAAGAAATCTTTTTCCGCCTGTATCGGGAAGCGCGTTTGAAACGCACAGACGAACGATGATCTCTCCCTCTCTGTCCGCGTCTCCGGCGTTCACTATCGTGTCGACGTCGCTTCTGGAACAGAGATACGATATCGTGTCGAACTGTTTTTTGACCCCGGCGTCGGTCTTTCCGTTTTCGGATCTCAGTTTGAACCGGAACGACGAGGGAAAGCAGGGAAGCCCCTCCATTGTCCATTTTGCCTTTTTACCTTTTTCCGACGCGGAATAATCCTCGATGTCGGCGAGGGA
>Ga0079305_1002696_pt1 | contig 14323 bp, 16 predicted proteins | sample LMS_cellobiose_e_FD_79183 | JGI IMG/M metagenome (GOLD analysis project Ga0079305, IMG submission 79183) | Rumen-fistulated moose microbial communities from Alaska, USA - LMS_cellobiose_enrichment | ecosystem: Host-associated > Mammals > Digestive system > Stomach > Rumen fluid ... | reverse complement strand
CCGACCTCGCTGCACTCGCCGGTGAAGTTGGCCTTGAGCTGCTCGAAGATGTACGCCTTGTCCTCATCGCTGACGTCGGGATTGTTCTTCACGGTCTTGGCGTAGATGCCGAACTCGTGCGTGGCGGCGAGCTTCTCGCCCTCTTTCATCTCGGTGAACTTGGCGCCCGGGACCTTGCAGACGGGGCAGCGCTCGGGCGGCTCCTCGCCCTCGTGGACGTAGCCGCAAACGGGACATACCCATTTCTTCATGTATCGTGACCTCCTTGTAAAAATTAGGGTTTGCTTCCGGGAAGAAGTATAACATGTGCGTGCCGCGTTTGCAAGCGCAAACGCGGCACACAGGCAAAATTCACGTTCTGTTCAGATCCGGTCGAGCGCCTGCACCAGCCGCGGCGCGACGAGCGCGGTCAGCGCGATCTTCAGGCAGTCGCCGGGCAGATAGATGATCATGCCGCTTTTGAGGATCTGCCACAGCGTCAGCCCCTTGCCGAGGTAGACGTTCACGATCACGCCCATGTACGGCACCCCGATCAGGTACAGCACCGCGAGCCCCGCGAAGCACGCGAGCGCCACGCGTTTCCAGCCGTGATCCTTCGCCGTCAGCGCGCCGATGATCCAGGCCGTCGGGATCAGGCCGAGCAGGAAGCCGAACGTGGGGTTGAATACGTACTGAAAGCCTCCGCCCGAGGCGAAGATCGGCACGCCCGCGAGGCCCAGCGCCACGTAGATCGCCTGCGACAGCGCGCCGAGCTTTGCGCCCAGCAGCACGCCCGCGAGCGCGGTGAACAGGAACTGCAATGTGATGGTGGAGATGCCGAGCGGGATGCGGAGAAACGCGCCCACGGCGGTCAGCGCGGCGAACAGCGCGACGAGGATCATGTCTTTCGTCTTCATGGTAAACCTCTTTTCCATTGATGGGTTTACCATACCACGCCTCCTGCGAATTGTCAACCACAAAAAGCAAAGACGGTTTACCGCCCTTCGCCCCACTTCAGGCGGTTTTTCAAAGGCAGTCTGCGCTCCCGCCTGCGCCCCGCCCCGGGCGGGTTTCCAAGGGCATTTTACACTTCCTGCCGCGCCTCGCCCCCGGGCGTCTTTCTGTGGAGATTTCAGTTTCCTCACCATGGCCTCGGGTGGGTTTCCAAGGGCGTTTTGCGCTTCCCGTCGCACCCGCCCCGGGCGGGTTTCCAAAGGAAGGGCCGCGGCCCTCCCTTTGGTCGGTCAGGAGAGAGAATTTTCAAGGAGAGGACCCAATCGAAAGGGTCCTCTCCTTGAACGCGCTTTTCGCCGCTTTTCCCGCGATGGAAAAGCGGCTCGCCGCCGCCGCGGCGAAACCATCCCCGCGCCCGCCGGCGCGAAACTCTCCCCCCGCGCCCGCCGGCGCGAAACTTCCTCTCCGCCGCGGCGGCACGAAACCTGCCGCCCCGCCCGCGAAATCTCCCTTGCTTTTGCCCGCTCTCTCTGCTACAATAAACTGGAATTTGGAATCTCCGAAATCATAGGCGTTTGCCGCTGATTATCGGGCATGAATGAAATCCTCTGAAACCGCCTCAAACAAAGGATTTTTCGCAATCTGCTCACCGAATCCCTTTATCAAATGTTACACCGTTTCAACAACGCCCTCGCCGCTCATAAGGGAAAAAACAAGGGCAGCATTCATCAGAAACCATATGCAGCGATACCAGTCAAGGCAGATAGACAAATTAACAGAATCGGCGAAACACCGCTTTTCTTTATCTTTCTGGAACCAAAATAGATTGCCCCAAGCACGAGTGTCAGGATCAAGGGCCGAATCAAAAGAACGCTGTCCCGGATGACAATACCGTTTCGGATGATCATATAAACACCGGTCGCAAGGATAATCCCGATCATGCACGGTTTCAGCCCACGTAGGGCCGCCTGCACGTATGGGTTCTTTAAAATAGCTTTCAGAATTGCCGTCACCAGAAGAATAATGATGAAGGATGGAAGCACAACTGCGAGTGTAGCGACCAAAGATCCAAGGATACCTGCCTGTGAACTGCCCACATAGGTCGCCAGATTCACCATGATCGGTCCCGGTGTGCTCTCGCTGACTGCGATTATATAAGTCAACATCTCATCGTCCAGCCAACCGTAAGAAAAAACTACATCACGGATCAGCGGAATCGCACCGTAAGCGCCGCCGAATGCGAAGCATCCGACTTCGAGGAAACCGATAAATAATTCAAAGAGGATCATTTCCCGTCACCTCCTTTTGCAGCAGGCTTCTTGACCATGAAAAGGATTAAACTGATAAGTCCTGCTGTAAGCATCAAGATGATGGAGGAGATTCTCACAGAGAAGATGTTGATCAGCAGCATAGCCGCGAACGCGCAGAGCATAAACACCCTGGGAGTCAATTTCTTCTGCATCTTCTGAAGCATCTTTATTGCGGCATCAAGGATCAGAATGCCGACTGCAATCTTTATACCCTGGAAAGCATGTGCTATCCAGGTAATCTCAAGGAAATGATCCAGAAACTTGGATATCGCAAAGATGATGCAGAATGAGGGGAGTATCATTCCCACTGTGGCAATCAGAGCACCCGCGAAACCTTTCTGCTTGTATCCGACAAAGGTCGCGCAGTTGATGGCGATCGGACCAGGTGTGGACTCGGCAATGACAGTGATGTTCATCATCTCATCGTGAGTGATCCATTGCTTTTTCTCTACACAGATATTTTCGATCAATGAGATCATCGCATATCCACCGCCGAACGTGAACAGACCGATTTTCGCAAAGGTCAAAAAGAGATTAAGAAGAAGGTTCATTTCTTGTCCCCCTCCCGGAATTCACGCTGACAGATTTGAGAGTTGCGGCAAAGAGCAAAAGACTGTGCTTTCATCTGTTCAAAGGCTTTGCTCAGTTCGTCAAGAGCTTCCTGTTTCGGAAGGTAATGTATATGATAACCGTAGCGTTCTCCATATACTAACCCCGCTTCTTTTAGGACTTTCATATGCTGCGATATTGCAGACTCAGTAATACCGAGCTTTTTGGACAGCGATCGGACACAGTGTTTTCTGAGCAGAAGTTGCTGAAAGATAGACAGCCTTGTCTTTTCCCCTAAGGCTTTAAGCATCACAGATATGTCCATAATTCACCTCTTTGATTAAGTAATAGCTTAATTATAATCTCCTGATTTGATTTAGTCAACACTAAATAAATGAGCGAAATACGCTTCGTACAAATCATCCGATTTGTGGAAAGGGTGTATTTCGCTCTCAAGGAATATAAAAGGCACTGCCCTCGTTTTGGTTTTTAAGGGCAAAAGCAAGGGAAAACGGAGCTTTTTATGGCAGCAGACCTGCGGAGAATGCAGGAAAATCAAGGGTTTTCAGAGAATCGGATCGACAAATAGGAATTTTACGGTTTCGGAGGCGTTTTCCCATGATCAAGATCGCTCCCTCCATCCTCTCGGCGGATTTTGCCCATCTCGCGCGCGACGTGGAGAAGATCGCGACCGCCGATTACGTCCATGTCGACGTGATGGACGGCCTGTTCGTGCCCAACATCTCCATCGGCATCCCGGTGGTGAAGTCTCTCCGCCCGGTGACGGCGCTCCCGCTTGACGTGCATCTCATGATCGAGCGCCCGGTGCGCTATGTCGAGTGCTTCTGCGACGCCGGCGCGGATCTCGTCACCTGCCATGTGGAGGCCGACACGGAGGAGCAGATCCGTGAGGCGCTGCGTCTTGCGCACGCAAAGGGAAAGCGCGCCGGCGTGGTGCTTAAGCCCGCCACCCCGGCCCATGCCGCGCTCCCGTTCCTGGAGGAGTGCGACCTCGTGCTCGTCATGACGGTGGAGCCCGGCTTCGGCGGGCAGAAATTCATGGCGGACATGCTGCCCAAGGTCTCGGCCCTGCGCCGGTATATCGACGCGCTGAAGCCCTCCTGCGAGCTGGAGGTGGACGGCGGCGTGGATCCCGCCACGGCGCGCCTGTGCGTCGCCGCGGGGGCGAACGTGCTCGTCGCCGGCAGCGCGGTCTACGGCGCGGCGGATATCCCCGCGCGCATCCTGGAGCTGAGAGGGTAAGGACGATGGAGTATTTTCCCGCCGCATTGGAAAAGCTGGTGGAGCAGTTTGCGCGTCTGCCGGGCGTCGGCAGCAAGAGCGCGCAGCGCCTCGCATTTTACGTTCTGAGCCTGCCGGAGGCGGAGGCGCAGGAGTTTGCGGACGCGATCGTCGCGGCCAAGCGCACGGTGACCTTCTGTCCCGTCTGCCGCAACCTGACGGACGGCGGCCTCTGTCCGATCTGCGCGAGCCCGAAGCGGGACGGTTCGACCGTCTGCGTCGTGGCCGATCCGCGCGATGTGGTCGCGATCGAACGCGCGCGCGAGTTTTCCGGCCGTTATCACGTGCTGCACGGCGTGATCTCCCCGATGAATCACGTCGGCCCCGACGATCTGGAGATCAAGTCCCTGGTCGAGCGCGTGGCGAACGGCGGGGTGGAGGAGGTCATCATGGCCACCAATCCGGATACGGAGGGCGAGGCCACGGCGATGTATCTTGCGCGCCTGCTGCGCCCCTTCGGCGTGCGCGTCACGCGCCTGGCCTACGGCATCCCCGTCGGCGGCCATCTCGAGTTTGCGGACGATGCGACGCTCATGCGCGCGCTGGAGGGCCGCCGCGAGATATAGACCTTGCAAAAAAGGATCGGCGCGCCGCGGCGCGCCGATCCTTTTTTGCTTTTTACTGCGCTTTTGCCCACGCCTTTACAGCAGCTTCACCGTGTAGTACACCGCGAGCGCGAACGCCAGCGCGGCGAGCACCCAGATGAAGTAGAAGGCGAAGCTCTGGTTGAGCAGCGCGATCAGCACCAGCGCGAAGCAGACGCCCGTCACCAGGTAGATCTTCACGTAGTCGGTGCTCTCCCTGGGGAGGATCGGCTGCAGCCTGTTGCTCGGCAGCAGCTTCCCGCCGTGCGTGTGCAGGTAGGCCGTGAACATCGCCAGCACGAAGTCCAGGCTGAGCGCGAGCATCGCGCAGGTCTGCATGGTCGTGGAGGAGGAGCGGCTCAGCAGCGCCACCGCGCCGATGGACGCGGCGAGGGCGAGGCTCTCGAGGAAGAACTCCCTCTGGTAGAGCAGGCAGATGATCCCCAGCAGCATGGCCACCGGCACGAGGATGCACAGCGCCAGCGCGGTGGAGGGGTAAGCGTAGCGCATCACCAGCGAGGAGAGCGCGAAAAACAGGCCGATGCCGAGCGCCCATCCGCCGATGCGGCGGAACCGCGCGTTTTTGTTCCGCGCCGCGAGCAGCGCGGCGCCGACGGCGGCCGCCGCTGCGCCGACGAAGCGCATCACGCCGAGGAAGTCGTAAGTGCCGAGGAACTGCTCGACGTTGCCGTTGCCGAGGCGGTTGATCTGAAGCAGGTAGAGCTCTGCGATCAGTCCGGTGAGCAGCAGCGTCGTCGCGATGTTCACCCTGCGGTCCTTCTGCTGTCTGCGCTCCGCGCGCTCTTTGTCATAGCCGGGTTTCTTTGCCATCTATCGTGTCCTCCCGAAAGGAGATCTTGTTCGTTTGTGCCTGCATTCGCAGACCACCCCGGTATTTTATCAGAAGACGCCCCGCTTTGCAAGATGTTTTTGCGGTCTCCTGCCGCGCCGGCTGCGGAAAACGCTTGCAATCCCGTCTGCCGGACCGTATAATGAAACCACGATGCGGCGAAGCGGGAAGGGAGGCGGTCTGAATGCGTCAGAGCGGGCGGATCGAACTGATGGACGCGCTGCGCGGTCTCGCGCTGTGCGTCATGGTGATCCATCACGTCTGTTACGATCTGGCGGCGTTCTGCGGCCTGCCCTGGTGGATCTTCGACAATCCCGTCTGGACCGTGCTGCACTACGCCACGGCGGGCCTGTTCGTCATGCTTGCGGGCGTCAGCTCAAATTTTTCCCACAGCAACGTGCGCCGCGGGCTCAAGGCCCTCGGCATCGCGCTGGCGTTCACGCTCGTGACGTATTGGATGGACATGCCGATCTGGTTCGGCGTGCTGCATCTGCTGGGCCTGTGCATGGTGTTCTACGGGCTGACGCAGCGGTTTTGGCAGTCTCTGCCGGCGTGGGTGATCCCTGCGGTCACGATCCCGCTCATGCTTCTCACCGGCCCCTGCGCGGAGGGTGTGCCGACGCAGACCCCGCACCTGTGGATGTTCGGCTTCACAACGGCGGACTTTTCCTCGGCGGACTATTTCCCGCTGCTGCCGTGGCTGTTCGTGTTCCTGCTGGGCACCTGGGCGGGCCGCTATATCCGCGAGGGCCGCTTTCCCCGCTGGTTTTACGCGGCGCGCGCGCCGCATCTCGCCGCCGTCGGCCGCAAGAGCCTTTGGATCTACGTTCTCCATCAGCCGATCCTCTATGGTCTCGTGCTGCTGGGTCTTCGGCTGTTCGGAAAATGACCGCCCCGGGCGGGAAGGGAGGAGCGCGTATGGCGCTTGTAAAGGTGAAGAAGCTGGACGGCCGCGCGGTGCTGCCGTCGTCGGGCTCGGCGTTTGCGGCGGGCTACGATCTTTCCGCCTGCTTTGACGGGGAGGAGCTCGTGATCCCCCCGCACGAGACCGTCCGGATCGGCACGGGCCTGGCCTTCGCCCTGCCGGAGGGGACGTTTGGCGCGGTGTTCGCGCGCAGCGGCCTTGCCGCGCGGGAGGGGCTGCGTCCGGCGAACTGCGTCGGCGTGATCGACAGCGACTATCGCGGCGAGTGCATCGTCGCCCTGCACAACGATGCGGACGTTCCGCGCACCGTGCGCCGCGGCGAGCGCGTGGCGCAGCTCGTGCTGCTGCCGTTCCTGCCGATGACCTTTGCCGAGACCGACGCTCTGCCCGAGAGCGCGCGCGGTGCCGGCGGCTTCGGCAGCACCGGGAAATAGAACGAAGGATAGCGCGGGGCGCAGGCCGGACAGCCTGCGCCCCGCGCTTTTTTCGTCAGAATACCGCCCGTGCCGCCAGCATCGCCAGCGGCACGCTCAGCGCCGCCTGCAGGAGCTTGCCGAGGAAGTAGTACCGCGTGCCGAGCCCGCTGCCCTCCAGCGCCGAGAGCGTCTGCGCGTGGACGCTCAGCCCGCCCCAGCCCAGCATCGCCGCGCAGCACGCGAAGCTCATGGGATCGTTCGTCAGCGCGAGCACACCGTTCGTCAGCTCCACCGTGCCCGAGAGCAGCGCGAGATACGGCGGCGCGCGCAGGACCGGCGGCAGCAGCAGCGTCAGAAAGCGCAGCAGCACCAGAAACAGCGTGATGAAGCCGCACGCGCTCCACGCCGCGAAGAACGCTTCCTGCACCGCGCGCGGGAACGCCGCGGCGAGCGTCTGCCGCGGCGCCGGGCGTGCCGTCCGCCGCGTCGTCGGCGCCGCGCCGCGCGGCCGCAGCAGCGCGCCCGTCAGCAGCGCCGCGCCGACGTGTACGAGATACAGCAGAGCCCCCGCGCGCACGCTGCGGAACACCGCCCCGCCGCAGATGCCGAACAGGAAACCGGGCCCCGCGTTGTTGCAGAAGCCGAGCAGCCGCTCGGCTTCGCTTTTTTCCAGCCGTCCCGCGCGGTACAGCTCCGCCGCCGTCCGCGCGCCGACGGGATAGCCGCCCACGAGCCCCAGCGCAAGCGCGCCCGCGCCTGCTCCGCTCAGGCCGAACAGCGGCCGCATCCACCTCTCGAGCGCCCGCGCGAGCGGTCGGTCGCCGCCGCAGGCGATCAGCAGCGACGAGAGCGCGAAGAACGGGAACAGCGTCGGCAGCACCGTCTCCAGGCACAGCATCAGCCCCTGCCGCGCGGCGTCCGCGCTCTCGGCGGGAAACAGCAGCAGCCCCGCCGCGCAGGCGCCCAGCAGGGCGAGCAGCGCAAGATCGCGCAGTCGTTCCATCGTCTCACCTCCGTCCCACTTTATGCGCCGTTCCTTCCGGGCAGGACAGGCAATTTTTCCCTCCCCGCCTCATAAGGTCTGCGGGAGGGGATCATCATGGAGCGAAACGCATCTTCGCGGGAGCTGCTCACGCGCATGGCGGAGCTGTTCGATCTGCCGGGCGACCTGGTCGCGGGCCTCGCGCATCTGGAGGTGCTCGGCGACCGCGAGTTTTTTCTCGAGGGCCATGCGGGCATCCTGTCCTACGGCGACGACCGGATCGACGTCAACGCCCCGGGCATGATCGTGCGCGTGCGCGGACAGGGACTGACGCTGCGCGGCATGACGGGCGACGAGGTGCGCATCCGCGGCCGGATCGACGCGGTGGAGTTCCTGCGCTGATCCCGCGCCCGGCCCGCCCGCGCGGCGGAGTTTTCCCGACAGGAGGCTGACCCGTGATCCTCAAACCGTTCGTCGCCTGGCTCGGCGGCAGCGTGCGCGTGCGCGTGGAGGCTGCCTTTCCCGAGCGGGTGCTCAATCTCTGCGCCGCCCACGGCGTTGCGCTCCGCGATCCGGAGCGCGCGCCGGACGGCGCGCTTGTCTTCACCGTTCCCCGTCGGGACCGGCGGCGTCTCGCCGAGCTCTGCGCGCGCCTGGGCGCGGAGGTCCGCCTCGAGCGCGCGTCGGGCGCGCCGTTCCTGCTCGGCCGCGTGCGCCGCCGCCGCGCTCTGCTGTTCGGGCTTGCGTTCTGCGCGGCGGCGCTCGTTGCGAACTCTCTCTTCCTCTGGGACGTCCGCGTCACCGGGAACGAGCGCGTCCCGACGGAGCGCATCCTGCGTGTGCTGGCGGCGCACGGCGTCCGCCGCGGCGCGTTCGGCAGCTCGTTCCGGCAGGACGCCCTGCGCGACGCCGTGCTCTCTGAGCTGCCGGAGCTGAGCTGGCTCGCCGTCAACGTGCGCGGCTGCCGTGCGCAGGTCAGCGTGCGCGAGCGCGTGCCGCGTCCGGCGCTGCTCGACCGCACGGTGCCGACGAACGTCGTCGCGGCGAAGGACGCCCTCGTCACCGAGGTGCGCGCCTACGACGGCGAGGCCCGCGTGCTCCGCGGCATGACGGTGCGCCGCGGCCAGCTTCTCATCAGCGGCGTGGTCGATACCGGCGGCACGGAGAATCCGAGCGTCCATACGAGATTTTTGGCGGGAAAAGGGGAAGTCTATGGGCGGACGTGGTACGAACTCTCGACGCGCGTGCCCCTCGCGGCGGAGCGCAGGCGCTATACCGGGGAGAAAAAAGCCGCGTACGCGCTCCTTTTCGGCGAAACGCGGGTAAAATTTGGAAAAGAGAGTAGCAATCTCGGTGCGAACTGTGATAAAATGATCCAGACCACCCGGTGCGTCCTGCCCGGCGATCTCGCGCTGCCCGTCGCCTGGGTGCGGGAAACGTATCTGCCCTACGAACCGGTGCGCGTCTCCCGCACGCGCGGCGAGGCGCTCGCCGTCGGCGAGGCCGTGCTCAGGGAGCACCTGCTCGCGCAGCTCGCGCCCGGCGGGATCGTGCTCTCCGCGCGCACCTCCTCCGCCGAGCGGGACGGATGGCTTCTCGTCACGCTCAGCGCCGAGTGCCGCGAACAGATCGGGCAGGAGCTGCCGATCGAGGTCGGTTGACATAAAACAAAAACAGATGAGGCTGCCCTCGGGCAGGGAAGAGGAACACTATGGAACAACGCATCAGCATCGAGCGGCTGGAGCAGGCGGTCAATCTGTTCGGCTCCTTCGATGAAAACATCCACCTGATCGAGTCGGAGTTCGGCGTCTCGGTGGCCAACCGCGAGGGGGAGCTGCGCGTCAACGGCGAGGCGGAGGACGTGATGGTCGCGGTCAAGGCGCTCCAGGCGCTGCTCACGCTCTCCAACCGCGGCGAGACGATCAGCGAGCAGAACGTGCGCTACGTCATCGGCCTTGCCCGCGCCGGGCAGGAGGAGCGCGTCAGCGAGCTCACGCAGGACGTGATCTGCATCAGCGCCAAGGGCCGCCCGATCAAGCCGAAGACGATCGGGCAGAAGCGCTACGTGGACTCGATCCTGGAAAACACGGTCACCATCGGCGTCGGTCCCGCGGGCACGGGCAAGACGTATCTGGCCGTCGCGGCGGCGGTCGCGGCGTTCCGCGAGCGCAAGATCAACCGCATCATCCTCACGCGTCCGGCCGTGGAGGCGGGCGAGCGGCTCGGCTTCCTGCCCGGCGATCTGCAAAGCAAGGTCGATCCCTATCTCCGCCCGCTGTACGACGCGCTGTTCGACATGCTCGGCGCCGAGACCTACAACAAGTATCTCGAGCGCGGCAACATCGAGGTCGCGCCCCTTGCCTACATGCGCGGCCGCACCCTGGACGACAGCTTCATCATCCTCGACGAGGCGCAGAACACCTCCTGCGAGCAGATGAAGATGTTTTTGACGCGCATGGGCTTCGGCTCGAAGATGGTCATCACCGGCGACATCACGCAGATCGACCTGCCGGCGGACAAGCTCTCCGGTCTCAAGCAGGCGGTGCGCGTGCTGCGCGACGTGGAGGGCGTCGGCATCTGCCGGCTGGACGATCAGGACGTGGTGCGCCACGTGATGGTGCAGCGCATCATCCGCGCCTATCAGGATTATGAGGACGCCAAAACCGGAAAGGGGAAACGATAAATGGCAAAGCGGCATGATATTTCGGTCACGGCGGACGTGCCCGGCATCGACGACGGCAAGCGCGCCTTCATCCGCCGGGTCATCCGCACGGCGCTCGCGGCCGAGGGCGTGACCCTGCCCTGCGAGGTGGACGTGTTCATCACGAACGACGCGGGCATCCGCGCGCTCAACGCGGCCCAGCGCGGCGTGGATGCGGCGACGGACGTGCTCAGCTTCCCCGCGCTGGAGCTGCATCCCGGCGTGCTGCCCACGGCGGCGGACGCCGACCCCGGCACGGGCCTGATCCCGCTGGGAGACATGGCGCTGTCCTGGGAGCGCGCGGCGGCGCAGGCGAAGGAGTACGGCCACGCCAACCGCCGCGAGGTCGCCTATCTCGTCACGCATTCGGTGCTGCACCTGCTGGGCTACGACCATCTGGACGAGGGCGAGCAGAAGGCGCTGATGCGCGCGCATGAGGAGGCAATCCTCGCCCTGCTGGATCTGCCGCGCCGCGCGGCGCAAGCGAAGGGCGCGGACGCCCGGGAAAGTTGAGGAATATCGGTCTATGGACATCAAAAAAACCGCAATGGTTACCGTCTGCGGGCGGCCGAACGTCGGCAAGTCGAGCCTGACGAACGCGCTCGTGGGCGAGAAGATCGCCATCGTCAGCAACAAGCCTCAGACCACGCGCAACCGCATCTGCGGCGTCGTCAATCGGGACGATATCCAGTTCGTCCTGCTTGATACGCCCGGGTTCCACAAGCCGCGCAGCCGCCTGGGGGACTATATGGTCAAGGTCACGCGCGAGAGCATCGCGGACGTGGACGCCGTGCTTCTTCTGGTCGAGCCGGTGCCGCACGTGGGCCTGCCGGAGCAGGAGCTGATCGAGCGCATCCGCGCCTCCGGTCTTCCGGCGGTGCTCGCCGTCAACAAGATCGACACGGTGGAGAAAAAGGAGGATCTGCTCGCCGTCATCGCGGCATACAGCGCCGCCTATGCGTTCGACGCCGTCCTCCCGATCTCCGCCCGAACGGGCGACGGTCTGCGCGACGTGCTCATCGAGCTTGCCAGGTACGCGCAGCCCGGCCCCCAGCTCTTTCCGGACGGCATGACCACCGACCAGCCCGACCGCCAGGTCGTGGGCGAGATCGTGCGCGAGAAGCTGCTGCGCAATCTCGATCAGGAGATCCCGCACGGCACGGCCGTGGAGATCACGCGCTTTGTCGAGCGCGAGGACGAGGTCATCGAGGTGGACGCCACGATCTACTGTGAGAAGGCGAGCCACAAGGGCATCATCATCGGCAAGGGCGGCGCCATGCTCAAGAAGATCAGCACCGAGGCCCGGCAGGACATCGAGCGTTTCATGGGCACGAAGGTCTTTCTCCAGACCTGGGTCAAGGTCAAGGAGAATTGGCGCGACAACGTGAACTACGTCCGCTCCTTCGGCTATCGGGACGAGTGAAGCTGCAAAAGCAGGCGCGGCGGGAAGCATCCTTCCCGCCGCGCTTTTTTTGCGTCTGTGCGCAGCCGCCCCCTGCAGCGATCGGGCGCGCCGAAACGGCCCGCAGCCCGCCGCTATCCCTTCGCGTTCGCGATCTCGTAGGCGTCGTAATTCGCCCCGAACACCCGGTGCGCGCCCGCGAGCGAGTATTCCAGCGCCTTGCGCGCCCCCGCGCCGGTCGCGCCGTCGTCCAGCGCGGCGTGCGTGTCCCAGAGCACGAACTGCGGCTTGACGCTCGCGCCGAAGTCCATCATCGTCATCGGCACGTAGGACACGCCCGACACCTCCGCGAGGCCCGTCACGTTGTCGCGCGTGAGCTCCAGCTGCAGCACGGCGGTCGTGTCCGTCAGGTCGGAGATGCCCGGCTGGCAGGAGATGAAATTGCCGAGCGAGTAGCACACGAAGCCCTGCTTCGTGACCCCGCCGCGCTCGATCGTGCGCAGCGCCATCGGCTGCGGCACGTGCGAGTGCCCGCCGAGGATGATGTCGGCCCCGTTGTCAAAGAGGAACTGCGCCACCTCGTCCTGGTAGCGGTTCTGCTTCGTCTGGTATTCCACGCCCCAGTGGATCATCACGGCGATCAGGTCGGGCTCCATCGCCTTCGCGCGCTCGAGCGACGCGAGCACCCGCTCGCGGTCGAGCGTGGAGAGCGAGGTCAGGTAGTCCGTGTTGAACAGATTCACCGCGAACGGCGCATCCTTCGGCAGCGGGATGCCGTTCGTGCCGTAGGTGTAGCCGAGGAAGGCGACCCTGATGCCGCCCACGTCCGCGAGCACCACGTCGTTCTCGGCCTCCTCCGCCGTGCGGTGGGTGCCCACGTGCGCGATGCCCGCCGCGTCCAGCACGTCCAGCGTGCGTTTGAGGCCCGCGAAGCCCTTGTCCATGCAGTGGTTGTTCGCCGTCAGCAGCAGGTCGGTGCCGAGGTCGCGCAGCCCCTCGGCCAGCTCGTCGGGCGCGTTGAAGGCGGGGTAGCCCGAGTAGTTCGGCCCGCCGGACATCGTCGTCTCCAGGTTGCCCACGGCGTAGTCCGCGCTTTCGATGTACGGCTTTGCCGCCGCGAAGGCGTAGCGGAAATCGTAGCCCTCCGCCGTCTGCGCGCCGTAGACGATGCGCATGTGCGTGATCACGTCGCCGAACACGGCCAGCGTCGCGACCGTCGGCTCCGGCGGCTCCGGCGGCTGCGGCGGATCGGGCGTGACCGGATCGGTCGCGCTGCCCGTCGGGGTCTGGGTCTGCGTCGTGTTCTCCCCGCCGTTCTGCGCGGGCTGCTTTGCGCAGCCTGCGAGCGCCGCGGCCAGCGCCGCCGCCAGCAGCAGCGCGATCCATCGTTTCCCGTTCATGCCGCCCTCCTCACTCCGCAAGCGCCGCGTAGATGCGCTCGCTGATCTCGCCGCACACGGCGTAGATGCCGTTTGCATCCGTGCGGGCGCTCGCACCGGTCGTCAGCACGACCACGCCGTCGCCCGTCGCCGGGTCGTAGGACATGCAGTTGTATACGCCGTAGGCGCTGCCCGTGTGGTAGTAGAGCTTGTCGCGGCCGTAAATGCCGCTGCGGCAGCGCAGGGGCCTGCCCTGATAGAAGCCCTGTCCCGTGGGCTTTTCGAAGCAGGTCTCCATGTCCGCCGCCGCGTCGGCGCCGAGCAGCCGCAGCCCCTCGTATTCGCCGCCGTTCGCCAGCAGCGCGACCAGCTTCGCAAGGTCGTAGGCGCTCAGGCACAGCCCTCCCGCGAACGGCGAGCCGCCGCTGCCGGGCGCGCCCGCGTGCAGGGCGTACTGCGCCTGGAGCGAGCGTCCCACGCTGCGGTCGTGCTGATAGAGCGTCGTGAGCAGCTCCGTGTGCGCAAGATCGCCGGCGTAGAAGCTGCCGTCGATGTCCAGCGCGCGGAAGAACCGCTCGCCGAGCATCTGATCGAGCGTCTGCTGCTGGGACAGCTCCAGCGACATGCCCAGCACACAGAACGCGTAGTTGTTGTAGCCCCACGACCACGCGGCGCCGGGCTTCAGATTGCTGAAGCCCTCGGGGCTCTGCAGCAGCGCGCGCATCGCCCCGTAGCTGCGGGACACCTCGTCCCCCGCCACGAGGATGGACGAGGTCTGCGACAGGATCGCGCGCATGGACACAGGGATGTCCGGATAGTACGGGTTCTGGATCGGGAAGCCCCAGCACGCGCCGATCGACGCGTCGAGGTCGACGCGTCCCTCCTCCGCGAGGCGCTCGGCCAGCATGCCGATCGCGACCTTCGAGATCGAGGCGATGCGCAGCTTGTGCTCCGGCGTCATGGCGTCGGCGTCGATCGTGGCCCAGCCGT